>Ga0265798_10000089_pt1 | contig 177707 bp, 150 predicted proteins | sample P3T30metagenome_FD_192430 | JGI IMG/M metagenome (GOLD analysis project Ga0265798, IMG submission 192430) | Plant litter microbial communities from East Loma Ridge, Irvine, California - P3 T30 | ecosystem: Environmental > Terrestrial > Plant litter > Unclassified | place: USA: California... | reverse complement strand
CGTCTGGCCGGCGCGGTCGCGCATGACCAGGATGCAGTCGAGCTCGCCTGAAATGCCGCGTTTGCGCGCCGCGCCACCGCGCTTGCGTGCCGGCCGGTCGAGCGTGCGCGCCCCTTTTTGCGACTCGCGCATGAACATCTCATCGGCCTCGACGATGCCGCACAGTTGCCGGGGGGCGTCGTCCTTGACCCGGTGCAGGAAGCGATGGCGCCAGCGAAACGCCGTGTTGCGGTGCACGCCGGCATCGTCGGCCGCTGCGCGCACCGGGCGCGATGCGAGCAGCGCTTGCAGATAGTCGATCCATTTTTCGCGCAGGCGCAGGCGCGCCAGCGAGGTTCCGCTCAGATCGTTGAAGGTGCGGCCGCACTCGCGGCAGCGATAGCGCTGCATTCAGTGCTCATCCACAGCTAACGATGACAGCGCCAAACAAAAACGCCGCATCACTTGCGCGATGCGGCGTTCCGGTCGAATTCTTTGGTGGGAAGTGCAAGTTTCGAACTTGCGACCCCTGCAGTGTGAATGCAGTGCTCTACCCCTGAGCTAACCTCCCAACGAGGCCGTATTATGACACAGATGCTCGCGTTTGCCAAACAGCAAATTTGCTCAAACATCAAGACAATCTACCGTTACGGACCGGCAAACGCCTGCTAAAACAATCGGGCCAGCATTGCTGCTGGCCCGCTGAATTCTGGTGGGAAGTGCAAGTTTCGAACTTGCGACCCCTGCAGTGTGAATGCAGTGCTCTACCCCTGAGCTAACCTCCCGAAGCGAGGCGTATTATGGCACAGAATCACTGCGCCGTCACCCCTGTGCAGGATAATTCCTCCACACACACTGCCCTTTTACATTCTTGTCGAGTCCTGCCAATACCTCGTCGTGCGCCGCCAGTTCGTCGGCCGCGGCGGCAACGACGATGATCTCGCCCAGCGGCACCGATTCCAGCACGTCGCCGATGGTGGCCGCTTCTACCGCTACGTCCATGGTCAGCGAGTTCTGGCCACGCGTCATCGCCAGGTAGACGTCGGCCAGCAGCTCCGAGTCCAGCAGCGCGCCGTGCAGCTTGCGGTGCGCGTTCGAGATCTCGTAGCGGTCGCACAGCGCGTCCAGCGAATTGCGCTTGCCGGGGTGCAGTTCCTTGGCATGTACCAGGGTGTCGATCACGCCGCCGCAATGCTCGACAAACGGCTTCATGCCGACGCGCTGGAATTCGTGGTTCAAGAAACCGAGGTCGAACGGCGCGTTGTGGATGATGACTTCGGCGCCGTCGATAAACTCGCGCAACTCTTCAGCGATCTCGTGGAACTTCGGCTTGTCGCTCAGGAATTCGGTGGTCAAGCCGTGCACTGCCAGCGCCGCTTCGTCCGATTCGCGCTCGGGGTTGATATAGCGGTGGAAGTTGTTGCCGGTGAGTTTACGGTTGAAGATTTCGACACAGCCGACCTCGATGACGCGGTCGCCCGTGCGCGGATTCAGGCCTGTGGTTTCGGTATCGAGGACAATCTGGCGCATGTGCAATCTTGAAGAATTAAAGCGGGGAACGAAACGACAGCGAGTATAACAGCCGGCCGCGCGGACGGCTCGGCGTCACCCGCGGTTCAGCGCCGCACCGAGGCGGCGCCGCGGTTGGCCAGCACGTCGGCGCGCTCGTTGCCCGGGTGGCCGTTGTGGCCGCGCACCCAGCGCCATTCGACCGCGTGCTGCTGCTGCGCCAAGTCGAGCGCCTTCCACAGGTCGTCGTTTTTCACCGGCGCCTTGGTCGACGTCTTCCAGCCGCGCGCCTTCCAGCCGTGGATCCATTCCGAGATCCCCTTCTGCACGTACTGGCTGTCGGTGTGCAGCACCACTTCGCATGGGCGGTTGAGTACGCCGAGCGCCTCGATCACGGCGCGCAATTCCATGCGGTTGTTGGTGGTGTTCGGCTCGCCGCCGAAGATTTCCTTTTCGTGGCCGTTGGCGACCAGCAGCGCACCCCAGCCGCCGGTGCCGGGATTGCCCTTGCAGGCGCCGTCGGTGAAGATCTCGACCTTGGTCTCGACCTTGGTATTTGTATTGGTGGTTTCTTGGTTCATTCTCTGTTTGCCGCCGGCACTGCCGCCGGCCGCTTGCTTGTTTTCTTGTTCCAGGCCGGGCCGATGATGTGCATGCCCTTGACCCGCTTGACCGCGTGCACCACGTACACCGCGCCGAGATAGGGCCACCAGCGCCGCCCGGCCGACTCCATCATCGAGAACCGGCTCAGCCAGTGCGCCGTGCGGCAAGGCGGCGCGTAACAGCCAAAGTGGCTGCGCGTCACGCCCAGGTTCAGCAATTTTAGCCAGTCTTTCAGGCGCGGCAAAGAAATGAATTCGCCCGACTCCGGCAGGTAGTCGCTGCTGGTGAAGCGCCCCACTCCCTGGCGCATGCCCCACAGGCTGGCCGGGTTGAAGCCGCAGATGATCAGCTGCCCTTCGGGGATCAGCACGCGTTCGACTTCGCGCAGCACCTGGTGCGGCTCGGCCGCGAACTCGAGCACGTGCGGCAGCACTACCAGGTCGAGGCTGGCGGTGGCGAACGGCAGTTCGGCGAAGTCGAGCGCCACCGCGATCTGGCGCTTGGCGCCGGCCAGGCCGAGTTCGCTGGTGCTTGTGCCTGCGTCCCCGCCTGTGCCCATCCCCGCGCCGCCGGTGCGCGTCGCCGCCTGCCACTTGTTGGGCATGCGACTGGCGGCCAGCGCATCGAGCTGCGGCACGCCGATCTGCACCGCATTGAAGCCGAAGATGTCCGCCGTCAATTCGTCCATACAGGCTTGCTCGAACGCCGCCACGTAGGCGCCGGCCGGCGATTGCAGCCAGTTGTCGAGCGCTATAATGGATTTTTCGGAAGCCGCGCTATCCATGCCATTCCTTTGAAACACTGCTTCACAAGATAACCACCATGACGACTTCACCGCGCAAGGAACTGAGCATCCTCACCGTTCCCGCCTTTAACGACAATTATTTGTGGCTGATCCATGACGGCGAGCACGCCGCCGTGGTCGACCCGGGCGACGCCGCACCAATCCGCGCAGCGCTGGCTGCGCACGGGTTGCGCCTGACCTCCATTTTACTCACCCATCACCATGCTGACCATATCGGCGGCGTTCCCGCCCTGCTGCAGGAGTGGCAGGTGCCGGTGTTCGGGCCGCGTAACGACGGCATCAAGGTCGTGACCGAAGCGCTGGGCGAAGGCGACCGGGTGCGGTTGCCAGTACTGGATCTGGAGCTCGAGGTGCTTGACGTGCCGGGGCATACGCTGGGGCACATTGCCTATGTGGCGCGCTCCGTGGGCGCGAACCGGCTGTTCTGTGGCGATACGCTGTTCGGTGCCGGCTGTGGGCGGCTGTTCGAGGGAACGCCGCAGCAGATGGCGCAGTCGCTGGGCAAGCTGGCCGCGCTGCCGGACGATACGCTGGTGTATTGCGCGCACGAGTATACGATGTCGAACCTGCGCTTTGCGCAGGCGGTCGAGCCCGGTAATGCGGCGCTCGAGGCGCGGGTGGAATCCGATGGTGCGTTACGGGCCGCGGGGCGGCCGACGATTCCGTCGTCGATCGGGGTGGAGAAGGCGACCAATCCGTTCCTGCGGGCGGATGAACCGAGGATCGTGCGCAGCCTGATCGACGCTGGACGGTTGGCGGAAGGAGCGGCGCCAGTTGAGGCGTTTGCGGCACTGCGGGAGTGGAAGAATACGTTCTGACAGGTGATGCGATTGGTAGTTGAACGCGTGGACGGCAGAGCCGTCCACCCTACTTTTAATTAAATCGCAGGGTGGACCGGGGCGTGTAGCCGGTTCCCCGTCCACGCGTTCACGTACCGTGTCAAATCTCCTCGTATAACGGCAGCGTCAGGAATTCGGCAAACGTGTCCGAGGTCGACATCTGCTCGAAGATGACGGCCGCGCGCTCGTAGCTGGCATGGGTGCCGTCGGCCGCCACCACCTTCACCTTTTCCAGTTCTTCCGGAATCATGGCGCGCACCATGGCGGCATCGACCTTGCGGCCGTCGCCCAGCACGCCCTTCGGCGAGCGGATCCACTGCCACACCTGCGAACGGCTGATCTCGGCGGTGGCGGCGTCTTCCATCAGGTTGTGGATCGGTACGCAGCCGTTGCCGGCCAGCCAGGCGCCCAGATAATGGATGCCGACGTTGATGTTGTAGCGCAGGCCGGCCTCGGTGATCGGCGTTTCGGGCTTGAAGTCGAGCAGTTGCGCCGCTGTGACCTCGACGTCCGGCCGCTGCTTGTCGAACTGGTTGGGACGCTCGCCCAGCACGCGCGTGAATTCCGTCATCGCCAGGTCGACCAGGCCCGGATGCGCGACCCAGCCGCCGTCGTAGCCGTCGTCGGCGTCGCGTGCCTTGTCGCTGCGCACGCCGCCCATCGCGACCTCGTTTTTCTCCGGATCGTTCTTGATCGGGATCAGCGCCGACATGCCGCCGATCGCCGGCGCGCCGCGCTTATGACAGGTCTTGAGCAGCAGCAGCGCATAGGCGCGCATGAACGGCGCCGTCATCGTCACCTTGGCGCGGTCGGCCAGGCAGAAATCGCGGTCGTGCTTGAATTTCTTGATGCACGAGAAGATGTAGTCCCAGCGGCCGGCGTTCAGGCCGGCGCTGTGCTCGCGCAGCTCATACAACATCTCGTCCATCTCGAAGGCGGCCAGGATGGTTTCGATCAGCACGGTGGCCTTGATGGTGCCGCGCGGCAGGCCAAGTTCGTCCTGGGTCATGACGAAGATGTCGTTCCACAGCCGCGCTTCCAGGTGCGACTCCAGCTTCGGCAGATAGAAGTAGGGACCGGCGCCGCGCGCGAGCAGCTCTTTGGCGTTATGGAACATGAACAGGGCGAAGTCGAAGATGCCGCCCGAGACGCGCTTGCCATCGACCAGCACGTGCTTCTCGTCCAGGTGCCAGCCGCGCGGGCGCACCAGGAGCGTTGCCACCTTGTCGTTCAGCCGGTAGTGCTTGCCGTTCTGTTCCAGTGCAATGGTGCCGCGCACCGCGTCGATCAGATTGATCTGCCCGCCGATCTGGTTGTCCCAGTTCGGCGTGTTCGAATCCTCGAAGTCGGTCATGTAGCTGTCGGCGCCGGAATTGAGCGCATTGATGACCATCTTGCGCTCGACCGGGCCGGTGATTTCGACCCGGCGGCACGCCAACGCCGCCGGCAGCGGGTCGATGCGCCAGTCGCCGTCGCGCACGTGCGCCGTGTCGGGCAGAAAGTCGGGGCGCTCGCCGGCGTCCAGGCGGCGCGCGCGTTCGGCGCGCAGCGCCAGCAATTCCTGACGGCGCGGCTCGAAAGCGCGCGACAGTTTCGCCACCAGCGCCAGCGCCTCGGGCGTGAGGATCTGTTCGTAGGCGGGGGTGATGCTGGCCTTGATGTCCATGCCGGCGGGGATCGGGTTGTTCATGGTTGACTCCTGGATGATGTGGCGGAACCGTTGCAGCCAGGGCGCATCATCCGCGCGGGCAGCGCGGAACCTTGACGTCCCTTGGCGTTTGTCATTGCATCAAGTATATTCACCTGAATAGCGCTAAACCATACAAATTCTCACTTCATTCGTGCGTATTTGTATTAGATGAGCGCAAATGACAGCGTAATGCGGGCGACAGACGGAGGCGAGGCAGCGGCAGGCATGGGCAAATTCACACAGATGACGACCTTCGTCGAAGTGGTGGCGCGCGGCAGCCTGTCGGCGGCGGCGCGCGCTGAAGGCATCGCGCCAGCCATGATCGGACGCCGCCTGGACGCGCTCGAGGCGCGCCTCGGCGTCAAGCTGCTGCAACGTACGACGCGCAAGCTGGTGCTGACCGACGAAGGCGTCGCTTTCCTGGAAGACTGCCAGCGCATCCTGGGCGAACTGGACGACGCCGAAGCGGCGGTGTCCGAGCGCAGCGCGCGCGCCACCGGCCATCTGACCGTGTCGGCGCCGGCCGGTTTCGGGCGCCAGCACGTGGCGCCGCTGCTGCCCTCGTTCCTGGCCGAGCACCGCGACGTCAGCGTCAACCTGAACCTGAACGACCGCGTGGTCGACGTGCTGGGCGAAGGCGTCGACGTGGCGATCCGCATCGCCAGCCTGAGCGACTCGAACCTGGTAGCGGTCAAATTGGCCGACAACCGGCGCGTGGTGGTGGCCTCGCCACTGTACCTGAAACGCCACGGACGCCCTCAACATCCGGCCGACCTGGCGCGCCACAACTGCCTGGCGATCAGCAGCGAAGGCAGCCAGCGCGGCTGGACCTTCCTCGAACACGGCGCGCCGACCACGGTCAAGGTCGGCGGCAACATGGTTTGCAACGACGGCGCGGTGCTGCATGCCTGGGCGCTGGCCGGCAAAGGCCTGGCCTGGCGCTCGATGTGGGAAGTCGGCGAACAGATCGCCGGGGGCGAGCTGATTACGGTGCTGGACGAGTTCGCGGCACCCGGCAACGACATCCACGCCGTGTTCGCGCAGCGCCGCCACCTGCCGCTGCGGATCCGCGCCTTCGTCGATTTCCTGCGCCGCAGTTACGCCCAGCCCGAGTATTGGCGCCAGAATGGCTGAGCCAACACGATAGCGAACACGCCATCCATTACGCTCATCATTCAAGCGCCAGGAAAGTAACGGCTAACCGGGAAACTCACTGCTCATGCGGCCTCACCGAAACGACAGGCAAAAAAAATCCCCGGCAATTCCGGGGATTTTTAATCGGTAACGCCGTGAAGGCGTTACGGAGCCGCGATTACAGAGGCTGGATGTTCGAAGCTTGCTTGCCCTTCGGACCGGTGGTCACGTCGAACGAAACACGCTGGTTTTCCTGCAGCGACTTGAAGCCGGCGCTCTGGATAGCCGAGAAGTGAGCGAACAGATCTTCGCCGCCTTCGTCAGGGGTGATGAAGCCAAAACCCTTCGAATCATTGAACCATTTAACGATGCCAGTTGCCATTACAATTTCCTATTTCGGTTAGTTGGGCTTACGCCCGTTTCAGATCGTTTGAAGAAGCAAGAAAGAAATGACAGACAGACTGCACTACTACCTCGAACCCAACGATCCCACATTATACCGAATAAAAACCGCGCACGACTCCTAAGTTAAATAAAAAAGCCGCACAATCGATACGATTCCTAAAACCAATAAACCGGAGCGATGTGATTTCGTATTCGGTGCTAGTGAAAATATAGGGCATTGACAGCGCAGAAGTTTGCGCTGAGTCAAATTAAGCTCTACAGCACGTTTGCGCAAACCACTTGCGCAACAGCTGAGTTTCAGGTCAGCGATTTGGGGTCGCGCTGCGCCGCGGCGATGTACTCATCCAGCTCGCCGCGCCAGATCAGCCAGTCGGCGGCAGCCACCCGGTCGAAGGTGGTCAGTACCCGCAGACGCTGTTCGAGCAGGCGCGCATGGTGGCCCAGTTCGCGAAAGCCGAAGGTAGCGGCCGATCCGGCCAGGGTGTGCAGCATCGCCTGCAGCTCGGCGGCCGCAGCCGCCGTTCCCGTCCCCGCCCCGGCGCCGTGTTCCGCCGCCGGGTCGATCCGCTGAGACAGCGCCGCCAACCGCTCGAGGGTAGCCGGCAAACGCCCGGCGAACTTCTCGTTGAGTTCAGCCAGGCGGGCAAAGAATTGCTGGTCGGCCAGTTGCGGCATGGTCGGATGGCGCCCCCAAACGGCGCGAGCTAGTTAATGGAAATTACTTGGTGCCAAAGATGCGGTCGCCGGCATCGCCCAGGCCCGGCACGATGTAGGCGTCCTGATCCAGGTGCGAATCCAGCGCGGCCACGTACAGCTTGACGTCCGGATGCGCGTCCTGGACCACCTGCACGCCTTCCGGCGCCGCGACCAGCGCCAGGAACAGGATCTGTTCGTCCGGCACGCCGCGCTTCTTGAGTACGTCGATCGCGTGCACCGCCGAGTTACCGGTGGCCACCATCGGGTCGCACAGGATGAAGGTACGCTCGGTGGTGTCCGGCAGGCGCACCATGTACTCGACCGGCTCGTGGGTGTCCGGGTCGCGGAACACGCCGATGTGGCCGACGCGCGCCGACGGCACCAGTTCCAGCAGTCCGTCGCTCATGCCGATGCCGGCGCGCAGGATCGGTACCACGGCCAGCTTCTTGCCGGCGATCACCGGCGCGTCGATGGTGACCAGCGGGGTCTGGATCTGGCGCGTGGTCAGCGGCAGGTCGCGCGTGATCTCGTATCCCATCAGCAGCGTAATCTCGCGCAGCAGCTCGCGGAAGGTGCGGGTCGACGTGTCGTGCTCGCGCATGTGCGACAGCTTGTGCTGGATCAGCGGGTGGTTCAGGATGTACAGGTTCGGGAAGCGCGGGTCTTGGTTCATGGCGGGTAGCTGGCATTCTTCGGTGAAGCTTGAGGCGAGCATTATCCCAGCCACGCGGCCGTTTGTCCCTAGTTTGGCGAAGAAATAATTAGTTGCTCGACAGCATTCGCCGCAACTCTAAAAATGGCATCACAGCGGCAAGGCACGCGCCAGGATTGCCGCACAGTCGATCCCGGGCGGCAGCCGACCGAACGCGCCGCCGACCGGCTCGCCGATGCGTGAAGCGACGAAGGCCGCAGCCACCGGCGCCGGCGCATGCTGCAGCAGCAAGGCGCCCTGCACCGCCAGCACCAGCTCTTCGGCCAGCCGCCGCGCGCCGGATTCCTCGCCGGCGCGCGCCGCCAGCGAGGCCAGCAAGCGCTCGACATGCGCGGCGAAACGTGGGTCGAGGCGCGCCGCCGGCGCCAGTTCCCGCTCCAGCACGGCGTGCGCGTCCTGCGGCGACTTGCCGATCGCGCGCAGCACGTCCAGGCACATCACATTGCCGGACCCTTCCCAGATCGAGTTCACCGGCAGTTCGCGGTACAGGCGCGCCAGCGGACCGTCCTCGACGTAGCCGTTGCCACCCATGACTTCCATCGCCTCGGCGCCGAACGCCGGCCCGCGCTTGCACACCCAGTACTTGGCGGCCGGAGTCAGGATGCGGCCCAGCAGCGCCTGCGCCGGATCGGCGCCTTCATCGACGCAGCGCGCCAGCCGCAGCGCCAGTGCGGTGGCGGCTTCGGACTCCAGCGCCAGGTCGGCCAGCACGTTCTGCATCAAGGGCTGCTCGCTCAGTGGCCGCCCGAATGCATGCCGCCCGCGCGCATGGTGCAGCGCGTGGCACAATGCCGCGCGCAGGATGCCGGCGCTGCCCAGCACGCAGTCGAGCCGGGTCAGGCTGCCCATCTCGAGGATGGTCGGGATGCCGCGCCCGGGTTCGCCCACCATCCAGCCGATGGCGCCGCAGAACTCGACCTCGGACGAGGCGTTCGAGCGGTTGCCCAGCTTGTCCTTCAGGCGCTGCACCCGCACCGCATTGTGCTCGCCGTTGGGCAGGAAGCGCGGCACCAGGAAGCAGCTCAACACCCCAGGTGCGGCGTCGTCGAGACGCGCCAGGATCAGGTGGGCGTCGGCCTGCGGCACCGAGAAGAACCACTTGTGGCCGACGATGCGCCAGGCCTCGGCGCCCTCCAACGCGCAGCCGGGCGGCACGTCCCCCGGCGCCAGCGGCGTGGCGACGGTGGTGTTGGCGCGCACGTCCGAGCCGCCCTGCTTCTCGGTCATGCCCATGCCGATCAACGCGCCGCGCTTGTTCGCCAGCGGCAGCGGGCGCGGATCGTATTCGCGCGCCAGGATCGTCGGCAGCCAGGCCGCGGCCAGCGCCGGCGCGCGGCGCAACGCGGCGACCGAGGCATAGGTCATCGTCACCGGGCACTGGGCGCCGTTTTCCAGCTGGCCAAACAGCAGATAACCGGCGGCGCGCGCGACGTGGGCGCCGGGTCGCGCATCGCTCCAGGGCGCGGCATGGGCGCCGGATTCGACCAGCATCGTCATCAAGGCATGCCAGGCCGGATGGAACTCGATCTCGTCGATCCGCCTGCCGGCGCGGTCGAACGACACCAGGCGCGGAGTGTGGAGATTGGCAAAGCGCGCCAGCTCCTGCACCGCGCGGCTGCCACAGCGCCGGCCCAGTTCGGCCAGGACGCCGGCGGCGAAGGCGCCACCCTCGCGCGCCACGCCCTCCTGTAGCGCCAGGTCGCAGCTGAACAAGTCGACGTCTTCGAACGGCGGCGCCTGATTGAAAACCTCATGCGTATCGAATGAATTCATGGCCGAGCCTCCTTGCACGTCATCGCCGGGCGCCCGCTCCACGTCAATATGTTGCATATCAGCATCATACTTGACCAGATTCAACAGCTTAGATATGCCTGAGAGCAAGGATCGGCGACAATAACGTGACACACACTTAACTTTCAGGCAATCAGGTTAGCGCCACCATCGTTGTAAAGCAAGCAGCGGTAAGCTCGATTAGCCCGGGCTGTGGCGACGCAAACGCGTGTGAAATGATGCTCGGAAATTGTTCTGTTTAATGCTTTGCGGAATTTTTCGATGATACAGTCGCCGTTGGTTTGGTAAACTTGCACGGGACGACATGTAACAAGGCATGCCGTGCACATGCCAGCGATAAGAAAGCACCCGACCCAACATGCACACCAGTACCTCCACCGGAACCCAGTCAAGGCCCGACCAGCAGCCAAACCAGGCGCTGCTGGCCGGGTTGCTGGATTCGGCCGGCGACGCGGTCTTTCGCGTGACCCTGGGCGGCACTATCCGCGCGGCGGGCACGCGCGTTCAGCGCATGTGCGGTTTCGAACCGGGCTGCTCGCTGGTGTCGCTGGTGCACGAGGTCGACCAGGCTGCCCTGCTCAAGGCCTTGAGCAACGCCGCCGGCGCCGAGCCGGCGCTGGTCGAAACGCGCCTGCATGCCGGCGAGCGCGACATCTGGTTCGAGCTCCGGATCACGCGCCTGGAAACCGGCGACGATGCGCCGCTCCTGGTGATCGGGCGCGACATGTCGGCCCAGCACGCGACCGAGGAACGGTTGCGTCACATGGCCACCCACGACGCCCTCACCGAGCTGCCCAACCGGGTGCTGCTGGCCGACCGCATCCGCATGGTGATCGCCAACGCGCGCCGTTCCGGCCACGGCTTTGCGGTGGCGGCAATCGGCCTGGACGGCTTCAAGAAGGTCAACGACGGCCTCGGCCACCCGCTGGGCGACGCCGTACTGCAGATGGCGGCGGGCCGCCTGCGCCGCACGCTGCGCGACAGCGACACCCTGGCGCGGGTCGGCGGCGACGAATTCGTGGCGGTATTGCCGGGCACCTTCAGCGACGCCCAGATCAAGCTGGTCACCGGACGCCTGATGGCCACGCTGCAGTCGCCGTTCGAAGTCGGCGGCCACACGATCTATCTGGGCGCCTCGATCGGGATTGCGATCTATCCCGACCACGCCGAGGACGACGTGCGGCTGGTGACGCTGGCCGACGCCGCCCTGTCGCGCGCCAAGGAAACCGGCAAGGCGCGCGCGGTGGTCTACAGCCCGCAGGACCAAGGCCCGCCGGAACACGACATCTCGCTCGAAGCGGCGATGTTCGCGGCGGTGCGCGAAGGCGAATTTTTGCTGTACTACCAGCCGATCGTGAACGCGCGCACCCGCATCATCGAAGGCTTCGAGACGCTGATGCGCTGGAAGCACCCGACGCTGGGCATGGTGCCGCCGGTGCGCTTCATTCCGATCGCCGAAAACAATGGCCTGATCAACCTGCTCGGGGCCTGGGCCCTGAAAGCAGCCTGCATGCAGATCAAGCAGTTCGAGGAAGTGGCGGGGCGCGAGCTGTACATTTCGGTCAACATCAGCCCGCGCCAGTTCCGCAACGACCGTTTTCTCACGGTGCTGGACGACGCGCTGGCGCTGTCCGGCGCCCAGGGCCACCAGCTGGTGCTGGAAATCACCGAAGGCACGCTGATGGTCGACCCGGTGCACGCCGAAACCATCCTGGCCAAGATGGCCGAACGCCAGGCGCGCATCGCGATCGACGATTTCGGCACCGGCTACTCGTCGCTGGCCTACCTGAAACGGTTCCCGATCTCGGTGCTGAAGGTCGACCGCGCCTTTGTGAAAGACCTGCCGCAATCGCAGAAGGACGCCGCCATCTGCAACGCCGTATTCGATCTGGCCGGCCACCTGAACCTGTCGGTGGTGGCCGAAGGCGTCGAGACCGAAGAGCAGCTGACCTGGCTCGACGATCACGGCTGCCATTACGTGCAGGGCTACCTGACCGGCAAACCGATGCCGGCCAACGTAGCCTTGGCCGCGCTCAAGGAAAACCTGTACACCGCACTGCTGCCGCTCGACACCCGGACGGTCAAACCATGACGCCAACTACGACACCCGTGCACTCCGCCAAGGCGGGAGCCAAGGCGCAAGCCACCCTCGCCCTGCTGTGGGAGCGCATCCGCCGCCAGGGCGACATGCCGGGCTTCACCAAGGCGATCAACGCCATCCTGGCCTCGATGCGCGGCGAGGACGAGCGCGACTTCTCGATGAGCGACACGGTGCTGACCGACCCGGTGCTGACGCAAAAGGTGCTGCGCCTGGCCAACAGCGCCATGTACGCCGCCTTCGGCCAGCGCGTCAACACCATCTCGAAGGCGGTGATGGTGCTGGGCACCGAGACCATCGGGCATCTGGCACTTGGCTTGAAGCTGATCGAGGAACTCAGCCGCAGCACGCCCGACACCGAAGCGGCCCACATCGAGATGGAAAAGGCGGTGCTGGCCGGGATGGTGGCGCAGCAGCTGGCGGTCGACGCCCGGGCGCGCGATCCGGAAGAAGCGGTGGTCTGTTCGATCCTGCATTCGCTGGGCCGCATGATGCTGACCTTCTACATGCCCGAGCGCTGGAGCAAGATGCGCGAAGCCGCCGGCGAGGGCCGAGAACACGCCGCCGCCGAAGAAGTGCTGGGCCTGAGCCTGGAAGAAGTCGGGCGCGCCACCGCTTCGCACTGGGGCTTGCCGCGCAACCTGGTGGCCGGCATGCGCCGCGTCGAACCGTCCGAGCGCAACGAAGGCTTCGGCCACGAAGACTGGCTGGCGGCATTGGGCACCATGTCGACCCAGGCCGCCGACGCGCTATGGGCCGACGATGAAGCCGGCGCCGCCCGGGTGGCGCTGCTGGCCGAACAATTCGCCCCGATGCTGGGCCTGGCGCCCGACGGCATCCTGGGCGCGATCGACAAGGCCAGGATCGAGGCCGCAGCCGACCTCACCATCGCGCCGCTGGCCAAGCCGCAAGAGAAAAGCGCACGCCTGCTGGCCGCCGACCGCAAACGCGTGGCTGGCAACAAGATCCTGATGGCGGGCGTGGCCGAGATGCGCGAAGCCAGCGCCGCCGCCACTGCCGGCCAGATGATCTCGATGGCGCTGGAAACGATGCACGGGGGCCTGTCGTTCACGCGCTCGTTCGCCTTTTTGCGCAACCGGCGCGAAGGCCGCTATTCGGCGCGTCTGGGCCTGGGCGACGAGGTCAAGCCGATGCTGCCGCAGCTGGCGTTCGACGACACCTACGAACCGAACGTGTTCCACGCGGCCCTGGCCAGCGACCGCGTGATCTTCATCGAGAACGCGCGCGACACCAAGTTCGCGACCAAGCTGCCGGGCTGGTGGAAAGGCACGCTGTCGGCGGCGCGCTGCTTCGTGGTGATTCCCCTGTGCGCGCACGGTCAGCCGGCGGGGTTCATCTATGGGGACTGGGACGATACGTATCCGCAGGTGATCCTGAGCCAGACCGAGTTCGCGCTACTGAACGATGTGCGCGCGCTGGTGGTGCGGACAGTAGAAAAACGTCATCAGCTGGAAGCGATCGCAACGCGCGTTTGAGGTGCCGGCTGCAGGTGGCAACTGAATACGGCGATCAAAGCAGTCAGGGCGACGATCGCCCCGGCCTGCTTGCACCATCATTACGTCACCTTCGTCACTTCAACTTCGGCGTCCCCACCCGCACGTCCCCGCACTGCGCCCGATTCATCAGCGCGTGATCGATCAGCACCAGCGCCAGCATCGCCTCCGCGATCGGCGTGGCGCGGATCCCCACGCACGGGTCATGCCGGCCGAAGGTTTCCACGTCCACCGGATTGCCGTCCTTGTCGATCGAGCGGCGCGGCACGCGGATCGATGACGTCGGCTTGATCGCCAGCGACACCGTGATGTCCTGCCCGGTCGAGATCCCGCCCAGCACCCCGCCGGAATGGTTGCCGACGAAGCCTTCGGGCGTGAGTTCGTCGCCATGCTGCGAGCCCTTTTGCGCCACCGAGGCGAAACCGGCGCCGATCTCGACCCCCTTGACCGCGTTAATCCCCATCATCGCGTAGGCAATGTCGGCATCGAGCTTGTCGTAGATCGGCTGACCCAGGCCCACCGGCACGCCGCGCGCCACCACGTCGATGCGGGCGCCGATCGAGTCGCCTTCGCGGCGCAGGGCGTCCATCGCCGCTTCCATGCGCTCCAGCAGGGCGGCATCGGCGGTGGCGGCGAAGAACGGGTTGGCGTGCACGTGCTCCCACGATTCGAACGGCACCTCGATGTCGCCCAGCGTGCGCATGCAGCCCAGGAACTCGGTGCCGTATTGCTCGCGCAGCCATTTCCTGGCCACGGCGCCGGCGCCGACCACCGGCGCGGTCAGGCGCGCCGACGAACGGCCGCCGCCGCGCGGATCGCGCACGCCGTATTTATGCCAGTAGGTATAATCCGCGTGACCCGGACGGAAGCTGTCGGCGATGTTGCCGTAGTCCTTGCTGCGCTGGTCTTCATTGCGGATCAGGAGCGCGATCGGGGTGCCGGTGGTGACGCCCTGGTACACGCCGGACAGGATCTCGACCCGGTCAGCCTCCTGGCGCTGGGTCACGTGGCGCGAGGTGCCCGGCTTGCGGCGATCGAGTTCGGGCTGGATGTCGGCTTCGCTCAGCGCCATGCCGGGTGGGCAGCCGTCGATGACGCAGCCGATCGCCGGGCCATGCGACTCGCCGAAAGTGGTGACGGAAAACAGCTTGCCAAATGTATTGCCGGACATGGATGCGCTCTGGTTCGGGTTGGTCGAAGGTCCATTTTACCAGTCCGGCCAGGAGAGCAGAAATGGCGACCAGTGCCACTTCAACCCACGTCACTGTCGCAAAAATGTTTCTCTATGGATATATTTTTCGTATTTGTCCCGTATTTGACCTTTCTTTTTCGCAATCGCGGATATACTGAAACTATCAATGCCGAGTCACCTGGAGACGTAGCACAATGCCAGCATCGATTACGCCCTCAGGCCCACTGAAGGAAGACAGCACTGCGCTGGACCAACTCATCTTCGCGGATGAGCCGGCCGGCGATGCCGCTATCGGCGTTACCGGCGCCGCGGCGCATTGCTGGCGCATCCTGGTGGTGGACGACGATGCCGACGTCCATTCGACCACCACTTTCGCCCTCGCCAACGTCGAGATGCAGGGCCGTCCGCTGGCCTTCCTGCACGCCTACTCCGCCGCCCAGGCCTACGACATCCTGGAACAGCAAGCCGACATCGCCGTGGTGCTGCTGGACGTGGTAATGGAACGCGCCGACGCCGGCCTGCAACTGGTGCGCCGCATCCGCGACGAACTCAAACTGCACGACCTGCGCATCATCCTGCGCACCGGCCAGCCCGGCTATGCGCCCGAGATGGACGCCATCCGCGGCTACGACATCAACGATTACCGCACCAAGTCGGAACTGACCCGCACCAAGCTGTACACGACAGTGGCGGCCGCGATCCGCTCGTACGAGCAGATCCGCGCGCTGGACGTCAACCGGCTCGGCATGGAACACATCGTCGCCGCCTGCGCCGAGCTGATGGCGCTGCACGGCGCGCGCGACGTGGCGCTCGGCATCCTGGCCCAGGCCGGCAAGCTGCTGGACCAGCCGCCGGAGGGCGTGCTGTGCTGCCGCGACGAAGCCGGCAGCGCCGACTGTCTGCGCGCTGTCGCCGCGGTCGGCGCCTGCCGCCACCTCGACGGGCGTGAACTGGGCGGCCGGCGCGGCCAGCAGTTCGCCCTGGCCGCCGAGCGCGCGCTGCGCCAGCGCGACTGCCGGGTCGACGATGGCCTGCTGAGCATGGTCTTCGCCGGCAAGACCGGGCGCGAGTACGTCGCCTGCATTCCGCTCGAACGCGAGCTGGGCGAGGTCGAGCAGCGCCTGCTGAAGGTGTTCTGCGGCATGGTCGCGGTGTGCCTCGACAACGTCGAACTGGTGACGCGCCTGAACAAGTCGGCCTTCCACGACCGCCTCACCGGCCTGCCGAACCGTAACTGCATGGTCGAGCTGATCGACAAGCGCCTGGCCACGCCGCAGCGCGCGCAGGCAGTGCTGGCGCTGGCCGACCTCGACCACTTCGCCGAGACCAACGACGCGCTGGGCCACCATTTCGGCGACCTGCTGCTGGTGGCGGTGGCCGAGCGCATCAAGTCGCGCCTCGATCCGGCGCTGGAAGTCGGCCGCATCGGCAGCGACATCTTCGCCATGCTGGGCGACGCCTGTTCACTGGAACCCGAGCGGATCCAGGCGCTGTTTCGCGAACCGTTCCGCATCGACGGCCAGGACGTGCAGGTGTCCAGCACGCTCGGCCTGGTGCGTTTGCTGGAGCACGACGGCAACGGCGCCGACGCCCTGAAGGACGCCGACATCGCACTCAAGCGCGCCAAGTCGCAGCAGCGCGCCGGCCACTTCTATTTTTCGCGCAGCATGGGCGTCGAGATCCGCGAGCGGGTGCGCATGATGCACGCGCTGCGGGGCGGCTTCCAGAACGGCCAGCTGTTCCTCGACTACCAGCCGCAGGTCGATCTGGCCACCAACCGCCCGTTCGGGGCCGAGGCGCTGCTGCGCTGGCGCCTGGACGACGGGCGCCTGGTGCCGCCGGACCGCTTCATTCCGATCGCCGAATACTCGGGACTGATTGTCGAGATCGGCGAATGGGTGCTGCGCCAGGCTTGCGCCGAACTGATGCGCCTGCGCGCGGCCGGGCACCGCGAGTTCACCATGTCGGTCAACGTCTCGCAGGTGCAGTTCCGCCATCCGCGCTTCCTTGACATGCTGCGCCGCGCGCTGGACGACACCGGGGCGCCGCCCGAATACATCGAGCTTGAAATCACCGAGTCGATGGCGATGGAAGAACCGGCGGCGCTGGTCGAGAAGCTGGCCCAGGTCAAGCGCACCGGCGTGTCGATCGCGATCGACGATTTCGGCACTGGATTCTCGTCGCTGTCGCACCTGCAGCGACTACAGGTCGATCGCCTCAAGATCGACCGCGCGTTCGTGACCGAGATCACCGGCTCGGCGCGTGGCGGCAGCATCGCCCAGATGGTGGTGCAACTGGGGCGCAACCTGGGCTTGTCGGTGATCGCGGAAGGGGTCGAGGATGAGCGTCAGGCGCAGATCCTGCGTCAGCTCGGCTGCCCGCTGGCGCAGGGCTATCTGTATGCGCGGCCGTTGTCGCCGGAAGTCTTGCTGGAATGGCTGGCGCGTAACCAGGCGACGCGCGCGGCATAAATCCGACACGACACGTAGGGTTGGCGGCTCGGCCGCCAACCCTACGCCAAACCGTCCGGACGAAATCAATCCGGCGCGTTCTGCTCGGCCGGCCAGTCGCGGATATACGCCTTGAGCATGCGGTTCTCGAAGCTTTGCGCTTCCAGCACGGCCTTGGCGACGTCGTAGAACGAGATCACGCCCAGCAGCGTGCGGGCGTTCATCACCGGCAGGTAGCGCGCGTGCTTCTCGAGCATGATGCGGCGCACCTCGTTGACCTCGGTGTCCGGCGTGACCGTGATCGGGCTGTCGTCCATGTGGCGGCGCACGGTGCCGGCGCCGACCGAGCCGCCGTTCGCGTGCAGCGCCTTGAGCACTTCGCGGAACGTCAGCATGCCGACCAGGTCGCCGTACTCCATCACCACCAGCGAGCCGATATCGTTCTCGGTCATGGTCATGGCCGCGTCGACCAGCGGCGTGTCCGGCGTCACGGTGTACAGGATCTCGCCCTTCACTTGCAGGATCTCGGAGACTTTCATGTTCGCCACCCCCGCTTCGTCAATGTTTTCAACACTGTTCGTGATACTGGATAATTTTGTATAAGGCATAACAATGACTGTAGCCTATGCCACGCGAAAAATCTAGCATTGCACCGTATCTTTGCGCCACATCGTGGTGCAGTCGTGTTCGCATGATGGTGCAGTGCAGATTGCACAATCATTCAACGATGCTACGATGCCGGCCAACGTAACGCTTCTCATCCTTGTTTCTTATCCTTGTTTCTCATCCTTACATAGAGCCCAGCATGAGCGGTCCCCGACTTCCCGGTTTCGACACCCTGGCCCTGCACGCCGGCAGTGCGCCCGACCCGGCCACCGGCGCGCGCGCAACGCCAATCCATTTCACCTCGTCGTTCGCGTTCCGCGATGCGGACCATGCGGCGGCGCTGTTCAATATGGAGCAGGCCGGCCACGTCTACTCGCGCATCTCGAACCCGACCAATGCGGTGCTCGAAGAACGCATCGCCGCGCTCGAAGGCGGCGTGGCCGGCATCGCCACCGCCAGCGGCCAGGCCGCGCTGCATCTGGCCATCACGACGCTGGCCGGCGCGGGCGAGCACATCGTCGCCTCGCGCGCGCTGTACGGCGGCTCGCACAACCTGCTGGCCTACACGCTGCGCCGCTTCGGCATCGAGACCACCTTCGTCGACCCGCGCGACGTCGACGCCTGGCGCGCCGCGATTCGTCCCAGCACCAGACTGCTGTTCGGCGAAACGCTCGGCAACCCCAGCCTGGACGTGCTCGACATCCCGACGCTTTCCACGCTGGCCCACGAGCACGACCTGCCGCTGCTGGTCGACGCCACCTTCACCACACCATATCTGCAGCGTCCGTTCGACCTCGGCGCCGACCTGGTGTTCCACTCTGCCACGAAATTTCTGTGCGGGCACGGCACCGCGATCGGCGGCCTGCTGGTCGATGGCGGCACCTTCGACTGGCAAGCGGCGCACGAGCGCAGCGGGCGTTTCGCGACCCTGTGCGAACCGTATGACGGCTTTCACGGCATGGTGTTCAGCGAAGAGTCGACCGTCGGCGCCTTTGCCCTGCGCGCGCGGCGCGAGGGCCTGCGCGACTTCGGCGCCGCCATGAGTCCGCACAACGCCTTCGCCATCCTGCAGGGCATCGAGACGCTTGGACTGCGCATGGAGCGGCATCAGGCCAACACCCGGCGCGTGATCGAGTTCCTGCTGGCGCATCCGATGGTGGCGTCGGTCGCTTATCCCGAACTGGCATCGCACCCCGACCACGAACTGGCCAGGCGCATCCTGCCACGCGGTTGCGGCGCCGTGTTTACATTCGAACTCAAGGGCGACCGCGCCGCCGGTCGCCGCTTCGCCGACGGTTTGCAGGTGTTTTCGCACCTGGCGAACGTGGGCGACGCCAAATCGCTGGTAATCCACCCTGCTTCCACCACCCACTTCCGTGTTCCGCCCGAACAGCTGGCGGCCAGCGGCATCGGGCAAGGCACGCTGCGACTGTCGGTCGGGCTGGAAGATCCGGACGACCTGATCGACGACCTCAAACGCGGCCTGAAGCTGGCCCAGAAAGGAGCGTGAGCATGCTGATCGACGTCCACGGCCAGCAAGCCTTTTGCTACACCGGCGGCAAGCCGTTCGACCCGGCGCTGCCGGTCGTCGCGCTGATCCACGGCGCCCAGAACGATCATTCGGTGTGGGCGCTGCAGAGCCGGGGCCTGGCGCACGCCGGCTTCGCCGTGCTGGCGCCCGACCTGCCCGGCCACGGCCGCAGCGGCGGCGCAGCCTTGACCACGGTCGAGGCAATGGCCGACTGGCTGCTGGCCTTGCTCGATGCGGCCGGCGTCGCGCGCGCCGTGCTCGCCGGCCACAGCATGGGTTCGCTGATCGCGCTGGAAGCGGCGGCGCGCGCACCCGCGCGTGTGGCCGGTTTGGGCCTGGTCGGCACCACCTATCCGATGCGCGTTGCCGACGCCCTCCTGGCAACCGCCCGCGCCGATGAACCGACCGCAATCGAGATGGTGGCCAGCTGGTCGCACGCGGCCTGGCTGCCCGCCCCGTCGACCGCCGGCCCCGGGATCTCGGTGGTCAACGTCGCGCGGCGCCTGATGCAGCGCATGTCGGCGCGCAATCCGGGCGGCCTGTTCCACACCGATTTCGCCGCCTGCAATGCCTATGCGAATGGCGAAGCGGCGGCCGCCGCGCTGGCCTGTCCGGTCACCTTCGTGCTGGGCAAGAAGGACATGATGACGCCGCCGCGCTCCACCGCGCTGCTGACCAGCGCCATCCAGCACGGCAAGGTCATCCACGTCGACGCCGGCCACGCGATGATGGCCGAAGCGCCGGACGCGGTGCGCGGCGCCCTGCTCGAGCTGGCGCGCGCGGCCTGACACTGAGATCAGTTGCTGACGCGCTCGTCCTCGACGGCGCCGAAGTGCGCTGCCAGCGTCTGGTCGAGTCCCTGCTCGACGGTTTGCTCGACCTGGCGCGCCAGCGCCGCGCCGTCGATCGCCAGCACGCCCTCGACGCTGTCCGCGTCCGCCGCCGGTTCGCGCGCCTGACTCGCGCCCGCCGCGCAGTCGAACACGAACAAGCGGTAGACGTCGGACAGCTGCAGCGCGTCCGGATCGACCAGCAGCACCCAGTGTTCGTCGCCGCCGCGCCGCGTGCGCTTCCAGCCGGCGCGCGCCGGCGCTTCGTCCAGCACCCGGCCGACCCAGCCTGCGGCCACCATCCGTTCCAGCAGCTCGCTCAGCTCGTCGTAGCCGATCCGGGTGTAGCGGCGAATCGTGCTGCTCGTTACCAGCGCGGTACCGCTCAGGCGCGCGCCGCCGTACAGCACCTTGAGCACCGCCATCGCGTCGATGAAGGCGCTGCCCGGCGCCGGCTGGTGCCACCAGCGCTCGTACTTGACCACCGGCAGCGCGGCGGTCAGCACCGCGCCCACCAGCGTGATCATCCAGCTGACATACATCCAGAGCAGGAACAGCGGCAGCGCCGCCAGCGCGCCATAGATGATGGCGTAGGTCGGGAACTGGCTGATGAACAGTCCGAACACGCGCTTGGCGACCTCGAATGCGATCGCCGCACCGAGCGCGCCGACGAAGGCGTCGCGCAGCAGAACGCGGCGATGCGGCACGATCATGTACAGCAAGGTATAGCCGCCGGTGGTGACGGCGACCGAGGCCAGCGTGAAGAACAGCATGCCGAGCCAGGTCGCCTCCTGCCCCAGGCCGCCGGTGGCGTCGAACACCTGGGTGGTGAAGCTGATCGAGACCCCGAACAGCAGCGGCCCGAGCGTGATCAGCGCCCAGTACACCAGGATCCGCTGCGCCAGCGGGCGCGGCTGGCGCACGCTCCAGATGCGGTTGAAGGCGCGCTCGATCATGCTCATGGTGGCGCTGGTGGTGAACAGCAGCACTACCGCGCCCAGCGCCGACAGGCCCTTGGCCTTGTCGGCGAACTGCGTCAGGTTGCCGCTGATGGTGCTGGCAATGGCTTTCGGCATCAGGTTCTGCACGAACCAGGCGTCGATCGCCGTGCGCAACTGGCCGAAGGCCGGGAACATCGTAAAGATCGCCAGCACGATGGTGAGCAACGGCACCAGGCCGAGGGTGCTGGTGAAGGTCAGGCTGCCGGCCACCTGCGGCAGCTTTTCTTCGCGCAGGCGGCGGACCGCGAAGCGCAGCAGGTCGAGCAGTTCGGGCCAGCTCAAGCCGCGCGCGGGTTCGGCGCCGTTGACGTACTCGGCGGTAGTGCGCGACAGGTGGTGGACGGTCTTGGTCAGCATTGGGCTTTCGGTGCCCCGGCGTGGCGCAATGGGCCATCTTCGGGCATGTCATTTCAACAAACCGCTCTATAATACCAACGATGAAGCCGACCCTGACCATCCTCGTGTTGTACTACTCCCGTCATGGCGCCACGCGCAAGCTGGCCGAACTCATCGCCCAGGGCATCGACAGCGTGCCCGGGATGGAAGCGCGCCTGCGCACCGTGCCGGCGATCTCGACCGTGACCGAGGCCGTCGCGCCCGCGATCCCCGAGGATGGCGCGCCCTACGTGGAGGCGGAAGACCTGGCCGAATGCGCCGGCCTGGCGCTCGGCTCGCCGACCCGCTTCGGCAATATGGCGTCGGCCATGAAGTATTTTCTGGATGGCACCGCCACCGACTGGGTCAACGGCACCCTGGCCGGCAAGCCGGCGGTGGTATTCGCCTCCACCGGCAGCCTGCACGGCGGCCAGGAAGCGACCCTGCTGTCGATGATGATTCCGCTGCTGCACCACGGCATGCTGATGATGGGCCTGCCCTACACCCATCCGGAACTGATGAACACCGCCAGCGGCGGCAGCCCCTACGGCGCGACCCACTGGGCCGGCGTCGACGGCAAGCGCGCCGTCACCGACGACGAGCGTACGCTGGCGATCGCGCTCGGACGCCGCCTGGCCGAGGCGGCGCGCAAACTTGCCGTCAACCTTGACGTGACAGCGCGTGGAAGTCGCTGATGGATACCGCAAAAGTCTTTCATATCGGCGCCATCACCAGCCTGATCTGGCTGATCGGCTGGCTGATCGCCTGGGAAGCCTTCGTCGCCCCACTGCAGCCCGGTAGCTGGCTGCTGGCCTTGAAGGTGATCCCGCTGCTGTTGCCGCTGCGCGGCGTGATCAGGCGCGACCTGTACACGCTGCAATGGTCGTCGATGCTGATCCTGATCTATTTCGTCGAAGGCGTGGTGCGCGCCTGGGCCGACCAGGGCGCCGCGTCGCGCCAGATGGCGATCGGCGAGATCGCGCTGGTGGTCGTGTATTACTTCTGCGCCCTGCTCTACCTGCGCCCTTATAAAAAGGCGGCGCAGCGCATGGCCAAGGAGCTGCTCGACAAGGTCAAAGTGCCGCATGGCTGAGGTCGTGATCGACAGCTTCATCGAAGCCCTGCGTGCGGCAGTCGGCGCGGCCCACGTGCTGGTCGACGAGCACGACGTCGCGCCGTTCCTGACCGACTGGCGCGGCCGCTTCACGGGCCGCGCGCGCGCGGTGGTGCTGCCGGCCGATACCGGTCAAGTCGCCGCCGTGGTGCGCGCCTGCGCCGCGGCGCGGGTGCCGATCGTGCCGCAGGGCGGGCGCACCGGCCTGGTGCTGGGCAGCGTACCCGATGCCAGCGGCGACGCCATCGTGCTGTCGCTGCGGCGCCTGAACCGCATCCGCGCGGTCGATGCGGCGAACCGCACCATGACGGTCGAGGCCGGCTGCATCCTGGCCGACATCCAGGCTGCGGCGCTTGAATCCGGCATGCTGTTCCCGCTGTCGCTGGCGGCCGAAGGCAGCTGCACCATCGGCGGCAACCTGTCGACCAATGCCGGCGGCACCGCCGTGCTGCGCTACGGGAACACGCGCGAACTGTGCCTGGGACTGGAAGCCGTCACGGCTCAAGGCGACATCTGGGATGGCTTGCGCGGCCTGCGCAAGGACAACACCGGTTACGCGCTGCGCGATCTGCTGATCGGCGCCGAAGGCACGCTGGGCGTGATCACGGCCGCCGTGCTGAAACTGTATCCGGCGCCACGGGCCGCGCTGACGGCCCTGGTGGCGCTGGAGTCGCCGCGCCACGCGCTCGACTTGCTCGGCCTGCTGCAGGCGCGCTGCGGCGCCGCGCTCACCGGCTTCGAGCTGATGTCGGCGTTCTGCCTGCAGCTGGTGGCGACCCATTTCCCGGATCTGCCGCGGCCATTTGCCGACTCGCATCCGCAATATGCGCTGGTCGAGCTGTCGAGCAACGAGTCCGGCGAGCATGCGCAAGCGCTGCTGGAAACGGCGGTCGGTGCGGCGCTGGAAGCGGGCGTGGCGCGCGACGCGGTGGTCGCGACTTCGAACCAGCAGGCGCTCGGCCTGTGGCGGCTGCGCGAACACATCCCGCTGGCGCAGGCGGCGGCCGGCAAGAACATCAAGCACGACATCTCGCTGCCGGTGTCGCGCATCCCCGACTTCATTTTCCAGGCCGACGCCGCCTTGCAGGCCGCCTTCCCCGGCTGCCAGCCGGTCACCTTCGGCCACCTGGGCGACGGCAACCTGCACTACAACGTGGCGCCGCCCGGCGACAGCGGCCACGAAGCCTTTCTCGAGCACCAGGGCGCGATCAACCGCATCGTGCACGACGCGGTGGCGGCCTTCGGCGGCTCGATCTCGGCCGAGCACGGCATCGGCGCCCTGAAACGCGAGGAACTGGCGCGCTACAAGTCGGCGGTCGAACTGGACATGATGCGTGCCATCAAAGCCGCATTGGACCCGCTCGGCATCATGAACCCTGGCAAAATTCTTTGATCGGGGAGAGTCATGATGCGCATCCTGTTCCTCTTCATCGCCTGCGTCCTGTGCCAGGCGGCCAATGCCGGGACCATTTACAAATGCCGTGACGGCGGGCGCGTGAGCTACAGCGACCAGCCCTGCCCGGGTTCCGGCGCCGCCCTGACGGTGCCGGATGCGCCGCCGCCCGACCCGGCCACGCAGGAACGTCTCGAACGCCAGCGCGTCGCCGTGCTGCAGCTGGAGAAGGCGCGCTTGACGGAAACCGCGCGCGAGGCGCGTGAGGTCGAACGCGTGCGCCGCACGTCGCTGGCCGAGCGCAAGCGCTGCGACCGGTTGCGCCTGCAACGCCAGTGGGCCGATGAGGATCTGGCGCGCCAGCGCCTGGCCGGCAACGATCCCGCCAGGGCAGCGGCGAGCGAGGCGGCACGCCTCAAGGCCAAACGCCAGGCCGACACAGTGGCACTCGAATGCCCGGCCTGAGCGTCCTGTCGCGCTGGCTGCTGCTGGGCGAATGGCGCGCCCATCCGGTGCGCGCGCTGGTGGCGATCGCCGCCATCGCGGTCGGCGTGGCGATGGGCTTCGCCATCCACCTGATCAACGCCGCCGCCTTCAACGAATTCTCGGCCGCCGTGAAAAGCCTGTCCGGACAGGCCGACATCCAGGTCGCCGGGCGCGAGCCGCTGTTCGACGAAGCGGTGTATCCACTGCTGGCGGCCGACCCCGACGTCGCCGTCGCCTCACCCATTCTCGAAGTCGGCGCCGGTGTCGCCGGCCAGGACACGCCGCTGCGCATCGTCGGCATCGACGCATTGCGCGCCGGCTTCATCGCGCCCGACCTGATGGGCGTGCCGGGTGAGGGCCGCATGCTCGACGTGCTGGCCGACGATGCGCTGTTCCTGTCGCCGGCCGCGCAAAGCTGGTTGACCAAATCGCGCGGCGACGAACTGCGCCTGCGCTCCGGCACCGCCGAGGTGCTGCTGCGCGTGGCCGGCCCGGTGCAGCGCGCCCGCGCCGGCCAGCGCCTGGCGGTAATGGACATCGGCGCCCTGCAATGGCGCTTCAACCGCCTGGGCCAATTGTCGCGGGTCGACCTCAAGCTGCGCGACGGCGTCGACCGCGCCGCATTCCAGCGTCGATTGAACGCGCAACTGGAACGCGCCTGGCCCGGCCGCTTCACGGTCGGCCAGCCGAACGACGCCGATCAGGAAAGCCGCACCGACAACATGAGCCGCGCTTACCGCGTCAACCTGACGGTGCTGGCACTGGTGGCGCTGTTCACCGGCGCCTTCCTGGTGTTCTCGACCCAGGCGCTGTCGGTGATGCGCCGGCGCAGCCAGTTCGCGCTGCTGCGCGTGCTGGGCATGGAGCGCGCCACGCTGCTGCGCCAGGTGCTGCTCGAAGGCGCCAGCCTGGGCGTGCTGGGGAGCCTCCTGGGCGTGGGCGCCGGCTATGCGCTGGCGGCCGCCGCACTGCACTTCTTCGGCGGCGACCTGGGCGCGGGCTACTTCCCCGGCATCCGGCCACAGGTGGCGTTCACGCCCGGCGCCGCGCTGGCGTTCTTCGCGCTGGGCCTGAGCGTCGCCCTGCTCGGCTGTCTGGCGCCGGCATGGGAAGCGGCGCGCGCGCAGCCGGCGGTGGCGATCAAGTCCGGCGCCGACGAAGGCGCGCTGGCGCGCCTGGCGCGGGTCTGGCCTGCCATGGTCTGTCTGTCGCTCGGCGCGGCGTTCGCGTTCGCCCCGCCCGTGTTCGAGCTGCCGCTGTTCGGCTATCTGGCGATCGCGCTGCTGCTGATCGGCGGCATCGGCCTGATGCCGCGCGCGGCCAGCATCGCCTTCCGCCTGCTGGAGCACGTGGCCGAACGGCGCGCCGCACGCTATCCGGTGCTGGCGCTGTCGCTGGCGCGCCTGGCCAACGCGCCCGGCCAGGCCTCGATCGCGCTGGGCGGCGTCCTGGCCAGCTTCAGCCTGATGGTGGCGATGGGGATCATGGTGTCGAGCTTCCGCGTCTCGGTCGACGACTGGATGGGCCACATCCTGCCGGCTGACCTGTACGTGCGCACGGCGGACGCGGGCGGCACCGGGTACCTGAGCAGTCCCCAGCAGGCGGCGCTGGCGGCCGCGCCTGGCGTCGAGAGAGTCCAGTTCTTGCGCACCCGTCGCGTGACGCTGGCCCCAAGCCGGCCGCCGGTAGTCGTGATCGCGCGCGACATCGACGCCGCCGATCCGGCGCGCCTGCTGTACCTGGTCGGCCCGAGCGCGACGATTTCGCCCGGCGCGCGCCCGGCCTGGGTCTCGGAAGCACTGATCGACCTGTACGGCGCGCGCGTCGGCGGCACACTGCGCCTGCCGCTGGGCGGCGTCGACACCGAGTTCTTCGTCGCCGGCGCCTGGCGCGACTACGCCAACCAATCCGGCTCGGTGGTGATCCAGCTGGCCGACTACCGCAAACTCACCGGCGACGCCACCGTCACCGACGCCGCGCTGTGGAGCGCGCGTGCTCAGGGTCCCGAAGCAGGCCTCGACGCGCTCGAACAAGGTATCCGCGCACTCCCCTTCGGCGCCGCCCTGAACCTGATGCGCCCCGGCGACATCCGCGCCGCCAGCCTCAGGATTTTCGACCGCAGCTTCGCGGTCACGTACCTGCTGGAAGCGATCGCGATCGCGATCGGCCTGTCCGGCATCGCCGCCAGTTTTTCGGCCCAGACTTTGGCACGCTCGCGCGAATTCGGTATGCTGCGCCACGTCGGCGTCACGCGGCGCCAGGTATTGCAGCTGCTCGCCTTCGAGGGCGGCCTGCTTACCTGCCTGGGCGTGCTGGCCGGTTTCGCGCTGGGCCTGGTCATCAGCCTGATCCTGGTGTACGTGGTGAACCCGCAGTCGTTCCACTGGACCATGGGTTTGCATCTGCCCTGGCCCTTGCTGGCCAGCGTCGCGGCGGTGCTGGTCGCGGCGTCGATCGCCACCGCGCTGGTCTCGGGCCGGCACGCGCTGTCCGGTGGTCCGGTACGCGCAGTCAGAGAGGATTGGTAATGCGTTTTGTTTTTGTCGTCGTCATCTTGCTGTCCCAGTTGCTGGGCGCCTCCTTCGCGCGCGCGCAGCAGCCGGTATACGCCCCTGTGACGCCGGGCGCCGAGCTCTCGTTCCCGCGCGACTACGGCGCCCATCCGGAGTTTCGCACCGAATGGTGGTACGTCACCGGCTGGGTCGATACACCCGACAAGCGCGCGCTGGGGTTTCAGGTGACGTTCTTCCGCAGCCGCACCGGCGCCGACACGGGCAACCCGAGCGCGTTCGCGCCGCGCCAGCTGGTGATCGCGCATGCGGCGCTGTCCGATCCGGCGGTCGGGCGCCTGGTGCACGACCAGCGCAGCGCGCGCGAAGGCTTCGGCCTGGCCTGGGCGCGGCCCGGCAACACCGACCTGAAACTGGACGACTGGCGCATGGTGCGCGACGCCAACGGCACCTACCGCGTCACGATCCGCTCCAACGAACTGACGCTGGAACTGCGCCTCAAACCGACGCAGCCGGTGCTGGTGCAGGGCCAGGGCGGCTACTCGCGCAAGGGGCCGAGCCCGCAGCTGGCCAGTTACTACTACAGCGAGCCGCAGCTGGCGGTGTCGGGCAGCGCCGGGCGCGCCGGCATGGCGCCGGTGGCGGTCACGGGCACGGCATGGCTCGATCACGAGTGGTCGAGCGAAGTGCTGCAGCCCGACGCCGTTGGCTGGGACTGGGTCGGCGCCAACCTGGACGACGGCGGCGCGCTGATGGCATTCCGGATAAGAAGCAAGGGAGGTGCTAAACTATGGGGGCACGCCACGGTGCGCGACGCCGCCGGACGCGTGACGCACCATGGACCCGAGGCGGTCGACTTCACCCCGCACACGCAGTGGAAGTCGCCCCGCACCGGCGCCACCTATCCCGTCGGCGCCACGATCAGCACCGGCGCCCAGCGCTGGCGCATCGTGCCGCTGCAGCCCGACCAGGAGCTCGATTCGCGCCGCTCGACCGGCGCGGTCTACTGGGAAGGCGCGGTCACCGTCGAGCAAAGCGGACGCCGCGTCGGCCGCGGCTACCTCGAGATGACGGGCTACGTGCAGGCGATGAAACTATAAGCGGCAGCGCGCCGACCACGACAAGCAATACGATCACCAACACCAGATGACCACCCGCTCGACCAGATCCACCGATATCGATCCCGACGCCGCATCCCGCAAGGGCAGCCTGGCCACCCTGCGCGGCCTCACACCGTTCCTGCGCCCTTACCGCCGCCAGTTCATCCTGGCCGGCATCGCGCTGCTGTTCGCGGCCGGCGCCACGCTGGCGATTCCCGCCGCGTTCAAGAAGATGATCGACCTCGGCTTCGGCGCGGCCGCTGGCGGTGGCTCAGTTGGCGGCACCTCCACGGGGATTGAACACGTCGACGCCACCTTCGCCGCCCTGTTCGGCGTGGCCGCCGTGCTGGCCGTGGCCACCGCCGCCCGTTTCTACATGGTCTCGTGGCTGGGCGAGCGCGTCACCGCCGACATCCGCAGCGCCGTGTACCGCCACGTGGTGCACCAGAGCCCTGCCTTTTTCGAGACCACGCGCACCGGCGAAGTGCTGTCGCGCCTGACCACCGACACCACCCTGATCCAGGCCGTGGTCGGCACCAGCATCTCGCTGGCGCTGCGCAACACGCTGCTGTTCGCCGGCGGCCTGGTGATGCTGTTCGTGACCAGTCCGCGCCTGACCTCGATCATCCTGGGCCTCCTGGTGCTGGTGGTGCTGCCGATCGTGCTGTTCGGCCGCCGCGTGAGGAAGCTCTCGCGCGATTCGCAAGACCGCATCGCCGACGCGTCGGCAGTGGCGGGCGAGATCCTCAACGCGATGCCCACCGTGCAGGCGTTTACACGCGAAGGCCATGAGGCCGGCCGCTTCGGCGCCTCGGTCGACAGCGCCTTCGACACCGCGATCCGCCGCATCCGCGCCCGCGCGACGCTCACCATGCTGGCCATCGTGCTGGTGTTCGGCGCCATCGTGTTCGTGCTGTGGCTGGGCGCGCACGCGGTGCTGGCCGGGACCATGACCGGCGGCGACCTGGGGCAGTTCATCCTGTACGCCGGCATCGTCGCCGGTTCGGTCGGTGCACTGTCGGAAGTGATGGGCGACGCCCAGCGCGCGGCCGGCGCCACCGAACGCCTGCTCGAACTGCTGGCGGCGCGTTCCAGCATCCAGGACCCGCTGCAGCCGAAGGCGCTGCCTGCCCGCACTGCCAACGGTGCGCGCGTGACGCTGGATGAAGTCACCTTCGCCTATCCGTCGCGCCTGGACAGCGCCTCGCTGTCGCACCTGTCGCTCGACATCCGTCCCGGCGAGACGGTGGCCGTGGTCGGCCCCTCGGGCGCCGGCAAGACCACGCTGTTCCAGCTGCTGCTGCGCTTCTACGATCCGCAGGCCGGCAGCATCCAGCTCGACGGCGTCGACCTGCGCGACCTGGCGCTGCACACGCTGCGCGGCGCGGTCGGCATCGTGCCGCAGGATACGATCATCTTTTCCAGCAGCGCGCTGGAGAACATCCGCTACGGCCGTCCCGAAGCCAGCGACGAGGAAGTGGTCGCCGCCGCGCGGCTGGCCGCGGCGCACGAATTCATCGAGCGCCTGCCGGAAGGCTATGCCTCGTTCCTGGGCGAACGCGGGGTGCGCCTGTCGGGCGGCCAGCGCCAGCGCATCGCCATCGCGCGCGCCCTGCTCAAGAATCCGCCGCTGCTATTGCTCGACGAAGCGACCAGCGCGCTGGACGCCGAATCCGAACGTCTGGTGCAGCGCGCACTCGAAGCGGCGATGGTCGGCCGCACCACCATCATCATCGCCCACCGCCTGGCCACCGTGCAGCGCGCCGACCGCATCGTGGTACTGGACGAAGGCCGCATCGTCGAATCCGGCACCCATGCCGAACTGGTGGCGCTGGGCGGCGTGTACGCCAACCTGGCGGCGCTGCAGTTCCAGACCCACGCCCCGGTTGCCGCTTGACTAACACCTGTGCGACGAAAGATTGTCTACGTAACACTACGTAGACGATCGTACGCGTACGTACAATGTGTTGCGCCAAGCCCGCAAATAAGTACCATAAATCACTAATTATTTCTCGTCAAAAAGTTTGCAAGGTATGATTCGGGGTTATATCTCCTCTCCCTTTCACACCTTACATGACTAATAACAAACTTCATCCAGCTAACTGGGGTGTCGGCACGCGCATCAGCGCAGTCACGTTCGCACTTGCAGGCGCGATCATCGCCATCCTGATCGCCACCATCACGATGTCGACGTCCAGCATGCTGGAGAAACGCGCGATGCAAAGCGTCAGCAGCGAACTGAACGGCGTGGTCAATACGGTCGAGCTGTTCAACAAGACGGTGAACAGCCAGGCGGTGAGTTTTGGACGTATTTTCCGCGCCGGCCTGCCGGGCGAATTCGCACTCGATGAAGCGGCAAGCGTCGACGTCGGCGGACGCCAGGTGCCGACGCTGAGCGTCGGCGGCAAAGCCCTGAACCTGGACTTCAGCGCTCCGGACTCGTTCACCGAACGCACCGGCGGCAACGCCACCGTGTTCGCCGCCGCCGGCGACGACTTCGTGCGCGTGACCACCTCGGTCAAGAAGGAAAACGGCGAACGCGCCATCGGCACCGCCCTCGACAAGACCTCGCCCGCCTACGCCGCCCTGCGCGAAGGCCGCACCTACGTCGGCCTGGCCACTCTGTTCGGCAAGCAGTTCATCACCCAGTACGAACCGGTGCGCGGCGCCAACGGCAAGGTGGTCGGCGCGCTGTACGTGGGCGTCGACATCACCAAGGACATCGCTTACCTGAAGGAGCGCATCCGCTCGGTGAAGATCGGCGACACCGGCTACTTCTTCGTGCTGTCGGCAACGCCGGGCAAGACCTGGGGCGAACTGCTGGTGCACCCGCTCAAGGAAGGCGACAACATCCTCGAGAGCAAATCGGCCGACGGCCATTTCTTCATCAAGGAGATGCTGGAGAAGAAAAACGGCACCGTCAGCTATGACTGGAAGAACCCGGGCGAGAGCGTCGAGCGCCGCAAGTTCGCCGCCTACGCCCACATGAAGGACTGGAACTGGGTCATCGCCGGCGGCACCTACAACGAAGAAATCACCGCCGCCGCCACCGCGCTGCGCAACCGCTTCATCGTGCTCGGCCTGCTGGCACTGGCCGTGCTGGCATCGGTGCTGTACTTCCTGGTGCGCGCCACCGTCACCCGTCCACTGGCCGAAGTGCAGGACGTGGCAATGCGCATCGCCGACGGCGACCTGACCGCGCAGGTGGCCACCCGCCGCGGCGACGAGATCGGCCAGCTGACTGCCGCCATCAACACCATCGGCGCGCGCTTATCAAGCGTGGTCGGCCAGGTGCGCAACGGCGCCGAGCAGATCGCCAACGCCTCGCAGGAAATCTCGACCGGCAACTTGGACCTGTGCCAGCGCACCGAAGAGCAGGCCGCCAGCCTGGCCACCACCGCCTCGTCGATGGACCAGCTGACCACCACCGTGCGCCAGAACGCCGACAACGCCCGCACCGCCAACGAACTGGCGCGCAGCGCCTCGAACGTGGCCCAGAAAGGCGGCGACACCGTGTCGCAAGTGGTCACCCGCATGGACTCGATCACCCAGGCCTCGCGCAAGATCTCGGACATCACCGGCGTCATCGACGGCATCGCCTTCCAGACCAACATCCTGGCGCTCAACGCCGCGGTCGAAGCGGCGCGCGCCGGCGAACAGGGCCGCGGCTTCGCGGTGGTCGCCAACGAAGTGCGTAGCCTGGCCCAGCGCTGCGCCGCGGCGGCCAAGGAAATCAAGGGCCTGATCGAAGCTTCGAACGGCGAAGTCGACGCCGGCAGCCGCCTGGTGAGCGAAGCCGGCGCCACGATGCAGGAAGTGCTGGCCAGCGTGCAGCGCGTGACCGACATCATGGCCGACATCAGCGCCGCCAGCCAGGAACAGACGCAAGGCATCGAGGAAGTCAACCGCGCAGTGGTCGAGATGGACACCACCACGCAGCAGAACGCGGCGCTGGTCGAAGAAGCCAGCGCAGCGGCGCAGGCGATGCACGAGCAGGCCGATTCGCTGGCGCGCTCGGTGCGTCAGTTCCGCATCGTCGACAACGGCGAAGCGGCGCCGCTGGCGCTGGAAGCCAAGCGTCGTCCGGCATTGACGCAAGGCTGATGGCCTGACCTCTGGACGCCGGCGTGCCTGTCATGGCGCCGGCGTCTGCGCGGGACTCAGCTTCCCCGCATCACCTTTCCTTCCCCCCGCTCCCCGGTGTAGAGTACCGACCTCACATCCCAGGAGAGCGTCTTGTCCGACCCCGACCTGCAGCGCCGCTGCCACACGATCTTCCCCGGCCATCGCCCACGCCGCCCGGCCGAGATGTTCGCCGCCATGGCCGCCTGGTGCGAGCAGCACGACGTCGACCACGACGTCTACGGCAACGGCGCCCTGATCCAGGCGTTCGAAGCCAAGATCGCGCAGCTGCTCGGCTTCGAAGCCGCCGTGTTCTGCATCAGCGGCACCATGACCCAGGTCACCGCCCTGCGCCTGGCCTGCGAGGACCGCCACAGCCGGCTGGTCGCGCTGCACCCGACCTCGCACATTTTTGTGCACGAACGCGGCAACCACCAGCTGCTCGACCACTTCCAGGCGCTGCCTGCCGGTGACCGTCATCGCCCGTGGACGGGGGCCGACCTGGCCGCCATTCCCGACCGCCTGGGCGCCGTCGGCCTCGAGATTCCGATGCGTGAGATCGGCGGCCAGCTCTCCACCTGGGACGAACTGGAAGCGATCAAGCAGCACTGCCGCGCGCGCGGCGCCCACCTGCACATGGATGGCGCGCGCCTGTGGGAAGCGGCCGCCGGCTATGGCCGCCCCGTTTCCGAGATCGCCGCCGGCTTCGATTCGGTGTATGTCTCGCTGTACAAGGGCATCGGTGGCCTGGGTGGCGCCATGCTGGCCGGCAGCCACGATTTCGTCGCGCGTGCCGCGGAGTGGTTCCGGCGCCAGGGCGGCAACGTGATCCACAGGTCCCCGTACGTCGTGGCTGCCGCCATGCAGTTCGACGAACGCATCGCAGCGATGCCGGACTATTTCCGCCGCACCGAGTTCCTGTATGACGCGCTGCGCGACTACCCGGAGCTGCGCGTGAATCCGGCCGCGCCGCAGGCCAATATGCTGCACCTGCACCTGCCGGTGAGCCGCGAACGCGCGCTGGCGGTACGCGACACGCTGGCGCGCGAACACGGCATCTGGATGTTCAACCGCGCCGTGCACGGCGCGCTGCCGCAGTCCAGCGTGGTCGAGATCTACGTCGGCGAGAACCTGGTGGCGCTGTCCGATGACGCGGTGCGCGAGGCGCTGCGCCTGTTCGTGCAGCGCCTGCTCGGTGACTGATCGACAATGATAAAATGGCGCGCTGTTTCACATCAGTTTCATCTACTTACCGCAATGCGCCAATATCTCGAATTCATGCGCCATGTAAAAGAGCATGGCGCCATCAAGACCGACCGCACCGGCACCGGCACCCGCTCGGTGTTCGGCTACCAGATGCGCTTCGACCTGCAGCAGGGATTTCCGCTCCTGACCACCAAGAAGGTGCACCTGAAGTCGATCATCCATGAACTGATCTGGTTCCTGCAAGGCTCGACCAACATCGCGTACCTGAAGGAAAACGGCGTCTCGATCTGGGACGAATGGGCCGATGCCGAGGGCAACCTGGGCCCGATCTACGGCTACCAGTGGCGCAACTGGCCGGCCCCGAACGGCGAGCATATCGACCAGATCAGCCAGGTGCTGGAGCAGATCCGCAGCACGCCCGATTCGCGCCGCATGATTGTCTCGGCATGGAACGTGGCCGACGTGCCGTCCATGAAGCTGCCGCCGTGCCATGCGCTATTCCAGTTCTACGTCGCCGACGGCAAGCTGTCGTGCCAGCTGTACCAGCGCAGCGCCGACATCTTCCTCGGCGTGCCGTTCAATATCGCCTCGTATGCGATCCTGACCCACATGATGGCGCAGCAGGCGGGCCTCGAAGTCGGCGACTTCGTCTGGACCGGCGGCGACTGCCACCTGTATTCGAACCACATGGAACAGGTCGCCCTGCAGCTGTCGCGCGACACGCGCGAATTGCCACGCCTCGTCCTCAAGCGCAAGCCCGATTCGCTGTTCGACTACCGCTTCGAGGACTTCGAGATCGAAGGCTACGACCCGCATCCGGGCATCAAGGCGCCGGTCGCGGTCTGATACCGATGGAATCAAGCGGGACGCAGACACGCTGTCCCGCTTGAACACACGCTTGCGCGCCATTCGTCCCGCGCAAACGGGCCGATCTTTGGTATGCTGATGACAGCATGACCACGTTCCACATTTCCCTCCCCATTTCCATCGGCCCGCTTGCGGGTCATTGTTTTTTCAGGACACCGACATGACCCCGGACCCGCTCGCGCAACCCTCGCAACCCGAGGCGGCGGACCCATTGCCGCAGGCGTCCTCGCCGCAACTGACGCTGACGATCGAGGCCGACCCGACCACCGGCTATGCGGCGATCCAGAACAACCTGCCGGTCATGCGCGCCGTCACGCTCGTCAACATGGGCACGACGCCGCTGCTGGATGTGGAACTGACCGTCGACTGCGCGCCGGCGTTTGCCACCGGCGAACGGATCCGCTTCGAGCGCATCGAGGCCGGCGAGACGCGCACCATCTCGCCGGTCGACCTGAAAGCCGACCACGGCTACCTGGCCGCGCTCGACGAGGCGGAACTTGCGCATGTACAGGCGACTGCGCGTGTCGACGGCGTAACCGTCGGCAGCGCCACGCGCCCGATCGAGGTGCTGGCCTACGACGGGTGGCCGGGCATGCGCGCCCTGCCCGAACTGCTGGCCGCCTTCTGCATGCCCAATTCGCCGGTGGTCGACCGCCTGCTGGCCAAGGCCGCGAACCTGCTGCGCGCCGCCGCGCCTGAGCTGGCGCTGAGCGGCTACCAGACCCGCAACCGCGAACACGTGTGGAAGCAGGTCTCGAGCATCTACAGCACCGTCGCCGGCGAAGAGCTGCACTACTCGAATCCGCCGGCATCGTTCGGCAACGGCCAGAAGATCCGCACCCCGGAACGTATCCTGGACGGACGCGTTGCGACCTGCCTCGACCTGGCCATGCTGTTTGCCTCAATGCTCGAGCAAAGCGGCCTGCACCCGGTGGTGCTGTTCAAGGAAGGCCACGCCTGGGTCGGCGTGTGGCTGGTCGAGCAATCGTTCCCCACTGGCTGCATCGACGACGTACAAGCTGTGCGCAAGCGCGTCGCCTCGGGTGAGTTCCTGGTGTTCGAAACCACCATGGCGACGCAGGCCCAACACGTCAGCCTGCGCGCGGCCTGCGCCGCCGGCGACGCCCATCTGGCCGATGCCGCCGGCTTTATCTGCGCCATCGACATCCGCCGTGCGCGCGAGCTGCAGGTGCGCCCGCTGCCTTCGCGCGCGGCGCCGGGCACCGTCGCCCTGCCCGAACTCGACACGCTCGCACCGCGGGTCGAAGAGATGCCGGCGTTGCCGCCGCTCGACCCGGCAGCCCTGCCCGGCCGCGAGGCCGGCACGCCCGACACGCCCGAAGGACGCCTGGCCAAGTGGAAGAGCCGCCTGCTCGACCTCACGCTGCGCAACCGCCTGCTCAACTTCAAGCCGTCCAAGACCACGCTGCGCGTGCTGTGCCCGGACCTGGCGGCATTCGAGGACGCGCTGGCCGAAGGCAAGGACTTCAAGCTGCGCGCCACGCCGCAACTGATGGCCGGCGCCGATGCACGCGACGCCGCCACCTACACCGCACGCAATGCCGTCAATCCGCTCGACGCGCTGGCGCTTGATGCATTGAAGCGTGGCGAGATCATCGCCGACGTCGCTGAGGAAGCGCTCGACGCGCGCCTGCTCGAGATCTTCCGCACCGCCTCGACCGGCCTGGAAGAAGGCGGCGCCAACACCCTGTACCTGGCCTTCGGCTTCCTGCAATGGAAAGAAGAACCAAGCGCCGAGACCACGCTGCTGGCGCCGATCCTCCTGGTGCCGGTGACGCTCACGCGCCAGTCGGTGCGCAGCGGTTTCCGCCTGACCCGGCACGACGACGACGCGCTGGTCAATCCGACCCTGCTGCAAAAGCTGGCCCAGGACTTCAGCCTCAGGCTGCCATCGTTCGACGTGCTGCCGGTTGACGAAAAAGGCCTCGACGTCGGCCGCATCCTGCAGACTTTCCGCCTGCACGTGGGCGACATCGCCGGCTGGGAAGTCAGGGACACGGTGGAACTGGGCATCTTCTCGTTCACCAAGTACCTGATGTGGAAAGACCTGCAGGACCGCCAGCAGCAGCTGATGCAGAACGACGTGGTGGCGCACCTGATCAACAATCCTGGCCAGGCCTTCGCCAGCGAAGGCATCGGCTTCGAGCCGCGCACGCTGGACGAGACTTTCCGCCCGCAGGAACTGTTCGCGCCGATGCTGTCCGACTCGTCGCAACTGCGCGCGATCTGCGCAGCGAGCGGCGGCAAGAACCTGGTGATCGAAGGTCCGCCCGGCACCGGCAAGAGTCAGACCATCACCAACCTGATCACGCACCTGCTGGCGACCGGCCGCAGCGTACTGTTCGTGTCCGAGAAGATGGCCGCGCTCGAGGTGGTGCACCGGCGCCTGTCCAGCATCGGACTGGGCGCGTTCTGCCTGGAGCTGCATTCGTCCAAGGCGCGCAAGGCCGACGTGCTCAAGCAGCTCGGCACTGCGCTCGACGCCGCCGGCGAGCGCGGCGTGCGCGAATGGGAGCGCGAGGCCGAGCGGCTGTGGGCGTTGCGCCAGGATCTGAACGGCGTGGCGTCGGCCCTGCACCGCATCTACGACAACGACCTCACCGTGTACGAGGCGATCGGCGCCACGGTCGCGCACCGCGACTGGCAGCCGGCCATGATGGCCTTTGGTCGCCACGACGCGCACACCCGCGCTGAACTCGACCACCTGCGCGAAACCTGCCGCCGCATGGCGACCCTGGCTGGCCGGCTCGACCTGCTGTCCGGCCATCCGCTGCAGGCGATTGGCTGGCGCGACTGGACCCCGGCCTGGGAACAGCAACTGCTGCAAGCCGCGACTGCACTGGAAACCTCGACCGCGCAGCTGCAGGACGCTGCCGGCCAGTATTTCGGCCTGCTCGACCTCGGCCACGGCAGCTTGTCGCACGCCGAGCTGGCGATCCTGGACGAGCTGGCGGACATCCTGCTCGCTGCGCCGCGTATGCCGACCGGCGTTGCCCGCGCCGCTCACGACGAAGCGGCGCGCGCGCGATTGTCCACGCTGGCGCGCCACGGCGCGGCGCGCGCAGCTGCCTGGAACACGCTCGGCGGCGCCTACCGCGACGACTTCGCGTCGCTCGATGCCGGCGCCCTGCGCCAGGAATGGGCGGCGGCGCAGCACACCTGGTGGCCCAGGAAGTGGTTCGCCCAGCGCGCGCTTACTGCGCGGCTGCGCGCTTGCCGCGCCGATGGCGCCGCAGTCGCGCCGGACGCCGTGCCGGGCGTGCTCGATGCGCTGGCGGTGGTCAATGCCGAAGACCGCGTGCTCGAACGCATGGCGGGCCAAGCGCGCGAACTGCTGCAAGATGATTTCAGCGGCCATGGCACCGACTGGAGCGCGGTCGACGACGCTGGCCTGTGGGCCGGACGCTTTGCCGATGCCGTGCAGCGCCTGGCAGGGGCTGATGAAGAACTGCTGGCAGCATTACAGACTCGCCTCGCGCCGCTGGTGGCCGAGCGGCGCGCGCAGCTCAAGCCGGGCATGGCGACAGCCAACGTGATGCTGGCCTACCGCGACGCCTGGCGCACCTTCGAAGAACGGCGCCAGGCGCTCGAACGTCTGGCCGCCAGCGAATCCCTCGCAGCCGGTGACATGGGCGCGGCTGGCCTCCTGGCGCGCCTGCAAGCGATGCTGCAAGGCTGGCGCATGCATGCGCGCCAGCTGCAGCCTTGGTGTCTGTGGCAAGGCGCACGCCAGCACGCGATCCAACAAGGCCTGAACGGCATCGTCGATGCGCTCGAAACCGACCGGGCACCGCTGGCACAGGTGGCAGAATACTTCGAGTTCAGCTACCGCACCTGGTGGCTGCGCGAAGCGATCGGCGCCGAACCGGTGCTGCGCACCTTCTCCAGCGCCGACCACGAACGCAAGATCGACGAGTTCCGGGCCGCCGACGCGCGCTTCCAGAAGCTCACCGAGCAATACGTCGCGGCCAGGCTGGCTGCCCAGGTGCCGGCCAGTGGCGGCCTGGCGCCGAGCGCCGATTCCGAGATGGGCAAGCTGCGGCGCGAACTGCAGAAGCAGAAGCGCCACATGCCGATCCGCCAGCTGGTGCAGAACCTGCCGACGCTGATGCCGAAGCTTAAACCCTGCCTGTTGATGTCGCCGCTGTCGGTGGCCCAGTACCTCGACGCGAGCCACGCCCAGTTCGACGTGGTGATCTTCGACGAAGCGTCGCAGATCCCGGTGTGGGATGCGGTGGGCGCGATCGCGCGCGGACGCCAGCTGGTGTGCGTCGGCGACACCAGGCAGTTGCCGCCGACCAGCTTCTTCAACCGCGGCGACAGCGACGATGGCGACGCCGACGGCGGCGACCTGCAAGACCTGGAAAGCATCCTCGACGAAGCGCTGAGCATCGGCCTGCCGAAGCTCACGCTGCAGTGGCACTACCGCAGCCGCCACGAAAGCCTGATCGCGTTCAGCAACGCCACCTATTACGAGAACGCCTTGATCACGTTCCCGTCGCCGTTCACCGAAGACACCGGCGTGCGCTTCCAGCGCGTGCAGGGTGTGTACGACCGCGGCGGCTCGCGCTCCAATCGCGCCGAAGCCGAGGCGATCGTACGCGCAGTGGAAACGCACTACCTCGACCCGGCCCAGCGCCGCCGCAGCATCGGCGTCGTCACCTTCAACCAGGCGCAGCAAAGCCTGATCGAACGCATGCTGGACGAGCGCCGGCGCGCCGCGCCGCAGCTCGACGCGGCCTTGGCTCAGGCGACCCAGGAACCACTGTTCATCAAGAACCTGGAAAACGTTCAGGGCGACGAACGCGACGTGATTTACTTCTCGATCACCTATGGTCCGGACGCTGCCGGCAAGGTGAGCCTGAACTTCGGGCCCCTCAATCTGGACGGCGGCCATCGCCGCCTGAACGTGGCGATCTCGCGCGCACGCCAGAACGTGGTCATCTTCAGCGTCTTGACCCCGGAACAGATCGACCTGTCGCGCGTGCGCGCCAGCGGCGTGCGCGACCTGAAGCACTACCTTGAGTTTGCGATCCGCGGTCCACGCGCGCTGCTCGAACAAAGCGTGCCGACCGGGCGCGAGCCGGATAGCCCGTTCGAAGCGCAAGTCATCAATCTGCTGCGCCAACGCGGCTGGGAGGCGCACCCGCAGGTCGGCGTGTCGGGCTACCGCATCGACATCGGCGTGGTCGACCCGCGCGCGCCGGGCCGCTACCTGCTCGGCGTCGAATGCGACGGCGCCAGCTACCATTCCGGCGCCACCGCGCGCGACCGCGACCGCCTGCGCCAGCACGTACTCGAAGGTTTGGGCTGGGAGCTGCACCGGATCTGGTCGACCGACTGGTGGCTCGATCCGGACGCACCGGCGCGGCGCCTGCTGGCGCGCCTCGAACATCTGGTCAGCCAACCCGTGGAGCAGGAACCGGCGCCGGTCGAGGAGATCGTCGAGCCCGAGCCTTTGCGTGAAGAGACGCCGGCGGAAGAAGCACCCGCACCGGCGCAGTCTTCGAGCTTGCCCGCATACCGCGTCACCCCGCTCGATCGCGGCGACCCGGACCAGTTCCATGAACGGTCCGCGCTGGCGACGCTGCGCGCCCAGCTGGTCAACACGATCGAGCAAGAGGGGCCGATCATGCAGGAATTGCTGTTCCGGCGCGTGGCGCGTGCCTGGGGCCTGACGCGCATGACGCGCCGCACCGAAGAGCTCCTGGACCGTCTTGCACCCTATCCGGCGCGGGTCGGCACGGACAACGTCAAGGTGTACTGGCCGCGTGATGTCGATCCGGCCGCTTGGGATGGCTTCCGCGTTCCTTCGGACGAGCCGGAGTCGCGCCGTGCGATCGACGACATCAGCCTGGAAGAACTGGGCAATGCCGCCGTCTACATCCTGTCGCAGCAAGGCGGCACGGCGCTCGACAGCCTGGCGCGCACCGTGTGCCGCCTGTTCGGCATCGCGCGCACCACGGCCGACGCCGAAGCACGGATCGTCAGCGCGCTTGCGAACGGCCGCACCGCCGGCTGCATCACGGTCGACGACAACGTCGCGCGCCACTGCCCCGGCTTGACACCGGGACGGTGAACGGCGACCATGCGCTGCTTTCACTGATACGGAGTCCGGCATGTCCACGCAGATCGCACAACTTACTTTGGTCGTCGCCGTCGATGCCCAGAACGGCATCGGCATCGGCAACCGGCTGCCGTGGCACCTGCCTGAAGACCTGGCGCACTTCAAGCGCGTCACGCTCGGCAAGCCCGTGATCATGGGCCGCAAGACCTTCGACTCGATCGGCCGCCCGCTGCCCAAGCGCCGCAACATCGTCGTCACCCGCAATGGCGAGTGGTCGCACGAAGGCGTCGAAAGCGCAGCGTCGCTGGATGCGGCAATCGCCATGCTCGGCGGCGAGCCGGCCAGCATCATCGGCGGCGCCCAGGTCTTCGACGAGGCGATGAACGTGGCCGACACCATGATCGTCACCCACATCGACCACGTGTTCAAGTGCGACACCTTCTTCCCGCCGATCGACCCGGCGGCATGGCTTGAAACCGCCCGTGAAACCCATCAGGACGCGGCCCAGGGCTTCAGTTATGCCTTCGTGACGTACGCCCGGCGCGCCCGCTCCGAGCCGCAAGCCAGCTAAAGTGCGCCGCCGATCGCGTTCTGTAGCTAAGCTGGCAAAATAATTGCACCGGAATCCGCGATTTCTGCGAAAATCCGCTTCTCATTTTTTACCGGTGCCGTGCGGCGGCCGGGCGTTGTCGGATGACCCGACAACAGCCTGGCGCCGACACGGCGCTTCGCATTGGAGCTGTCGATGAAATTTCGTTTCCCCATCGTCATCATTGACGAGGACTTCCGCTCGGAGAACACCTCCGGTCTCGGCATTCGCGCGCTGGCTGCCGCGATGGAACAGGAAGGCATGGAGGTCGTCGGTGTGACCAGCTATGGCGACCTGTCCCAGTTCGCCCAGCAGCAGTCGCGCGCGTCCGCATTCGTCCTGTCGATCGACGACGAAGAGTTCGGCGGCGGTTCGCTCGAGGAGACCGATCACGCTCTGCTCGGCCTGCGCGCGTTCGTCAAGGAGATCCGCCACAAGAACGCCGACATCCCGATCTACATCTACGGCGAGACCCGCACCAGCCGCCACATCCCGAACGACATTCTGAAGGAGCTGCACGGCTTCATCCACATGTTCGAGGACACGCCGGAATTCGTGGCGCGCCACATCATCCGCGAAGCCAAGGCCTACCTGGACAGCCTGGCGCCGCCGTTCTTCCGCGCGCTGGTCAACTACGCTTACGACGGTTCGTACTCGTGGCACTGCCCGGGCCACTCTGGCGGCGTCGCCTTCTTGAAGAGCCCGATCGGCCAGATGTTCCACCAGTTCTTCGGCGAGAACATGCTGCGCGCCGACGTCTGCAACGCGGTCGAGGAACTCGGCCAGCTGCTCGACCACACCGGCCCGGTCGCCAAGTCGGAACGCAACGCCGCGCGCATCTACAGCGCCGACCACTGCTATTTTGTGACCAACGGCACCTCGACCTCGAACAAGATGGTCTGGCACTCGACCGTCGCCCCGGGCGACATCGTCGTGGTCGACCGTAACTGCCACAAGTCGATCCTGCACTCGATCATCATGTGCGGCGCGATCCCCGTGTTCCTGATGCCGACCCGGAATCACCTGGGCATCATCGGCCCGATCCCGCTGGAAGAGTTCACGCCCGAATCGATCGCTCGCAAGATCGAGGCCAACCCGTTCGCGCGCAACGCCGTGAACAAGAAGCCGCGCATCCTGACCATCACCCAGTCGACCTACGACGGCGTGGTGTACAACGTCGAGACCCTGCGCGAAATGTTGGACGGTAAGATCGACACCCTGCACTTCGACGAAGCCTGGCTGCCGCACGCGACCTTCCATGACTTCTACAAGAACATGCACGCGATCGGCCAGAACCGCCCGCGCGCCAAGGAGTCGATGATCTTCTCGACCCAGTCGACCCACAAGCTGCTGGCCGGCCTGTCGCAGGCCTCGCAGGTGCTGGTGCGCGAATCCGAGTCGGTGAAACTGGACCAGGACGCCTTCAACGAGGCTTACCTGATGCACACTTCGACCTCGCCGCAGTACTCGATCATCGCTTCGTGCGACGTCGCCGCCGCGATGATGGAAGCGCCGGGCGGCACCGCCCTGGTCGAGGAATCGATCCTGGAAGCGCTCGACTTCCGCCGTGCCATGAAGAAGGTCGACGAGGACTTCGGCAACGACTGGTGGTTCCAGGTCTGGGGACCGGACAAGTTTTCGGAAGAAGGCATTGGCACCCAGGACGACTGGATGATCCGCGCCGAAGAGAACTGGCACGGCTTCGGTAAACTCGCGCCGGGCTTCAACATGCTCGACCCGATCAAGGCCACCATCGTGACCCCGGGCCTGGACCTGTCGGGCCAGTTCGGCGAGACCGGCATCCCGGCCTCGATCGTGACCAAGTACCTGGCCGAACACGGCGTGATCATCGAGAAGTGCGGCCTGTACTCGTTCTTCATCATGTTCACCATCGGCATCACCAAGGGCCGCTGGAACACCCTGGTCACGGCGCTGCAGCAGTTCAAGGACGACTACGACCGCAACATGCCGATGTGGCGCGTGATGCCGCAGTTCGCCGCGGCCAACCCGCGCTACGAGACCCGCGGCCTGCGCGACCTGTGCACCGAGATCCACCGCTTCTACGCCGAGCGCGACGTGGCGCGCCTGACGACCGAGATGTACCTGTCGGACATGATCCCTGCGATGAAGCCGTCGGACGCCTTCGCCAACATGGCGCACCGCAAGATCGAGCGCGTGGCGATCGACGAACTGGAAGGCCGCATCACGGCCATTCTGCTGACGCCTTATCCGCCGGGCATTCCGCTCTTGATCCCGGGTGAACGCTTCAACCGCACCATCGTCGATTACTTGCGCTTTGCGCGTGACTTCAACGAGCGCTTCCCGGGCTTCGAGACCGACGTCCATGGCCTGGTCAAGCGCGAAGTCGATGGCAAGCGCGGCTACTTCGTCGACTGCGTGATGCAGGATGCGGAGTACGCGCAGCCGGTGTGAAGACAATCCGTCTGACGTAAAAAAACCCGGAGCGATCCGGGTTTTTTTTCGTCCGCGCGCCGGGCAAAGCGCGCACAGTAAAGAAGCGTCAGGTCTTCGGCAAGGTCACACCATGCTGGCCCTGGTATTTGCCGCCGCGGTCCTTGTACGAGGTCTCGCACACTTCGTCGCTCTCGAAGAACAGCACCTGGGCGCAGCCTTCGCCCGCGTAGATCTTGGCCGGCAGCGGCGTGGTGTTCGAAAACTCCAGCGTCACATAGCCTTCCCACTCCGGCTCGAACGGCGTCACGTTGACGATGATGCCGCAGCGCGCATAGGTCGATTTGCCCAGGCAGACGGTCAGCACGTTGCGCGGAATGCGGAAGTACTCGATGGTGCGCGCCAGCGCGAACGAATTCGGCGGGATGATGCACACGTCGCTCTTGACGTCGACGAACGAGTTCGAATCGAAGTTCTTCGGGTCGACGATGGTGCTGTTGATGTTGGTGAACACCTTGAATTCGTCGGCGCAGCGGATATCGTAGCCGTACGACGAGGTGCCGAACGAGATGATGCGGCGACCGTCCTGCTCACGCACCTGCTGCGGCTCGAACGGCTCGATCATGCCCGTACTTTCCGCCATGCGGCGGATCCATTTATCGCTTTTGATTGTCATTGTCGGCTTCCAGGCAGGGATGAAAATCCCGCGATTTTACTTGAAGTCGCGGTTCCCGCGCCAGATTAGCCGGTTGCCAGCAGCTTGCCGATCATGGCGTGCGCCAGGCGCGCGGTCTCGTCGGGTTTCTCCAGCGGGTACAGATGGCTGCCTTCGATCATGACCAGGTTCTCGCCCACCAGCTTGCGCGTCGGCCCCAGCGTGGCCTGGCGCAGCTCTTCCGAATCCGTGCCGGCGATGAAGCCGACCGGCACCGGGAACGGTTGCCTGAGCACCCGGCCCATGCGGTGCGGCAGCGTGGCATAGATCGCGGTCTCGACCTCGCGCGTGAAACGCAGGGTCACGCCCTGCTCGTGCGGCGCCAGGCCGTGCTCGAGGTAGTCGTCCAGCGCGCCCGGGGCCCAGGCCTGGAAGATCGGCTTGGCCATGAAGTGGCCATGGGCGGCTTCGCGGCTTGGCCATAAAAAGCGCCGCTTGTGCGAAAAGCGCGCCGGCGACAGGCGTTCGCCGTAGCCGAAGCGCTTGGCCAGGCGCCACACCAGTGCGCGCCAGCCGCCCACCACCGGCGAATCGAGCATCACCACGCAGCGCGCCAGCTCGGGGCGGCGCGCGGCCGCCATCGCACACAGCATGCCGCCCAGTGAATGGCCGACCAGGATCGCCGGTTGGCCATAGCGCTCCAGATGCGCCGCCAGTTCGTCGACCAGGGTCTCCCAGCCGTCGCCGACCGGGTAGCGAGGATCGTGGCCGTGCATGTCGAGCGTGCGCACTTCGTAGTGCTCACCTAGCGCCGCCAGCAGGCGGCCATAGGTCCCGGCCGGGTAGCTGTTCCCGTGGGCGAAGTGCAGCAGCGGTTTTGATGCGGTCTGGGTCATGGATGCGGAGATGGTGGCGAAGTGCGACGGGCCATTGTAATGGCTGCCACCCTCCCGCGAACCGGCATTAGAGTGAAACGCCTACTACCAACGTCGCGACGTAGCCCTGGGTCGCATTGCCGGCGACGCTCGCCATCTGCAGCGTGGTGCCGTCGCTGAACACGTTATCCAGGGCGTAGCTGATGCGCGACAGGTTGCTCACGCTGCTGCCGTAGCCGCTGGCGGTATAGGCTTCGTTCAGGGTCGCCAGCGGGAACGTGAACTGCGAGGTCTTGACGCGGTTGGCGGCGCTGCCGGCTTTGGCGAGTGACGTATACACTTCGAAGTGCACGTGCGGCGTGCGCCCGTCGTAGCAGCCGGGGAAGATGGTGGTGAAAGTTACCCAGCCTTCGCTGTCGGCTTCCTGCACGCCGCGCAGGTAGTTCTCGTTCACGATGCCGTTCGAGTACATCGAGTAGCCGCCTTCGCGCGTGCAGTGCCACAGGTACAGTGCCGCTCCCGGCGCCAGCGTGCATCCGCCCGCCACGTTTACCAATTGCAGCCGGATCGTCAGCGGCACGCCCGCCGCCACGCCGCTGGCGCCGGCGATGCTGGCGCGGATGTCGCTCCTCACGATGCCCGACAGGACCAGTGCATTGGCCACGCCATTGGCGTTGCGGTTGGTGCCGTCGCCCGGGTACGGGCCGCCGGTTTCTTCCGGGATCACCGCGCACGAGGCGCTGGTGGAGCCCGTGCTGCCCGATCCGGTGGTGGTGGTGGTGGTGGTGGTGGTCGAGATGCCGTAGTTGCCGTCGCTGCTGCCGCCGCAGCCGGCCAGCGGCAGCATACCGGCGCCGGCGCCGATGCCGGTTAGCAGCCAGCGCAAGGACCGGCGGCGGCTGGCCGGTTGCGCCAGCATGCGTTCGAGGTCGGCGCCCAGGCCAAGGTCATGGTCGTGCATGTGGTCTCCTTCGATGGACCGGTTCACTGGCGCGCGCCCTCTTCCCTGTCTTCCCTGTCTTCCCTACGATCGCGGCGCTCCCTGCCTTCGGCGGGTGGCGGACGGCCATCCAGTCCCTCACGCAGTTCGGCGCGCTGCTCGGGCGTGAGCACCGCCATCAACTGGGCGTCGGTGCGCAGACGCAGGAGTTCCCGGGCGGCGATCGCCTGGCCCATCGCCTGGGCCCGGGTGCGCGCTGCGGCGCCGTCGAGTTGTGCGCCGTCGGCGATCGCATGCAGCGCGTCGTGCGCCTTGCGCTCGGCCTTTTCAAGGTCGCGCCGCTTCGGGACCTGCTCGTGCAGGATGGCGAACACGCGGTCCTGCTGCGCTTCGCTCAGGTCGAGATCACGCAGGAACGGCGCTACGCCGGGGCCGCGCTCGAACGCTTCCGGACCGCCAGGCGGCATCGGTTGCGCCTGGACGGCGGGGACGGCGAGCAGGCAGGCTGCGAGGGTGGCAGAGACTGCGGCAGCGACGGCGCCGCGGATGGGATACAAGGTCATGGAGTCCTCCAGTGTGTTGACGGCGTCCATTCTGTTGCGCGCCGATGTAAAGCGCGGCCAAGCGGCGTAAATTGGCGTAAAACTCGCCAAGGCACGCCGGACCGGGGCGCCGCAGTTTGCTATCCTGTACCCATGAATCACGTATTACTGATCGACGACGACGTCGAACTGGTCGGCATGTTCGCCGAATACCTGGACCAGGAAGGCTTCCAGGTCACGGTCGTGCACAACGGCGAAGACGGCGTGCGCGAAGCGCTCACTGGGCGCCACGCGATCGCCATCCTCGATGTCATGATGCCGGGCATGAGCGGCATCGAAGCGCTGCGCCAGATCCGCGCCGCCAGCCGCATCCCGGTCTTGATGCTGACCGCGCGCGGCGACGACGCCGACCGTATCCTGGGCCTGGAACTGGGCGCCGACGACTACGTTCCCAAGCCTTGCACCCCGCGCGAATTGACCGCGCGCGTGCGCGCCATCCTGCGCCGCACCCACGCTGCGCAAGACAGCGGCCCGGGCGTCACGCTCACGGTCGGCAAGCTGACCATGATCCCGGAACAGCGCCGCGCCAGCTGGGACGGCAAGCCGCTCGACCTGACCAGCACCGAGTTCAATTTGCTCGAAGTCCTGGCGCGCAACGCCGGGCGCCCGGTCAGCAAGAACGAACTGTCGGAACAGGGACTGGGCCGGCCGCTGGCGCGCTTCGACCGCAATATCGACGTCCACCTGAGCAGCCTGCGCCACAAGCTCGGTCCCTTGTCGGACGGCCGCTCGTGCCTGCAGACGATCTACCGCCAGGGCTACCAGCTGATCCGCGAATGAGGACCTGCGCTTAACATGGGAAGCTTGTTCTGGAAGTTCTTCCTGTCGATCCTGCTGGCCCAGGTGGCGGCCACGATCGGCATCGGCGGCGCATTCTGGCTGCGCGACCAGGCGCGCCAGCGCCCCGTTGCGATCTTGGACAGCGGCCCGCCGGCCGCGATCGCGCTCGACGCGGCATCGGCCACGCTGCGCCACGGCGGCCTGCCTGCCTTGCGCGAGATGCTGGGCGAAGTACAGCGCCCGCAGATCTGGGTGATCGATGCGGCGCGGCGCGACCTGCTGGGCCGCAGCGTGCGACCCGAACTGTTGGCCCAGGCCGAACGCATCCTGGCCGACGCGAACAGCGGCGACGAAGGCGCGGCGCGGCGCCTGAGCGGGCCCGATGGCGCGCAGTACGTGGCTTTCGTGTCGCGCACCTACGGCCGTCCGCAGGGCGCGCGTGGCCGCCGTCCGGACGGACCCGGTCCGGGTCTGATGCCGGGCATGGACCCGGGCTTCGGGCGCCGCATCGGCCAGATTGCCGGCATCGTCGCCGCGGTGCTGGCCAGCCTGCTGTTCGCGGCGCTGCTGGCCTGGTATTTTTCGCGCCCGATCCGCGCCCTGCGCAGCGCCTTCGAGGCGGCTGCCGCCGGCGACCTGGCGCCGCGCTTCGGCCCGGCGCCGAAAGGCAGCGATGAATTGAGCGACCTGGGACGCGACTTCGACCGCATGAGCGGCCAGCTGCGCGCGCTGATGGATGGCCAGCGCCGCCTGCTGCACGACGTTTCGCACGAGCTGCGCTCGCCGCTGGCGCGGCTGCAGGCGGCGGTCGGGCTGGCGCACCAGCAGCCGGACAAGGTCGCCAACTCGCTCGAGCGCATCGAGCGCGAGAGCATCCGCATGGACAAGCTGGTGGGCGAGCTGCTGACGCTGTCGCGCCTGGAGGCCTCCCCCGGCGTGGTGCGGCGCGAGGCGCTCGACCTGACCGAACTGGCGGACGCCATCGTGGCCGACGCCCGCTTCGAGGTGGCGCAGGCCGGCAACGGCGCGCAGCTACGGATCACCGTCGATGCCGCCGAGCCGCTGCCGGTCGAGGGCGACCCGGACCTGCTGTGGAGCGCGATCGAGAACGTGGTGCGCAACGCCGTCAAGCACGGCGCGCGCGGCGGCCTGGTCGAAGTGGCGCTGCGCGCCGAGGGCGGGACCGCGCTGGTCGAGGTGCGCGACCGCGGGCCGGGCATCGCGCCGGAAGACCTGCCGGCGATCTTCGAGCCGTTCTTCCGCGCCGGCGCCTCGCGCACCGGCGTCGACGGGCACGGACTCGGGCTGGCCATCGCCCGGCGCGTGGTGCAGGCGCATGGCGGCGAGATCGCGGCGGCCAACCGTCAGGATGGCGGATTGCGGGTGACGATCACGCTGCCGCGCTGACACGCCGCTGTGCGCCAGAGCGCAACCAGTCAGATGCGGCTGCTGATATGGTCAGCGGCCGTGCCAGTAGCGCGCATTGCTGTCGCGCCAGGCGCTGGTCTCGATCCCTGCGCCGGCGCCGAACCGCAAAGTGATGGCGCCACGCTGGTCGGTGCGCAGGCGCTCGATGCCCATCGCGCCGTAGCGGGCGTAGATCTCCAGCTTTGGGTGTCTGTAACGATTACGATGGCCGACCTGGAAGATGCCGATCGACGGCGCGACCGCGCGCAGGAAGCCTGGCGTCGACGAGGTGCCGCTGCCGTGGTGCGGCGCCAGCAGGACGTCGGCGCGCAGCCGATCACGGTTCTCGCGCAGCAGCGCTGCTTCCTGCGCCGCCTCGATGTCGCCCGCCAGCAGGATCGCCTGGCCGGCGGCGGCAATGCGCAGCACGCAGCTGCGCGCGTTGGCCTTGAGGCCCGGGTTGGCGTAGCTGGCCGGCTCGGGGCCGAGCATCTCGAAGTCGACGCCATCCCAGCGCCATGACTGGCCTGCCGCGCAGCGCCGATGCTGCTTCGCCTTGACTGGCAGCGCGTGGCTGGCCGGTAGCGACGACGTCATTGTCTCTACCGGTAGCGCATCGAGCAGTTCGGCGGCGCCGCCGACGTGATCGAGGTCGCTGTGCGAGACCACCAGCGCGTCGAGCTGCCGGATGCCGCGTCCGCGCAGGTAAGGCAGGATCACGCGCGTGGCGCCGCTGGCGCCGGGCGCGAATTGTGGACCGGTGTCGTACAGCAGGCGGTGTTGCGGCGTTTCGACCAGCAGCGCCATGCCCTGGCCGACGTCGAAGGCGGTGACGCTGAATTGTCCGGCGGGTGGCGTGGACGGCAGCTGGGTCAGCAAGGGCGTCCATGCCGCCAGTCCGGTCCAGCGGTGCGGCCAGCCGCGCGGAGCCAGCATCCAGGCGGTACCGGCCAGCGCCAGCATCAGTATCCAGCCGGATGGCGCCGGCGCGGTCCACACGGCCAGCGCGGGCGCGGCGAGCCAGGCCAGCAGCCGTGCCAGCAGGTCGATCGCCAGGTGCGCGGTGCCCAGCACCAGGCCGGCGAGCGGCGCCGGCAGTACGCTGCCGATCAGGGCCAGCGGCGTGACGAACAGGCTGATGACGGGAATCGCCACCGCGTTGGCGAGGGGGCTGACCAGAGACACCTGGCCGAACAGCAGCAGCGTCAGTGGCGCCAGGCCGAGCGTCACCGCCCACTGGGTGCGGGCACCGAGCGCCAGGCTGGCGCGCCAGCCGCGCGCCGCGGCGCCGACGCGGCCGCTGCAGGCGTACAGGATCGCCGCGACCGCGCCGAACGACAGCCAGAAGCCGGGCCACAGCATGGCCCACGGGTCGAGCAGGATCACCACGCCCAGCGCCAGGCATAGCACGTGCGAAGCGGCGGCGATGCGGCCACACCAGAGCGCGAGCGCGACCACCGCCAGCATGTAGAAGGTGCGCTGGGCCGGCACGCCGAAGCCGGCCAGCAGCACGTACAGCAATGCCGTGATGGCGCCAGCCAATGCCGCCGCTTTCTGGGCCGGCAGGCGCAGCGGCAGGTGAAGGTCGGTCCAGAACGAGCGGCGCCACAGGAAAGACATGATCCAGGCGGCCAGGCCGGCTACCATCGTGATGTGCAAACCGGAGATCGAGACCAGGTGGCTGATGCCGGTGCGGTTGAAGATGTCCCAGTCGTCCTGGTCGATGCCGCGCTGGTCGCCGATCACCAGCGCCACGATCACGCCGGCGTAGGGTTTGCCGGCCAGGGTTTCCAGGATGCGCGCCCGTAGCAGACCGCGGGCGCGCTCGACGGCGTAGCCGATGCCGAAGGTCCAGTCGTCGAGGCGAGCGTTCTTGGCGCCGGCCGGCCGCACGTAGCCGGTGGCGCGCACGCCCTGCTCCAGCAGCCAGGCTTCGTAGTCGAATCCGTACGGGTTGGCGTTGCCGTGCGGGCGCTGCAGGCGCACCACCAGGCGCCAGCGCTCGCCGGGGTGGATGCGGGTCGGGTCGCTGGCCTGTTCGCCGTACCAGGACAGGACAATCTTCCGCGGCATGCCGGCGCCCCTGGTCTCGACGCCGTCGACGTCGAACTGGAAGCGCACGCCGCCCTCGAAGCGGTGCGGCAGGCTGGCGACGATGCCGGTGGCGGTGATGTCGCGGCCTTCGTCGGCGTGCGGCAGCGCGTCGGCCAAGGCCAGGTGGGCGGTTGCGGCGGCCCAGAAGACGCCGCACAGGACGCCGGACGTGATCGACCTGCGAAGACCGCGTAGCAGAAACACCGCCACGAGAGCGGCGAAGGCGCACGCGCAAAGCACCGGCCAGGTTGGCAACGTCGGTTGTAGCTGGATCAGGGACGCGCCAGCGGTGAAGGCAAGAATGGCGCAGCGCACGTGTCAGGGCTAAAGCGTGATGGCGTCAGCCTGTGCTAGTTGGACAACAAGCTGGAAGTCATCTTGTTGGTCCGCGATGAGCTGCGGCGCTGGATCGCAGTCGCAGATACACAGATCGTCGTTGAGCGCATATTGCCTGCCTTCGAAGCTGTCCGACAAGCGCGGACCCGTGCATTGGATGAAGCCTTGCCTGCCACAGGCCGGGCAATCCACCGGGTCGCCATCGCGCGCAAGTGCGGCACCGCCGGCCAAGCTGAAGTCGCTGGTCACACGGACCACGCCGTTGGCAGTGGTCGTGTCTCCGGCCCGGATGTAATAGCGCTTGTAACTCATTGCCGCGCTCCCGTATCTGCCGTTTCAGACCGTGGCTCGACCGTTCGTAGGCGGATACTCGATACGATCTTGTCCCACACATGGAGTGCAGCGTCGTCCGACAGCGAAGATGGGACGGGCTGACGATTGTTGTTGCCGGTCGACATCGTCAAAACAAGATGTGGAAGAAGAACGTTGTCCTCGGCGCCGTTCACTTCCCACCGAAAACTGTGAACACGCGCGTGGTTTTCTTCGATGACCCGTTCCACCAGCTCTTCCCCTGCCAAACTACCGATCTTCCGCGGCGCCGCACGTAGTTTCGTGATCCGCATCCGCTCCGCTATCGTCAGTCGTCTGTCTGCTGCCTTGGTCCTTGCCAGGATACCGTGCCGCTCAGGCTTGAGTCCGGCCATCAGCACGAGCGGAATTCTGATGTCCGGATGATCCGGCAACCGGGCGAACATCGTGATCTGTTCGTTCTGATCAGCGCTGAGCGGATCGCGCACATGCGCCCGGTCCATGCAGAATCCCGGTTCGGAGGGAATGCGATTCTCGGGATTCACCACAAGCTGCTTGACCAGCCTGGGCAGGTCCTCTACCCACTGGAGTCCCCGTCCTATGGAGAACAAGTCGGTGCTGACGCCGCGACCATGTATGTGCGCTTCCGTCGTGATGGCTTCATCGCGATAGCGCTCCACGCCACCCAGACCGTTACCTTGCGTCCCTTCGGTTACTGTCCGGCCGTGGAAGAAGATCCGCCCGACGATGTCGCTATCCAACCGCGCATCCGTCGCCGATTCAAGGTTACGGTTGCCGCCAAGCCAATCGGGCGTAGCCATTATTTGAGCTTCGCGATCTGCGACCCGCTTGCTGAATTCCTCCGTGGTCTCGTCGAACGCCTGAATAACGAAACCGTCAATCTTAGATTGGCTCATGTCAAGCTGCGCATTTCCGGCATGTCGATCAAGAACCTGCCAACACATATCGTTTTCATCTGGTTGGCAATCCGCGCCGCCTCCTGTCTGTCGCGCAGCGCTCCTTCGCGCTGATCCAGAATCTTACCCACTGCCCAAGTGGCCACCAATCCTGCGCGTAGAACCCCGGCCAGCGTGCCGGCCATCCTGCTTCGCCGCCATCTCATGACGTTCCTTCGACGCCGCTCTGGCTCGGTACCTGGTTATCCAGGTCAGCTGGTTCCGGCGTATCCGCAAGCCGAACCAATCGCCATTCGCCGCGACGCTGAACCGATTTGGGCGCATTTTTCGATCCACCGAAAACGCTGGACGGAACGGCGAACGTTGCGGACGGCAGCAAAGCGCCCTGGGCAAACCAGCGGGTTCCGTCAAGTGCGTGCGATTGCTCGCAGCGCCACCAGCCGCTTGCGGGGCATGGCGTCCCGGTGACGGCAAAACTGCCAACCGCGACGTGGTTGTGCGCGCTGATGCCAACGCCGCGACTGGCAATCGCGGTGGTCAAGGGTTGAACAGGCAGGGCCAGCGGTAATGGAGGCGGCAAGCGCTTCTGCAGGCGCTTGTCGACGAGCTTCCAGGAGGTCAAGCTTGTCGATTCGAAACTGGGTTGCACACCACGTACCTTATCCCAGAGGGTGCGCGGCGGCAGCAGTAACGCCTGCGGTATCGGATCGCCTTTACGGATGTACTGGCGCTGACCGCCCAGGACACCGACACCGTTTCCGCCGTCACCACAAAGCCACCATCCACTCTCAGGACATGACTCGCCGGCCAATGCATATGTGCCGAGCGGTGTCGTTGGTGCGTCGAGCTGGCCTTTCGTCACCGGCTTGGTAGGGCGCAGGCGTATGCTCGACGAAATCTTGTCCCACAAACCCAACGCGGCGCCATCCGAAAGCGACGATGGGACTGGCTGACGATTGCCGTTCCCGGTCGTCATCGTAAGGACAAGGTGTGGAATGAACACGTTGTCCTCGGTTCCGCTCACCTCCCACCAGAAACTGTGGCCCCGTGCTTCGTTTTCCTCGACTACCCGTTCCACCAGTTCTTCACCGTCCAAACCGCCGATTGCCCTGGGCGCAGAGCGCAGTCTCGTGATACGCATCCGCTCCGCCATGCTCAGCCTTTCATCTGCAGCGTCGGTCCTGGCCAGGATGCCGTGCGGCTCAGGCTCGAGTCCGGCTGACAGGATCAACATCAACTCGATGTCTGGATGATCAGGCAGACGGGCCAGCATCATGATTTGCTCAATCTGATCGGCACTGAGCGGATCACGCACATAGACCCGGTCCATGCAAAAACCAGGTTCTGCAGGGATCCGGTTGTCAGGGTTGGCCACAAGCTGGTTGACCAGCCTGGGCAGATCTTCAACCAATTCGAGTGCCCGATTCTCGAAGAACAGGTCGATGCTGATGCCTTTGTCATGCACCAGTGCTTCTGTCGTGACCCCTTCATAGCGATAGCGCTCCAACCCGCCCAGGCCATTACCTCGCGTTCCCTCGTCTACCCTGCGGCCATGCATGAAGATTTTCCCGACGAGGCCGCTGATTGTCTTTACGTTCCGTGCAGACTCCAGATTTTTGTTACTGCCGCGCCAATCCGGTGTGGCGACGAGCTGCGCCTCACGGTCTGCCAAACGCTGATGGAATTCTTCCTCGGTTTCATTAAAAGCCGAGATATCGAAACCGTCGATGCGTGCCTGTCTCAGTTCAATCCGCGCCTTTTCGGGCACGTCAATCAAGAACCTGCCGACACATACTGTTTTCATCTTGTCGGTCATTCGCGCTACCTTATGTTGGTCCTGCCGGTCTATTTCGCGTTTATCCAAGGCTTTGCCCACTGCCCAAGTAGCGGCTAGCCCCGCGCACAGAGCCCCGGCCAGCATTTTTGCCAGCCTGCTCCGGAGCCAGCTATTCACGCGATCTCCTGGACGATCTTGTTGATTAACCGGAGCGTTAACATGAGCATGTGTTCATTGTTATACGATCCTTGGTGGTCATAGCCTCCAGTTGCAAACATCTGCTTCACTTTGCCAGCCGGCCCCGCGCCGGATTGATGCGGCACGGTTCCGTCGCCGCGCGCATCCTGCTGATCGGGCGAGAAGCGCAGCTCGGTCTGTCCCTCGACCAGCACACGGCGTTGTCCGGTAGCAGATTGTCCGATGTACTGTGCAGCACTCAAATTCGCCGGCGTGAGGGCCGTTGCCGATCCGGACGGCTGAAGAGCGACCCAGCGGACCTGCCCGTATGAAAGCTGGTCTTGGTCGTCGCCATAGAACGCAAATGAATTGGGGTGGTAGTAGTCGCCAAGCGCTTTGTGAAAGATTTCGGCAGTGTTGACCGCGGTGGTAATCGTCGCCTCCACGCCTCCTGGTTTGCTACGATATTTGTGGGCCGGATCGGCGAGATTCGGATTGATCAAGCGATACCAGACCTTCATGTCGCGATACAAATCGTAAGGATTCGGCACGGTCGCATTGGGGAAGGACAGTGCGTCATAATGCTTGGCCTGGTAGCCAATCATCGTTTGGTAGGGGCCTGGCTCCGCGCGGACCAGCCGCACTACGCGCACGTGCAGCCACGGGTGCGGATACAGGTGATTCGGCAACAGCTCGAGGGCCCCGGGCGATGTCGCCAGGACGGGCGTCGTTTTATCGGAGTTCTCCCCCAGGACCATTGCCAATCTCGAGTCGGCATATTTCTTGAGCGGGTGACTATTCGATGAAAACGGTTCGGTGCCACAGGCCAGCCGGCGGTAGGCGACCGGCGCGCCCAGTGCCGGCATGACGCCATGGATGACGCCGGCGATCTTGTCCGGGATGCTCTTGGCGCAGGCCCTGGCGACCAGCCCCCCCATCGAGTGCGTAACGAGAATGACCTTGGAGCACTGCCGCTGCGCCTTCTTCCACCCGTCGATGATGGCAAGAATGCGCCGCTCGAGCACCTCCGCCGAGTCCTTGCAGTCGTCCAGCCAGCAGTAGCCGGCTGCGTACACCGGGAAGTAGTATTGCGCATGCTTCACCAGGTGCTCCTCGGTGAGCGGCGGGAAGTGGTTCAGCCCCCAGCGCTGGGGATCGCAGCTCATCACGTCTTTCCAGTGCTGTGTGACGAAGCGCTTTTTCATTTGTTCGTCGAATCCGAACGTCTGGTTCAACCGTGTCTGCAGACCATATAGGACCCCGCCATAGGCGTCGGCGTGCACTTCGCCCCAGCCACGCTCGCGCACGTCCCGCTCGGTCAGGACATAGCCGTCCTCGACATTCGGGATGACGACAGGTCCGTCCGGGTCCACTTCAAGGGTTGCCCGATCGAGCAGCAGCTGGCGTTGGCGCGGAGAACGCCCGTCCCAGACGTGCGCGGCTTTGATCCCATCGCGTCTGCCATTCGGCGGGCGCCATACGGGCTCGCCGGGGTCGACCATCTTGTTGCGCTCGTCGATGATGCGCCCTAACCGTGGTTTTTTCTTGGCCCTCAGGTTGGTGCCCATGAAGCCGGGTACGAAGATCACCGGGACGATCTTGTTCGGTGGGACCAGGCCCAGTCCGCGCAGCGTGTACTCCACCGACGACATGAACGAATTGACTTGCCACCCGCCGTTGGACAAGGGGATCAGCGGTGGCAGTGGTCTGGTTGACTCGCTCATGACGGCGCAGCCCTTAGAAAGAATTATGGAAGCAGTTCGAAGCGAACGGTGCCGAGGGTATCGCTCCGGACCAGGGCAGTACGCCCCTGCTCGTCGCTGGTACCTTCGACCGTCTTTCCATCTTCCAGGTGCGCGATGTAACGTTGACCGGGAATAGGTTCACGTGTCTGCAGATGCCGTAGGACCAGGCGCTCGTCGGTACTGAGGTCGGTGACCGGGAACTCGGGCGTGGCCGGACTGCCGCCGCCGGCGCCGGCACGCACGATCGCTGCGGCCTTGAACACTTGCTCGCCGCTGCTTTGCTGGACGATCCTGCGGTCGGCCCAGTCGGTTTGGGCGCCCTGCGATACGACGCGCACCGTCGGCGCCTCGATATGGATGGCTTCGGCGGAAATCAGGCTGATGCGTCCGGACGACTTCAGCTCGATGTCGCCCTTGTGGGTTTCGATCACCACGTTGCCGCGCGCCGCGATCAGCTTCAGGCCCAGTTCGTAGGCGAACAGGCTCATGGCTCGGGCGGCGCGCAGGAACAGGCTGCGCCCGCTCGCCACCTCGGTGTCGCCGGCCGAGACGATGTCGATCTTGGCCTGGGCGCCGAGGGCGATGCTGTCGTCGCTGGCCAACACCACGCCGGCCGGCGCCGTCACCGCCGCCATTGGCTGGGCGCCGGCATCGCCGGCCGCGTCCGGCGCCACGTTGCTGCCCTCGTGCCAGCCGCGCAGGCGACGCGTCAGTTCGGCCAGGCGCGGCTTGGCCTGCTCGTCTTCGCCGTGCTCGGCTGCGAGCCGGCCCAGTTCGTCGAGCACGCCGTGCATCACCTCGGCAATGCCGACCAGGCCGCCGCGCGCGAGCTGGGCCGTGCCATCGGCGGCGGCGCCGCCGGCGCTGATCAGGACACCTTCTCCGCCACGCACCGCCACCGCCTTGCTGCTGCGTAGTTCGGCGCCCTCGCCGCGCGGCGTGCCCTGGCCGTTGGCGCGCGGCTCCGACATCCAGCCCAGGTTCAGTTCGGCGTCGCCATGCTCGCTGGCCAGTTGCACGCCGATCTGGCCCGGGGTGTCGTCGAACAGCAGCTGGCCGCCGCGCGCGCCGCCGATCTCGCGGCTGCGCATGCCGGACAGGTAGCGGTTGCCGGGCAGTTCGCCGGCGCGGCTGAGCGCCGGCGGCTGGGCGCGCCCGTTGTAGAGCTGGGACAGGATCACCGGCCGGTCCGGATCGCCGCCCAGAAATGCGACCAGTACTTCGGTGCCGACGCGCGGCAGGCCGAGCGTGCCGGATTGCTGCTGGGCGCCGGCGCCGCTGCCGGCCCAGTTCGAGGCGACCCGCACCCAGGCCGAATCGGCGGAGGTGTCGGAGGCGCCGGCGCCCTGGGCGTGGCCGTGGTCGAGCGTGCGCATGCCGGGAAAGCGGATTTTCACCCGGCCCAGCGCGTCGCAATGGACTTCTTCGCCGGCCGGGCCGGTGACGATCGCGCTTTGCAGCTGCGGATGCGGCAGGTCGACCCGCGGGTCGAATGCCGGCGCCAGGGGAATGCCGCGCCGCACGGCGTCGAAGCCGACCCGTACCCGTACCGGGTGCAGGGTCGGCGTGGTGTCATTGAAGGCGGCGTTTTCACCATCGAGCCAAGGCCCCATCAGGCGCCGCACGCGCCCCGCCACGTCGGCCGGCAGGTTGTTCTCGGCCTCCAGGCGCAGCGCGGTGACGACGAAGTCGCGCTCGAGCGCCGGATGGGCGTCGATCTCGGGGTGGCCGGCCAAGGTGAACCACTCGCCGGCGCGCAGGTCGCGCACCGTGCCCTCGCCGTGGAAGCACTTGGTCTCGAATTCGTGGCGCTGCATGCGCACCTGGCCCAGGCGCCAGTGGTCGTCGACGTCGTTGCCGGCATGCGGCATCTCGACCAGATAGTCGTCCAGGCTGGCGGCCATCTGGTTGCCGCTGCGGCCCTGGTCGGCGCTGCCGCGGGCGGTGGCGGTCATGAACTGGGCGCCCAGCGGATTGCGGTAGTCCCAGCTGTGGCGCGTGATGCTGCCCGGGCGCAGACGCCGGGCCGCGCACCACGAGACCACGGTGTCGCGTTCTTCGGTGGCGCCGCCGCGATGGTAGCGCACGGTGCCGGCGGCGTTGCGCGGCAGCGAATGCGGGTCGCTGAACAGCACCAGGGTGTGGGCCGGGGCGGTGTCGCGCTCCACTTCGAGGCTGCTGCTGCGCGCGTGGCCGGGGCGGAAGGTCCACGCCACGCCGCGCCGGCGCAGCAGGCGGCGCACGAAGGCGGCGTCGGATTCGTTGTGCTGCATGGTCTGTTCGCGCGCCGGAAACTGGCGCAGGTCGAGCAGCGGATCGAGTTCGTAGTGGAAGGCGCTGGCCAGCACTGGGTTGGACTGGCGCCATTCGTCGAACAGCAGCTGCACGATGGCCAGTTCACTCTGGCTGCGAAACACCCGGCTGTTGATGCGCTTTTCCATGATCGCCAGCGCGTCGCGCACCACCAGCTGGTACACCGCCATGCCGCCGTCGAAATCGCCGGCGCGCGCCTCGGCCACGATGCCGCAGGCGCCGCGCAACTGGCCCTGGTCGGTGACGAACTGGATTTCGGCCGGCAGCGCGATCAGTTCCTTGAGCGGCTGGCGCGGCGTGCTGGCGATACAGGTGACGACGTACTCGATACCGCCGCAGATCGACTCGGTCCCGGCCACCCGCTGCGGCAGCAGCACTTCGTCGGCGAAGGCGCCGCCGTCGGCCAGGCCGAGGCGCAGCCGGATCGGGCGGTGGGCAGTGGTGAGCGAACGCTCGTGCTGCAACATGCGCAGGAATTCGCTCGCGCTGTCCAAGGGGTTCTCCTGTCAGGTAGCCGCTTGCGCGGCGAGAAAACATCTTGGCATGGCGGCCCGGGCGCTGCCTTGCTGAGCCTCAGCGATTGTCGAGTGAACTTCTTGGAATGACAGCTGTCGCGCCACCACGACGGTAGACTTATACCAGGGCCGCGAGGCGCGGAATTGCCTTCAGCGACGCCTCCCAGGCGGCGCGCCGCACCTCGTCCAGCGGCAGCGCGCGCAACTCGGCCAGGGTGGCGCCGATGCCCGGCAGTTGCTCGGGGCTGTTGCGGCCCGGGTGGATCCAGGCCGGGGCGATGTCGGGCGAGTCGGTTTCCAGCACGATCGACGCCAGCGGCAGCTCGGTCGCCAGGCGCCGGATCTGCAGCGCGCGGGTAAACGTCATGTTGCCGCCAAAACCCAGGTGGAATCCCAAGTCGATGAAATTCTGGGCCTGCTGGAAGCTGCCGTTGAAGGCGTGGGCGATGCCGCCCGGCGGGCGGATCTGGCGCAGGTGCTTGAGCACCTGGTCCTGCGAGCGGCGCACGTGGGTCAGCACCGGCAAGCCAAAGTCGCGCGCGATGCGCAGCTGCTCGCGAAAGAACCGTTCCTGCTTGTCGCGCATCTCGGGCGTGCACAGTTCGGGAATGAAGAAATCGAGTCCGACTTCGCCGATACCCACGAAGCGCGGATCCTGCATCGCCTGCTCCACCGCCGCGCGCATGAAGACCAGGTCTTCGTCCTGCGCCTGCGGCACGCAGATCGGGTGGATGCCGAGCGCATAGCAGGCGTTCGGGCTGCCGTGGGCCAGCGACTTCACGGCCTCGAAGTTGCCGCGTTCGACCGCCACGATCACGATCATCGACACGCCCTCTTCTCCCGCGCGACGCGCCACGCCGGCGCCGTCGCCGGCATATTCACGGGCGTCGAGATGGACGTGGGTGTCGATCCACATGCTCAAGCCTCGATCGGCTGCAGGCCGTGTTCGGTCATGCGCAGCATGCGGTCGCAGCGGCGCGCCAGTTCCATGTCGTGGGTGACGATCACGAATGCGGTGCCGAGGGTCTGCGCCAGTTCCAGCATCAGGTCGAAAATCACCTGGGCCGTGGTCTGGTCCAGGTTACCGGTCGGTTCGTCGGCCAGCACGCAGGCCGGCTGCGTCACCAGTGCGCGCGCCAGCGCCACCCGCTGGCGTTCGCCGCCGGACAGCTCGCCCGGACGGTGCACCACGCGCCGCCCCAGGCCGACCCGCTCCAGGATCGCCTGCGCCCGTTCCAGTGCCGCCGGGCGCGCTTCGCGCCGGATCAGGAGCGGCATCATGACGTTGTCGAGCGCCGAGAATTCCGGCAGCAGGTGGTGGAACTGGTAGACGAATCCGAGCGCGCTGTTGCGCAGGTCGCCGCGCCGGGTTTCGGACAGGCTGGCGAAATCCTCGCCCTGGAGCGTGACCGTGCCGCTGCTCGGCGTATCCAGCCCGCCCAGCAGGTGCAGCAGGGTCGATTTGCCGGAACCGGACGCGCCGACGATCGCCACCCGCTCGCCGCGATGCACGGCGAAGTCGATGTTGTCGAGCACCCGCACCTGGGCGTCGCCCTGGCGGAAGGTTTTACCCAGGCCGCGGCAGGCCAGGATTGGCGCGCTGTTCTGGTCTACTTTATTGATCACGTCACTCATAGCGCAGCGCCTCCGCCGGTTTGACGCGCGACGCCGCCCAGCTCGGGTACAGGGTCGCGGCGAAGGACAGCAGCACCGAGACGATGCCGATGATGTAAACATCCGGCCAATGCAGGTCGGACGGCACGGTACTGAACACGTAAATATCCTTGGACAAGAACTCCACTCCCAACAACCGTTCGATGAACGGGACGATCACATCGATGTTCAGGGCCACGCCCACGCCCATCGCCACACCGGCCAGCGTACCGAGCAGGCCGACCACCGCGCCCTGGATCATGAAGATTTTCATGATCGACGCAGGCGAGGCGCCCAGCGTGCGCAGGATCGCGATGTCCGGCTGCTTGTCGGTCACCGTCATCACCAGGCTCGAGACCAGGTTGAAGGCGGCCACCGCGATGATCAGGGTGAGGATGATGAACATCATCTTCTTTTCGGTCTGTACGGCAGCGTACCAGTTGGCGTTGAGCTTGGGCCAGTCGCGCAGCGTCAGATCACCGCTCATGGTCTTTTTCAGTTCGGCCGCGACCTCGGGCGCCTCGCGCATGTTGGCGATGCGCAGGCGCAGGCCGGACGGCGCCGGCAAGCGTTCCAGGCGCTGCGCATCCTGCACGTGAACAAAAGCCAGCGTGGCGTCGAAGTCGAAGTGGCCGGCCTCAAAGATGCCGCCCACCGTGAAGCTGCGCGTGCGCGGCACCATGCCGGCCGGCGTGATCTGGCCCTGGGCCAGCACCATGGTCACCTTGTCGCCCAGGCCGACGCCGAGCGCGCGCGCCAGCGCGTAGCCGAGCACGATATTGAAGCTGCCCGGCTTCAAGGCGTCGAAGCTGCCGGCGCGCACCTGCTGCGCCACGTTCGAGACCTGATCCTCCACGCCCGGCAGCACGCCGCGCACCACGCTCGGACGCATCACGCCGTCTTTCAGCAGCAGGCCCTGCGTCTCGACGAAGGGCGCGGCGCCGCGCACCGCCGGGTTGCGCATCGCTTCCTTGGCCTTGGCTTCCCAGTCGGGCATGCTGCCCGAGGCGTCGAACACCTCGATGTGGGCCAGCACCGACAGCATGCGGTCGGTCACCTGCTTCTGGAAGCCGTTCATCACCGACAGCACGATGATCAATGCCGCCACGCCAAGGGCGATGCCGGCCACCGAGATCAGCGAGATGAAGGAAATGAAGCCCTTGCCGGCGCCGTCGCCGGAGTCCGACGAACCCTTGCCGCCACGCGTGTAGCGCAGCCCGACCTGCCATTCGTAGGGCAGCTTCTGGATGAAACTCATGGTGCCTTTACTCATAACGCAACGCCTCGGCCGGACGCGTGCGCGAGGCCGACCAGCTCGGGTAGATAGTGGCGAAGAAGGACAGCAGCACCGCAACACCGCCGATCCAGGCGACGTCGTTCCACACCAGTTCGGACGGCATCTCGCTGATCAGGTACACCTCCTGCGACAGGAAGTGCACGCCCAGCACGCGCTCGATGAAGGGCACGATCACGTCGACGTTCAGCGCCACCGTTACGCCCAGCAGCACGCCCAGGCCGGCGCCCAGCAGCCCGACCAGCGTGCCCTGCACCATGAAGATCTTCATGATCGAGCGCGGCGATGAGCCGAGCGTGCGCAGGATGGCGATGTCGGCCTGCTTGTCTTTCACAGTCATGACCAGGGTCGAAACCAGGTTGAAGGCGGCCACCGCCACGATCATGGTCAGAATGATGAACATCATGCGCTTCTGCGACTGCACGGCGGCGAACCAGACTGCGTTGACCTTGGTCCAGTCGCGCAGGAACAGCTCTTCCGGCAGCAGCGAGCGCAGTTCGAGCGCCACCCGCGGCGCCTCTTGCAGGTCGGCCAGGCGCAGGCGCAGGCCGGCCGGGGCGTGCACGCCGGCGGCCGTCTGCACGTCTTCGACGTTGGCCAGCGCCAGGGTCGAATCGAATTCGAAGTGGCCGGCCTGGAAGATGCCGGAGACGGTCAGCGCGCGCGTGCGCGGCAGTGGGTTCTGGCCGGAGGCAGCAGCTGCGCCCAGGGCTTCGCCGTTGGCGATCAACAGCGTCACGCGGTCGCCCACCTCGACCCCGAGCGAAGTCGCCAGCGAGCGGCCCAGCACCACGTTGAAGGAACCGGGGCGCAGCGAATCGAAACGTCCTTCCTTCATCTGCTGGGCGATGTTCGAGACTTTGGCCTCAAGCTCCGGGTCGACCCCGCGCAGCAGCGCCGGTTTCATCACGCCGTCCACCAGCAGCATCGACTGCGCATCGAGGAAGGGCGCGGCGGCGCGCACCTCGGGGTGGCGCAGCGCCTGGGCGGCGCTGGCGCGCCAGTCGGGCATGGCGCCGCGCGCGTCGAACACCTCGACGTGGGCCAGCACCGACAGCATGCGGCTGGTGACTTCTTTCTGGAAGCCGTTCATCACCGACAGCACCACGATCAGTGCCGCCACGCCGAGGGCGATGCCGGCGACCGAGGCCAGCGAGATGAAGGAAATGAAGCTGTTGCGGCTGCTGCGCTTGCCGGCGCGCGTGTAACGCAGGCCGACCTGCCATTCGTAGGGAAGTTTGTGGGTGATGCTCATACGGTCAAATAGCAGATGAATCGATCCGGACTGCGCGCTCCTGGCTGCGCCAACCCGGCAGTTTGCCAGACAAACCACTTTTGTGGCGCGACTTTCAATGTTTCAGGCTTGAAAACTGTCCAGACCACGGCCCGGGCCGTCGTGGCGAAACCGCACGCCGGCCGCCCGGGACCCGGCCATTTGGCCTAAAATAGCGGGATGGCTCATATTACGCTTGTCCTGCCTTACGCCCTCCCGCTCCCCGAATTCGCCCCCGACCTGGTTCGCGCCCTGGACGCGCCGGCGCTGGCCGCCCTGCTCTCGCGCGCGTCGCCGGTGCGCCCGGCCGCGCCGCAGCATCCGGGCGCCCAGCCGCACGAAGCCTGGCTGGCGCGCACCCTGGGCGTGAGCGACGGCCGCCCGGCCTTTGCCAATGCCGCCATGCACGCCCTGGGACTCGACCCAAGCGGTGGTAGCTGGCACCTGGTCACGCCCGGCCACATCCAGGTCGCGCGCAGCCACCTGATGATGGCCGACCCGCGCCAGTTGCACCTGAACGACGAGGACAGCCACGCCCTGTTCGACAGCGCGCGCCAGCTGTGCGAGGAGCTGGGCCACGCGCTGGTGTACGGCAGCGCCGACACCTGGTTCCTGCGCGCCGACGGCTGGAACGGCATCGACATCGCCAGTCCGGACACGGTGGTCGGCATGGACCTGACCGACTTCATGCCGAAGCACCTCGACGCGCGTCCGCTGCGCCGGCTGCAGAACGAAGTGCAGATGGCCTGGCACGCGCACCCGGCCAACGCCGCGCGCGAGGCGCGCCGGCTGCCGGCCGTGAACGCGTTCTGGATCTGGGGCGCGGGCGGCGAAGCGGCGTCAAGGCCGGCCATGACGACCTACGCCACGCCCGGCTGGCTGGCCGCGCTGGGCGGGCGGCAGCTGGCGTCGCTCGATGGGCTCGACGGCCTGTTCGAGCATGACGGCCTGCTGGTCGCCGGCAACCTGGCCGAAGCGGCGATCGCCGCCGACTGGGGCGCCTGGCTGCAAGGGATGCAGCAGCTGGAAAGCGCCCTGTTCGCACCGCTGCTGGCAGCCGTCAAGGACGGCCGCGTGCGCGAACTGCGCATGGTGCTGAGCAGCCGCGAAGGCTTGCTGGAATCGACCACATCGCCACTGGCGCAGCGCAAATTCTGGCGCCGTCCAACGCTGGACGCACTTACCTGATACTGCCGTTGTCATACGTAGCAGATACCGAGACCGCAACTGAGACCGTCACCGAGACCGATTTGACCCAGAAGACCCGCATCACTACCCGCCCCTGCCCATTCCGCACCTCGGAACTGCTGCGCCAGGAAGGCGTGCACCCCGTGCTGGCGCGCATCTACGCCGCGCGCGGGCTGGAACACACGCGCGAACTCGCCAGCGACCTGGCCGCGCTGTCGCCGCCCGCCGGGCTGAAACACATCGACGCCGCCGCCGTCTTCCTGGCCGATTGCATCCAGGCGAACAAGCGCATGACCATCGTCGCCGACTATGACTGCGACGGCGCCACCGCCTGCGCCGTGGCCCTGCGCGGCCTGCGCGCGATGAACGCACAGGTCGACTACTTCGTCCCCAACCGCGTGATCCACGGCTACGGCCTCACGCCCGAGATCGTCGAACTCACCGCGCGCGAAAAGTCGCCCGACGTGATCATCACGGTCGACAACGGCATCGCCAGCATCGAGGGCGTGTTGGAAGCCAACCGGCGCGGCATTGAAGTCGTGGTCACCGACCACCACCTGCCGGGCGACGCGCTGCCGCCGGCGCGCGTGATCGTCAATCCGAACCAGCCCGAATGCGGCTTCCCCAGCAAGAACCTGGCCGGCGTCGGCGTGGTGTTCTACGTGCTGCTGGCGCTGCGCGCCGAGCTGCGCAAGCGCGGCGTGTTCGACGCCCAGACCCAGCCGAAACTCGACCACCTGCTCGACCTAGTGGCGCTGGGCACGGTGGCCGACGTCGTCAAGCTCGACGCCAACAACCGCATCCTGGTGGCGCAGGGCCTGAAGCGCATGCGCGCCGGCCGCATGCACGCCGGCGTGGCGGCGCTGTTCCGCGTGGCGGGGCGCGAAGCGCGCTGCGCTTCGCCGTTCGACCTCGGCTTCGCGGTCGGTCCGCGCCTGAACGCCGCCGGCCGGCTGGAAGACATGTCGCTCGGGATCGAATGCCTGACCACCGACGACGAAGGCCGCGCCTGGGCCATCGCCCAGCAGCTCAACGAAATCAACCTCAAGCGGCGCGAGATCGAGGCCGATATGCAGGACACCGCGCTGCTGCACCTGGACAGCTTCGAGCCGACCAGCGCCAGCACCATTGCCGTCTTCGACGAAGGCTGGCACCAGGGCGTGATCGGCATCGTCGCCTCGCGCCTGAAAGAAAAATTCTATCGGCCGACGATTACCTTCGCCCCGGCCGGCGACGGCTGGATCAAGGGTTCGGGACGCTCGATCCCGGGCTTTCACTTGCGCGACGCGCTCGACCTGGTGTCCAAGCGCGTGCCGGGCCTGATCGACAAGTTTGGCGGCCACGCGATGGCGGCCGGCCTGTCGATCCGTCACGACGCTTTCGAGCACTTCTGTAAAGCGTTCGAAGCGGTGGGCCAGGCCTGGCTCACCGAGGCCCAGCTGGAACGCATCATCGAGACCGACGGCCCGCTCGAGGACGAATTCTATTCGACCGGCTTCATCGAGCTGATGGACGGCCAGGTCTGGGGGCAAGGGTTCGCGCCGCCCGTGTTCTGCGACGAATTCCGCGTGGTCAGCCAGCGCGTGCTGAAGGAACGCCACCTCAAGCTGCTGCTGGAACGGAACGGCCGCCGCTACGATGCGATCTGGTTCGGGCATACCGATGGGCTGGGCGAACGGGCGCGGGTCGCGTTCCGACTCGACGCCAACGAATACAACGGCGTGACCAAGGTGCAGCTGCTGGTCGAACACGCCGAAGCGGCATAACGCCTTACCTCGCGATCTGTAAATATGCCGCCGGGAATCATCCCGGCGACATCCATTCCGCTTTGCCAATATCATTGGCGCGCCGCGCCGTGCTCGCCACGGCGTGCCACTCCCCCTTTCGACCCACGACGCCGGCCAGGCCCCGGCAGGAGCACGCATGTTTTCGATCATCCTGAACGTCATCGGCACGCTGATGCATGTGTATGTCGCCCAGCGCCTGTACGCGCTGGCGCCGGTGCGCGCGCGCATTCCGGCGCGCGCCTGGTGGGCCGGCGTGGTGCTGCTGTGGCTGCTCTACATGTTCGGCCTGCGCATGGGCGACGCCGCGCTCGACTGGCGCTGGTGGCCGGGGCAGTTCGCCATGACCTGGCTCGGCATCCTGTTCGTCACCACCCAGTGGCTGCTGCTGGCCGACGTGATCACCGGCTTCGGCTTCTGGCTGCGCAAATACGGTCCGCGCATCCGCCTGGCCGGCGCCGTGGCCGGGGTGGCGATCAGCGCCTTCGCCATCTTCCAGTCGGTGCGCGCGCCCAACATCGTCGAGCACGAACTGGTGCTGCGAGGCTTGCCGAAGGCGCTCGACGGCACCGTGATCGCGGCCATCAGCGACACCCACCTCGGCGCCCAGCGCCGCGCGAAATGGCTGGGCGAACGGGTGGACCAGATCAATGCATTCGATCCGGCCGCGGTGCTGATGCTGGGCGACCAGGTCGAGGATGAGCCGATCAACGACGACCAACTGGCGCCGGTGCTGCGCCGCCTGCATCCGCCGCTGGGCGTGTGGGCGGTGACGGGCAATCACGAATATTACGGCGACGCCGGCGGCACGATCGAGGAGTTCGCCGCCGGCGGCGTGCGCTGGCTGCGCGACGAGCGGGTCGAGATCGCGCCGGGGCTGCACTTGGCGGGGCTGGACGATATCGGGCGCGCGATGCGCGGCGGCGGCGATATTTACGCGGGACTCGGGCGCACGATTCCGAATCGCAGCGAAGGGGCGACGATCCTGATGTCGCATATTCCGGCGCCGGGTCTGGTGCAGCGCGCAGCGCGCGAAGGCGTGAGCCTGATGCTGTCGGGGCACACCCACGGCGGGCAGATCTGGCCGTTCAACTACCTGGTGGCGCGCGAGTTTCCGCACGTGGTCGGACTGCACCGCGAAGGCGACATGCAACTGCTGATCAGCCGTGGCGCCGGTGGCTGGGGTCCGCGCATGCGCTTGTGGAAGCAAGGCGAGATCCTGAAGATTACGCTTCGCTCCCCGTCGTAGGCTTACCGATCCTGCCGCGGCCGATACGTGGCCCCATGCTTCATCACGAAGAACGCACCCTCGGCCACGCCCTGCGCCGCGCGCGCCGTCGCCAGGTCGAGCGGCGCCTGATCCAGCCGCTCCTGTCCCATCGGATAGGTCCCCCAGTGCATGCCTACGCTGCGCTTGATCTTCAGCTCGCGATGGATCCGCACCGCCTCATCCGGACTGACGTGCGAATTGCGGTACCACACCGGCTGATAGGCCCCGATCCCCAGCGCCGCCAGGTCGAAGCCGTCGAACCGCCTGGCGATGTCGCCGATATCCTTCGAATACGCCAGGTCGCCCGAGAAGAAGAACGAGAACCCCGGCCGCGTCACCGCGAAAGCGCCCCACAGCGTCTCGTTGCGGTCCCACGGCGAACGTGCCGACCAATGGAATACCGGCAGCAGGCGCAGCTCGACGCCATCGACCGTGGTCTTGTCCCACCAGTCCAGCTTGACGATGCGCGAGCGGTCGCCTGCGGTGACATTCTTCTCGAGCCAGATATCCACGCCCAGCGGCGCCACCAGCAGCGGCGGCCCGCCCGCCTGCCGGTACAGCGCGCGCAGCGAATCCTGCGACAGGTGGTCGTAGTGCGAATGGCTGAGCAGCACGACGTCGACGCGTGGCAGGTCGCTCAGCGCCACGCCCGGCCGCTGGTGGCGCTTCGGTCCCGCGAACGGCACCGGCGAGGCGCGCTCGTCGAACACCGGGTCGGTCAGGATGTTCAGCCCGGTGCCGGTCTGGAACAAAAAGCTCGCGTGCCCGATCCAGGTCAGCGCCGGCTCGCTGCGGTTGGCGTGGATGAAGGCCAGATCGGGCGCCACCGGCTCGATCGGCGCGCGCGGCGCCCGCACCGCCTCATCCTCGGTCCAGTTGCGGATGCGCGCCGCCCAGCCCTCGAAGAAACCGAGCTTCGGCCGCTGGTAAGCCGGGTTCGGCGGGTAGTTGTTGGCGAATCCTTCAGGCCGGTGGTGCGGCTTGTTGGAGTCGAAATATGGATTGACGTTCGCGCAACCGGCAAGAAGCAGACCAAGGACCAGTGCGGATAAAGGACGTAAAGTGGGCATGCTGCAGAGTTGGCGCTGTCGAAATCGCAAGTATAAGAGCAATGTGGCAAGCCAGCGCAGCGAACGTGTCGCGCATGCGTTGGCAGCCGGCCAGGTTTGCCCCATTTTTACACCAGCCTCATGCATTCTCGACCGCTTTCCGGTAGGATAGCGCCTTTCGTCGACGCGGCAGTTTGCTTCGACCGTCCCGCGATTTCAAAGATGCAAGGCATCGTGCGCGGGAGTCTTGATGTCCGAGCCCGGAGTGCCGAACGTGTCTGCTGGGTTCCCACCACTGGAGCGTATGGAAATATCCCGGATCAACCGGTCGCGGACCGGCCACTGGACTGTCCTTGCCTGTGCCCTCATCGTGCTGCTCGTGCTCGGCGCCGAAGCGCTGCGCTGGAGCCGCGCCGCGCATGCCGCCGCCCGCCCTAGCATGGGCAGCATCGGTCCCGCCGCCAGGGCCACGCTGACCGAACTGTCGCACACCCACATCCCCGCCCCGCAAGGCATGCCCTCGGCCCACGCCAGCGCCCTGACGCCGCTGGCCGGCGACGGCATGCTGGCGTTCTGGTGGGCCGGCAGCCGCGAGAGCGGTCCGGACGTGAAGGTGTTCGCCTCGCGCTGGCACAACGGCGCCTGGAGCGCACCGTGGATCGTGGCCAGCCGCGAGTCGCTCGGCAAGGAACTCGGTTTTGGCGTGCGCCGCATCGGCAATCCTGTCGCCTGGACCGACCGCAGTGGCAAGGTGCACGTCTACGTCGTCGCCACCGGCCTCGGTGGCTGGGCGGCGGCGCGCATCGCCCACATCGTCTCCAGCGACAGCGGCGCCACGTTCGCCGTGCGCCGCGTGCTGCCGACCTCGCCCCTGTTCAACACCAGCGCGCTGGTGCGCACTTCGCCGGTGGCGCTCAGCGACGGCGGCTGGTGGCTGCCCGTGTATTTTGAAATCGGCAACAAGTACCCGATGCTGATGGCGTTCGACGCCGACGGCAACCCGACCTCGCTGGCGCGCATCGGTCACAGCACCTCGACCCTGCAGCCGGCCATCGTGCCGGTGTCGGCCAGCGAGGTGCGCGCCCTGATGCGCGACGATAGTGAACAGATGCGCGTGCAGCACGCGAGCAGCCGCGACGGCGGCGCCAGCTGGAAAGACCTGCCGGCGCTCGACCTGCCGAACAAGAGCACCTCGGTGGCGGCGATCCGCCTGACCAGCGGCCAGTTCCTGATGCTGCACAACCATATCGCGGCCGGCGGTTCGGACCGCAACCTGCTGCGCCTGTCGATCTCGGACGACATGCGCAGCTGGCGCACCGTGGCCGACATCGCCAAGGGCCCGGCCGGCGACGAATTCTCGTACCCGACCATGCAGCAGGTCGGCAACGAACTGCACATCACGTATACCTGGCAACGCCAGAACATTGCGCACCATCGCTACAAGATCACGCTCGGGGAGAGTATCTGATGACCTTGCCTGACCTGGCCCTGCAAATCGTCTACGCCCGCCTCGGCTGGGCGGTCGTGGCCGCTACGCTCGTGACCGCCCTATGGCGCGGCCCGGCGCTGACGCGCCCGGTGCTGGCCGCGATCATGGCCGCCGCCCTGGTGGCGATGGCGCTGCCGGGCGAACTGTCGCCGGCCTGGTGGCTGGGCCTGGCCTTCCAGTACCCGAGCGGCCTGCTGGTCGGCTGCTGCGCGCTGCGCCTGTTCGAACGCTGGCACGGCATTCGCCGCAGTCGCGCCATGCCGCATACATTGGCTGGGGTGCTGGTGGTGTGCGGCACGCTGCTGTACCTGGACACCTTTGGCCTGCTGGCGCGCGGATTCTATTACGCCGGCTTCTGGCCGGTGCTCACGCCCCTGGTCGCCGTACTTGGCGCCGCGGCCTGTGCGCTGGCGATCGTGCGCGGCCACGCGCGCAGCCCGGCGGCGGCGATGCTGGGCGCGATCGCCCTGTTCGCGCTGCTGCGCCTGCCGACCGGCAACCTGTGGGACGCCATGCTCGATCCGCTGCTGTGCGGCTGGGCGGTCTTTACGCTGGCCGCCAGTGCGCTGCGCAAGAGCGGCCGCCGCGCCACCGATCCCGTGGCCGGCACGCCGGAGTCGCCGCGGGCGCCGGTGATGCAGCCTGCCCCAGTGGAACAATTTTCGTCTGTGAAGGAGTAAGTAGTTGGAAAATCAAAAATGGTACAAGCACCCGGTGATCATCACCGCGAGCGTGATCAACGCGTTCGCGCTGCTGCTGGCCCTGATCTGGAAAAACAATCCGCATGAGCTGTCGCGCCTGCTGGTCGAGGACGGCATCGTCGAATGGACCCAGTTCCTGGCCTTCGCCCTGACCTCCGGCCTGCTTGGCTACGTGACGGTGGACCGCTTCAAGCGCAATGGCTTCGGCCTCGAGGTGCTGGTGCTGGGGGCCCTGTCGGCGCTGGTGGCGCTGGCTGCACTGGAAGAAATCAGCTGGTTCCAGCGCATTTTGCAGATCCAGTCGTCCGAGTTCTTCCTGCAAAATAACCGTCAGGGCGAAACCAACCTGCACAACCTCGGCTTCGGCAAGGAAAGCCTGCACAAGGCGGTGCTGCTGAAGATCATCGTCATTGCCGGCCTTGCCCACAACCTGATCCTGCCGCTGCTGGCCCGTAGGCGCCCGGCCATCCGCACTTTCGTGGAGCGCTTCGGCCTGTACCTGCCGCCGCTGGCCGCCTCGGTGCCGTACCTGATCCTGGTGATCCTGTCGCACATCTTCATCGAGCACCCGCGCAAGGGCGAGCTGGGCGAACTGTTCGGCGCGGTGCACTACATGGCCACCGTGTTCGGCGCCTACTTCGTCGGCGTGGCGTACAACAAGCCGGCGCTGTTCGAAGGCGTGGCGGCGCGCCGCATCTCGGTGCTGTTCGCGCTGCTGATGCTGTTCCTGTTCATGAACGGCTGGATGCTCAGCGCCGGCGCCGGCGCCAGCGCGATGATGAATTCGGGGATTGTTGCGGACTGATGTTCGCAGATTGACGTTCGAAGGCCGGCCTTTGTTGCCGGCCTTTTTTTTCGCCTGCGGTTTCGGCTAGGGGCGGCAGTCGCAGCCCCGATCGAACACCACCCGCCAGCGTCCCGGGGCTTCCAGCCGCCACACCGAATTGAAGCTGCCGATGCGTTTTCCCGCCGGGTCGAGGATGGCGCCGCTGCTATAGGCCAGCGTGCCCGAATCCAGCACTTCCACCTGTTCCGGCTGCCATGAAAATGGCGCCTGCGGCCCGTCGTAGTAGCGGCGCCAGGCCTTGCGCACCGCGTCGCTGCCGCGCAGTGCCTCACTCCCCGACATGAAGATCGCCTCGTGCGCCAGAAAGCGGCTGAATTCCTCGAAGTCGCGCGCCGCCATCGTGGCCGCAAAGGCGCGCTCGCTCTCGAACACCTGGCGCCGCAGGTCGCCCGGCGAGGAACGCACACTGCCGAGGGTCGCGGTGGCCAGCAGGCAGGCAGCGATCAGCGACAGCGAACGTAGGCGCATGGCGGCGGAGTTTGCGTTTTCGGCAATTCGGGAATTCTGTCACGGTCGCTCATCCTTGACAACCGACGGTTGTAATATGTTCGAAATCGGAGTATAAATAATCCACTACCGGAGGAATCATGAGCCTAGCCTACGCCTATCCCAAGAGCCGCTTCGAACCGGCTGTACTGGTCGATCTGAATTCGCGCGCCGAACGCGAACGCCTGTCACGCTCGGCCCTGACCGGCTTCTTCAAGCTGGCGGCCAGCTGGCAGGTGCGCGACGACGATGCGCGCGAACTGCTGGGCGGCCTGTCGTCCTCGTCATATTACGAATGGAAGAAGAATCCCGAGCGCGTGCTCGAAGTCGACCGCATCACGCGCATCTCCTACCTGCTCGGCATTTATAAAGCGCTGCACATCCTGTACGGCGACAAGCTGGCCGACGAATGGGTCCAGCTGCCCAACAGCAACCCGGTATTTGGCGGGCGCACGCCGCTGGCCTACATGCTGGGCGGCGGCCTGCTGGCGATGCAGAACGTGCGCCGGCTGCTCGACGCCCGCCGCGGCGGGCTGTGAGCTGCCCCCCATGACTCTTCGTCTCGTCCCCAAACTTAACCTGCTGCGCCAGAACGACACCTGCCGCCTGATCCCGTCGCGCTTCGCCGACATGGAGGATTCGGTGCTGGCCCCGCTGGCCGAAAACGACAGCGCCTTGCGCGACCTGTTCGACCTCGACAACGCCACCAGCGAACGGCTGCGCGGCGAGTCCGGCCTGCTGCCGGGCATCGGCATGGACGAACTGGTGTTCGGCGTGCCCAACTTCCGCATCATCAACGCCGCCTTCACCTACGCCCGGCCCGAAGGCAGCCGCTTCAACGACGGCGAGCGCGGCGCCTGGTATTGCGGGTTCTCGGCAGAGACCTCGCTGGCCGAAGTCATCTTCCACAAGACGGTCGAATACAGCGAGATCAACCGCTTCGACGACAGCGTCACCTACCAGGCTTTATTGGCCGATTTCAGCGCCACGTTCCACGACCTGCGCGGCATCGAGGCGTATTTGCCGTGCCTGGACCCGGCCAGCTACGTGGCCTCGCAGGCGCTGGCGGGCGAGCTGCTCGACGCCGGCTCGATGGGCGTGATCTTTCCCAGCGTGCGCCATCCCGGCGGCACCTGCCTGGCGTGCTTCCGCCCGGCGCTGGTCGGCAATGTACGCAAGGCGCAGACGTATCGGTTAACATGGGCGGGTTCGCCGCATCCTGCGGTCGAGATCCAATGATTCCCGAAGCATAAGCATGAAAACCAATCCCGATAAAGACACCGAACTGCACGACAAGATCAACCGCGAGACCGGCCGCATCCAGTGGAAGGAACTCGACCGCCACTTCGCCAGCGGCTCGGTGATCTGGGTCAGCGACCAGCTGGACCTGATCGACGTGGCGCTGCGTATCGCGCACGACGACAAGGAGAGCATTGCACGCTGGATGAATGAAGGGACGGTGGCGAAGGTGAGCGATGCGCAGGCGCACAGCTGGGTGGAACAGGATGCGACGCTGTGGGCGTCGGTGGTGAGCCCGTTCGTGCTGGTGCAGGAGCCGAAGAAGCAGCTGCACTGAGTAAATGAGTCGTAGGGTTGGCGGCTCTGCCCCCAACCCTACATGATTACTTCGACAAATCCACCGCGTACAGGGCCATGCCCTTGCCGCCGCCATCATCTTCCTTCAACTGACTGACGTTGCTCAGCCCAGCTTCCTGCGCCAGCCCCACCAGCCCCGGCGCCGAACGGAACACCACCGGCCCAGCCGTCTCCACCTTCGCAAACTTCCAGCTACGCGCCGACCCATGCTCCTTGCGCGTCAGCTGTTTGGCATTGCGCACGTACTCGATCAGGATGTCGCGGTTGTTGTCGGGCGACGCCAGCACCACGTTGCTGCCATCCAGCCCCGGGAAGCCGCCTCCGCCGCTGGCGCGGTAGTTGTTGGTCGCGACCAGGAATTCCTGCTTGGCGTCGACCGCCTTGCCGCGGTACCGGAGGTTGCGGATCCGCTCACCAGCCGCACGGGTGACGTCGATCTCATAGCTGACGTCAGGCGAAGTCACGGTGTCGAAGTTAAAGCTCGGGAAGCGGCTGTTGACCAGTTCCTGCGGCGCCGACTGCTTCGGGTCGATCGTGTTGAAGCGACCGGCCGAGGTTTCCAGCCACGCTTTCAGTCCCGCGCCATCCACCTTCACCGCGTACAGCGAGTTCGGGAACAGGTACAGGTCGGCCGCGTTGTTCAGCGCCAGGTCGCCGGCCGGGACGTCGGTGAAATCGGCCGCGGTCGGGAAGCCGCCCTTGAACGGCGCCGACACCGACAGCACCGGCAGATCGGCGTACTGCGGCAGGTTGGCCTTGACGTACTTGACGACGTAGTCGGCCTGCGCGCGGTTGACGATCTCGATCGCCGACGGGTCGCCCACATCGGCGAAGTAGCTCGACATGCGGAACTGGGTCGCGCCGATCGGGGTCTTGACGTAGGCGATGGTCGCTTCGTGCTCGGCCTTCACCAGCGCGCGCACTTCTGCATCCGGCTCGACGAAGGTTTTCGGACCAAGCTGGGTCGAACGCGCCTGCACCACGGTCTTGTCCTTGTCGACGCTCCAGGCCTTGCCGTCGTACTCTAGGCGCAGCTGGACCACGCCCAGGTGCTTGCCCCACTGGCTCGGCATGACGGCCGGCACGCCGTTCACCAGGCCGCGCACTTTATCGACACCCGGCAGGTTGAACTGGCCGACGGTGCTGTCCTTGTTCGGGAACAGCTGGTGCGCGTGGCCCATCAGGACCACGTCCACGCCCGGCACCTTGGCCAGGTGCCAGTTGGTGTTTTCCATCTTCGCCGAGTACGGGCTGTCGTCCAGGCCCGCGTGGCCGAGCACCACCACCAGGTCGGCGCCCTTCTTCTTCATCTCCGGGATGTATTTTTCAGCAGTCGCGCGGATGTCCAGCGGGGTCACGCGGCCGTCGAGCCAGCGCTTGTCCCACGACATGATGTCCGGCGGCGTGAAGCCGATGATGCCGACTTTGACGGTCGTCTCGACCGGCTTGCCATCGGCGCCGGTGGCGACGATCTTCTTGTCGAGGATGCGGTACGGCGCGAACAGCGGCTGTTTGCTCTGCAGGCTCTGGATGTTGGCCAGCACGATCGGGAACGTCGGCCCCGCGCACGGCTTCGCGGCGGGCGTCACGTCCTTGACCTTGAAGCTGCTGCCGGTGATCTGGTTCAGGAACGGCAGGCCGTAATTGAATTCGTGGTTGCCGACCGTGGCGCCCTCGTAGCCGAGCGCGTTCATGATCTTGTAGATGCCCAGCACCTCGCCGCACTTCGGTGGGGCCACCAGCGCCTGGTAGTCGGCAAAGGCCGTGCCCTGGATGGTGTCGCCATTGTCGAGCAGCAGGGTGTTGGCGAATTCCTTGCGCGCCTCGCGGATCAGGGTCGCGGTGCGGTCGAAGCCGATCGACGGTTCCTCGGCCAATTTGTAGTAGTCGTAGCCGACCACGTTCGAGTGCAGGTCGGAGGTCTCGAGCACGGCCAGCACGGCGGATGTGCCCTTGGCCGGCGTAGTCGCGGCATACACGGGAAGGCTGAACAAGACAGGCGCGAACGCGATGCAAATCTGGTAACGCAAGGTGGTATTTGAAGCGACGGACATGGTGATTCCAGGTGAATAGACGGGGGCGATGATACGGCAGCGCGCAGCGGCGGGGCAAGAAAGAATCTGTCCAGACAACTTCGGCAGGGACTGGCGGGCGACTTCGGCCGCGCAGTCGTTTATAATCTCCGGTTCGATTCAACCAACTAATTCAAGAGACTGCCAAGACCATGGAAGCTGAACGCATCAATGCCATTTCCGCCCTGCTGAACGACCTGACCGGTCGTGAGGCCGAACTTCGGAGGTATCTTTGACTTCGATAAGAAGTCGGAGAAACTAGAACAGGTCAACCAGGAGATGGAAGATCCATCGATCTGGAACGACCAGAAGCGCGCCCAGGAGATGGGCAAAGAGAAGAAGGCGCTGGAAGGCGTCGTGCTGGTGCTCGAGAAAGCCAAGGGCGACCTGGCCGACGCGCGCGACCTGTTCGACATGGCGCGCGAAGAAGGCGACGACGACACGCTCGAAGCGGTCGCCGCTGACCTGGATGCGATTCTGAAGATCATCGAGGGCATGGAATTTCGCCGGATGTTCAACAACCCGATGGACCACGCCAGCTGCTTCATCGACATCCAGGCCGGCGCCGGCGGCACCGAAGCCCAGGACTGGGCCTCGATGCTGCTGCGTCAATACCTGCGCTACTGCGAACGCAAGGGCTTCAAGGCCGAGATCCTGGAACAGTCCGAGGGCGAGGTCGCGGGCATCAAGACCGCCACCATCAAGGTCGACGGCGAATACGCCTACGGCCACCTGCGCACCGAGACCGGCGTGCACCGCCTGGTGCGCAAGTCGCCGTTCGACTCGGCCAACGGCCGCCATACCTCGTTCACGTCGCTGTTCGTGTACCCGGAGGTCGACGACTCGATCGAGATCGAGATCAACCCGGCCGACGTGCGCATCGACACCTATCGCGCATCGGGCGCCGGTGGTCAGCACATCAACAAGACCGATTCTGCGGTGCGCCTGACCCACGGCCCATCCGGTATCGTCGTGCAGTGCCAGAACGACCGCTCGCAGCACCGCAACAAGGCCGAAGCATGGGACATGCTGCGCGCCAAGCTGTACGAACTCGAGCTGCGCAACCGCATGAGCGAGCAGCAGAAGCTGGAAGACTCCAAGACCGACGTCGGCTGGGGCCACCAGATCCGCTCGTACGTGCTGGACCAGTCGCGCATCAAGGACTTGCGTACCGGCTTCGAAACCGGCAACACCAAGAACGTGCTCGACGGCGATCTGGACGACTTCATCTCCGCCTCGCTCAAGCAGGGCGTGTGATCTACTCCGACCACCGATAAAGGCAACTCAACGATGACCTCTTCTTCCCGCGCGCTGATCTTCGACATGGACGGCACCATCGTCGACAACATGGATTTCCACACCCAGGCGTGGATCGCATTCTTCGAACGGCGCGGGAAGACCATCGATCCGGACCAGTTTTTCCGCGATACGGCGGGCCGCCAGGGCAAGGAGATCATCCGCCACTACGTCGGCGAGGACCTCAGCGACGAGGAAATCGGCGCCCTGACGCACGAGAAGGAAGTGCTGTACCGCGAGATGTACGGCCCGCACCGGCGCACGATCGACGGCTTCGACGCCTTCATCGAGACGGCGCGTGCGCGCGGCTTCAAGCTCGCCGTTGCCACCTCGGCTTCGCCCGGCAGCGCGCGTTTCGTGCTCGACGAAATGGGCCTGCGCGAGCGCTTCGACGAAGTCGTGATCGGCACCATCGACGTCCCGCGCGGCAAGCCGCATCCGGACGTATTCCTGAAGGCGGCCGACCGCTGCGGCGTGATGCCGGCCTCGTGCATCGTGTTCGAAGACGCGCCGCTGGGCGTGGAAGCGGCGCGCCGCGCCGGCATGCGCGCGGTGGTGCTCACCACCACCTTGAGCGCGTCCGCGTTCGCCGAGTTCGACAACGTGATCGCCATCGTCAACGACTTCACGCAGCTGGACGTTGATACGCTGCTCGGCTGAGTTTCCCGAACGACGACAGCCTGCACCACCAAGACTAGACCATACTTATCATGACCACCGAAAACCAAGAACAGCAGGCTCCAGCTACCGCACCGGGCGCCGACGAGAACAAGATCATGGCCGAGCGCCGCGCCAAGCTGGCGGCGATCCGCGAAAAGGGCATCGCCTTCCCGAACGACTTCGTCCCGCAGGACAAGGCGGCCGACCTGGTCGCCACCCACGGCGGCAAGACCCGTGAAGAGCTGGAAGCGGAACCGGTCCCGGTGGTGCTGGCCGGCCGCATGATGCTGCGCCGCGAAGCCGGCAAGAAGGCGGCCTTCGCCACCCTGCAAGACAGCTCCGGCCCGGCCGCCGACGGCCGCATCCAGATCTACATCACGCTCGACAGCGCCGGTGAAGCGGCGATGGAAGAACTGCGCAGCTACGACCTGGGCGACATCCTGGGCGTCGAGGGCACCCTGTTCAAGACCAAGGTCGAAGAGCTGACCATCAAGGTCACCAAACTGCGCCTGATCGCCAAGGCGATCCGCCCGCTGCCTGATAAATTCCACGGCCTGGCCGACCAGGAGACCAAGTACCGCCAGCGCTACGTCGACCTGATCATGAACGAAGAGACGCGCCGCACCTTCAAGGCGCGTACCGCCGCCATGTCGTCGATGCGCCGCTTCATGGAAAAGAACGGCTTCATGGAAGTCGAGACCCCGATGCTGCACCCGATCCCGGGCGGCGCCGCGGCCAAGCCGTTCGTCACCCACCACAATGCGCTGGACATGGAAATGTACCTGCGTATCGCGCCGGAGCTGTACCTGAAGCGCCTGGTGGTGGGCGGCTTCGACCGCGTGTTCGAAGTGAACCGCAACTTCCGCAACGAGGGTGTCTCGGTCCGCCACAATCCGGAATTCACGATGATGGAATTCTATGCGGCCTACACCGATTACAAATGGATCATGAACTTCACCGAAGAAGTGATCCGCCAGGCCGCGATCGACTCCAACGGCAGCGCCGTGCTGACCTATGGCGGCCGCGAGCTGGACCTGTCGAAGCCGTTCCAGCGTTTGACCATCGTCGAGGCGATCGACAAGTACGCGCCGGGCTACCTGCCTTCGCAACTGAACGACGTCGAGTTCATCAAGACTGAACTGAAGAAGTTCGGCGTCAAGCCGTTCGCCACCGCCGGCCTGGGCGCGCTGCAACTGGCGCTGTTCGAAGAGACCGCCGAAGCGCTGCTGTGGGAACCGACCTTCATCATCGACTATCCGGCCGAAGTGTCGCCGCTGGCGCGTGCCTCGGACACCCACGCCGGCGTCACCGAGCGCTTCGAGCTGTTCATGGTGGGCCGCGAGATCGCCAACGGCTTCTCGGAGCTGAACGATCCTGAAGACCAGGCGGCGCGCTTCCTGTCGCAGGTGGCGGCCAAGGACGCGGGCGACGACGAAGCCATGTTCTACGACGCCGACTACATCCGCGCGCTGGAATACGGCATGCCGCCGGCGGGGGGTTGCGGCATCGGCATTGACCGTTTGATGATGCTGATTACGGATTCGCCGAACATTCGCGACGTGCTGTTGTTCCCGCATTTGCGCAAGGAAGACTGAGCGTAAGGGCCGAACGGCCGTGCGCAAAAGTGAAGGCCGCCCGAGGGCGGCCTTTTTTAATGATGCGACGATGATCGTAGGGTTGGCCTAGGCGGCCCTATGTCGCCGATGATGCGAAGGTTGTTTGAACGCGTGGACGGCGGAGCCGTCCACGCTACGGTTATTGGACGATCGTGTAGCAAGGGGTGTACGCCTTGCCGGGCAATTTCATTCGACTCTGCTCCACGAACGACGCCAGCAGCGCATCCATCGGCCCCATGATCGCGGCCTCGCCGTGGATCTCGTACTTGCCGTGCTGCTCGATCGCGCGGATGCCTTCTTCCTTCACGTTGCCCGCCACCACGCCCGAAAACGCGCGCCGCAGCTGGGCGGCCAGCAGGTGCGGTTCCTGCCCGCGGTGCAGCTTCAGGTTGCGCATGTTTTCGTGCGTCGGCTTGAACGGCTTCTGGAATTCGGGGTCGATCTTGAGGCGCCAATTGTAGTAATAGGCGTCGCTGTGGGCCTTGCGGAAGGCGCGCACCTGCTGGATACCGGCGACCATCTCGCGCGCCACCGCGTCCGGGTCGTCGATGATGATCTTGTAGCGCCGCTGCGCCGCCTCGCCCAGGGTCACGCCGATGAACTGGTCGATCTGGGTGAAGTATTCGCGCGCCGCCGCCGGGCCGGTGAAGATCAAGGGGAACGGGATCTCGGCGTTCTCGGGATGCAGCAGGATGCCGAGGATGTACAGGATCTCTTCAGCGGTGCCGGCGCCGCCCGGGAACACGATGATGCCGTGGCCGGTGCGCACGAAGGCTTCGAGGCGCTTCTCGATGTCCGGCATGATCACCAGGTCGTTGACGATCGGGTTCGGCGACTCGGCGGCGATGATGCCCGGTTCCGAGATGCCGAGGTAGCGGCCGCCCGACAGGCGCTGCTTGGAGTGGCCGATGGTGGCGCCCTTCATCGGGCCCTTCATCGCGCCCGGCCCGCAGCCGGTGCAGATGTCCAGTTCGCGCAGGCCGAGCGCGTAGCCGACCTGCTTGGTGTAGTTGTATTCGAGGCGACTGATCGAGTGCCCGCCCCAGCACACCACCAGGTTCGGGTTGCGTTGCGGCTGCAGCACGTTGGCGTTGCGCAGGATGTGGAACACGGCGTCGGTGATGCCGTCGCTGCGGGTCAGGTCGAATTTGGGGTTGTCGGTGACGTCGAAGTGGACGTACACGATGTCGCGCAGCACCGCGAACAGGTGTTCGTGGATGCCCTTGATCATCTTGCCGTCGACGAAAGCCTGGCCCGGCGCGCCGCGGATGTCGAGCTTGATGCCGCGCTCGCGCTGCAGGATGCTGATGTCGAACGAGGCGTAGCGTTCCATCAGCTCCTTGCCGTCGTCGATGCTGCTGCCGCTGTTTAAAACCGCCAGCGCACACTTGCGGAAAATGTCGTACAGGCCGGCCTTGCTGGTGTCGAGCAGCTTGGTCACTTCGGCCTTGGACAGTACTTCGAGCCGGCCTTCGGGAGAAATCAGGGTATCGACCGACTTCAGGTTTTCCGGCGAAATCAGGGTGTCGACTACTTCATGGGTCATGGTCTGGTTTTCCTCTGCTGTTACTTCAAACTCTAGTGGCCTGATCAGCAATATACGCCAAAGCGCACGGGCGTGCGTGCCCGAAAATGGGCAGCAGTGCACCGCGCCGTGCACCGCCTTCGCGCGTCAATACCACATCCGGAAAAAATTCGCTGATGGTGCCTGATATGCACTAGAATGCGTGCCTATTGGAATGCTCGGCCGCTGCATTCGCGGTGCCCAGGCGCTTCATATAACTATTATTCGAGTCAATCTATTTGGGGAGGAACCGCATGAGCGGTGCAGCTACTACACCCGCCAAGGGACCGCTTCCGGAATTCAAACAGATCATGGGCCACCCAGCACCGCTGTGGATGCTGTTCATGACCGAATTCTGGGAGCGCTTCGCTTTCTACGGCATTCGCTGGGCACTCGTCCTGTACATCGTCGGCCAGTTCTATGCGGGCGACGCCGCCGGACAGGCCAGCGCCAACCTCACCTACGGTTCCTACCTCGCGCTGGTGTACGCCGGCGCCGTCTTCGGCGGCTACGTGGCCGACCGCGTGATCGGCTACCAGCGTTCGATCCTGACAGGCGCCGTCTTCATGGCGGCCGGCCTGTTCATGATCACGATCCCGAACGAAGACGTGTTCAAGCTCGGCCTGGCGACCATCATCGTCGGCAACGGCATGTTCAAGCCGAACATCTCGGCCATGGTCGGCCAGCTGTATTCGCTGAACGACACCCGCCGCGATTCGGGCTTCACCATCTTCTACATGGGCATCAACGTCGGCGCCTTCTTCGCGCCGATCCTGACCCAGATCCTGGCCGAGAAGGTGTTCGGCTCCAGCGCCATGCCGTCGTACAAGATCGTGTTCCTGGCCTCGGGCATCGGCATGCTGGTCTCGCTGGTGTGGTTCTACATCGGCCGCAAGACCCTGCAAGGGATCGGCGCACCGGTCGGCGAACTGGCCAATCCGAAACGCCAGATCATGGTGATCGCCGGCTCGCTGATCGTGATCCCGCTCGTCTACTTCCTGCTGCAACAGGGCGCCGCCAAGCTGCAGCTGCTCTTGACCGTGCTGTTCATCGGCCTGGCCGCGATGCTGATCATCGAAGGCGTCCGCGAAGGCAAAGTCGCGCGCGACAAGACCTGGGCGATGATGATCATCTTCTTCTTCAACGTCCTGTTCTGGTGCTTCTTCGAGCAGGCCGGCAGCTCGTTTACCTTCCTGGCCGCGAACATCGTCGACCGCAACCTGAGCGGCTTCGAATTCCCGGTGGCCTGGTTCCAGTCGGTGAACTCGATCGCCATCATCGTGTGCGCACCGATCATCGCCGCGATCTGGGTCATGCTGGGCAAGCGCAACGCCAACCCGTCGATCCCGCGCAAGTTCGGCCTCGGCCTGATCTTCAACGGCCTGGCCTTCGGCCTCTTGATGTACGCGCTGTCGCAGCTGATCAACGACAATGGCAAGATCCCGTTCTGGACCCTGTTCATGGTCTACGTGATCCAGTCGGTCGGTGAACTGTGCCTGTCGCCGATCGGCCTGTCGATGGTGACCAAGCTCGCCCCGACCCGCCTGGTCGGCCTGGGCATGGGCGGCTGGTTCCTGTCGACCGGTATCGGCAACAACCTGTCGGGCATCTTCGCCTCGCACGTGTCGGGTGAATCCGGCATGTCGGTGGCCTCGGCCCTGAGCGGCTACAGCTTCGGCTTCTGGTCGCTGCTGGGCGGCGGCGTGCTGCTGTTCATCCTGGCGCCGTTGATCCAGAAACTGATGCACGGCGTGAAGTAATCCGCACCCTGCTTCGCTGAAAACGGCGGCCTCGATGGCCGCCGTTTTTTTCGCCCCCGCCGCCTTGATGGCTGCAGTTTTCTTCTTGTGACACTCTGTTGGTTAGTTACAGTTTATGAGGTGGCGCCGGACCGCCATCGACGTCAGCCCTGGTCGAACTGCACCCGCATCTCTTCCATCTCGCGCTCGAGCCAGGCCCGGAAGCGCCGCACCTTGAGCATGTGCTCCCTGGTCGGATTGGCCAGGAAACGGTAGCCGTTGGCGAACGGCGCGCTGCGGCACGGAATGCGCAACAAGGCGCCAGCGGCGATGTCCTGGAACGCGATCCCGTATGGCACCAGCGCCACGCCCTGCCCGGCCACCGCCGCCTGCACCAGCACGCCCCAGTGGCTGTAGCCGCGCGAGAACAGGTAGTCGCCATCCAGCGCCCGGTTCTCGTTGAGCAGCTTGAGCCAGGCCTCGGACGACTTCTCGATCAGCAGCCGGTAATCCGGCAGGTCGGCCAGCGTGAGCGGCGCCTGGCCGGGGGCCAGCAGTTCCGGGCTGTAGACCGGCACCAGCCGCTCGCGGAACAGCACCAGCGGATCGCCCTCTTCCACCAGCCCGTAGCGGATCGCGACGTCGGTGCTGTCGGCATGCAGGTCGACCTGGGCGTCGTTCGAGTCGAGCCGGATGTCGAGCTCCGGATACAGCTTGGTGAAGCGGTGCATGCGCGGCACCAGCCACTTGATCGCGAACGAGTGCGTGGTCGAGATGCGCAGCACCGCTTCCTCGTCGCCGCTTTGCAGCGCCGCCACCTTGGCGCGCAGCTCGGCCAGCATGCGTGCGGTGGCAATCGCCAGTTCCTGTCCCTTTTCGGTGAGCGCGATGTGACGTGGATGGCGCACGAACAGGGCAAAGCCGACGTTTTCCTCGAGCTGCTTGACCTGCTGGCTGACCGCCGCCGGCGTCTTGTGCAGCTCGCGCGCGGCCAGCTTGAAGCTGCCCCAGCGCGCGGCGCAGTCGAAATCGATCAGCCCGGACAGGCTGCGCAAAGGCTTCATATGTGCGCTCCATGCATTAGAATTTATTAGTCAACGTCCATACTATTTCTCGTTTGCAGCATTGTAACGGTAGTACGACAATAACAATGATCAATAGAGGACACCCCATGCCCAAGAAAATTTTGGTAATCGGTGGCACCCGCTTTTTCGGCAAACTGCTGGTCCAGCGCCTGCTGCGCGCCGGTCACGACGTCACGGTCGCCACCCGTGGTTACGCGCCCGATCCGTTCGGCAACCGCATCGCGCGCGTGCGCGTGGATCGCCGCAACGAGTCAGGCATGCGCGCCGCCTTCGCCGACGAGCGCTTCGACATCGTCTACGACCAGATGTGCTATTCGCCATTCGATGCCGCGATCTCGGCGCGCGTGTTCGGCGGCAAGGTGGGACGCTACGTGATGACGTCGACTATCGACGTGTATCGCGCGCTGCCGGCGCAGAATGTGCCGTATGGCGAAGACGCGCTGCCGATTCTGTCGCAGTCGATCGACACCGCCTATCCGTGGCATGACCCGGCGCTGGCCAATGACAGCTACGTGGCCGGGAAGGTGCAGGCCGAGGCGTATCTGTACCGCGACGGCAGCCTGCCGGTGGCCAGCGTGCGCCTGGCGCATGTGCTGGGCGGGCCGGATGACTATACCGGGCGGCTTGCGCACTACGTCGACCTGGTGCGCGCGCGCACGCTGCTGCGCTACAGCCATGTGCGTGCGCGTACCTCGTTCATCGAGGCGCAGGAGGCGGCGAATTTTCTGGCCTGGACCGGGGCGCAGGAATTCATCGGGCCGGTGAACGCGGGTGACGAAGGCGCGCTGTCGGCGTACGAACTGCATGCGCGCGTGGGCCAGGCGCTGGATGCGCCGGCGCGGGTGCGCAAGGCCGGCGCCGGTGAAATTGGGCCGTTCTCGCCGTTCGATCTGGCGGCGCCGCTGGTGCTGGACACCTCGCGCGCGAAGGCGCTGGGGTATCCGGTCAAGCGGACCGACGACTGGATCGCGGATGCGATCCGGCAGCACGATCTGGCTTACGTCTGATATTCGGCGGCACTGGAGCTGGTTGAACGTGTCGGCGGCTCCCATCAACGAACAACGCCGGCTTGATGCCGGCGTTGTCGTTTGCAGCGTAGCCTCTCGGCCGCCGCGTCTTATTTCCTGGCCTTCTCGCGCGCCACCCAGTACAGCAGCCCCACGATCACCGCATACGGAATCATGCTCAGGAAGTTGGCGTTATCGCCCGCGAAGAACGGATTCGACGCCTCGGCCCACTTGCCGATCGCGCCATCGAACTCGGTCAGCACGCCGGCCGTGATGGCAATGATGATCCCCGCCAGCGCACCGCCCGCGATATAGCCCGACGCCAGCAGCGTGCCCGAGCTGCGATCGCCCGCGGCCTGGCGTTCTTCCTCGTTCAGGTTGGCATTCTGCGGCAACTTGTTGTTGCGGCGGTCGGCCAGCCAGCGCACGGTGCCGCCGATCGCGATCGGCAGCGTCGCCACCAGCGGCAGGTAGACGCCGACCGAGAATGCCAGCGCCGAGATGCCGGCCATTTCCAGCACCAGCGCGATCATCACGCCGAACAGCACCAGCGTCCACGGCAGCTGCTGGTCGAGGATGCCCTTGATGATGTACGACATCAAGACCGCCTTCGGCGCGTCGTATTTCTTGACCTCGGTGCCGTCGGGACGGGTCTTGTGCTGGCCGTTGATGCCCGGGTCGACCAGGTACACCACTTTGCCGTCGTTGGCCACGAAGTACTTGCCGGCCGGGCCGCCCACCGTGTCGAGCTTGTGCCAGACTTTATAGGTATTGCCGTCGCTCTGCGCCTGCGGGCCATGCAGCTGGCCGGTTTCGTCGAGCCTGGAGGCATCCACCGTCAGGCCAGGCGCCACCTGCGCCGCCGGCACGTACACGGTGCCCGCTTCGTTCAGCTTGAGCAGGATCGGTCCCAGGATCAGCGCCGAGGCGAACGCGCCGCACAGGATTGCGTACTGCTGCATGCGCGGAGTGGAGCCGACCAGGTAGCCGGTTTTCAGATCCTGCGAGGTGGTGCCGGCATTGCTGGCGGCGATGCAGACGATGGCGCCGACCGACAGCGCGGTGACGTAATAGCGCCCGCCGGTCCAGCCCAGCACCAGGAAGATCAGGCAGGTGAACAGCAGCGTGGCCACCGCCATGCCCGAGATCGGGTTCGACGACGAGCCGATTTCGCCGGTCAGGCGCGACGACACGGTGGCGAACAGGAAGCCGAACACCAGGATCAGGATCGCGCCCAGCACGTTCATGTGCAGCGGCGTGGCCAGCGAGATGATGGCGATGATCGCCAGGCAGCCGATCACGACCCACTTCATCGGGATGTCGCGGTCGGTGCGCAAGGAGGCGTCGCCGCTCGAGCCCTGCTTCACACCGGCCAGGCCGCCGCGCAGGCCGTTCCAGATCGTCGGCAGCGAACGCACCAGCGAAATCAGGCCGCCGGCCGCCACGGCGCCGGCGCCGATGTACAGGATGTAGGCGCCGCGGATGTCGTCCGGCGTCATGTCGCGGATCAGCATGGTCCCGGGCGACAGCGGCACGGTCAAGAGCTCGCCGAAGAACTTGATCATCGGGATCAGCAGCAGCGAGGCCAGCACGCCGCCGGCCGCCATCGTGAACGCGATGCGCGGACCGATGATGTAGCCGACGCCGACCAGTTCCGGCGAGATCTCGGCCCCGGCGCTGCCGGCTTTGAGCGGCGCGCCGAACTGGAAGTCGATCACGTCGCGCCAGCCCTTGAACGACACGCTCAGGGTTTTGTACAGAATGCCGATGCCGAAGCCGCCGAAGATGGTCAATGCGCGGCGCTTGGCCTCACGCGCCGCGTCGGAACCTTCCTCACGCACCTCGCCCGCCGCCTCGCGCGAGACGTCGGTGGCGGCGGCCTTCAGCACTTCGGCGCAGGCGGTGCCTTCCGGGTACTTCAGTTCGCGGTGCTGGTCGACGATCAGGGTGCGGCGCAGCGGGATCATCATCAGGATGCCGAGCAGGCCGCCCAGCACGCCCACCAGCATCACGCGCGAGATTTCCAGGTCGAAGCCGAGGATCATGATCGCCGGCATGGTCACGCCCAGGCCGAAGGCCAGCGATTCGCCGGCCGAGCCGGCGGTCTGGGCCACGCTGTTTTCCAGGATGGTCGATTCGCGCGCGCCCATCTTGCGCGCCACGCCGAACAGGGTAATCGCGATCACCGCGACCGGGATCGAGGCGCTGACGGTCAGGCCGACCTTCAGCACCAGATACAGCGACGAGGCGCCGAAGATCATCCCCAGGATCACGCCCATGATCAGGGCGCGCGGGGTCATTTCCGCCAGCTGGGCGGAGGCCGGGATGTAGGGCTTGAAGCCGGCCGGGTTGGGGTCGTAAGGCATGGTGTTCCTTTGTTGCTGGAGCGGTCCGCCACGGGAAATGGGACGCCATGGCGCGGCCGAAAGCGAGAATATCTCACATGCAACGCGGGAATGAAAGCGTAAAAATTGCATGGTATAAAAGCGGACTATAATCGGCGGCTGGCGGCCCGAAGTTGGACTCGACCTCGGGTCCAGCACCGCGCCCGGCGCCGTAACAACCGCGAGAGTTCCGTAGTGACCAAGTCTTCCAGCACGTCCCCACGTCCGAAAAAACAGCCTCCCCAACGCTCGCGCCGCCTGCGCGGCATCCTGCTGGCCCTGCTGGCCGCCATCCTGCTTGCGGTCGGCGGCGTGGCCGCCTGGGTCATGACGGCGATCCTGCCCAACGTGCCGCCGATCGACGCCGTCACCGACTACCGGCCCAAGATCCCGCTGCGCATCTACACCGCCGACAACGTATTGATCGGCCAGTTCGGCGTCGAGCACCGCGACTTCGTGCCGATCTCGAAGATCCCGCCGATGATGAAGACGGCGGTGCTGGCGATCGAGGACACGCGCTTTTATGAACACGGCGGCATCGACTTCCGGCGCGCGCTGGGCGCGGCCCGCGCCAACCTGGGCGGCGGTTTCCGCCAAGGCGCCTCGACCATCACGATGCAGGTGGCGCGCAACTTCTTCCTGACGAAGGAGAAATTAGTCTCGCGCAAGCTGACCGAAGTCGCGCTGGCCTACAAGATCGAAGCCGCGCTCACCAAGGACCAGATCCTCGAGCTGTACATGAACCAGATCTACCTGGGCCAGCGCTCGTATGGCTTCTCCAGCGCGGCGCGCAGCTACTTCGGCAAGACGCTCGACCAGTTGACGCTGGCCGAAACCGCGATGCTGGCCGGCCTGCCGCAGAACCCGGCGCGCCACAACCCGGTCGCCAACCCCAAGCGCGCGCAGGCGCGCCAGCACGCCATCCTGAAGCGCCTGCGCGACCTGGGCGACATCGACGAGGCCCAGTACAGCCAGGCGCTGGCCGAACCGCTGCGCGTCAAGCGCGACGCCGGCCAATCGTTCGACACCCGCGCCGAATACGTGGCCGAACTGGCGCGCCAGGTGGTCTTCGAGCAGTTCGGCGAAGAAGCCTATACGCGCGGCATCACGGTCACCACCACCATCCTCAAGGCCGAGCAGGACGCAGCCTACGACTCGGTACGGCGCAACGTGCTGGCCTACGACAGCCGCCACGGCTACCGCGGCCCCGAGGCCCGCATCGTGCTTCCTGGCGACGGCGAGGAACGCGAAGCGGCGATCATCGAAGCGCTGCAAAAACGTCCGTCGAGCGACGGCCTGCTGCCGGCGGTGGTGCTGGCCGCCAGCGCGCAGGAGGTGCGGGTCGAGACCTTGTCGGGCGACGACGTCACGATCAGCGGCGCGGGACTCAAGTTTGCGGCCGCCGGCCTGTCGTCCAAGGCGCGCGAGGCAATCCGCATCGCGCCGGGCGCCGTGATCCGCATCAGCAAAGGCGAGAAAGGCGCCTGGGCCATCACCCAGGTGCCGCAGGTGGCGGCGGCGTTCGTCGCGATCGACGCTTCGACCGGCGCCTACCACGCGCTGGTCGGCGGCTTCGACTACAACCTGCAGAAGTTCAACCACGTGACCCAGGCCTGGCGCCAGCCCGGTTCCAGCATCAAGCCCTTCGTGTATTCGGCGGCGCTGGAAAAAGGCTATTCGCCGGCCACCCGCATCCTGGACGCGCCGATCGAGCTTCCCGGCGCCAGCGTGGATACGCCATGGACGCCGCAGAACGACGACGGCGTGTTCGACGGCGAAGTCACGCTGCGCCAGGCGCTGGCCAAGTCGAAGAACGTGCCGACGGTGCGCGTGCTGCGCGCGGTGTCGGTCGACTTCGCGCACCAGTACCTGGAGCACTTCGGCTTCGACCTGGCGCGCCACCCGCGGAACTACACGATGGCGCTCGGCACCGGCGCCGTGACCCCGCTGCAGCTGGCCGGCGCCTACGCCGTGTTCGCCAACGGCGGCTACCGCGTCAAGCCCTACCTGATCGCGCGCATCCAGGACGGCAACGGCAGCGTCATTCTTGATGCAAAGCCGGCGGCGCACAGTGAGGACGCGCGCGTGATCACCGCACGCAACGCCTTCGTGGTGGACAGCATGCTGCGCGACGTCACCCGCTACGGCACCGCCGCCGCTGCGACCAAGCAACTGGGGCGCCAGGACCTGGCCGGCAAGACCGGTACCACCAACGACGCCATCGACGGCTGGTTCTCCGGCTACGGCGGCAACGTGGTGGGCGTGGCCTGGATGGGCTACGACGAGCCGCGCTCGCTGGGCGGACGCGAGTTCGGCTCGACGCTGGCGATGCCGATCTGGATCGACTACATGCGCGTGGCCCTGGCCAGGGTGGCGCCGGTGGAGCGCGTGCCGCCCGAGGACGTGGTCAACGACGGCGTCGACTGGATCTACCCGGAATTCATCGACGCGGTGGAAGAGCGCACCATCGACATCGCGCCGCAGCCCGATCCGGAGGGCATGCCGGCGGATGACCCGGACGCGCTGCCGGCGCCGCAAGAAGGCATGCCCCTTGAGGGCGTGCCGGGTGCGATTCCGTTGCCGCAGGTGGCGCCACCGGCGCCCGCTCCTGCGCCGCCGGCGCCTGTGCCCGCCGTGCCACAGGCACCGCCCCCACCGCCACCCGGCGGCCGCTATTGATGCTAGTCTGATCTGCCCGGCTCCGGCCGGGAACCTTCGGCACAGTCCGCCGGTCTGTAGATGAGCGGCCCGTGTTCGCAGCGGGCCTTTCCCCATCCGCAGCATGTCAACCACGAGGAGATCATGATGGCGTACGTCGACGGTTTTGTCCTTCCCCTGCCCAAGTCCAGGATCGAGGCCTACAAGGCGATGGCCGAAATGGCCGGCACCGTCTGGCGCGAGCATGGCGCACTCGAGTACCGCGAATGGATTGCCGACGACGTCAAGCCTGGCAAGCTGACCTCGTTCCCGCAGAGCGTGAACCTGGAAGACGGCGAAACCGTGGTGTTCGCCTGGATCGTGTACGCGTCGCGCGAGGAGCGCGACCAGGTCAACGACAAGGTGATGAAGGATCCGCGGCTGGCCGATGCGATGAAGCCGGACATGATGCCGTTCGACGGCAAGCGCATGATCTACGGCGGGTTCAATCTGCTGGTGGATCGCTGAACACGGCGGACCGAATGCGGCGCCATGCGCGTCGGGCCCCGGACGTCGGGTGCGCTTACAGGCAGGCTTCGATGATCCAGTCGGCCAGCTTGCCGCTGGCGCCGCGTGGCAATGCGGGGCCGAACGAGATCGCGGCCGGACATTCGGCAGCGGACAGGCGCTCGCCCAGCCAGGCGTGCAATTGTGCGCGCAGCGCCTCCAGTTCGGGTGTGGGCTGCGGCGCCGGCGCGCGCGCCACCACGAAGGCTTTCAAGCGATGCCCTTCGTCGGCGCGCATCAGGCGCACGCTGGCGTCCGCGACCTGCGGATGCAGCTTGAGCACGTCCGCCACATAGGCCGGGAACACGTTGACGCCGCCGACCTGCACCGCCTGATCGACCCGTCCGGCCGGGCGGAAACGATTCGCGCCTGACCAGTCCAGCCTGTCTTGCAGCGGATAGGTGCGACGCTGGCCGTCGGCCATGCTGCGCGCCAGGTGTTCGCCTTTCGGGTGTGCGCCTTTTGGATACTCGCCCTTCGCGTGTTCGCCGTTCGGGTGGTCGCCTTCATGCGCGCGGCTCCAGTAAGGCAATAGCGTGTAATCCACATCCGGGCTGTCGCGCCAGCCGACCCCGGCGGTCTCGGAACTGCCGTACACCTGCACCAGCCGCGCCAGGCCGGCGTCGACGGCGCCGCGCGCCACGGCGTCCGGGCACGGCGCGGTCGAGCTGACGCCGACCACGTCCTGCAGCGCGCTCGCACGCTCGTCCGGCGCGGTCGCGCTGTCCGATGGCGCCACCACACCGGCGTCGGCGAAGCCACGCCAGAAATCGGGGAACCCGACCACCAGGTCGCCCGGCCGCAATTGCCGCGCCAGGGCGCCCGGCGCAAAGCCGCGCAGATCAAGCACGTCATGTGCGGACAGGCCCAGCCGGCGCGGCAGCAATACGGTGAACAGGAAGCCGTAGATATGGTGCGACGGCACCAGACTGACGATCCGGCGCCGTCCCGGGAACAGCGACTCCAGCGCCGCCGTTTCCTGCCACAGCGCGGCCAGCGCGTGGGTGCATGGTTTGGGCGCACCGGAACTGCCCGAGGTGCGGAAGGTCAGCACACCCCCGCCGGCATCGAGGCCGGCGCGGGCCTGCGCCAGCCACGCGCACAGACGGGTGTCCGCCAGCAGCGCGCCCTCGAACTCGGCCGTCGGCCGGCCCAGGTGCAGCACTGTCTCCAGTACGCTGGCCAATGCCATCAGGTCGAGCGAATCGGCGCCAAGATCGGCGCGCAGGTCGGTCTCGAGCGTCCACGGCTGCGCCGGGAAGCGCACGCCGGGCCGCATCAGCGCCATTTCGGCCGCCAGCAGGTCGGCAACCACGCGCTGCAACACGGTATCATCCCGCCACCAGCGGAACGCGATCGGGGTCTCAGAAGTCATGCACGTAGGGCGAGAGGTGGAAAGGCCCGGATGGTGACAGCGCGCGCAAACGCTGTCAAACCGGTCATCCCTGTGATTAAAACGACGATCCCCAAAGAAATTGTCACATTCGACCCCGCGCACAATTGACACCCTGCCTTTTCACATGCCAACATTGGTTTCTAACAATCAATATCCGTAAATACGGCCTCCAAAACCATGACCAACCCGACCATCACTTTCGGCATGCCGGACCTCGCCGCCCGCCTTGACAGCTGCAGGCCAGAAGAGCTCGACAGTCTGGACTTTGGCGTGATCGGCTTCGACGCCGATACCAACGTTGATCTGTACAACGCGTTCGAGTCGCAGGCCGCCGGCCTGTCGCAGCAGCGCGTGGTCGGCCAGCCGCTGTTCACCAACGTCGCCCCGTGCCTGAACAACTTCATGGTGGCGCAGCGCTTCGAGGATGCCCAGGACGACGGCTCGACGCTGGACGACACCATCGACTACGTGCTGACCCTGCGCATGCGCCCGGTGAAGGTCGCCCTGCGCCTGCTGGCCAGCCCGGGCGGCGCCCACCGTTACGTGCTGGTCCAGCGCCAGCCGCGTTGATACCGTGTCACGCGATCTCGACCAGCTCGGCGCCGAGTACGAAGCGCTGATCCAGTTCCTGTACCTGGCCCCGGTGGGCCTGGTGCAGGCGGACTCCCATGGCGAGATCGCCATGATGAACCCGATTTCGGCCCAGCTCCTGATGCCGCTGTCGCGCGACGGCAGCCTGGACAACCTGTTTACGGCCCTGCAGGACGTGGCGCCCGAGCTGCGTGTCTTGTGCGACACCTTCGGCGCGCCCAGCGGCAAGGTGTGCGACGGCATGCACGTGCACCTGAACGCGGGCGGCATCGCCGGCAGCGCCAAGCGGGTGCCGCAGATCCTGTCGATCACCCTGCTCAAACTCGACGCCACGCGCCTGATGGCGGTGATCAGCGACGTCACCGAGCAGGTGCGGCGCGAGCGCCAGCTGCGCCAGAGCGACGCCTGGCTCAACGCCATCCTGACCGGGATCACCGACTACGCCCTGGTCAGCATCGACTGGCAAGGCCGCATCTGCGAATGGAATCCGAGCATCGAACGCGTCACCGGCCACGGTCCCGACATCGTCGGCCAGCCATTCTCGGTGTTCTATGCGCCCGACGCCATCATTCCGGAACACCTGTTCGACCGCCTGCGCGAAGCCGACAGCAACGGCTGGACGCTGGACGAAGGCCGCCGCCTGCGCGCCGACGGCAGCGCCTTCTGGGGCAGCGTGCTGATCGCCCCGCTGCCGGACCGCGAGCCGCTGCCGGGCGAAGACCCGGGGCCGGCCTATTGCCTGATCCTGCGCGACATCAGCGACAAGCGCGAAGCGAGCGAGCGCCGCCGCCGCGAAACCTTCGCCGACTACCTCACCGGCCTGGCCAACCGTCGCGCGTTTTTTGAAGCAGCCGAGCAGGAACTCCTGCGCAGCCAGGCGCTGCCGCGCCCGACCGCCGTGGTGGTGATCGACGCCGACCATTTCAAGGCCATCAACGACCGCCACGGCCATCCGGGCGGCGACGCCGTGCTGCAGCACCTGGCCGCCATCCTCACCTCGACCTTCCGCGAAGTGGACGTGGTGGCGCGCATCGGCGGCGAAGAGTTCGCCGTGCTGCTGCCCTCGACCGACCTGGCGCGCGCCGCCGTGGTGGCCGAGCGCCTGCGCGCCGCCGTCGCTTCACAGAACGCCATCATCGACGGCTTGGCGGTACGCTTCACGGTCAGCGCCGGTGTCGCCGCCAGCATCGACGGCAGCGGCGGCGTCGACCTGCTGCTCAAGCAGGCCGACCAGGCCCTGTACGCCGCCAAGCGCGCCGGACGCAACCGGGTCGAACGCTGGCGCCCGGAACTGGTTTCATGCACGACCCACGACCACGCGCACCACCCTGGAGAGGATGCCGATGCTGCCTGACCCGAACGATGCCTACGAAGCCCTGATGCAGTTCCTGTACCGCGCGCCGATCGGGCTGGCGCAGACCACCCTTGACGGCAGCGTCGAGATGCTCAATCCGATGGCGTCGAACCTCTTGATGCCGCTCGCGGGCAAGCACGGCCTGGACAACCTGTTCGAGGTGCTGGCCGCGGTTGCGCCGCAGCTGGCGCAGATGGTCGAGGCCTTCATCGAGCCCTCCGGCGTGATCTGCGAAGGCCTGCGCCTGCCGGTCGGCGTCGCTCACGCCGCCACCGGCAGCCTGCAGGTGCTGTCGTTGAGCCTGTTGAAACTGGACCGCGAGCGCCTGATGGCGACCGTGGCCGACGCCACCTTCGAGGTCCAGCGCGAGCAGGAAACCCTGCACCGGCGCCTGCGCAACGCGGCGCGCACCGACGCCCTGACCCGCATGCCCAACCGCGAGGCGGTGCGCGAAGAGCTGCAGCGCCTGATCGGATCGCAGGTGGCCGCTGCGGACGCCGACGCGCCCCAGTTCGCGGTGCTCCTGATCAACGGCGACCGCTTCCGCCAGGTCAACGACAGCCTGGGCCAGGCCACCGGCGACCAGCTGCTGATGCACATGGCCGACCGCGTGCGCGGCGCCCTGCGCCCGACCGGCGAGGGTTTCATCCCCGCGGGCGCGCGCGTGCCGGGCCAGCTGGCAGGACGCATCGGCGGCGACGAATTCGTGGTGGTGCTCGAAAGCATGCGTAGCCGTAGCGACGCCGAGCGGGTGGCGATCCGCCTGCTCGACGCGCTGGCGCGCCCCTACGTGATCGACGGCCACGAGATCGTCTGCTGCGCCAGCCTGGGCCTGTCCTGGGGCGCCGGCGCGGCCAGCGATCCGGACGCCGTGCTGCGCGACGCCGGCATCGCCATGGTCGAGGCCAAGCGCGCCGGCGGCAACCGCCACGTGGTGTTCGATCCCGGCATGCGCGAGCGCGCCGCACGGCGCGCCGACATCGAGGCCGACCTGCGCCAGGCGCTGGTCGAAGACCAGCTGTTCGTGGTCTACCAGCCGGTGGTGGGCCTGCAGCCGAGCGGCGCGGTCGACCACGCGGCCGGCGTCGAGGCGCTGGTGCGCTGGCGCCATCCGCTGCGCGGCGTCGTGCCGCCGGGTGACTTCATCCAGGTCGCCGAAGAGTGCGGCCTGATCGGCGCGGTGGGCGACTTCGTGCTGGAACGCGCCTGCCGCGACCACGTCAGCTGGCAGGCGCGCATGGGCGACGCCGCGCCGCGCCTGATGGCGGTCAACCTGTCGCGCGCCCAGCTCGGCCAGCCGGGCTGGATCGACACCGTGCGCGCCATCCTCGAGCGCACCGGCATGCCGGCGGCGGCGCTGCAGCTGGAAGTGACCGAAAGCCTGGCCGCCCAGGACCAGGACATCCAGGGCCGCCTGCACGAACTGAAGGCGCTCGGCATCAAGCTGGCGCTGGACGACTTCGGCACCGGTTATTCGTCGCTGTCGAGCCTGCACCTGCTGCCGGTCGATACCGTCAAGATCGACCGCTCCTTCGTGTGCCAGGCCGACACCAGCGCCCACCACCGGGTGCTGATCGAGGCCACCGTCAAGGTGGCGCAAAGCCTGGGCATGAACACGGTGGCCGAAGGCATCGAGACCCAGTCCCAGCTCGACGTGGTGCGCAGCCAGCGCTGCGACAAGGCGCAGGGCTACTTCTATAGCCGTCCGCTACCGGCGCCGGAGCTGCTGGCCTGGCTCGACGCCAGAATGGCAGTGGCCGCCTGACGCGGCGCTGCGCGCGGCTCCTACAGCGCGCTCCGGCGCCTTCCTATTCTGGCCCAGCGCTCGCGGGCGCACCATGTCGTCATCCAATCCTCCAAGGAGAACGACATGAAACGCACCCTTCAAACCACAGTCGTGGCCGGCGTGCTGGCCTTCGGCCTGGGCGCCTGCAGCTCGACCGGCACCATGAACAGCAGCAGCGGCTCGAGCGCGACTTCGTCCACCAACAGTGGCAGCGCAGTCGAATCGAACGCGACTACCGGCGACACCACCGGCGGCTCCAGCTGGAATGCAGGATCGACCGGTGTGAGCAGCGCATCGGGCACGACCAACAACACCGATTCGTCGAGCACCGGCACCAATACCAACCCCAACGCGACCATCAGCCGCTGAGCGCCGACGCGTCACGGATGAGTGTGTGGGCACCTTCCTACACCGCTTACCGACGCGTTCCTATTCTCGCTATACCGCTGACCTCGCATGATGGTGTCACAGACAAACCAAGGAGATCCAATATGAAAAACACGATCCAGACCGTCGTCCTGGGCGGCGTCATGGCCTTCGCCCTGGCCGCCTGCAACACCACCGGCACCGACACCACCAGCGGCTCGTCGTCGATGAGCAGCAGCGGCTCGTCGATGGACCCGAATACCCGCAGCAACGGCAGCAGCTCGAACGCGCCGAACAGCGGCACCTCGACCGGCGAAGGCGCCAGCGGCAACACCGGCGACACCCGTCCGGCCGCCAACACCCCGACCCACGGTTCGCCGACCACCGGTTCGTCGACCGGCGGCTAATACCGCGCGGCGCCAGTCGTTTCGACCTGACAGCCCGCTCCGGGCGCCCACGCGGCGCGCGGAGCGGGCTGTTTCGCATGGGCATTGCAGTGCGGCTCGGGTAGAATCCGTGCATGGCCGACTGCCCTCACCTGCTCACCTCATGAAAAAATGGTTCGCGCGCCTGTTCGGCGGCGCCGCCGGCGCTCGGCCTGCGTCTGATCCCACGCGTGAACCGGCCACCCATCCGGCGCTGCCGACACCACAGCAGGACACCCAGCCGATCCCCGACATCGACCTCGCCTTCTTCCTGTGGCTGGCCGGCCCGCACGTCAGCGGCGCCCCCGCCGACGCCAACCTGATCCTGGACGAGCTGGCGCGCCTGGGGCGCGACCCACTGGACGCCGCCAGCCTGGTGCCGCGGGTGCCGGCCGTGATCCCGCAACTGCTGCGCAGCCTGCGCGACCAGGAAAGCTCGGCTGCCGAGCTGGCGCGCCAGCTGGCGCAGGATGCGGTGCTGGTGGCCGAGGTGATCCGCGAAGTCAACAGCCCTTACTACCGCCCCGCGACGCCGGTGCGCAACCTGGAAGGCGCGCTGCTGCTGCTCGGCCAGAACGGCCTGCGCATGCTGCTGGCGCGGGTCGCCTTCCGTCCCATCATCAGCATGCAGGCCGGACCGCTGGCGCGCCAGGTGGCGCCGAACCTGTGGCGCCAGTCCGAGCACTGCGCGCTGGCCGCCAGCCTGCTGGCGCCGCGCTTCGGCGCCGATCCGTTCGAGGCCTATCTGGCGGGACTGATGCACAACGTTGGCCTGGTGGTGGCCTTGCGCGTCATCGACGGCCTGCTGCCGGCCGGCGCCCTGCCCGACGACGATGCCTTCGGCCTGGGACTGGTGCGGGTGGCGCGCCGGATCTCGGCGCGCATCGCCACCCAGTGGGAACTGCCGGCGCCGATCGGCCACGCGATCGCCCATCTTGGCGACGCGGCCCCGCTGCCGGCGACGCTGGCCGCGGCCGACCGCCTGGCCAAGCTGCGCATGCTGGCCGGGGGCGGCCAGCCGGCCTTCGTGCGCGCCGCCACGCGGCTCGCCGTCGACCAGCGCCAGGTCTACGACCAGCTCGACGATCAATCCAGCGAGGAGACTTGATGCCTTTTCCCATCGAACAGAAACTGGTGATCGGCGTCGCTTCGAGCGCGCTGTTCGACCTGTCCGAATCGCACCAGGTCTACCTCGAACAGGGACCGGAAGCCTATCGGCATTACCAGGAGCAGCAGCGCGAAGTGGTGCTCGAGCGCGGCGTGGCGTTTTCCTTCATCCGGCGCTTCCTGAGCATCAACAAGTGCTTCCCGCAGCAGACGCCGGTCGAGGTGGTGCTGTTTTCGCGCAATTCGCCCGAGACCGGCCTGCGCGTGATGCACTCGATCGCCCACTACGGCCTCGACATCTCGCGCGCCGCCTTCATGGCCGGCAAGTCGCCGTATGCCTACCTGCCAGCCTTCAACGCCTCGCTGTTCCTGAGCGCCAACGAGGCAGACGTCAAGAGCGCGATCGCGGTGAATTACCCGGCCGGGCTGGTGCTGCCTTCGCGCGTCGCCGACAGCGAAGACCTGGACGACATCGAGCTGCGGGTCGCCTTCGACTTCGATGGCGTGCTGGCCGACGACGAATCCGAGACCGTCTTCAAGCGCAACAACGACCTCGACGAATTTCACGCCCACGAGCGCCTGCACGTGGCCCGTCCACACCAGCCTGGACCACTGGCCGACATGTTCCAGAAGCTGGCCATGATGCAGCAGCTCGAGCGCGATGCCGAGCGCGCCGACCCCGCTTACCGCCGCATCGTGCGCATCGCGATCATCACGGCGCGCAGCGCGCCTTCGCACGAGCGCGTGGTGACAACGCTGAAAAGCTGGGGCGTGTCGGCCGACGAGACGTTCTTCTTGGGCGGGATGGAAAAGGCGCGCGTGCTGTCGGTGTTCAAGCCGCACATCTTCTTCGACGACCAGCTGACCCACCTGCGCGCCGGTCCCGGCGGCACGATCCCGATGGTGCACGTGCCGTTCGGGATCGCCAACCGGCGCGCGCAGGAGGCCGCGCCCGACGCCTAGCGCTGCGCCGGGAACAACTGGCTGTACGAGCTGTGGCGCGGCATGCCGATCTGCTCCGGCTTTTTGGTCAGGTAGGCCAGGCCTTCGGGCTCCCCTTTCAACACACCGTTCAGGAAGTTCAGCACGTAGCGTCCGCTGGCCGCGTGCGAGCGCGCCACTTCGTCGCGCGTGTACTCGTCCAATTCCAGCGGATCGAGGCGCAGGAAGGCGGTGGCAAAGTGCGGGTGCTCCATCGCGTACATCGTCACCAGGTAGACGTCGGCGTTCTGCAGGCGCTTGAGCGTGCCGCCCGTCAGGTCTTGCGGGTAGCGCACCGCGCGCTCGAACGGTGCCGGTCGCTGAGCCAGGAACAGCAGCGGCGTGCGCAGCGCTTCCGGCTGCAGGGCGGGCAGCTGCGCGACCAGTTGATGGTGGTAACGCAGCGAACCATCGAGGCTGACCAGCGCCTTGATGCGCGCATCCTGCGCCGCCGCCAGCGCGTTGGCCAGGCCGCCAAACGAGAATCCCACCACGGCCAGGCGAGCGCTGTCGGCCTGCGGCAGCGAAGCGGCATAAGCGACCAGGAAGCGGATATCGGCCGCCTGCGCTTCGACGTGCGCCGCGTCCATTTTCTGTGCGCGACTGGCGACGCCCAACGCGGGGCTGGCGAGCACGATGTAGCCGTGGCTGGCGAGGTATTCCATCATCTCGGCGTTCTCGACCGCGGGGCTGCTGAAGCTGGGCGAGTAGACGATGACCGGGAACTTCCCCGCCGCAGGCTGCGCGTCGCGCACCGCCCATAGCACGTCGCGCCGCTCGGCGGCGACCTGCGCGGCGCGGTCGGCGCCGACGAAGGACTGCAGCCAGTCTTCCACCACCTTGCTGCGTTGCTGCGCTGTGCGGCTGAAGTCGTCGTCCCAGCCGCGCAGGACAAGGTAGTCGTCGTAGCGCATCGGCTTGCCGCCGGCACGCGCCGGATACCAGACGGCGGTCTGGATCGGACGCGCCTTTGCCTGGCCGTAGGTGCGGCTGGTGTCGTGCTGCTCGACGGTACGGAAGCCGACCGCATACTGGCCGGGCGTGTTGTCGATGAGGAGGGGTTGCTGTGCGCCGGACGGCGCACAGCACAGAGCTACCAGGAAGAACGCAATCAGCCGGATCATGGGTCGCCTTCAAGGAGAAATGGTCGTTGAGTGATGCTGCGGACGCGGCACAGCGAAACATTGCCGCTTTCCCATGCCAATGACTCTACCATACACTTCTCAGTGAAAGCACATTTAATTTCTACCAGATAGCAGCCTCAACCTCCATCGTGAAGATATCTCGAGCACATCTACAAGGGTGGCAGCGCCATCAACTGCTCGAGCTGCGGCTGCATTGCTCTGGCCCAGATCGCATAGCCCTGCTCATTCGGATGCAGCAGGTCCGGCATGACCGCTTTCGACAGCGAACCGTCCGGCCCCAGGAATGCGCTGTTCAGGTTCAGGAAGAACACGCGCCGGTTGTCCGCCAGCGCCGGCAGCAGCGCATTGACCTGCTCGTTGGTCTTGCGCGCGCCGCCATCCGCCGTCGCATCGCGCGGGAAGATCCCCAGCAGCAGGATGCGGGTGCGTGGCAGGCGGCGCTCCAGTTCTGCAAGGTTGCGCTTGATGCCGGCCACCGTGATCGCCGGGAAGTCGCCGCGCAGGCCGGTGTTGTTGGTGCCGAACATCAGCACCGCCACCTTGGGCGCGATGCCATCGACTTCGCCGTTCTGCAGTCGCCACAGCACGTTCTCGGTGCGATCGCCCCCGAAGCCCAGCGCCAGCGCATCGTGGCGCGCGTAATACTGCTGCCAGACCGGCGCGCCTTCCTTTTCCCAGCCTTGCGTGATCGAGTCGCCGATGAACAGCAGCTGCGGACTTTTCCCCGCCGCGACCATGCGCGCCTTGTCGTCCAGCTTCTGGCGATGGCGCGGCAGCCACCAGTCGATCGCCCAGGATTCATTGAGCATGTCGGGCGTGACCGACACGGTGCGCCAGTCCGGGCACGGCGTGTTCGGCTTGCCGTCGCGCGCGAACGCGATATTGGCGATGCTGACCTCGCCGCTGCCGGTGCCTTCCAGCGCGAACGGCCGCGCCACGGATGAGAAATCGTCGCCGTCGCGCACGAAGCATCCCATCGACAGGATCACGCGGCGCCAGCCCTGGCCTTCGGCCGCGCGGCCCGGCAGCACGTACGGGACCTGGCGCTCGCAGGCGTCGCCGCAACCGACCTTGAACACGATGCCGCCCTTGTCCAGCTGGTCCACCTTGAGGTCGAAATACACGATGCCATTCGCAGCATACGGCCGCAGGTCGAGCGGCGCGCCCTGCAGGCGCACACCGCTTTTCCAGATGTCGTTCCAACGCAGCGTCAAGGCATCGCCGCCGCCGGTCTTCGGCGCGCGCGACAAGGTGATGTCGCTGTTCGGGAACTTTTCGGCCAGAGCCGCGCGGGCGCTGACCGAGGCGCCGTCCAGCACGTGTTCGCTGTCGGGCGCCACCGCCACCACATGCATGCCATGACGCGCCTGGACGTCGAACAGCGCGATGCCGTCCGGATTGGTAGCGGCCTGTTCCACGGTCGTGCAGGCGCCCAGTGCGCCTGCGGCGAGCAATACCGTGCCCGCGATCCCACTTCTCATCATGTCTCCTGCCTGTTCTTGTCGTTGGAAACAATATGATGCGCGACTGTTAGCGCTAACGCAACTGTTACGGCGGTGATCATCGGCGCAATTGTGCGCGCCGCGATCCCGTTGGGCAGCAGACTAGCCCTTCGCTGTCGCCGCCCGATGGAGCCGCCCATGGATCCGCTGCTGCCGTACGACCATCTGGAAAACTGGGTCATGGCGCCCGGCATCACCGTCGGCAGCACGGCTGATGTACTTCGCCCGCTGTCTGGCGCTGCGCGAGATGCGCCAGATGGCGCAGCGCGCCTCGACCCGGCTGGCCGACTTCGTGAGCAAGCGGCTGCACACGACCTGGGTCACCTTCCTGCTCTGTATCGGCGTGTATCTCGGCAGCCTGTTCCCGGTGCTTGCCGGCCAACTCAAGAGCCCGGACTACTTCCTGCACATGGACGCCCAGCAGGCGATCCCGCTCGAGCTCTACCGCGCCTTCGCGCGCGAGCAGCTCCAGTTCGCCCATCCGCTGTCGGTGATCCGGGTGGCCGAGCCGAACGACCCTGCCGGCGGCTGGCTGCCGCATTCGTTGGGGCGGCGCGAGGGGTTGCGGGATTGAGACCTGCCAAAACGGACGCCGGCGCTCAGGCGTCTTCCAGGTCCCCGTCCGCATAGGGCAGCGTCAGGACCACCGTCGTGCCGGCACCGATCGTCGAGTCGATGCGCAACAGGTATCCGGCTTCGGCCGCCCGCTCGCGCATGCCGGCAATTCCCCAGTGCCCGGCGCGGCCCAGTTGCAGGACGCCTGCCTCGATTCCGCGGCCATCGTCGGCCACCGTCAGTTCCAGCCCCTGCCCGGCATAGCTCAGGCGGACATCGATGCGGCGGGCCCCGGCATGCCGGCAGGCGTTGCGGACGGCTTCCAGCGCGATACTGATGCACGCACGGATCGCATCCGCCGGCAACGCGATCGGGGCGCCGCTGTGCGTGAAGCTGCAGCGCGGCGCGCCGTGCTCGTCGCAGACCTGGGCCAGCGCGGCGGCCAGCTGGGTGGGCAATTCGTGCGCCGCGGGCACGCTGCGGCGCAAGCCCTGCACATGGTCGCGCGCCTCGGCCAGCACCGTGTCGGCCCGCTCCAGGGTGGCGCTCAACGACGCGCGCAGCGGGTCGGACGGCGGCAGGCGCTCGGTGGTGGCGGACACGCTCAGCACCAGTCCCTGCACGCTTTGCAGCAGCGTGTCGTGCAGCTCGCGCGCGATCCGCTCACGCTCGGCATGCCGGGTGCGCTCGACCGCGAGCAGGCGGCGCGCCTGCAGGCGCAGGCGGTAGCGGTACAGTCCCCACAGTCCCGGCAGCACCAGGCCCGCGCAAGCCAGCTTGAACCACATCGTCTGCAGCGCTGTCGCTGCGACGTGCAGCGCCAACGGCGCGCTGGCCGGACCTGCCGCGCCGGCGCCGTTGAGCGCCTGCACCACGAACCGGAAGTCGCCCGGCGGCAGCCCGGTGTAGGCCACGTCCACCGTCTGGCCGGCATGCTGCCACGCGCGGTCATAGCCTTCCAGCCGATAGCGGTAGCGGATGCGCGGCGCCATGCCGGTGGATGGCGACGCGAAGCGCAACGAGACCCGGCCCGGGTCGGGCGGCAGCGCGATCGCAGCGGCCGGGTCGTATGCGCGGCCATCGGCTGTCACCTCCAGCAGCGTCGGCGCGGCCGGTACCGGTTCCGGTCGGACCGCGCCCGGATCGAGCCGGAACACACGGCGTTTGGTCGAGACCCAGATGCTGCCATCGGTCGCGCGCACGATCGCATTGTTGTACAGCGGCCGGGCGCGTCCCGCAATGCCTTCGGCGTCGTCGAACACCCGCGCCGGCACCGGACCGCCCGCCTGCAGCGCCGCCGCCGGCAGCAGCACCAGCCCGGCGCCGCCATTGAGCCAGATCCCGTCGGGCGCGCTCACGCCACCGGCCAGGCCGGCCAGGGCAATGGCCGGAAAGGTGTGCAGGGAGACGAAGCGGCCGCCCGACAGGCGCGCCAGGCCGTCGCTGCCGCCGGCCCAGATCGCGCCGCCATGCTCGAGCAGCACGCTGACCTTGCCGGCCGCCAGCCCCTGCGCGGCGCCGAACAGCGTAACCTTGGCGCCCTCGACCAGGGCAACCTGGTTGTCTTCGTAGCCGATCCAGACCCGGCCCCGGCTATCCGGCAGCACGGCGATCGGCGTCTTGCGCCCACCCTCGGGCAGGCCGGGATGGCGTTGCCACGCCCCCTCGGCATAGCGCAGCACCCCGCGGCCGCTGGCCACGAGCCAGAGCGCACCACCACGCTCGGCGACCACGGCGCGGATATTGTCGGCCGGCGCGACGTCAGGCGGATAGGCAATCTCGGCCAGCAGCCGCGCGCCGTCCGCCGTCACATGGCGCAGGGCGCGCGCCCTCGCCAACCAGATGGAACCGTCGGGCGCCGTGGTCATCGCCATCGTGCCGGCAGCGGCCGGCATGCCGCGCATGGCGCCGCCGGCGCTGCGTTGCCACGCCTGGTTGCCGTCGCTGATCAAGACGCTGCCATCGGGCCCGGCCAGCAGGCGCGCGCGATACAGCGTCGGCAGCGACAGTTCGACGGCGTTGGCGGCGCGAAAGCGGTCGAGGCCACCATTTGTCGCGACCCATACATTGCCCTGCGCGTCTTCCATCATGTGATACACAATGGCGCCGGACAAGCCCTGCGCCGCGCTGAATTGCTCGACGCCTGGCGCATACCCGCCTCCGGGAGCATCGTCCGCGCCGAGCGGATCGGCATGCCGCAGCAATTTGCCTACGTCGTCGAACCACAGCGCACCGCGGCTGTCGGCCAGCATGCTGCCGGTGACGGCGGCGCGCTGGCGAAACACCCAGCGCCCGGTTTGCTGATACTGCGCCAGGCTGTCGAGCGCGCGGATGCCGCGCTGCTCCAGGTACCAGACCGGGCCGCCCCCGGTCTGGACCGGCCGCTGGCGCGTGAGCGGACCGGGCAGCGGCGGCGCGAAGCGCGCGGCGCCCGGTGCGCGCAGGAACAGGCCCTGTTCGGTGAACGCGGCCACCGTGCCGTCCGCTTGCACGAACACCGAATTGGCCTTGCGCGCGGTAAAGCCCTGCTCGGGCCCCATGCGCTGCCAGCGGCTGCCGTCGAACAGCGCCACGCCGCCGATGCCCGCCGCCCACAGCCGCTTGCCGTCCTGCGCGAACGACCAGATGACGCCAGGCGGCAGCCCGTCCGCCGTGCTCCAGCTACGCAGCTTACCGGCCTGCAAATGGCTGACCCCACCGAACATCCAGCCGATCCACAGTCCCCTGGCGGCGTCCGCCTGCAGCGCGTAGATCGTCTGGTCGGGAAAACGCGCGCCACCGGGCGCCTTCGCGGGCGTGAAGCGCAGGCCGTCGAAGCGCCACAGCCCTTCCGAGGTGCCGAGCCACATCCACCCATCGGTGGTCTGCGCCATGGCGGTGATGTTGTCGGGCACGCCGTCGCGCACTGTCCAGCTTACGTGCTCAAGCTGGGCCAAGGTGCGCGCCGGGGCGGCCAGCGCCCACGCCGGCAGCAAACAGCACAGCGCGACCATGCAGGCCGGCAGCGAATGAAAGACGTGTGGAAGTCGGCTGCGGTAATGGCGCGTCACGCATGGGCTCAGGAAAGAAGTTGAGCTGGAGTATAGCGATGGCGACAGGAGGCGGCAATCGCGGGTGAGCCAGAGTGGCCTGGTCAGGCGTACGCGATCCAGCCGCGGAAAATTCCGGCCACGTAGAACAGGTCGACGTCGCGAAAGCCCCCTTCGTGCAGCAGTGCCTCGTCCTGGCGCGGCGCCAGGATCGGCAGCTGGCGCGTCAGGCCTTCGCGCCGGCGCCGCGCATCCTCGGGCGGCACCCCGGCCGACACCGCGAACGCCTCGTCGCGCGCCAGCCAGCGCGCGCGGCAGGCAGCGTCCTCGCCCGCGCTCATGTGCGCCGCCACGAACGGCGCGCCGGGTTGCAGGCGCCGGTGGATTTCACGCACCGTCCGGGCCCGCTCTTCGAGCGGCATGAAATGCATGGTCAGCAGGCAGGCGGCGGCGTCGAAGGGACCCTCCGGCGCGGCGTCGACATAGCCTTCGTGCAGACTGACGCGCGCGGCATGCACGCCGACGGTTTGCCGTGCCAGCGCCAGCATCGGCGCCGACGGATCGACGCCGTCGAAGGTCCACTCCGGCGCGGCGTCGGCGAACACCTTCAGTTCCAGGCCGCCGCCGGCGCCCAGCACCAGCACCCGGGCGTCAAACGGCGCGCTCTGCGCCAGCAGCACCTGCGCCATGCGCTGCATGTCGGCGAAGCCGGGCACCATGCGCGGCGGACCTTCGGCGTAGCGCGCCACCGCGTCGGGATTGGAAAAATGGCTCATGCGGCTCCTCATCACGCTCGTTCGTAACTTCGATTATTACGTAAACCGGTCCGCGACGCACGCGGCTTCTTGCACAGCGCCCGATATTGCGCGTTCGTCTATAATTGGCAGCCACTTTGACGCGAACGTAACAGCCACGCTGCATGCCTTTCGATCTCAAGAAACACCTCCCCAAACCAGGCCACCGCTTCGCCCTGCCGTCGCTGCATGGCTCGTCCGATGCTTACGCACTCGCCATGGGTGCGCTGGCCTTGACAGCCAACCGCCAGATGCTCACCGTGGTCGTCGCCAACGCCAGCGACGGCCAGCGCCTGCTGGACGAGATTGCCTGGTTCGCCGATGGCAAACTGTCGTGCCACCTGCTGCCGGATTGGGAGACCCTGCCCTATGACGCGTTTTCTCCGCACCAGGACCTGGTGTCGGAGCGCCTGGCCACCCTGCACGAGATCCAGAACGGCCAGTGCGACGTGCTGGTGGTGCCGGCCACCACCGCCCTGGTGCGGCTGGCGCCGCCATCGTTCCTGGCCGCCTACACCTTCTTCTTCCGCCAGGGCGAGCGGCTCGACGAGGCGCGCCTCAAGGCCCAATTGACGCTGGCCGGCTACAGCCACGTGTCGCAGGTCATGTCGCCCGGCGAATACTCGGTGCGCGGCGGCCTGATCGACCTGTTTCCGATGGGTTCCGTGCTGCCCTACCGGCTCGACCTGTTCGGCGACGAGATCGAGACCATCCGCACCTTCGACGCCGACACCCAGCGCTCGCTGTACCCGGTGAAGGAAGTGCGGCTGCTGCCGGGACGAGAATTCCCGATGGACGATGCCGCGCGCACCGCCTTCCGCGGCCGCTGGCGCGAACGCTTCGAGGGCGACCCATCGCGCTCGCCGATCTACCGCGACATCGGCAACGGCATCGCCTCGGCCGGCATCGAGTACTACCTGCCGCTGTTCTTCGACGAGACGGCCAACCTGTTCAACTATCTGCCGCAGGAGTCGCCGGTGGCCCTCGTCGGCGACATCGACGCCGCCATCGGGCGCTTCTGGCTCGATACCGAGTCGCGCTACAAATTCCTGAAAAGCGACCGCGAACGCCCGATCCTCGAGCCGCACGAACTATTCCTGGGCGCCGAACAGTTCTTCACCTGCATCAAGCCACACGGACGCTGGGCGATCGCGCGCGACGCCGCGCTGGCGTCGTCGGAACTGAGCGCGCCGCTGCCCGACGTCGCCGTCAACCGCCGCCTCGACGATCCGCTGGCCAGCCTGCGCGCCTACCTGGCCCAAAGCGACACCCGCGTGATGATCTGCGCCGATTCGGCCGGTCGCCGCGAGACGCTGCAGCAGTACTTCGCCGAATACAAGCTCGATCTGACGCCGGTCGAGGGCTTCGAGGGCTTCCGCGAAAGCAGCGCAAAATTAGCGCTCGGCGTGGCGCCGCTGCAGGCCGGCTTCGAACTGAGCGACGAGGAATCGGGCCGCCTGGTGTTCATCACCGAGACCGAGCTGTATGCGGGTTCGGGCCGGCGCGCCGGCAAGAAGAAGCAGGAAGCCACCAGCCAGGTCGAGTCGATGGTGCGCGACCTGTCCGAGCTGAAGATCGGCGACCCGGTGGTGCACATCAACCACGGCATCGGGCGCTACATGGGCCTGGAAAGCCTCGACCTGGGCGAAGGCGAGACCGAGTTCCTGCACCTGGAGTACGCAAAGGATTCGAAGTTGTACGTGCCGGTCTCGCAGCTGCACGTGATCTCGCGCTATTCCGGCACTTCGCCCGAAGACGCGCCGCTGCACTCGCTCGGCTCGGGCCAGTGGGAAAAGGCCAAGCGCAAGGCCGCCGAACAGGTGCGCGACACCGCCGCCGAGCTCCTGAACCTGTATGCGCGGCGCGCCGCGCGCCAGGGCCACGCTTTCGAATATTCGAGCGTCGACTACGAGAACTTCGCCCAGAGCTTCGGCTTCGACGAGACGCCGGACCAGGCCGAGGCCATTCACAACGTCGTGAAAGACATGACCTCGGGTCGGCCGATGGACCGCCTGGTGTGCGGCGACGTGGGCTTCGGCAAGACCGAAGTCGCGCTGCGCGCCGCCTTCATCGCCGTCATGGGCGGCAAGCAGGTGGCGATCCTGGCCCCGACCACGCTGCTGGCCGAGCAGCACGCGCAGACCTTCGCTGACCGCTTCGCCGACTGGCCGGTGAGAATCGCCGAGCTGTCGCGCTTTCGCACCGGCAAGGAAATCAACAACGCGATCAAGGGCATGGCCGACGGCACGCTCGACATCGTGATCGGCACCCACAAGCTGCTGTCGCCCGACGTCAAGTTCACCCGTCTGGGCCTGGTGATCATCGATGAGGAGCACCGTTTCGGCGTGCGCCAGAAGGAAGCGCTCAAAGCCCTGCGCGCCGAGGTCGACGTGCTGACCCTGACCGCGACCCCGATCCCGCGTACGCTGGGCATGGCGCTGGAAGGCCTGCGCGACTTTTCCATCATCGCCACCGCGCCGCAGAAGCGCCTGGCGATCAAGACGTTCGTGCGCAGCGAAGACGGTTCGGTGATCCGCGAAGCCTGCCTGCGCGAACTGAAACGCGGCGGCCAGATCTACTTCCTGCACAACGAAGTCGACACCATTGAAAATCGTCGAACGATGCTGCAGGAACTGCTTCCCGAGGCGCGCATCGGCGTGGCGCACGGCCAGATGCACGAGCGCGACCTCGAGAAGGTGATGCGCGACTTCGTGCAGCAGCGCTTCAACATCCTGCTGTGCACCACCATCATCGAGACCGGCATCGACGTGCCGACCGCGAACACCATCATCATGCACCGCGCCGACAAGTTCGGCCTGGCCCAGCTGCACCAGCTGCGCGGGCGCGTCGGCCGCTCGCACCACCAGGCCTATGCCTACCTATTGGTAAGCGACGTGCAGAACCTGACCAGGCAGGCGCAGCGCCGGCTGGATGCGATCCAGGCGATGGAAGAACTGGGCAGCGGCTTCTATCTGGCGATGCACGACCTCGAGATCCGCGGCGCCGGCGAAGTACTGGGCGAGAATCAGTCCGGCGAGATGCTGGAGATCGGCTTCCAGCTGTATTCGGACATGCTCAACGAGGCGGTGCGTTCGCTCAAAGCCGGCAAGGAGCCGGACCTGGCGGCGCCGCTGTCCTCCACCACCGAAATCAACCTGCACGTGCCGGCGCTGCTGCCAGCCGACTACTGCGGCGACGTCCACGAGCGGCTGTCGATTTACAAGCGCCTGGCCAACTGCGAAAGCCAGGACCGTATCGACGGCATGCAGGAGGAACTCATCGACCGCTTCGGCAAGCTGCCGGACGCGGTCAAGGCGCTGATCGAAACCCACCGCTTGCGCATTGCGGCCAAGTCGGTCGGCATCGTCAAGATCGACGCCCATGGCGAAGCGGCCAGCCTGCAGTTCATGGAAAAGCCGCCGATCGACCCGATCAAGATCATCACGCTGATCCAGAAGAATCGCCACGTCAAGCTGGCCGGCCAGGACAAGCTGCGCATCACAGCCAGCATGCCCGACCTGGCGGCGCGCGTGAACCAGGTCAAGCAGACCATCAAACAGCTACTCGCTTAACTTTTTTTGAATCGAACCATGACCACGAACCTGGTGCTTCAGGGGCCGCAGGCCGATCACGCAACCCTTGAGCGCATCGCGCGCATGGCCGGTCCGGCGCAGGGCATCACGCCGCTTGGCGAGCACGCATTGCGGGTCGACGGAGTCACCTTCGATCCGGCGCTCAAGGCGCAACTGGATGCGACTGCGTTCGCGGCCGGCGTCGACGCCACCTTCATCGCGGCCGGGCGTTCGCTGGCCGACTTCAAGCTGGTGGCGATGGACATGGACTCGACCCTGATCACGATCGAGTGCATCGACGAGATCGCGGACATGCAGGGCCTGAAACCGCAGGTGGCGGCGATCACCGAAGCGGCGATGCGCGGCGAACTCGATTTTTCCGAAAGCCTGATGCGGCGCGTGGCCCTGCTCGAAGGGCTGGACGCGGGCGCGCTGCAGCGCGTCCACGACGAGCGGCTGCAGATTTCGATGGGCGGCGAAGCGATGCTGAAAGCGGTGCAGGCGGCCGGCCTGAAGACGCTGCTGGTGTCGGGCGGATTCACCTTCTTCACCGACCGCCTCAAGCCGCGCCTGGGGCTGGACCATACCCACGCCAACGTGCTGGAAGTGGTGGACGGCAAGCTGACCGGCCGCGTGCTGGGCGGCATCGTCGATGCCGAGGAAAAGAAGCGCACCGTCGAGCGCGTGTGCGCCGAACTGGGTATTTCTCCATCGCAGGCGATCGTGATGGGCGACGGCGCCAACGACCTCAAGATGATGAGCGTGGCCGGGCTGTCGGTGGCGTTTCGCGCCAAGCCGGTGGTGCGCGAGCAGGCGAACGTGGCACTGAATTTCTCCGGCCTGGACGGCCTGCTGAACATCCTTTCGTAATGGCGCGGCGCGGGTAAGTTCCCGCGTTTTTGCGCTTCTAGAACACGAACGAGCTAGCGCAACATCCGCGCGCGGCGGCTATCGTGCGCGCGACCCGCTGGGCTATCGTTGACGTGCGGCCGTACTGCGGCCAAACGTCCACCGACAGGAGCCCGCCATGACCTTCCCGGCTTTCCACGCTACTACTGCGTCCTCCCGTGACCGGGCCGGCGTCGACGCGGGACGCCGGCGTCTGCTGCTCGGCGCCCCGGCGCTGGCGGGTGCGCTGACAGCTGCCACCTCGCCACCGGCACAGGCCCGTGGGGCGCAGCGCTGGTCCGCCACCTGGGGCTGCGCCCCGGCCGGCCCGCCGCCGCCAGCCTCGACCCAGAGCTTCAGCAACCAGACCCTGCGCCTGATCGTGCGCACCTCGGTCGGCGGCAGCCGGGTGCGCATCCGCCTGTCGAACGAGCGCGGCAGCACCGACTTGCGCGTTGGCGGCGCCGCCATCGGCGTGCGGACCGGCGGCGCGGTGGTCGCGGGCGGCGCCAATATGCCGCTGAGCTTTGGCGGCAGTCGCGGCATCACCATTCCCGCCGGGGCGCCGGCCGTGTCGGATCCGGTGACGCTGGCGGTGGCGCCGTTTGCCGACCTGGCCGTCAGCATCTATTTTCCCGGCACGGTGCAGGCGACCACGATCCACAATGCCGCCTACCAGGCCAACTACGTCTCCACGGCGGGCGACCATACGGCGAGTGCCAGCCTGCCAGTGCAGCGCTCGTTCGCCTCCTGGCCGTTCCTGACCGAGGTCGACGTCGATGCCGGCGCGCCGGTGCTGGTGGTGGCCGGCGACTCGGTCACCGACGGCGTGGGCAGCACGTCTGGCGCCAACCGGCGCTGGCCCGACTATCTCGCGCGGCGGCTGCAGGCCGAGCTGAGCAATGGCCGCATCGGCGTGGTCAACCGCGGCATCAGCGCCAACCGCATGCTGGCCGATACCGAGTCCGCCATGGTGGCCGGCAACGATCTGCTGGAACGCTTCGACCGCGACGTGCTGGCCACGGCCGGCATGTCCGGGCTGGCCCTGCTCATCGGCATCAACGACATCGTCTACAGCCCGGCCTCGGCGCCGCTGCCGGCCGAAGCGCTAGTCGCCGGCTACCGCCAGCTGATCGAACGCGCGCGCCTGCACGGCTTGCCGGTGCTGGGCGCGACGCTGCCGCCCTTTTCCGGCTTTGTGTATTACACGCCGGCGCGCGAGGCGGTGCGGCAGGCGGTGAACGCCTGGATGCGCAGCGCGGCGCCATTTGACCTGCTGGCCGACCTCGACCTGGCGCTGCGCGACCCCGGCGCCCCGCAGCGCCTGCGCGCAGCCTACGACAGCGGCGACCACCTGCATCCGAACGACACCGGTTATCAGGCGCTGGCGGCGGCGGTGCCGCTGGCGCCACTGGCGGCGTTACTGAGCAGTGGCGTGTAACAGGGTGTAATTCCTGACCACAGTTGCCCGGAAATTCGTATCATGGCTCAATCAGGAGGACCGCCATGAAGAAATTAGCCATCGTTATTGTGTCGCTGGGCGCGCTTGCCGGACTCACCGGTTGCGCTACGCCCGGCCCGAATTATGTGAATACTGCTTATGCGCAGCCGGCCGATCCGAGCCAGTGGCGTGTGGTGTCCGTGACGCCGGTGCCAATGGGCACTGGTGCCCAGCATGCCGCGTCCGGCCAGGCTTCGGCGAGTAGCTCGGCCGTGTCGCCCAACGTGACTTATTCCACGCCGATCACCTCGCAACCGGTGGTGGTGCAGCAAACGCCGGTGTACGTGCAGCAGCCGGTCTACGTCCAGCAACAGCCGGTGTACGTACCGCAACCGGTCTATGTGCAGGAGCCGAACTACTGGTATCCGCCGATCTCGATCGGGCTGGGGTTCGACTTCGGCCGCGGCTGGGGGGGGCATCGCCATCGGGGCTGGGGCGGCAGCATCGGGACGCGGTTCCCGTATCGTCGTTGATGACGTAATGCTGTTCGGCTGAACATTGTCGCTGAGTGCTTGGCCGACCGAGCGTGTCCGGCGCAGTGCTCGCTGGACGCTGGCGCTGACCTGATTGTTACCCTCAAAACCGTCATCCCCGCGAAGGCGGGGACCCAATCCCTTCGCGCAGCGACGAACAGAAAACGTAGTCGCTATGCCAGATGAACTTGGGTCCCCGCCTCCGCGGGGATGACATTTTTAATTACGTGGCCGCCATTTGAGTACGCGGCCACCTTGCAGCACGTGGCGAGCATCCGAACGGATCACTGGCCCTCAACAGCCGACCACGACACCATCAATGCCCGTGCTGACGCTCATACTCGTCCGCCTCGGCCCTGGTCGCATGCACGATGCCATCCGGATGCTCCGGCGGCGTGTACAGCGTGTACAGGCGCATCGCTTCGGTCTGGGAGGTATTGATCACATTGTGCTCGGTGCCGGCCGGGATCACGACCGCGACGCCGTCTTCCAGCTTGTGCTCTTCGCCGTCCAGCAGCGCCACACCCTCGCCCGCTTCAACGCGGATGAACTGATCGTGGCCTTCGTGGCGCTCGACGCCGATCTCGTCGCCCGGTTGCAGCGTCATGATCACCAGCTGGCTGCGCTGGGTGGTGTACAGGACTTCGCGGAAGTTGTTTCCAGCGAGCGTTTTTTCTTCGATATTGATGCTGTAGCCCGACATCTCGTTTCTCCAAAAATGCAGCGCTCCGCCGACGGCCGAGCGCGATGGTTCACAGGCGGCAATCACCGCGCTGTCAACGATTGTATAAGAGCCAAGCGATCCGCGTGCAAGATCGGCAAAAATGCCGCTAGGACGGTCCGAACAGGTCGTGCGCGTCGAGGATGGCATAGGCGATGTCGAGCCGCTCGGCCAGGCGCCGTCGCACTGCCGCCGGCACCGACTGGCGCACCTTCTTGCACAGCCCCGGCCGTTCCTCGAGCACGATCACGATGCCGCGCACGGTGCGCACCTCATTCGGGCCCGGTGAGATGCGCAGCTCGGCGCCCAGGTTCTTGCGGATCAGTCCCTGCACGTGCTGCAGATCGGCGTAGCTGTCGACACGCTCGATGCGCTCGATCAGCTTCTGCTCCTGCTGGCGCGTCAGCAGCAGCGGGCGCATGTCGGCCTGCGGATCGGCCAGCAACCGCTCGCGCTCGCAGACGCAGGCGCCGGGCGGGCATTCGACGCGCACCGGCAAGTCGGTCGGCAGTGGTGAGGGTGACATGGAAGTATTCACGCGCGTCCAGGATGCTCGGTGTGGTCACGCGATTCTACCTCGGCCACGGCGCCAGATGGCGGCACCGCCGCGGTGGCAACGGCATCAAGCAACGCCGCCATGCGCTTGTAGTGCGAGCCTTTCCAGTAGATCCGGCCGCAGCTATCGCAGGTGGTGAAGCTGTGGTGCAGCACGCGCACCGATTCCGGCAGGCGCTCCAGGATGCTGTCCTTGTCCACCGCGCGCAGCGGCAGATTGCAGTGCAGGCACAGCGAGAATGGCCGCGCGCCCGAGGCCAGCGCGAGTCGCGCGAACAGTTCGCGCAGTTGCTGCTCGGGATCGAGCGCGTGGACGTAGCAGCCGTGCACGATGGCGCGGCGCTTGAGCAGTTCGCGATCGCGCGTCAGCACGATGCGGTCGTCGTCCGTGGCAAGTGCCTCGACCTCATCGTCGTGATAATGGTTGTCGTACAGCGTGTCGTAACCTGCCATGCGCAGCAGGCGCGCCAGGCCGCCCAGGTGCGAATCGGCGACGAAGCGCATGCGCTCGCGCGGCCGTGCGCGCAGCGCGTCACCGGTCTGTCCCACCTGCGATGAGCGCGCGTAGACATCGACATGGTCGCCTTCGGCCAGGATGCGCTCGAAGCCGCTCGGCTCGCCATTCACCAGTACCGCCTCGACTTCGGTATGCGGCACGCCGAGCGCCTCGATCATGTGCTTGGCCGTGGCCCGGCGCGCGCATTCGGTCGCCAAGCTGCGCTCGCGCCGGTCGCGCGGCAGGAAGTCTTTCAACTCCTGATGGAAGCGGAAGGTCGCGGTCACCATGATCAGCGGCAGGTTGGCAAATTCATGACCGGCATGCGCACGCTGTCCTTGCGTCAATGCTCCGACGCGACCGGGGCACAGCCGCCCTTGCCCATCAGCTCCAGCGCGTTCGGCACCGACGCGCCCTCGGCCGTGTTATCGAAGACGCACCACACGGTGCGGCCGGCCGCCGCCTGCGCTTCAAGCCCGGCACGCCAGGCGTCGATCTCCTGGCGCGGATAGCGCGAATAATAGATGCGCGGCGCGCCATGCAGGCGCACGTAGACGGCCTCGTCGCTGGTCGGCTCGTGTTCGCCCGGCTGGCCGGCGGCCGGATCGGCGATCACGCGCACCACACGGGACTCGCGCAGCAGCGCGCTGGCCGGTTCCGAGAACCAGCTCGGGTGGCGCGCCTCGAAGGCGATGGTGACGCCGAAGCGTGCGCGCAGGTTGTCGAAGAAAGCGTGCGCCGGGGCGTCGACGAAACCGAAGCGCGGCGGCAACTGCACCAGCAGGCAACCGAGCTTTTCGCCCAGCATGCCAACCTCGCCCTGGAAACGGTCGAGCAGCCCGTCGACCTCAACCAGGCGCGCATCGTGAGTGATCGAACGCGGTACTTTTACCGCGAAGCGAAAGCCAGCGGGCACGCTGTCGGCCCAGCGCGCATAGGTTTCGGGTCTGTGCGGCCGGTAGAACGAGGAATTGATTTCCACCGTCGGGAAGACGGCGGCGTAGCGCTCGAGGTGGCTGCCTTCGACGGGGAAGGCGTCGGCGCACGCTTTCGGCAAGCTCCAGCCGGCGCAGCCGACCAGCAGGCTGCCGCTGCCGCCGCTGCTGCTGCCGTCACTATGGGCGTCGCTGCGGATTCTTTCCGATGTATAGGGTGTCTCTGGCATCGCTGACTCGAAAATCGTATCGTTTCTACAATTCTACGAAAGTCGGCGCCGGAGCGTCGCATGGCTGGGGCGGCGACGCAATTCGAGCGTGCCGCTTACAATCGTGCCATCGCAACACGTATTTGAACATGCAAGGAGAATCCCCATGACCGAGCCGCTCCACATCGTCTGCCCGCATTGCGACGCCGTCAACCGCCTGCCGCAGGCGCGCCTGCAGGATGCGCCCACCTGCGGCAAGTGTTCCAACGCTCTGTTCGGCGGCAGGCCGCTGGACGTCGACAGCGCGCGCTTCGAGCGTCACGTCTCGCGCAACGACATTCCGGTGCTGGTCGACTTCTGGGCCGAATGGTGCGGACCGTGCAAGATGATGGCGCCGGCCTACGCCCAGGCCGCCGGCCGGCTGGAGCCGGCGGTGCGCCTGCTGAAGGTCGATACCGAACGCGCGCAAGACCTGGCGGCGCGCTTTGCGATCCGCAGCATCCCGACCATCGCCCTGTTCCGGGGCGGACGCGAGATCGCGCGCCAGGCCGGCGCCATGGATGCGGGACGGCTGGTGGCGTGGGTGGAGCAGCAGGTGCGCTGACGCAGGCGGTCACAGCGCGCGACAGGCTGTCCAAGTGCGCTGCTACAATGGCAACAAACGGTGCAAGACACGCAGCAACTTCGGGGAAATCCTCCGCATAAGGGAGCCATCATGTCGCAACAACTGGTTTTGGAACGCGGCGTCGAAGACGCCAAGCACTGGGCGCGCATCCTGTACATCATCCATGCGCTGACCTTCTTCTTTTCGCTCGGCCTGCTGTCGATCATTCCGGTGATCGTTAACTACGTCAAACGGCCGGAGACCGCGGGGACGATGGTGCATAGCCATCACACCTGGATGATCCGCTCGTTCTGGTGGTACGCAATCTGGATGGGGGTCGGCGCCGTGATGTGGATTACGCTGATCCTGATTCCGGTGGCGTGGCTGCTGTGGTTCGTGGTCTGGGTGTGGAAAGCGTACCGGCTGGTGCGCGGGTTCCTGGACCTGAACAGCAACCGGGCGATGCCGATATAAAAGCGAATGGGGCCCATTGGCCCCATTTTCATGTCGGGTTGACGGTCGCGTTTCCTATAACTGGCCGAACGCCCGCGCCAGATCCGCGATCAGGTCAGCCGGATCTTCCAGTCCGATATTGAATCGCACCAGCACGCCGTCGTCCCACTGCTTGCGCATGGTCTTGATCCGATACGGCATCACCAGGCTGTTCGGCCCGCCCCAGCTGTAGCCGATCCCGAACAGCGTCAAGGCATCGACCAGCCGGTCGACCTGCTCTTCGCTGTAACGCCCGTCGAATACCACCGAGAACAGCCCGCCGGCGCCGGTAAAATCGCGCTGCCAGTTTGCATGGCCCGGGCAATCCTCGAACGCCGGATGCAGCACCTTGCTCACCTCCAGCCGCGACTTGAACCAGGCCGCCACTTCGCGCGCGCTGGCGTCGTGGCGCTCGAAGCGCAGCTTCATGGTCGGTAGTCCGCGCTGCACCAGATAGGCGTCGTCGGCGCCGACGCCCATCCCGAGCCGCATGTGGGCCTGCGCGATACGGTCATTGAGGGCGCGGTCGCGCGTGATCACGGCGCCCATCAACAGGTCGGCGCCGCCTGACTGGTACTTGGTCAGCGCGTGCATGATGATGTCAACGCCCAGGTCGAAGCCGCGCAGCGCCAGACCGGCCGACCAGGTATTGTCCAGCGCCACCAGCACGCCGCGCTCTTTCGCCGCGCGGCACAGCGCCGGCAGGTCGGGCACTTCCATCGACACCGAGCCGGGCGACTCAGTCCAGATCAGCTTCGTGTTCGGCTGGATCAGTTCCGCGATGCCGGCGCCGATCATCGGATCATAAAAGCGCGCGCTGACGCCGAAGTCCTGGGTCAGCCAGCGTCCGAGTTCGCGGTTCGGGTTGTAGACATTATCCGGCAGCAGCACGTCGTCGCCGCTTTTCAACAGCGCGAAGTCGACCATCGCGATCGCGGCCAGGCCGGACGGCGTGAGCAGGCAGTGGTTGCCGCCCTCGATCTCGGCCAGCTTGCCTTCCAGCGTGAAAGTGGTCGGGGTGCCGTGCAGGCCGTAGGTATACGCCTCTTTGTCCTTCCACTCGGTCGAGCGCATCGCCGCCACGTTCGGAAACAGCACCGTGGAGGCATGATGAATCCCGGGCGGGAAGGCATCGAAGCCCGGCGGTGCGACGTAGTCGCTGTGGATCAGAGTGGTCTGGATCGACTTCTTGGTCATGGCGCCGGGCTTCGAGGAAAAACGATTACAGCGGCGAGGCCCACAGGTCGTGGGCGTCAGCCTTGGTGATGGTCACTTCGAGGAACTGGCCGACGGCTATTCTTTGCTTGCCCGGCACCAGCGGACGCTTGATGTGCACCACGCCGTCGATTTCCGGCGCATCCGCGCTCGAACGGCCGATCGCTTCGCGCGCGCCGACTTCGTCGACCAGCACGCGCAGCGTCTTGCCGACCTTGGCCTGCAGACGCGCCGCCGAGATTTCCTCTTGCAGCAGCATGACGCGCGCGCGGCGTTCTTCGCGCACTTCTTCCGGCACCGGATTGTCCAGCAGGTTGGCGGTGGCGCCTTCGACCGGCGAATAGGCGAAGCAGCCCAGGCGGTCGATCTGCGCTTCACGCAGGAAGTCGAGCAGGTATTCGAACTCGGCCTCGGTCTCGCCCGGGAAGCCGGCGATGAACGTCGAGCGGATCGTCAGGTCCGGGTTCATGCGGCGCCAGTTGAGGATGCGATCGAGGTTCTTCTCGCCGCTGGCCGGGCGCTTCATGCGCTTCAGGACGTCCGGATGCGCGTGCTGCATCGGGATGTCGAGGTAAGGCAGCACGTGGCCGTCGCCCATCAACGGGATGATCTGGTCGACGTGCGGGTACGGATAGACGTAGTGCAGGCGCACCCACGCGTCGTACTGGCGCGCCAGCTGGCCCAGCATCTCGACCAGCTGCGTCATGTGGGTTTTCACCGGACGGCCGTTCCAGAAGCCGGTGCGAAACTTGACGTCGACGCCGTAGGCGCTGGTGTCCTGCGAGATCACCAGGAGTTCCTTGACGCCGGCCTTGAACAGGTTCTCGGCCTCGATCAGCACTTCGTCGATGCGGCGCGACACCAGGTCGCCGCGCATCGACGGAATGATGCAGAAGCTGCAGCGGTGGTTGCAGCCTTCCGAAATCTTCAGGTAGGCGTAGTGCTTCGGCGTGAGCTTGACGCCGTGGTCCGGCACCAGGTCGACGAACGGGTCGTGCGGCTTGGGCAGGTGCAGGTGGACCGACTCCATCACCTCGGTCACCGCGTGCGGGCCGGTCACGGCCAGCACCTTCGGGTGCACCTTGGTGATGATGTCCTCGCCGTTGGCATCCTTCTTGGCGCCCAGGCAGCCGGTGACGATCACCTTGCCGTTTTCGGCCAGCGCTTCGCCGATCGCGTCGAGCGACTCCTGCACCGCGGCGTCGATGAAGCCGCAAGTGTTGACGATCACCAGGTCGGCGCCGTCGTAGGACTTGGCGGTCTGGTAGCCTTCGGCGCGCAGCTGGGTCAGGATCTGTTCCGAATCGACCAGCGCCTTCGGGCAGCCGAGCGAAACGAAGCCGACTTTCGGCGCCACGCTGCCCGGGGCCGGCGACGGGATGATCACGGCGGGGGCGGCGGCTGCGGCGGCGATACTGCTACCAGAGTTGGTGGAAGGATTACGACGAAGTTCGTGCATGGGCGGACGACAAATGATTGGGGCAATCCGCGATTGTACAGGAACGTGGTGAAGCGGTGGGAGCGAGGCAGCCGACTGTTGCTTGCAGCGCGCTATCGTCTGGCCACAATGTCATCTTTGAACCATCACCCCCGCATAGACAGGGGATCGGGTCTGTTGCGCGATTACTTCTTGTCCGTCGATGGCGGCGTCATTCCCGGAAACGGAAACGCCCCGAACATCGCCTTGCTCTGGCTCTGCATCTGCTCCTGCATCTGCATGAACAGGTTCTTGCTCTGGTCGATGTAGTTGTTCATCATGCCCTGCATCATCGGGCCCTGGACGTTCATGAACTGGGTCCACATCTCGGGGCTGAATGGCTTGCCTTCCAGCGCGCCGGCGGCGCCGCTGGTGAACTTGTTCTGGATGTCGGTGAAGGCTTGCACGTTCTTTTCGAGGTACGAGCCCATCATGCCCTGCATGGCGTGGCCGTAGTAGCGAATGATCTGCGCCAGCACCGAACTCGAGAACATCGGGATGCCGTTGGCTTCTTCTTCCAGGATGATCTGCAGCAGGATGCTGCGGGTCAGGTCTTCGCCGGACTTGGCGTCGACCACGGTGAATTCGTCGGCGTCGAGTACCAGCTGTTTGACGTCGGAAAGAGTGATGTAAGAACTGGTCTGGGTGTCGTACAGACGACGGTTGGGATACTTCTTGATCAGGCGTTCCGTACTTTTCTTCACACTACTCATCTCTCGTTCCATTGGTTGCGCCGCGGCGTCCGGGGCAGTGCCCTCGTCTCCGCGCACTTATGATTATGTTCACCGGACGATGCTCACTTGAGCGCCGGTTTATCTCCTGCCCGGTCTGCTGCTAGACGTTACATCGAGTCAGCAGCCGGACACTGAGCACCATACCATGCAATCCACGCAGGTGCAGCAATTATCGGTTTTATCACTAATCTAACCTTTTTATCAACTAAGCGCAGCGACGCGCAGTCGCTCAGCTTCGCTCATTCGCCGCGCGATTTGACGTAGCGCCCGGGCGCCGGCTCCAGCGGCTGGTGGCGCTCGCTTCCCTGCACCGCCGGCGCCGCGATCTCGGCGCCGCCGTGTTCGGCCAGGAAGCTTGCCCATTCAGTCCACCAGCTACCCTTGTGCTCGACCGCGCCATCGAACCACTCCGCGTCGCTCTTGATGCGCGCCTTGGCGCTGCGGCCTTTGCCGGCGGCGCCATCGTTGACCCAGTAGCTGCGCTTGTTCTTCGAGGCCGGGTTGATCACGCCGGCGATGTGACCCGAGGCGCCCAGCACGAATCGGTTAGCTTTCGGGTTTTTAGGGTTAAGCAAGTTCATCGAGGCATACGCGCCCTGCCACGGCACGATGTGGTCTTCGCGCGAGCCGTACAGGAACACCGGCGCCTCGATCTTGCCGAGGTCGACCGGCACGCCACAAACGGTAAGCGCGCCTGGCACCTTCAGCTTGTTTTCCAGATAGGTATTGCGCAGGTACCAGCAGAACATCGGTCCCGGCAGGTTGGTGCTGTCGGCATTCCAGTACAGCAGGTCGAAAGCAGGCGGTTCCTTGCCCTTGAGGTAGTTCTGCTGCACATAGTTCCACACCAGGTCGTTCGGACGCAGCGCCGAAAAGGTAGTGGCCAGGTCGCGTCCTGGCATCAGGCCGCCGTTCGTCAGGCTCTGTTCGCGCAGCGCTACCTGGGTTTCGTCGACGAACACTTCGAGCACGCCGGCCTCGGAAAAGTCGAGCAGCGTAGTCAGCAGCGACAGGCTGGCCGCCGGCTGGCGTCCGCGCGCGGCCAGCACCGCCAGTGCGCTGGCGGCGATGGTGCCGCCGACGCAAAAGCCGAACACGTGGGTCTTGTCCTGGCCGGTGATCTCGGCCACCACGTCAATCGCGCGAATGGCGCCCTTTTCGACGTAGTCGTCCCAGTTCAGCTTGCCAAGGTCGCGGCCCGGGTTGCGCCACGAGACCATGAACACGGTATTGCCCTGCTCTACCACGTAGCGCACCAGCGAATTCTCGGGCTGCAGGTCGAGGATGTAGAACTTGTTGATGCACGGCGGGATCATCAGCAGCGGCGCCGTGCGCACCGAAGGCGTGACTGGCGTGTACTGGATCAGCTGGAACAATTCGTTCTCGAAGACCACCTGGCCCGGCGTAGCGCCGACGTTGCGGCCGACCTCGAACGCCGATTCGTCCGACTGCGAGATGCGGCCCTTCTGCAAGTCGGCCAGCATATTGCTCAGGCCTTTGGTCAGACTCTCGCCCTTGGTCTCGATCATTTTCTTCTGCGCTTCAGGATTCGTCGCGAAGAAGTTGGCGGGAGACATGGCGTCGACCATCTGCTGCACGGCGAAACGGATCTTCTGCTTTTCGCGCGCGCCCGCTTCCACCGCATCGGCCATGGCCAGCAGGAACTGGGAATTGAGCAGATAGGAAGCGGCGGAAAACGCCGACAGCGGATTGCTGCTCCACTCGGACGCCGAGAAGCGCTTGTCGTGCAGTTCGGGGGTTTTGCCCGACATAAACTCCTGCCACAACTGGGCGCCCTTTTTGAGATAATCGTCGCGGATCGCCTCCAGCTTGCCCGGCGCGATGCCGGCGCCGGCATCCTTCAGAAAATTGAGCAGCGGATTGACGTTGGCGCCGGCGGGCATGCCAGGCATGGTTGGCATTTGCGGCATCGTCGCCATGGCCGGCATCTGCGGCATGCCGGACATCGCCGGCATCATGTTGATCCAGCCCTGCCAGGCCGAAGGATCGGTGAACTGCGACAGCCAGTTGGCGGCGAAAGCTTGCGGGTCAGGCATGTTCATGTGGGCATCCGTTGTCAGGGTCTCGTCTCATCACCAGAAAGGATAGTCATGTGGATCGTCGCCATCGCCTGGATCTATGTTGTCGTGCTGATGGCGGCGACCGAGCCGACCGTGGTGGGCGGCATCATGACCTTCTTGTTCTATTGTGCCCTGCCATTATCTCTTCTTTTTTACATTTCGGGCGCAAGACGACGTCGGGATCGCCAGCGAGGCGCAGCCAGGCGCGCGGCAAGCGGCGTCCGGGACGATGTCCCGGAGCCTGCATGCGAGCAGGATGCCGCTGCCGATCACGACGGCGCCGGCAACAGCAGGAACCCAACAACTCCGCAGCCGCGCCCCTGAACGGCGCCTCCCGTCCGGCGCGCCCTTCAGCGCATGGTGCGGATCACAACCTTGCCGCGCGCATGGCTTGACGCCACCTTGGCCAGCGCGGCGCCCGCTTCGTCGAGCGCGTGAAGCGAGTCGATGACGATCTCCAGTTTGCCGGTCCGAAACAACTCAACGGCCTGATGCAGCGGCGCCGTCGCCTCCGCAAAGAACACGGAAGCGCCGCGCCGGCCAGCGCGCGCGCCGATCGAGAAGTCGACCAGGCTGGCCACGATCCCGCCTTCGCGCAGCACCTGCCATGAGCGCTCGAGCGTGGCGCCGCCCACCGTGTCGAGGATCACGTCGAATGGCGCCAGGCGGGTGAAGTCGTCGACGCGGTAGTCGATCGCCTCGTGCGCGCCCAGTTCTTGCAACAAGCCCAGGTTGGGGGCCGACGCGGTGGCGCTGACGTGGGCCCCGGCCTGTCTGGCCAGCTGGATCGCGAAGCCGCCGACACCGCCGGCCCCGGCATGGATCAGCACGCGCTGGCCGGCCTGGAGACCCGCCACATCGAACAGCGCATGGTGCGCGCTGCCGAATGCGCTGGGCAAGGCCGCCGCCTGCTCGAAGCTCATTTCGTCCGGCATCACGACCAGCGCATCGGCGCGCGCCGCGATGGCTTCGGCGAATGCGCCGCCCCGCGTGGGATGGCTGCGCCCGACGACGCGCGCGCCGACCCTGAGGCTGCCGGCAAGCGGCCCGGCCGCCGTCACCACGCCGCTGAAGTCGCATCCGGGGATGTACGGCAGTTGGGCCGGGAACACCTGGCCCATGTGGCCCGCGATGATCTTGAGGTCGAGTGGATTGACGGCCGCCGCCGCGATCCGCACCAGCACCTCGTCCGCGGCGGGAACGGGCGGCGCGACCGGCGTCAGCTCGACCGCCGCGTCTGGCCCGAATCGTTGAATGATTGCTGCTTGCATGGTTAATTCCTTGCCGGGTCAGATGGCGGGAAAGCGGCCGAGCTGGAGGAACAGGCCGAACCAGTCTTCCATGTGCCAGGTGGTGGTGACGCGGTTGGCGTCGAGCGCGTGGAATTCATGGATACGGAAGCTGACGGCCTTGCCGGTCGGCGCGATACCGAACAGTTCGCCTTGATGGGTGCCGGTGATCTCGGCGCGCACGGCGATCTTGCCGGGCAGTTGCAGCATGTCGTGGATGACGATGCGCACGTCCGGGAATGCGGCGATGACGCTGCGGATGACCGGCTTCATGCCTTCCGGCCCCGGGCCCTGCCCTGGCGCCAGCGGAATGTCTTGCCAGTCCGGCGTCACCGCGGCGTCGATCAGGTCGGGGTCGTGCTTGTTGAACGCGTCGTACAGCCGCTCAACCGCGCGGCGCTCGGCGGCCAGGCGGCCGTCTTCATGGGAGTCGATCGAATTCATACCATCCTTTTCAAGAGGCGCCAGACTGCCCGGCGCATGGATAGGATTATGAAAGCGGCGTCGAATTCATCCAACAAATACCATGAATACAGTAATATACAAATTATGGATTTCAATGGCGCCGACCTGAACCTGCTTGCAGCGTTCGATGCCCTGATGCAGGAACGCAACGTCACACGCGCCGCCGCGCGCATGAACGTCAGCCAGCCCGCGATGAGCGCGGCCCTGGGCCGCCTGCGCACGCTGTTCGGCGACCGCCTGTTCCAGCGCAGCGCGGCCGGACTGTTGCCGACGCCGCGCGCCAACGAACTGGCCGAGCCGGTCGCGCGCGCCCTGCAGCAGATCGGGGCGCTGCTGGCGCCGCCCGGCCATTTCGATCCCGGCACGGCAACGTTGCGCCTGAGGCTGGGCGTGTCCGAGTACCCGGCCTTCATCCTGCTGCCGGCCCTGCTCGCGGCGCTGACGCGCCAGGCGCCCGCCATCGAGGTCGAGGTGCACACGTTCGTCGCGCGCGACGACGCCGTGGCCTTGCTCGATGCCGGCAAGATCGATCTCGCGATCGGGGTGGCGCCCACGCTGCAGGAAAGCCGCATCATGAGCCGGCAGATCCTGAGCGACGAATTCGTGACGCTGGTGCGGCGCGACGCCAGGCCGGCGCGCCGCATGCTCGACCTGACAGCCTTCCTGGCGTTGCGCCACGTGCTGGTGTCGCCGGAAGGCAACCGTTATGGCGTGGTCGACCAGGCCCTGGCCGATTGCGGCCTGCAGCGCAAGGTGCAGGTGACGCTGCCGCACATGTTCGCCGTGCCGGCGCTGCTGCGCGAGTCCGATCTGGCGGCGACGCTGCTGCGCCGCGTCGCACTGCACTCGGCGCACGCCGGCGACCTGATGATGTTTCCGCCGCCGGTGCCCTTGCCGACGATCAGCTTCCACATGATCTGGCATCGGCGTAACGACGCCAACGCCTCCCAGCGCTGGCTGCGCGAAATCGTGGATCAGGTGGCGGCGGGGTTCGCGGCAGCGCCGTGAGCGCTGCCGCTGCGGATTGACGCCGGTCTTACTTCAGCCAGACCAGGCTGGCCTGGCGTCCGGTGATGCCATCGCGCCGATAGGAATAGAAGCGCTCGGGCGCGCTGGCGGTACAGATGCCGCCGCCATGCACGCGCGCTACGCCGTCGCGCGCCAGCATCAGGCGCGCCAGCGTGAACATGTCCGCCAGGTACTTGCCGGGACGATCGGGATAGTCGGTGAAGCAGGCGCGCGTGGCCGCGCCCGGCAGCGCCTCCATGAACGCCTCGATCACGTCCGCCCCTACTTCGAAGGCATCGGGACCGATGGCCGGCCCCATCCACGCCGTGATTTCGCCCGCGCCCGCGGCGCGCATCGCCGCCACGGTCTGGCCCAGCACGCCGCCGGCCAGGCCGCGCCAGCCGGCGTGGGCCGCCCCCACCACCTTGCCATTTGAGTCTGCGAACAGCACCGGCAGGCAATCCGCGGTCAGGATCGCGCACACCACGCCAGGGGTCGTGGCGATGCTGGCGTCGCCGGTACGGGTCGGCTGGCCGGGGCCGACCGTCGCCGCATCGACCACGTCGGCGCCATGCACCTGGGCGATCCAGGCCGGAACGCCAGGCACAAATGCCTGCAAGCGTGCGCGGTTGGCGCGGACGCTGACTTCATCGTCGGCTACGTGCAGCCCCAGATTCAGGCCGCCGCCACCCTTGCCGTCGCCGTAAGAACCAATGCTGACGCCGCCGTCGCGGCGCGTGGCCAGCGCGCCGACGTTCGGCGGCAGGTCGGGCCAGTCAGGCCAGACCAGGTCGGCGGCGGCAAGTTGCCGTTCGCTCATGCGCGGTATTCGACCACGACATCGCCGTCGTCGTCGAATTCGCCCTGGACGTCGCCGTCGTGCGGCTCTTCGATGCCGGCCTTGGCGATCAGCTCGGCGAAGTCGGCGGCCAGCGGCACGGTCCATTCGCAATCCTCGCCCGTGCCCGGATGCACCAGGCCAAGGCGGCGCGCCTGCAGCGCCTGGCGGTGGAACACCGGCGTCAGGTGACGCTTGCCATATACCGCGTCGCCCACCAGCGAGAAGCCAAGCGACTGCATGTGGACGCGGATCTGGTGGGTGCGGCCGGTTTCCAGGCGGCAGCGCACCAGCGACACCGGGCGACGGTCGAGTTCGCCAGTGACGACGCGCTCGTAATGGGTAATCGCCGGCTTGGCAAACGGGCTGTTCGACACCGCCATCTTGACGCGGTCTTTCGCATCGCGCCCCATCGGGCTGTCGATCGTGCCCGAAGCGCGCGGCGTGCCCCACACCAGCGCGAAGTATTCGCGCTTGACGGTGCGCGCCTGCAACTGACGCACCAGGTCGGTCTGCGCGGCCAGCGTCTTGCCGACCACCATCAGGCCGCTGGTGTCCTTGTCCAGGCGGTGCACGATGCCGGCGCGCGGCACGCCCACCAGTTGCGGGCAATGGTGCAGCAGGCCGTTGAGCAGCGTGCCGGTCCAGTTGCCGGCGCCCGGATGCACGACCAGGCCGGCCGGCTTGTTGATGACGATGATGTCGTCGTCTTCATACACAATATCAAGCGCCAGCGCTTCCGGCGTGAAGGCGGTGTCTTCCGGTGCGGCTTGTGGTGCGATCACGACGGCTTCGTCGCCATAGGCGGTGTCCTTGCCGCGCGCCGGCTTGCCATCGACGGTAATGTGGCCGCTTTCGAACCACAGTTGCAGGCGGCTGCGCGAGAATTGCGGCACCAGGGTGGCGACCACCTTGTCCAGGCGCTGGCCGCAGTGTTCCTCGTTCAGCGCAAGGGTGATTGGGGACAAATCGATGCCGGACGGGGCGGTGAACCCCGCCTCCAGCTCGTCGTCCAAGTCATTGTCATCAGGTAGTTCCGCCGAATCCGGCGCAGGAGTTAATATCACGTCAGTCCCATCGGCTATAATCAGCCGTTCGTTGAATCTAGGTAAAACTTTCTTGCAAAACGCTATGCAAAAAAAATTGTCTTTGTTGGTCGTATCTTGTGCCTTCGTCGGCCTGTCGGCATGCAGCATCTTGCCAAAAGCCGGCGACGAAACCAAAAACTGGTCGGCGGAGAAATTATACGCTGAGGCGCGCGAGGAGATGGCCGGCGGGCACTACGAAGCCGCAATCAAATTGTTCCAGCGGCTCGAATCCAACTATCCGTTCGGTACTTACGCTGCCCAGGCGCAGATGGAGATCGCCTACGCCCATTACAAGTCGCAGGACCAGGCCGAGGCGCTGGCCGCGGTCGAGCGCTTCATCAAGCTGCACCCGAACCACGCCCAGGTCGACTACATGTACTACCTGCGCGGCCTGATCAACTTCAATGACCAGCTGGGCTTCTTCAGCTTCATCTACGAACAGGATCCGACCGAGCGCGACCCGCGCGCCACCCGCGAAGCCTTCACCGCGTTCAAGGTCCTGGTCGACAAGTTCCCGAACAGCAAATACGCGCCGGACTCGGTGGCGCGCATGAGCTACCTGATCAACGCGATGGCGCAGTACGAAGTGCACGTGGCGAGCTATTACTACCGCCGCGGCGCCTACCTGGCCGCACTGAACCGCGCCCAGGAAGCGCTGGCCAACTACTCGGACGCTCCGGCGCGCGAGGAAGCGCTGTTCATCATGATGCGCTCCTACGACAAGCTCGGCCAGCCACTGCTGCGCGACGATACGCAGCGCGTGTTCACCATGAACTATCCGAACAGCCGCTTCCTCAATCCGAACGCGTCGCGTGAAGCGCCGTGGTGGAAGTTCTGGGCCAAGAGTGGGCCGAAGCCGTCGCCGAAGGATGCGGTGGAGTGATGGTTGTGGCCGTAGTCTGTCGTTTCAGGCTACGGCGCGGACCTGGGTTTCCGCCTTCACGGCAATCCAGGTTTTGCATGAACAGCCGTAACGCTCAGACCTCGACGCGGCGCCGGAACACCCAGTCCGGCCCGCTCGACAACCCTGGCTCGAACGCGTACCCATCCACGTCGAACTCCTTCAGCCCTTCCGGATCCGTGATCCCGTTCAGCGCCGCATAGCGCGCCATCATCCCGCGTGCCCGCTTGGCGTAGAACGAAATGATCTTGTACTTGCCGCCCTTCCAGTCCTGGAACACCGGATTGATCACCGGCGCATCGAGCAATTTGGGCTTGACCGACTTGAAATACTCTTCCGACGCCAGGTTCACCAGTGCCGCCGACCCGGTCGCGGCAAGCTGACGATTGAGCGCATCGGTGACGAGTTCGCCCCAGAACGCATACAGGTCCTTGCCGCGCGCATTGGTCAGCCGGGTGCCCATCTCGAGCCGGTACGGATGCATGCGGTCCAGCGGACGCAGCAGCCCGTACAGGCCGGACAGGATGCGCACCCGCTCCTGGGTGTAGCCCAGCGCAGCGGCATCGAGCGAGCGGGCGTCGAAGCCGGCATATACGTCGCCATTGAACGACATGAGCGCCTGGCGCGCCTCGCTGTGATCGGGCTGCCAGTGGGCGTAGCGGCCGACGTTGAGCACGGACAGCGCGTCCGACAGCTTCATCAGTTCGCCGATGCCGGCCGGCGAATAGCCGCGCAGCACCTCGATCAGCTCCGCGGAGTGCTCAAGAAAATCGGGGATGGTATGTTGTTCGGTGGGGCTGGGCGATTCGAGATCGAGGGACTTGGCGGGCGACAGGACAATCAGCATGGGCAAACGAAAAGAGCAGTCAAAAATTTCTACGAATAAACAACCGACATGATACCCGCTTCCGCAAAACCCATCGTCATCGACACCAATGTGCTGCTCGACCTGTTCGTCTTCCACGACCCGCGCTGGGCCGGGCTGCTCGCTGCGATCGAAAGTGGCGAAGTGCAGGCGTTGACCCGCGCCGACTGCCGCGACGAATACCTGGCCGTGCTGAAGTACCCGCACCTGCCGCTCGACGACGAGCGCCGCGCCCAGGCCGCCGCCCGCTTCGACGCCCTGCTGCAGCTGGTCGCGCCGGATGCCAGGCACGTGCGCCTGCCAATCTGCACCGACCGCGACGACCAGAAATTCATGGAGCTGGCGCGTGACGCCGGGGCCTCGGTCGTGATCAGCAAGGACAAGGCCCTGCTCAAGCTGAACCGCAAGACGGCGCAGGCCGGACTGTTCCGCATCATGCTTCCCGAGGCCTGGCTGAAAGCGCGCGCCGCCGGCACGCTAGACTAAGGCATTCACAATTCGACCACGATCATGACCACTCCGCTTTCGCCCCTCGCTTCGCGTCTGCCGCAAGTCGGCACCACCGTGTTCACGCAGATGTCCCAGCTCGCCGCCGAGCATGGCGCCGTCAACCTGGGCCAGGGCTTCCCCGACTTCCACTGCGACCCGAAGCTGGTCGACCTGGTGACCGAGGCCATGCACGCGGGCCACAACCAGTACCCGTTCATGACCGGCGTGCCGGCCCTGCGCGAAGCGGTCGCCGCCAAGATCGCGGCGCTGTACGGCCACCGCTATGACGCCGCGGGCGAGATCACCGTCACCGCCGGCGCCACGCAAGGCATCATGACGGCGATCCTGAGCACCGTGCATCCGGGCGACGAAGTGATCGTGATCGAACCGGCCTACGACAGCTATGCGCCATCCATCACCCTGGCCGGCGGCGTGGTGGTGCCGGTGGCAATGCAGGTCGGCGCCGAGGGCTACAGCGTGCCGTGGAACGACGTCGCCGCCGCTATTACGCCGCGCACGCGCATGGTACTCATCAACACCCCGCACAACCCGACCGGCAGCATCCTGCGCCGCGCCGACCTCGATGCGCTGGCCGCGATCGTCGACGGCACCCAGATCCTGGTGCTGTCCGACGAGGTGTACGAGCACATGGTGTTCGGCGGGCAGCCGCATGCGTCGGTGTCCTCGCACCCGCTGCTCGCGGCGCGCGCCTTCGTGGTGTCGAGCTTCGGCAAGACCTATCACGTGACCGGCTGGAAGGTCGGCTACGTGGCGGCGCCGGCGGGGTTGATGCTTGAATTCCGCAAGGTCCACCAGTACAACGTCTTCAGCGTCAACGCGCCGATGCAGCACGGGATCGCGGCCTACATGGCCGACCCGGCGCCATCGCGCGACCTGCCGGCGTTCTACCAGAAGAAGCGCGACCTGTTCCGCGCTGGACTTTCCGGCAGCCGTTTCGAACTGCTGCCGGCGGACGGCACGTACTTCCAGTGCGTGCGCTATGGCGCGATCTCGGATCTGCCGGAAGCCGAGTTTGCCAAGTGGCTGACGCGCGATATCAAGGTGGCGGCGATTCCGGTGTCGGCGTTCTATGGCCAGCCGAGGGAGTCGGGCGTGGTGCGCTTCTGCTTTGCCAAGCGCGACGAAACGCTTGAGCTGGCGCTGGAGCGGCTGGCGACGCTGTGATGCACCGCGCTTGAGGTCACGCCGACTCTGAAGCGGCGATCTGCGTCGACCGTTCGAGCTGCGTCTTCAACTGCGCGAGCTTGTCGGCGGTCCACGCCAGCGCATCGTCCCCGAACACGAAGCGCTGCGGCGCCGACGGCATGGCGGCGATCTCCACGATCCGCGCCGCCAGGGCGGCCGGGTCGCCCCTCTGCCGGTGGTCGGCATCGCTGATGAAGGCCTGGAATCGCGCGACTGCCTCGGCATAGTCGGGAATCTCGATGTCGCTGCGGTGCGCCGAACTGGCGTCGAGGAAGTCGGTGCGCATCATTCCGGGTTCGACGGTGAGGGTCTTGATGCCGAGCGGGTCGAGTTCCTGGGCCAGTCCTTCCATCCAGCCTTCGATCGCGAACTTCGAGGCCGAATACACCGATCCTCCCGGATTCGACACCAGTCCGTTGACCGACGAAATGGTCACCACCAGTCCGGCGCGGCGCGCACGCATGGGCGGCAGCACCGCGCGCGTGACGTTCATGGCACCGAACAGGTTGGTCTCGAATTGGCGGCGCACGTGCTGGTTGCTGATGGTTTCGAACCACCCCAGCTGGGCCTGTCCGGCATTGTTCATCAGGACGTCGATGCGGCCGAAGCGCCCCATGGCTTCCTGCGCGGCGCGAAGCGCGCCATCGCGGTCGGCGACGTCGATGGCAACGGCGTGCAGCCGGTCGTCGCGATTGGGGAGAGATTCGGCCAAAGAGACGCCGCGCGACCTGGCGGGCCACGACTGCATCTGCTACCGCTCGGCGGACCGCGGCTTGTATAGCTGGGAATTCGAGCAGGACGGCGGCACGCTCGGGGTGCGGGTCGTCGGCGGTCCGGTGGTCAACGACGGCGACCTGATGATCGCGGCGGCGGTCGACGGCTTCGGCCTGGCGCACCTGATGGAAGACATGGTCGGCGCGCACCTGGCCGGCCGGGCCTGACGCGGCATGGCGCCGCGCTCCGGACCGCGCTCAGCGGCCCAGCTGCTTCAGGCGCCGCTCGACAAAGGCTTGCAGGTCGGCCGACAAGGTCGCGCTCGCGCGTGCCCGCTGAAAAGCCTCCGCTGCCTCCGCATTGTGCGCGTCGGCCTGCAGCGACATGCCCAGCCCCATCCACCACACGCCGTTCTGCGGCGCCGTCGCCAGCGCCTTGCGATAGTGCTCGGCGGCCTCGCGCGCGCGCCCTTCGCGCTGCAGCACGCCCGCCAGAAAGGCGTGGTACTCGCCGTTGCCCGCCGCATGCGGCAGGGTGCGGTTAAGGGTCTCGAGCGCCGGGCCGCCGCGTTCGAGCTGCAGGCGCGCCAGCAGCATCGCCAGCGACGGCTGGCGTGGATCGAGCGCCAGCGCCGCCTGCAGCTGGCGCATCGCTTCCTCCGGCCGCTTGGCTTCGATCAGCAGGCTGACCAGGGTCTGGCGCGCCGCTTCATGCTTCGGATTGGCGCGCAGGCCGGCCTGCAGCGTGGCGATGGCCTCGGTCACGCGGCCGTCTTCGAGCGCGCCGAGCGCGCGTTTGTAGGCATTGTCGGCGCGCTGGGCCGGCGTCTCGGTGCGCCCGGACGCCACCGCCCTGGCCGGCGCCGGCTTCGCCGCCACCTCGGTCTTGCGCACCACCGGTTTGGCCGCGACGGCCGGCGTCAAGCGTTCCGCGCGCGGGGCCGGCTTCGGCGCCGGCGCTTCCGGTTCCGGCTCGGGCGTTACCGGTTCCTCGGGTTCCGGCGCCGGCGCTTCTGGCGGCGGCGCTTCCTGCACCGGCGCGACCGATACCACCTCGACCGGCATTGCCATCACCGGCGCGGCGGCAACCGGAACCGGCTGCGGCGCCACCCGCGCCGGCAGACGCTCCAGCGCCAGCCAGGCGCCGACGCCCACCAGCACCACGGCGACCCCGGCGAAGGTTACCGGCCGCACCCATGGTGCGCGCTCTTTGCCCGCCAACACCGGCCTGACATCACCCGGCAGCGGCGCCGCGCCCGGCTTGCCGGCGCGCGCATCGAGGTCCTGCAGCATCTTGTTAATCAGGCTCATGGCGCCACCATCCAGGCCACGCCGGCCGCCAGGCCCGCGAACACGGCGCCGCCCGCCAGCCAGGTCCAGATGGTGCGGTTCACGCCCACCGTGTCGCGTGCGGCGATGGCGACGTGTCCGCCGCCGACTTCCTGCCGGCCCTGCCCGTAGCTGAGCATCAGCGCCTTGTGCGCCATGATGTTCACCAGGCGCGGCACGCCGCCACTGGCTTTATACAGGCCGCCGATGGCGCTGCGCGTGAACAGGCGCGCACCGCTGAAGCCCGCCACGCGCAGGCGGTGCGCGACGTAGTAATCGAGGTCGTCGCGGCTCAGGGGCCCCAGGTGATAGTGGAAGGTGATGCGCTGCGCCAGCTGACGGATCGAATCGATTTCAAGCTTGCGATTGAGTTCCGGCTGGCCGAACAGCACGATCTGCAGCAGCTTGCGCTTCTCGGTCTCGAGGTTGGTGAGCAAACGCAGCGCTTCCAGGCTTTCGACCGGGATCGCCTGCGCCTCGTCCAGGCACAGCACCACGCGCAGGTCCTGCGCAGCCAACTGCAGCAGGCGCAGGTTGATGGCTTTGAGCAGCTGGTGCTGGTCGACGTCGCGTTCCAATTCGATCTCGAGTTCGTCGGCCAGCGCCAGCATCAGCGTACGCGGCTCGAGATACGGGTTCGGGATGTAGGCGGTCACAAAACCCTCGCCCAGCGTCGCCATGAATTTGCGGCACAGGAGCGTCTTGCCGGTGCCGACTTCGCCGGTGATCTTGATGAAGCCTTCGCCGCCGCGCGCCGCCACCAGCAGCGTGTTCAGGGCTTCCTGCGAACGCGGGCTGCCGAAGAAGAAGCTGGTGTCGGGCGTGATCCCGAACGGCAGCTCGTGCAGGCCGAAGTGCGCCGCGTACATCAGTTAGTGCCTCTGCTGCGCGGGTCGAGCGTATCCACCCGGCGCGTCGCGTCCAGCAGGTCCTGGCTCCAGTCGCTGGCGCCGTCGACGATGGTCGGCTTGATCAGCACCACCAGTTCGCGCTTCTGGTTGACGCGCGTGCGGTTGCGGAACAGCGCGCCCAGCACCGGCACCTTGTCGGCGCCCGGCAGCTGGTCGGTGTCGCCGGTCGAGGCCTGGCGCATCAAGCCGCCGATCGCCACCACGCGTCCGTTCTGGCCGCGCACGATGCTGTCCAGTTCCGAGGTGCTGGAGGCCGCCAGCGGCAGCCGCAGCGTGCCGCCGGTGCCGAGGTCGACGTCCTTGTTGACGGTCGAGACCTGGCTCACCGACGGGTGCACGTGCAGCAGGATGTTGCCCTTGTCATCGATCTGCGGCGTCACGTCCAGCAGCACGCCCGAGAAGAACGGCTGCACCGTCACGCTCGGGGTGACGATGGTGCCGTTGTCGGTGCTGTTGATGGTGTTGGTTACGCCGGTAACAAAGAACTCGTCGGTGCCGATCTTGAGCACCGCCTTCTGGTTGTTCATCGCCGCCACCCGTGGGCTGGACAGCACGTGCACCGTGCCCTGCGACTCGAGGAACGTAATCAATGCCGCGAAATTATTGGTCTGGAACGCGAAGCCGAACAGCGAGCCGGCGGCGGTGGCCGCATTCGACAGCGAGAAGCCGGTGCTGGCCGACAGGCCCTGGCCGTTGGCGATCACTGCCGGCTGGCCGCCGTCGTACGGCAGCGGCGACAGGCTGGCGCCGGGCCCGATCATGCCGCCCGAGACGCGGTTCGGATGCGAGCCGCGGAACGAGGCGAACGAGGCCCAGTTGATGCCGCTCTGGAAGCTGTCGTTCAGCTCCACTTCGAGGATCTTGGCTTCGAGGATCACCTGGCGATCCACCGACAGCTGGGTCGCCTTCAGGTAGGCGTCGACGCTGCGCAGTTCTTCGGGCATGGCGCGGATCACCAGCACGCCCGACTGCGGGCTGATCACCACGCTGCGGCCGCCCTCCTTCGGTCCGACGATGGCTTCGATGGCTTCCTTCAGCTCGCGCCAGAAATCGTTGTCGGACAGCGTGCGCACGTCGGTGCTGCTCAGTGGCATGCCGTTGCCGCCGTTGTTCTGGGTCGGGTCGTTCGGATTACCCCCATTGTTGCCGTTGTTGCCGAGGCCACCGTTGCTGTTATTGTTGTTGCCGTTGCCGTTGCCGTTGTTGTTGTTGCCGGCGTTGGCGACCGAGGTCGAGTTCACGCGCAGGTTCGACACGCCACGGCGCGCCGCGGTCAGGTAGTTCACCTGGAACATGCGGGTCTGCATGGTCAGCGGACGGATCGTGATGCGGGTGCCGTCGATCTTGTAGTCGTAGCCGTACATCTCGCGGATCGCTTCCAGCGTCTCGGCGATCGTCACGTCCTTCAGGTTGGCCGAAATGGTGCCGCCCACGTCAGGATGGACCAGCATGTTGTAGCGGGTACCGGCCACGATCGAGCGGAAGAACTGCTGGGCCGGCACGTTGTTGAAGGCGACGTTGAAGCGCTCTTCGAGTGCCGGCCGGGCCTTGGGCAGCTGCGCCGCCAGCGCGCCCGCAGGCGGCAGCAGCGCATTGGCCACCGCCTCGTCGACCGACTGCGCGGCGGCCGGCTGGCTGGCCGCCTTGGCCAGTTCCTTGCGCACCTCGTCATAGGTCGCGTTCTGCGGGGCGCTCTGGCAGCCGGCCAGGATCAGGGCGGCGGCCAATGCGCCGGTCTTCGGAAGTAGCATCTTCATCGTGGTCTCGTTTGGCGCTTACTGTGCGGCCGGCGTCATGCCGGCCACGGTCTCGGCCGGTCCATCAAGGCGCAGCACCTGGCGTTCGGCGCCGCGCACCAGCACCACCTCGTTGCGGCTCATGGCGGCCACGCGCGCGCCTTTCCAGGTGTCGCCCAGGCGCACCGTGTCGCCGTCGATGATGGCCACGTGGCGTCCGCCGGCGCGCGGCGAGATCAGGATCGACTGCAGGCGCGGGCCGCTGCTGGCGGCGGCGTCACTGGCGGCCTGGCCGATGCCGGCGGGCGGGCGGGTCGGGTCGAGCAGCGCTTGCGCACTTGCCGGCAGGTGGGTCAGGGTCAGGGCCAGGCCCGCGCTCAGCGTAAGGATCAGTTTTTTCACAGCTTCATCCATTGTCGGTCCAGACTCAGGGTATGCAGGGTGAGCGTCAGGCGCGCGGCCGGATACTCCTCCACGTCGAGCTGCGCCCGGCCCCAGAACATCCGGGTCGGCAGCGCTTCGAGTGCGCTCATGTAGTCGACCATGTCGAGATAATTGCCGCGCACGCTGACTTCGACGCCGTGGCGGTACAGCAAAGGCACCGCGTCCGACGCGGCTTCAGCGGGTGCAGCTGCCGCCGCCTGGGTGGCGGCGCCGCCCGGCGGCCCGGACAGCGGCTCGACCGGCAGCGTGCGCATCGACACCAGTTTCAGTCTGCCGTTGGCGCGCAGGATCGATTCGAGCAGCGGCGCGATGCGTTCCGGCGGCACCAGGCCATGCTCGATCGCCAGCAGCTGCTGGCCAAGCTGGCCCAGTTCCTGGTTGATGCTGTTCAGGCGCGCACGCGCGGCGGCGTCCGGATCGAGCTGGAAGGCTTGCACTTTGGCGACGATCTCGGCGTCGGTCCCGGTCACGGCCTCAAGCTGCTGCGCGATCTGGGTACGCAGCGCGGCCTGCTGCGCGAACATCGGCGCCAGCACCAGCGCATGGCCGGCGAACACGATCACGGCCGCCGTGGCGGCGAACACCATGGCGCGTTCGCGCAGGCTCAGGGCCTCGATCCGCGCCTTCAGTTGCAGCAGCTGCGCCTTCATGGCCGCGCTCCCTGGGCCGGCGTCTCCGGCACCGACTGCAAACTGAATTCGACGTACGGCGCGGCCGCCGCCACCGGCTTGCCATCCACCCCGGCCACGCTCAGCGGCGCGCCCTGGTCGATCTGCAGGCTGGCGAAGGTTTTACCCTGCATCAGCGGTTCCTGCGTCAGGCGGTTCAGGTAGCCCGGCACCAGCGCCGCGTCGACCGTGCGGCCCTTGATGCCGATCTGGCTGCCGCCGGCGGCTACCGTCACGCCGGTCAGCCACAGGCCCTGCACGCTCTGGCGCGCCAGCGCGCGAAAGTAGCCCGACAGGCCGGCGGTGTCGCCCAGTTCGCCGCGCGCGACGGCGCCGGAAATGTGGCGCAGCGAGGCCAGCTTGCGTTCGGCGTCGCTGATCTGGGCCTCCAGCGTCTCGTCCTTGCGGCGCGGTGCGAATTCGGTGTTGGCGCTGGCCAGGCGCACCTGGCGCTGTTCCAGGCGCGCGGCGCCGGCGGCCGCCTGCTGGCGCAATTCGGCGCTCTGCATGGCGCCAAAGCCGGCCAGCGCGGCGATCCCCAGCACCAGCACGCCCAGGCCCAGCCCCATGGTGGCGACCGACAGGATCTCTTTCTGCGGCTGGAACGCCGGGTTGAACAGATTGATCTGCTGGCTCATGCGCGCGCCCCCGCTTCTTCGCGCAGCGCCGCGCCCAATGGAAGCAGGAAGCGCTGCTGCAGCGCCTTGTCGGCCAGCTCGGGCACCGCTTCAAGATCGAACACGGTGGCCAGGTCGAGCGTTTCGACCGGCGTGTACAGGTTGCTCGACAGGTATTCTTCCAGCCCGCTCACGGCCGACGGCCCCAGCACCAGCTTGGACACGCTGATGAAGGAGTACTGGCGCTCGAAATGATCGAGCGAGCGTTGCAGTTCGAGCGTGATCTTGTCGAAGCTGGCGTGCTTGCGGTCGTGGTCGGGCTCGAGCAGCTGGGCCAGCGTGACGTCGAAGCGGCGCGACAGGTACAGCTCGGCGCGATACGAGACGGTCAGCAGGCCGCCGTCGTCGCCGAACGACAGCATGGCCACGCCACGGCCTTCGGGTTCGAGCATGGCCGAGACGTTACGTTGCGCCATCTCGGGGATGTCGATCGCCTCGAGCTCCACTTTGGCGTCCAGGAACAGCTTCTGGCGCGGGGCGATCACGCCGTTCCTGGCCGCCACCACGAAGATCGATGGCTGGACGCGCGAATTGGCGTCGAGCGGGATGTCGAGCACGTCGATGGTGGCTTCCGTCACCGGAAAGTCGAGGATGTCCTTCAGGCGCCAGCGCACCGCGGTCTTCATCTCTTCGCGCGGCACGTTGGGGGCTTCGACGTTCATGATCTGGTATTCGCCGCCAGCGAGCAGCGTGGCGCAGCGGCGCGCTGCCGCGCCGCCTTCGCGCCCGGCCTTGTCGACGGCGTCGCTGCCCGTCTGCCCCGCCAGGAAGGTGGCGACGGCCACGCGCGGCATGGCGCCCGCCGTGCGCTCGAGCGCAGCCAGGCACACGCCCTCGCGTCCCGGCGCGATGGTCAACCAGCCATCCTTCTTTTTTGTTCTTTTAAACAGACGCATGCGGACGGCCAAGGTAATCGCGAAATCGGGCTATGTCGGGCAAAACTTGATTATAGACAAGAGCGAGCAGTTGAATCACAAAAAATCGCCAGTCCGGCAAACTTGATCGTCCGGCGTCGCTTGTCTGCAAAAAACCGGCGCCGCAAATGAAAACAGGCGCTGACCGGCAGCGCCTGTTCACCGGAGCCGGCTGGATCAGGTGCCGCAGTCGGTGGTGGTGAGCACGATCAGCGGCGCCGAGCGGGCCGCGGTGGCTTCGCTATAGGCTACGTTGCAGGTTGCCTTCTGCGCGTCGGTCAGGTTTTTCGCGGTCACGGTGGTGGTCTGGCCGTTGACGTTGATATCGTAATCGTCGTTCGTGACACCGGCCGCGGCAGCAATCGTGCCTGCGCTCGGGTAGCCCAGCACCATCGCCACACTGGTGTTTTCAACGACGATCGGGCTCGCGTTCTTGATCAGCCATTTACCGTGCAGCATGGCCGACGCCGAGCTGATCGAACCTTTCGCTGCCTGCAGCGATGCCACACGCGCTTCACCGCTCAGGCTGGCGAACTTCGGCAGCGCAGTCGCAGCCAGGATGCCGAGAATGACGATCACCACGATCAGTTCGATCAGCGTAAAGCCGCCCTGCGCCTTCAGTTTCATACCGTTGTTCATGTTTTTCTCTCTGTAAGAAGTGTGTGCGAATGACCGCTGTTGACTCAATCAGTGGGACGGTCACGACCCGACGCGCGGGTACCAGCCCCTGACCTCCCCGCTATCCGCAATGGCTGCGGGAGAGATACGCGGCAATTCTACATTGAACGTTGGGAATTAAAATATCCAGAAAGCAAAAGTTGGCATATTCCAACAAATAAGCGACACCGAGCGTTATTTCCTTTGCAACGCCGCCTGCCCCAGGTCCCAGATCGGCAGGAAAATCCCCAGCGCCAGCACCAGCACCATCGCGCCCAGGAACACGATCAGGATCGGCTCGATCTGGCTCGACAGCGTCTTGAGTTCGTAATCGACTTCGCGCTCGTACATCTGCGCGATCTCGTCCATCAGGTCGTCGAGCGAACCGGACTCCTCGCCCACCGCGATCATCTGCAGCACCATCGGCGTGAAGACCGCCGCCGCGGTCGAGGTGCGCAAGATGCTGTCGCCGCGCTCGACGCCGTCGCGCATGCCTTCGATGCGCATGCTCAGGTACGCGTTGTCCGCCGTCTGCGACACCACGGTCAAGGCCTGCACGATCGGCACCCCGCTCCGCATCGACAGCGCGAAACTGCGCGCGAAGCGCGCCATGGTGGCCTTGTGGATGATCTTGCCGGCGACCGGCAGGCGCAGCTTGTGGCGGTCCCAGGCCAGGCGGCCCTGCGCGGTCCTGGTCCAGGCGCGAAAGCCGAACCAGGCTGCCGCCGCGGCGCCGGCCAGCGCCGGCCACCAGGCCACGGTGAACTTCGACGTGCCGAGCAGGATGCGCGTCATCAGCGGCAGCTCGGCGTTGAACGAGGCGAACACCTTGGCGAATTGCGGAATCACCCACACGTTCACCACCACCATCGCCAGCACCATGGCGATCACCACGAAGCCCGGATAGCGCAGCGCCGTCTTGACGCGCTCGCGCATGTCGCGGTCGAACTCGAGGTGGTCGAACAGGCGCAGGAACACTTCTTCCAGGCGCCCGGTCATCTCGCCCACCTTCACCATCGACAGGTAGAACGGCGTGAACACCAGCGGATGGCGCGTCATCGCGATCGACAGCTCGCGCCCGGCGTCGAGCGACTCGCGCAGGTCCTTGAGCACGCGCGCGAACGATTTGTTGATGGCCGATTCCTGCAGGCCGGCCAGCCCGCGCATGATCGGCACGCCGGATTTGAGCAGCGTGTACAGCTGGCGGCTGAACAGCTGGACGTCGAGCGAGGTCACCTTCTTCTCGAACAGGCGCTCGCGCCAGCCGCGTACGTCACCGTCGGCGCCGCTGCCGGCACTGGTCTTGCGGCTCGGCGTGATCTCGACCGGCGTCACGCCGGCGCCGAACAGCTGGTCGGCCACCGCCGCGCTGTCGGCGCCTTCCAGCACGCCCTGCATCAGGGCGCCGCGCGCGTCGCGGCCTTTATAGGCAAAGAACGGCATGCGCTAAGCCTCAATCATCGAGCTGGTTACTGACCCGCATCGCCTCGGCCACCGTGGTGCGGCCCTGCACCGCCAGGCTGACCGCATGGCGGCGCAGCGTCTCGCCACCCATCTCGGCCTGCGCCACCTTCAGGAAGTGCGACGGGTCGGGATGGTTCACCGCATCGGTCACGGCGCGCGTCATCTCCAGCAGCTCGTACACCCCGGTGCGGCCGCGGTAGCCGGTGCCGTTGCAGTGCGAGCAGCCCTTGCCGTGGAAGAAACGGGTCGATGCCGCGTGTTCCTTCAGTTCCGAGCGCAGCCAGTCCGCTTCATTCGCGGCCAGCGCATGCTCGACCGTGCAGCTTTCGCAGATCACGCGCACCAGGCGCTGCGCCAGCACCGCCTGCAGCGAGCCGCCCACCATATAGCGCGGCACGCCCATGTCCATCAGCCGCAACGGGGTGGAGGCGGCGTCGTTGGTGTGCAGCGTCGACAGCACCAGGTGACCGGTCATGGCGGCGCGCAGGCCGATCTGCGCCGTCTCCTGGTCGCGCATCTCGCCCACCAGCACGATGTCCGGGTCTTGCCGCAGCGCCGAACGCAGCACGCGCGCGAAATTCAGGTCGATCTTGTCGTTGACCTGCACCTGGTTGATGCCGGACAGCCGGTACTCGACCGGGTCTTCGACCGTGATCAGCTTCTTCTCGACCGAGTTCAGTTCGGATAAGGCGCTGTACAGGGTGGTGGTCTTGCCGCTGCCGGTGGGCCCGGTCACCAGCACCAGGCCGTTGGGACGGGCCACGATCTGGCGGAAGCGCTCGACCAGGCGCGCCGGCATGCCGATCGCGTCCAGCCGCAGGTTGGCGCCGGCCTGATTCAAGAGACGCATCACCACCGATTCGCCGTACTGGGTCGGCATGGTCGAGATACGCACATCGATGCGCTGGTTGCGCACCTTGACCGCAAAGCGGCCATCCTGCGGCAGGCGCTTTTCCGAAATATCCAGGTCGGCCATGAGCTTGAGGCGCAGCGCCAGCGGCGTCGCCACCTTCAGGTCGGCCTCGGTCTGCAGGTGCAGCACGCCGTCGATCCGGAAGCGGATCTGCAGCCGGCCGTCCTGCGGCTCGATGTGGATGTCCGAGGCGCGCACCTGGGCCGCGTCGTCGAACACCGACTGCAGCAGTTTCACGATCGGCGCTTCTTCCAGCCCCGGATTGGCGGCCAGCGCGCCGAAGTCGATCGAGGCGTCGCCCAGATCGGCCTCGACCTCGCGCGCCAGGCCGGTGATCTCGCCGGTGCGGCGGTAGATGCGGTCGATCGCACCCAGCACCTCGGTTTCGTTGACCACTGCCAGTTCAACGGCTTTCTTGAGCAGGCGCGCTATTTCATCATAGGCGAACAGGTCGGTCGGATCCGACACGCCCACCAGCAGCGTCTCGCGCCGGTCTTCCAGCACCAGCGCGCGAAAACGGCGCGCCGCGGTCTCGGGCAGCAGGCGCACCAGGTCGGCGTTGATGTTGTAGAACTTGAGGTTGATGTAGGGGATGTTCAGCTGGCGCGCCAGTGCGCCCGAGATCTGGTCTTCGGTCACGAAGCCGCTCTCGACGAACACGCGGCCGAGCTTGCGCCCGGTGCGCTTCTGGTCCGCCAGCGCCTGGTCGAGCTGCTCCTCGCTCAACAGCTTTTGCTGCATCAGCACTTCGCCGAGGCGGACTTTTTCTGGCCTTGCCATGCTTACCCCTACCGTTGTTTCTTCAGGGGTCGATTTTATGCCAGAAAGCATCAAGTTAACGGCTGGCATCATCATTCTCCGCATGGAGGTGTTGCCGATATGCCGCGCTCGCCGCCTCGGTCGCGTTAAAAATGCCAATTCACCATGTTGCGGCGTAATGACGCGAATAGCCGCCCGGGCCGCGACAGTGCTATGCGGCAAGGATAAGGTTCGCTACCATGCTGGGTGGGCCACGCGCGCCTCGCTTCTCACCTTTCATCGGAGTCATCTTTGTCGTTCGCCCGCCTGCCCTTGCCCTCGATCCGCGTCAAGCTGTACACGCTGGTGCTGGCGTGCGCGCTGCCGATCCTGGTCGGCTATTTCTTCCTGGCGCGCGACGCCGCGCTGCGCGAGCGCGCCCACGTCGCCAACGACGCCCAGACCGTGGCCGAAGTGCTGGCGGCGGCGGTCGACCGCGACATCGAGAGCGGCGAGACCGCCGCGCGCGTGCTGGCCAATACCGCCCTGGTCGACAAGGGCGACCTGGAAGCCATCCACAGCGTCACCCGGCGCATGCTGCGCCCCGAATTCCCGGCCTCGGCCTTCGTGCTGAGCGACCCCGACGCGACGCCCCTGGTGAACACGCGCTACCCGTTCGGCTCGAACCTGCCGCGCAGCGGCAACGAAGACGATATCCGGCGCGTGGCCGCCACCGGCGACACGGTCGCCTCGAGCCTGCACCGGCTGGACGCCGGCGGCCAGTTCGCGTTGTCGGTCGACGTCCCGGTGTGGAAGGACGGCAAGGTGCGCTACGTGCTGTCGGTGCACCTGCGCCCGCGCCGCATGGCCGAACTGCTCGACAGCCAGCACCTGCCCGAGGGCTGGGTAGCCGAAATCTACGACCGCCGCCACCAGATGGTGTCGCGCAGCGCCGACGCCGGCAAGCACCTGGGGGCGCCGATGATCGCCGCGCTCGACGAAGCGGCCGGCACCCACGACACCGGCAGCGTGCGGGTGGAAGACGCGGCCGGCAATCCCGGCTACGCCGCCTTCGCCCGCTCCACCGCGCACGGCTGGGTGGTGGCGATCCGCTATCCCGAGGACGCGGCGCGGATGCTGCTCGGACAGTCGCTCGGCACCACGCTGGCGGTGGTCGGGGTGCTGCTGGCGATCAGCCTGGGCCTGGCCTGGGCGCTGGGCGGCAACATCGCACGTTCGGTGCAGTCGCTGGCCGAGCCGGCCGAGCGCCTGGGCCGCGGCGAGCCACTGGTGCTGCCCGCCAGCGACATCCGCGAAGTCGACGCCGTGGCGACCGCCCTGCGCCAGGTCGACGCCGAACTGCAGGACTACCGCAACGGACTGGAGTCGCTGGTGGCCGAGCGCACCCGCGAGCTGGAACGCTCCAAGGCCCAGCTCGAGACGGTGTACGCCTCGGCCCCGGTCGGGCTGTGCTTCATGGACACCGAGATGCGGGTGGTGATGGTCAACGACTACCTGGCCGACATCAACGGCCGGCCGGCGCGCGAGCATGCCGGGCGCACCCTGTCCGAGATCCTGGGGCCGCTGGGCGAAGAATACGAACAATGCTACCGGCGCGTGGCCGAGACCGGGCGCCCGATGGTCGAAGTCGAGACCAACGCCGATGCGCCCAGCGCGCCCGGCCACACGCGCCACTGGATCGCCAGCTACTTCCCGGTGTACGGCCCCGACGCCGCCCTGGTCGGGGTCAGCGCGGTGGTGCTCGACATCACCGAGCGCAAGCGCCTGCAGCAGCGCGAGCGCGACCACCAGGAGATGTTCCGCGCCCTGTTCGAAGCCTCGGGCGACGCCCACCTGCTGCTGGCCTATGGCGCCAGCTACGTCAGCGCCAATCAGGCCGCCGCCACCCTGTTCGGCTTCGCCGATCCGCAGGCGCTGCAGAACGAGTCGCCGGCCAGCCTGTCGCCCTTGCTGCAGCTCGACGGCCGCCCCAGCGGCGAAGTGGCGCTGGAGCGCATGCGCCAGACCCTGGACCACGGCCGCGCCGCCTTCGAGTGGCTGCACCGGCGCGTCGACGGCAGCGTGTTCCACGCCGACATCCTGCTCACGCGCGTGGACATCGGCGGGGTCGGCATGATGCAGGCCACCATCCGCGACATCAGCACCCGGGTCGCGGCCGAGAGCGCGCTGCGCGCCACCGGCGCCCAGCTGAGCGATGCGCTGCACCAGGCCGAAGGGGCCAGCCGCGCCAAGGGCGAATTCCTGGCCAATATGAGCCACGAACTGCGCACCCCGATGAACGCCATCGTCGGCCTGGCGCGCCTGCTCGAAGAAGGCCAGCTCGGTCCGCGCGAGCGCAGCTACGTGGCGCGCATGCGCACCGCCGCCCGCTCTCTGCTGGGCATGCTGAGCGACCTGCTCGACTTTTCGCGCATCGAGGCCGGCCAGCTGACGCTGGAAGCGATCCCGTTCCGGCTCGACGAGGTGCTCTCCAGCGTCGCCGTGCTGAGCGCCCCGGGCGCCTGGGCCAAGGGCGTGGAGCCGGTGTTCGCGCTCGAACCCGGCGTGCCGGCGCTGCTGCGCGGCGACGCCCTGCGCCTGGAACAGGTGCTGCTCAACCTGTTCGGCAACGCCATCAAGTTCACCGACAGCGGCGAGATCGTGCTCGGCATCGCCGTCGCCGCCCGCGACGGCGACCGTGTGCGGCTGCGCTTCTCGGTGCGCGACACCGGCATCGGCATCGCGCCCGAGGCCCAGGCGCGCATCTTCGAAGTCTTCACCCAGGCCGACAGCTCCACGGTGCGCAAATACGGCGGCGCCGGCCTTGGTCTGTCGATCGCGCGCCGGCTGGTGGAACTGAGCGGCGGCAGCCTGGCGCTGGAGAGCGAAGCCGGCGCCGGCACCACCTTCCATTTCGAGCTCGACTTCCCGGTGCTGGAAGATGCGCCCGCCGTGGCGGCGGAAACGGCGGCGCCGCTGGTGCTGGTGGCCGACGACAACGCCAGCGCGCGCGCCGCCCTGGCCGCCGCCTGCGCCGGCTTCGGCTGGCGCGTCGACAGCGTGGACGGCGGCCAGGCCGCGCTCGCGCGTCTAGGCGCGGCGCGCTACGACTACGCCTTCCTCGACAGCGCCATGCCGGGCCTGGACGGCGTGGCCCTGCTCGCCGCCGCGCGCCGCCAGATCGGCACCGCGCTGCCGCGCGTATGCCTGCTGGCGGCGGATCCGGAACTGGAACACTACGCCGAGCTGGCCGCCGAACTGGGCGTGGCCACGGTGCTGGGCAAGCCGTTCACCCCCGCTACCCTGCAGGCGGCGGCCGCGCGCCTGCTGGACGAGGACGCGGTCGTGACGGCGCCGGCGCTGGCGGCCACGCCGCTGGCCGGCAGCCTTCCCGGCCTGCGCGTGCTGCTGGTCGAAGACAATACGATCAACCAGGAAGTGGCCAGCTACATCCTGGCGCGCGCCGGCGCCTCGGTGGCGATCGCCGCCAACGGCCAGACGGCGCTGTCGATGCTGGGCGAGCGCGCCGACTACGACGTGGTGCTGATGGACCTGCAGATGCCGGTGATGAACGGCTTCGAGGCGGCGGCCGCGATCCGCGCCGAGGGCCTGACCTTGCCGATCGTGGCGATGACCGCCAACGCGCTGGACGAAGACCGCCAACGCTCGCTGGCGGCCGGCATGCAGGCCCACCTGTCGAAACCGATCGACGTCGACGAACTGGTGGCCACGCTGTCGCGGCTGGCGCTGCCGGCGCTGGCGACGCTGCCGACACAGGCCGGCATGGCAGGCGGCGCGCCGGCCCTGGCCTTGCCGGCGTCCGCTGCGGCGCCCGCCGCGGTGGACGCCGAAGCCCCGGTCGACATCCCCGGCATCGACCTGGCTGCGGCCCTGCCGCGTTTCGCCGGCAGCATCGAGCGCTTCATCGACCTGTTCGTGCGCTTTACCGACAGCCAGGGCGCGACCTTCGCCGAACTGCGCCAGGAAGCCGAGGCCGGCAACCGCAACGCCGCCTGGCAGCTGGCGCACCGCCTGCGCGGGGTGACGGCGAATCTTGGCGCGCTTCACGCGGCGCGCGCCGCCCAGGCGCTGGAAGGCGCGCTGCACGATGCCGACGCCGGCACCGTGCTGCTGCGCGTGGCCGAACTGGGACGCGCGCTCGACCTGCTGGCCGCCTCGGCGCGCGCTCTGGCCCGTCCCGCTGCGGCCGCTGCCACTGCCGCCGCCGGCGACACCGCCGCGTCCGCGGCGGGTGACGGCGCCGCACTGCACGAATCGCTGGCACGCCTGCGCCACCTGCTGGAGAATAACAATATGAAGGCGCTGGCCGACGCCGATGCGCTGCGTGCACAACTGGCGCTTGAAGCCGGGCCGGAAGCGGCGGGCGCGCTGTTCGACGCCGTCGCCACCCTGCGCTTCGGCGAAGCGCTGCGCCTGGTCGATGGACTGATGAAGCCGAAGGAGACGTGATGAGCTGGACCCAGATGGCCCTGAACGGCCGCATCCTGGTGGTCGACGATGCGATGGAAAACGTCCAGATCCTGCATGCGGCGCTGCAGGACGAGCAGGAAGTGCTGTTCGCGCTCGACGGCGCGCGCGCGCTCGAACTGGCGCGCACCCAGCATCCCGACCTGATCCTGGTCGACGCGGTGATGCCGGACATCGACGGCTACGCCGTGTGCAAGCTGCTGCGCGCCGCGCCCGAGACGCGCGACATCCCGGTGATCTTCGTCACCGCCCTGAAAACCCCGGAAGACGAAACGCGCGCGCTGGAAGCCGGCGCCGTCGACTTCATCACCAAGCCGGTGAACGCCGCCGTGGTGCGCGCGCGGGTGCGCACCCAGCTCACCGTCAAGCGCCAGGCCGACGCCCTGCGCGCCCTGACCCTGACCGATCCGCTCACCGGCGTGGCCAACCGCCGCGCTTTCGATGAACGGCTGGAAGCGGAGTGGCGCCGCTGCGCCCGCGCCGCTCTGCCGGTGGCGCTGATCCTGGTCGACGTCGACCACTTCAAGGCCTACAACGACCACTACGGCCATCAGGGCGGCGACGCCTGCCTGGTGCAGGTGGCGGCGGCGCTGCGGCGCGGCGCCGGCCGCACCCACGACCTGGTCACGCGCTACGGCGGCGAAGAATTCGCGATCCTGCTGCCGCAGCTCGACGCCCTCGGCGCTGAGGGTGTGGCGCACCGGCTGCTGGAAGCACTGGCCCAGCTCGACCTGCCGCACGCGGCCTCGCCCACCGCCCCGCACATCACGGTCAGCATGGGCCTGTGCAGCATGGTGCCGGGCGAGGGCCAGGGGCACGAGGCCCTGTTCGCCGCGGCAGACACGCTGCTGTACCAGGCCAAGGCGGGCGGGCGCAACCAGTACCGGATGGCGGACAAAGACACGATGAGCACGATGAGCGCGGCGCGCTGAGACGGTTCAGACGTAGGCGCGGAACAGCAACTCGGCCACGCACACCGGCTTCGGCTGACCCTCGGCCTCGACCGTCGCCTCCCACGCCAGCTGCCAGCCGCCCGCCACCGGCTCGGCGCGGCGCAGCGTCCAGCGCGCACGCACCCGGCTGCCGGCCGGCAGCGGCGCCGGGAAGCGCACCTTGTCCAGGCCGTAGTTGACGCCCATGCGCATGCCGCCGATGGTGACGGCGTCGGCCAGCATCGCCGGCAGCAGCGCCAGCGTCAGGAAGCCATGCGCCACCGGCTGGCCCCAGGGCGATTCGCGCCGGCAGCGCTCGGGATCGTTGTGGATCCATTGGTGGTCGTCGGTGGCGTCGGCAAAAGCGTCGATGCGGGTCTGGCCGACCTCGAACCAGGCGGACAGCGCCACCTCGGCGCCGACCAGCGGCGAGAGCGCATCGACCGCGATGGTGGTGGTGCTCATGTGAATTCCGGCACCGGCGACGTGGCGCGGGAACAGCCGTGCGAACACCCGGCAAGGTGCGGCAGAAATGCTGGAGAGGAAGAGGAAAAGACGCGGACCTGGCCAGCGAAGGCCGGGTCCGGCTGGGAGTTCAGGACCATGTCATATCCAGGAAAGTCACTGCGTGGCAGCTATGGTTCCCGGGATTGTACCTGAATGAGGTGCGCCGCCAAGCCAGCCTGGCGGTGCCCGCAGGCGCCGGCATTCGCGGCGCCTGCGGTCGTTGCCGCTGCGGTGACTACGCTGTCGTCGCGTCTGTTACGGACGGACGGCAGCGCGCTCCGATCAGCGCTTGCTGCGACGACGGCTCAGCGAACCAGCGCCAACCAGGCCGGCCAGCATCAGGGCCACGGTGCCTGGTTCCGGCACGGCGGCGACGTCGTTCGGCGCGGCGCCGATCGGATCGGCCGCTGGCAGGGCCAGGATCGGACCTGCTGCAGGCTGCTCGGCATTGCCGCCGCCGCTGCCGGTACCGGTGCCGCTGCCGGCGCCCGCACCGGTGCCGGCGCCAGGCTGGGTCGCATTGCCGCCACCGCTGCTGCCACCGGTGCCGCCACCACCACCGCCGCCGCCACCGCCGCCGCCGCCACCGGCTGCGGCGCCAGGGGTGCCGCCAGGTACGATCTTGACACCGTCGGCATCATTGATCACCGAGGTCGAGTTGCCGTAGCGTGCGGCCAGCAGGCCGTTGCCGGCGCTGAGCAGGTAGCTGGCGTCGATGCCTTGCTGAACGAACAGTTTCTGGGCGTCGCTGGACGACATGTAGGCGCTGCTGTTGCTGGCCAGGGCCGTGGTCAGCGCAGCGCTGTTGCCCGAGCCGTGCGAGATACCGCCGACGAGGCTGACATCACCGCCGAGCACGCCCGAACTGATGATGTTGGTGCCGTTGGCGGTCCAGCCGTTGACGAACGTTGCGGTGCTGACCACATCCGCTTGGGCAGCGCCGGCACTTGCCAGCAGAGCAGCGACAACAAGGTGACGAATTGACATGGAAGAAACTCCTAAGGTAAGTTGGCGTTATTCTTTTTACAACCAAGAGTGATCCTAGCATAACGACAAAAACCTTAATCTTTCTCATGAGTCAAATCGTGCGTGCGCCCTTATTGTTGAGATTTAGCATAAAAATGCCAAATTAATATTATTGAAAGGATATTTATCTTGCATACACTCAGGTGCTGAAAATCTTCAATTCAGCCGTATGTGATTTGACTTGCAATATTTTTTGCACGGCTACATGTGTTTGATACATTTTCGCGGCATGCCAAAAAGCAAGCGCAACCTCGCATGTGCAGCGCCAACGAAAAACGGCCGCGCCACAAAGGACGCGGCCGCTGGCCGACAGCAGCAACCGGCGCGCGGTGCGCCGGGCTTCTGCTACGTCAGTTGGCTTTCGCCGTCGTGTTGGTCATGTACGGCATGGCGCGCAAGGCCAGGCGGGTATCGGTCTTCAGCATGCCGGCTTCGTCGGCCAGGATATTGGCCGCTTCCTGCAGGATCACGTCCTTGGCATCCTTGGCGGCCTTTTCGGCTGCCAGTTCGGCCGCCAGGTTGCGCTCGTCCGCCTGCAGGCCGTCGTCCTGGCGCGGGGTACCGCGCACCGCCACCACCGATTTCCCGGCCTTGGTCGGATCCGGCGTTTCGGCGCGCTTTTCCTTGCTGCCCGGGCCGCTCGCAGGCTCGTCCGGCGTGGCCGAGTTGCCGGCCAGGCGAGCCTCACGCAGCTTGGAGCGGGCGTCCTGGGTGTCGCGCTCCTTGCGCCGCACCGCTTCGTTGAGCGAGATCGCGTTTTCCTTGCGCAGCTTGAGCACCTCGGCAATGTCTTCCTGCAGGAACTGGAAGTCCTTGTCCTTGGCGATGCGCGCCTCATGCCGCTTCTGCAGCGGGCCGACCAGTTCTTTCAGGTCGCCCAGCGGCATGTATTGCGCCGGCTTGATCGACACCCACGGCAGCGCGTTGTCGTACGACGATTCGCCGAAGTTCTCGATGTCGGCCAGCACCGGCAGCTTGATGTCCGGCGTCACGCCGCGCAGCTGCGTGGTGCCGCCGTTGATGCGGAAGAACTGCGCGATCGTCATCTTCAGTTCGCCGTAACGCGCTTTCTCGTTGGGCGCGAAGCGATCCAGGTCGATCAGGGTCTGGACCGTGCCCTTGCCGAAGCTCGGCTCGCCGATGATCAGGCCGCGGCCGTAATCCTGGATCGCCGCCGCGAAGATTTCCGAGGCCGAGGCCGAACCGCGGTTGATCAGCACGCCTACCGGACCGTCCCAGGCCAGGCCGGCCCTGGTGTCGCTTTCGACTTCGACCCGCCCTTCGGCGGTCCGCTGCATCACCACCGGACCCTTGTCGATAAAGAGACCAGTCAATTCGATGGCCTCGGTCAGCGAACCGCCGCCGTTGTTGCGCAAGTCGATCAGGACATTGTCCACCTTCTCTTTCTTGAGCTCGGTGAGAATGCGTTCGACGTCGCGGGTGGCGCTGCGGAAGTCCTTGTCGCCGCGGCGGCGCGCTTCGAAGTCGAGGTAGAAGGTCGGCAGCGAGATCACGCCGATGCGGCGCTCGACGCCGCCTTCCTTGACCTTCATGATGCTCTTCTTGGCGGCCTGCTCTTCCATGCTGATCTTCTTGCGCACCATCGACACGCTGACGTGCTTGGCGTCGACGCCGCCGTCGCCCGGGATCACGTCAAGGCGCACGGTCGAGCCTTTCTCGCCGCGCACCAGCGCCACCACGTCGTCCAGGCGCCAGCCCAGCACGTCGGTGAAGGCGCCATTGCCCTGGGCCACGCCGACGATCCGGTCGCCCACCTTCAGCTTGCCCGATTTGTCGGCCGGGCTGCCCGGCACGATTTCGCGGATCACGGTGTAGTCGTCGCGCGATTGCAGCACGCAGCCGATGCCTTCCAGCGACAGGCGCATGGCGATGTCGAAGTTGTCGGCCGAGCGCGGTCCCAGATAGTTGGTGTGCGGCTCGATCGCGGTGGCATACGCGTTCATGAACATCTGGAACACGTCTTCGTTGTTCAGCTTGCGGATGCGGCTGACGTAGTTCTCGTAGCGTTTATCGAGCGTCTCGCGGATCGACTTGTCGTCCTTGCCGGCCAGCTTCAGGCGCAGCCAGTCGTTCTTGACGCGCTTCCTCCACAGGTCGCGGATCTCGTCTTCGCTCTTGGCCCACGGGGCCTTTTCGCGATCCAGCTGCAGGGTTTCGTCGGTGTTGAAATCGAACCTGGTCTTGAGCAGGCCGCGGGCATACGCCATGCGGTCGGCGAAGCGCTGCTGGTACAGGTTGTAGATCGCGAACGGGACCGTGAGGTCTTCGTTGTTGATGGCGTCGTCCATTTTGGTGCGCTGCGCGGCGAAGCCATCGAGGTCGGCCTGCACGAAGTACAGCTTCTCGCTGTCGAGCGCATCGAAGTAATTGTCGAAGATCTTGACCGACATCGCATCGTCCAGCGGCACCGCCTTGTAGTGGTAGCGGCCCAGCACGCGCGAGGCCCACAGCGCAGCTTGCGTCTGGGCGGCGATCGGCTTCATCTGGGTGGCGGTCGGGGTGCCGCCTGGGTTCGGCTTGGGAGGCTTGGCAGGTTCGGCCGGCTTGGCAGGCGCCGGCGGCTGCACCACGGCGGCCGATTTTTCAGGCTGCGCGGTCACCACATGGGCCGACATGGCGAACGCCACGGCGGCGATGAGCACGTGCTTCTTCATTCTCTGTTTCTCCGAACGGGGATCCTGTTGCGGTTCCGGGACGCGGGCGGCAAGCCCGACGTTCCGTGCTTTGCGGTCCATTCTACAGGATGAACTAGCGGTGCAGAGGCGGCTTATCCCGGTTGGATATGGTCGAAAGCGAAATATTAAGGCTGGCGTAAGTCATCCGCAGCCAGCTGCTGCAGGTCTATTTACCCTTTTACAAGTTCGAGCAGCGCGTCACGGAACATCCATAGCGCGCCAAGCCCCGCCAGCAAGGGCGCCCACGGCCACGAGCGCGCCGCCAGCTTCCAGTCCACCGGCGACGGCCAGAACGACAGAAACTGCGGCGCCAGCACGGGCATCAAGGCCAGGTCGAGCGGTTCGAACACCCAGCCATGGCGGGTGCGCCACCACGCCACCGCGAACGGCAGCAGCAAGACCAGCAGCGGCGCCAGCGCCGCCGGCGCCGCGTTGTACCAGCGCAGGTTGGCAAAGGTGACCGAGCCGAGCTCCCAGTTGTGGCCCCGTCCTTGCCCACCCTTCAGGCGCTTGATGCGGCGCGGCACCACGCTCATGCCGATCGGCTCGGCATTGGTCAGCAGGCCGGCCGAGAAATGGGCCAGTTCATGGAACAACGTACCCACTGCGGTGAACACGAAGAAAGCGGGATGGGCGGCGGCGCCGATCCACAGCAGCAGCGCCAGCGCCATCGAAGGCGCCAGGTACAGCAGCATGTCGATGATGGAGGGCCCCTGGGCGCAGACCAGCGCCGGGAGCCAGGCGCTGCAGGAGAGCAGCGACGCCATCGGGATTTACCTGGCGTAGAAGCAGCGGCCGCACGCCTGGCGGTAGCTTTCGTTGCCGCCGATGCTGACCTGCTCGCCTTCGCGGATGCGGCGGCCGCACTCGTCGACGCGGATGTTCATGGTCGCCTTCTTGCCGCAGGTGCAGATGTTCTTGATCTCTTCGATGTCGTCGGCCAGCGCCAGCAGGTAGGCCGAGCCGGGGAACGGTTCGCCGCGGAAATCGCTGCGCAGGCCATAGCAGATCACCGGCACCCCGCGCACCTGGGCCAGCTGGTGCAGCTGGCCGACCTGGGCGGTGGAGAGGAATTGCGACTCGTCGACCAGCACGCAGGCCACCTCAGGCACGTTCGCGAGGAAATCGGTATCGGCATGGAACACTTCGGCGTTGCGCTGCGCGCCCAGGCGCGAGGTGATCAGGCCGACGCCGTAGCGGTTGTCGATCGCAGCCGTGTAGAGCTTGACCTGCTGGCCCTGCTCTTCGTAGTTGTGCGCGACCTGCAGCAGGGCGGTCGATTTGCCGGCGTTCATCGCCGAGTACCTGAAATAAAGTTTGGCCACTGCCTGTCCTGCCTTGCTGAGTGCGTGAAAACCGCGTGAGAGGGTGAAACGAAGTGCGGGATTATATCAAGCAGGAAACTATGGCCGCCAGCGCTGAATGCGGCGCCGGGGTCGGCTTTTCAGCCGATCGGCTGCGCCGGGTTGCCGGCCACCTGGCTGCCGGCCGCCACGTCGTGCGTGACCACGCTGCCGGCGCCGATGATGGCGTCGTCGCCAACGGTGACGCCGGGCAGGATGATGGCGCCGCCGCCGATCCAGACGTTGCGTCCGATCGTGACCGGGCGCCCCGATTCGAAGCCGGCGCGGCGCAGCGACGGGTCGCGCGGATGGTCGGCGGTGTAGATGTGCACGCCGGGACCGATGCGGGTGTCGTCGCCGATCGTGATCGGGGCCACGTCGAGGAACACGCAATCGAAGTTGATGAACACGCGCGCGCCCAGCGTGATGTGCCAGCCGTAATCGCAGTAGAACGGCGGACGCAGGGTGGCGCCCAGCCCGGCGCGTGCGATGCGCTCGAGCAGCAGCGTTTGCCAGTTGGCCGGGTCGCCCAGCGCCGCGTTGTAGCGCGCCAGCCAGGCGCCAGTGGCGGCCTGTTCGGCGCGCAGTTCCGGGTCGCTGGCGTGGTACTGCATGCCGGCCAGCATCTTCTGCTTTTCAGTTAAATCCATTGTTCCCTTTACATTCCCGGATGGTACTTGCGTTCCAGGTTGCGTTCGATGTCTTCCTTGTAGAACAGCACGTCCTTGAACTCGCCGCGCGCGTACATCGCGGCCTGGTCGTCGAAGTGCGCAGAGGTGGGATCGCTGCTCTGGCCGCCGGCCAGGATGCTCTTGGCGCGCACTTTCGGGCCGAACTCGACCGCAGCGACGAAGCTGTTGCCGCGGTCGCCATAGATGCGCTTGGTCTTCTGCTTGGCCACCATGCCGAACGAGGCCAGCGAGCCCCAGTTGGCCGAGGGAAAGGCCACCGGCCAGCTCGGTTTGCTGTCGTCGTATTGCTGGTCGACGTCGCCGCTGATGCGCTGGAAGCGGTTGATCTCGCCCCACGGCGTGCGCCAGGCGCCGAAGTCGGCACTCAATTTATCGGACGCGCGCACCAGCGCGTCCAGCCGCTCGGCCGGGCTCAGGCGATCGGCGATGTAGTCGACCACCGGGATGCGCTCGGCCCGCGCGCGTGCGCCATGTTCCTTGACCATTTCCTGGCCCCAGTAGATTGCCAGCGAGGTCGGCACCGAGTCGGCGGCGTAGCGCAGATTCCAGCCGCGCAGCACGGCGATCTGCTCGGCCAGTAGCGCCTGGCGCGGGTCGCTCGCGTGCAGCGCCTCATGGTCGGCCACCACCTTCGGCACCAGCGGCTCGAAGGCTTGCAGGCGGGTGTCGTAGGATGCGGCGATCAGGCTGTCGATGGTCACGCTCTTCTTCGCCTGCACTTCCTTGAACACGCGCGCCGCATTGCGCCCGCGCGCATTCTCGGGTAATGACCACATGTAGGTCGGATAGTTCTTGCACACCGGGCTGCTGGCGCCGGCCGCAGTGCACGGCCAATTGTTCGTGTTCAACAGATAGCCGCTGGCCGGATTGAACAGGGTAATCGTGTCCTTGATGGCGTGCAGGCCCTGCCATTCGGTGGCCGGGGTGCTGCCGTCGACCGGGCGGGTCCAGTCGTAGGCCGGATTACGCTTGGGGATGAAGTTGCCGTGGAAGTAGGCGATATTGCCCTTGGCATCGGCGTACACCGTGTTGTTGGAGGAATTGGTGCGCAGCTCCATGGCCTTGGTGAAGGCGGCGTAGTCGCGCGCCTTGGTGCGGGTATACGATTGGGTCAATGCCTTTAGGGGTTCGTCCATCATCCTGACCGCCACCCATTTGCCGTCCTGGCTGCGCACCACCGGGCCGTGGTGGGTGAAATACGCCGTGACGACGCGGCTGGTCATGGTCCCATCCGCTTGCTTGTACGGCAGCGCGATCGGCACCGCGCGCAGCGGGCGCTGTTCCTTGCCATACTGGTAGAAGAATTTGCCGTCGCGCTCAGTCACCGTTTCCAGGTACTCGTCGATCACGTCGCCGCCGCCCGAGGTATGCATCCAGCCCAGCTTGTCGTTGAAGCCCTGGTAGATGAAGAACTGGCCCCAGGTCACGGCGCCATAAGCATTCAGGCCCTGCTCGCTCACCATGTGGATTTCTGGACGGAAGTAGAACGAGGTGTGAGGGTTGATCATCAACAGCGCGTGCCCGCTGGCGGACAGCTTGGGCGCGATCGCGAAACCGTTCGAGCCGCGCGGCTCGGTGTCGAAACCCTTGTCCAGCTGCGCGACTGTGTTTGCAGCAGCGTGTTGCGGCTTGCCGTAGAAGGCTTCCAGGTCCTTCAGTTCGATCGACTCGATGTCGCCGCCGATGCTGCCCTCGCTGAAGGTCAGCGCCATCCACGGCTCGAAGCGGGTGATCAGCTTCGGTTTCACTTCCGGATGGGTGTACAGGTAATAGTTCAGGCCATCGGCGAAACCGATCATCAACTGCTTGAGCCATTCCGGACTGGCGGCGTATTTGGCCCGCATGTCGTCCGGCTGGATGTACAGCTTCATGCGCAGGTCACGCCAGATTTCGGCCTCGCCCTCGACCTCGGCCAGGCGCCCCATCGCATTGATGTAGTTGAGCTCGACGCGATTGAAATCGTCCTCGGCCTGGGCGTACAGCATGCCGAACACGGCGTCGGCATCGGTCTTGCCGAACACGTGCGGGATGCCCCATTTGTCGCGCATGATCGTCACCGCCCCCGCCGTCTTTTTCCAGCGCGCGATTTCTTCGGCGCTGAACGGTTTCTGGGGGCTGCCGGCAACGACCGGCGTCTTCTTCGGCGCCACCGCCTGCGTCGGGGACGCGATGGCGGCGCTGCTCAGCAGCATGGCGCCGGTCAGGAGTGCGAGGGACGAGCGTGGCAGGGGCATCTTTTTTCTCCGTGTTATCGGCCGTGCGGGAAAGGATCAGGCGTCGTCGAGACCGGCGTTGATCAGGCGCTGCTTGAGGCGTTCGTTATCGGTCAGCAAGGTCGCCATGCGGTCCTTCAGCGCCGCGATCTCCTTGCGCAGCGCGGCGGCGTCGTCACCGCCTTCGGCAGCTTCCTTTTCCTTGCGCGGACGGGTCGCCATCTTCTGCTCGCGCACCTGGCGCGCGGCCTGCTGCAATTCCTTGCGCCCGCCGGCCACGGCCGCGATCTGCGCTTCCTGCGGCAGCTGGGCCACATTCGCGGCGGCATTGATCGAGATGGCGCCGGTACGCACCGCCTCGACCAGCTGCGGCGTGGCCGCCTTCTGGATCCGTTCGATCTGGCTGATGGTGTTGCTCGACACCCGCGCCGCCTTGGCCACTTCCTCGCGCGTGTTCCACGGCGGTGGCGGACGCGCGTCGATGTCGTCCGGGCTCGGCTCGGGCGGATCCTCGGCCAGCTTGTGCGCCATGCGCGCGGTCACGATCTCCTTCTTGCGCAGGGCCAGCAGGCCGCGCTGGAAATCGGACACGCTGCGGCGCGCCAGGTGGTTGTCGATCATCCACAGCATCACGTCCTCGATCGAGGCGAAGCCGTTGTTCTGGACGGTGCGGAATTCGATGTTGTGCTTGCGGCAGATTTCGTAGCGATTATGGCCGTCGATCAGCGTGTCCTGCCACAGCACCAGCGCGTCGCGGCAACCTTCGGCCAGCAGGCTGCGCTCGAGGGCGGCGTATTCGATGTCGGTCAGCGGATCGACGAAGGAGCGCAGTTCGTCGTTGATTATGATGTTCAAGTCTTTTCCTCGTGCTTCACGGGCGCCGCATCGGGGTCGCGGTGCCGTCCGGCATGCTACACCATCCCGGCGGGGGCGCCAAAACCTTGGCTGCCGATCGCCATGCATGTCAGCAAAGCAAAATTGCACTTATGCTCCGGCAATAGCATGCGTGTGCTAGAATTCTGCCGCTGCCCGAATGGTGAAACTGGTAGACACCCGGGACTTAAAATCCCGTGCCAGAAATGGCGTGCCGGTTCGATCCCGGCTTCGGGCACCACCTTCAGCACGTTCGTTCCAAGCGTCCCAAGCAGCTGACGCTCCTCAATTCGCACCCTGACCGACCGGTCAATCTGGCACTTCCACTTTTGCTCCGGAGTGTTCATGCGTCCATTGCTGCCCCTGCTACTGTTGCTATGTGTCCCGTTCGCGGATGCACGCTCTCCCGATGACCTGGTCAAAGCCGCGCGCACGCAGGTCGGCGTGACCATCAGCTACGATCCCGCTTACCGCAAGCTGGCCTTCCCCGGCGGCGACGTCCCGCCCGACCGTGGTGTCTGCACCGACGTCGTCATCCGCGCCTACCGCAAGCTCGGCATCGACCTGCAGGCGCTGGTGAACCGCGACATGCGCACCGCCTGGTCGGCGTATCCGAAGCACTGGGGCCTGAAGTCGACCGACACCAATATCGACCATCGCCGCGTGCCCAACCTGGAAGTGTTTTTCAGGCGCCATGGCAGCGCGCTGCCGACCAGCGAGCGGGCGAGCGACTACAAGCCGGGCGACATCGTCACCTGGCTGGTGCCGCCGCACCTGCCGCATATCGGGATCGTAGCCGACGAGCGCTCGGCCAACGGCACCCCGCTGATCATCCACAATATCGGCGCCGGCACCCAGGTCGAGGACATCCTGTTCGCGTTCAAGATGATGGGGCATTACCGTTACCTGCCGTCCGCGCCCTCTTCCTGAATCCACAAAAAAAATGCCGCTGTCGCACGAAGCAGACAGCGGCCGAATCCTCAGCCATGCTGAGATGGAGACACAAGAGAACCGACCACATCGCCGGTAACGGTTATTAGTATGAGGCCTTCGACCCCGCGCACAAGTGCCGTGCCGGGTAATCCGAATCGCGCCGTGACGTCGGAAAATTCGTACACATTGCTTTGTGAGATGACCATTGGAAATCTTTCCGGAACTGGCCTGACAACGATCATCCGTTGATCCGTATCAAACCTGATTTGAACGCCGGTCCCGTCCGGGAATGAAGCAGCCGTCGACCGATCCAAGTACATAGCCATGCCGCCCGGGCATCCCGCGCGGCCGATGGCATCCGTCCCGCTTGCCTGAGCGAAAGGAACCGGCATGTACAAGACCATCGTGGTGCACGTCGACGGCAGTCCCGAGCAGGAGTCGCGGGTGCGCGCCGGCGCCCTGCTGGCCAACCTGTTCGACGCCCACCTGATCGGCAGCGCGGCCACCGGCATTTCCTGGTTCGACTATTCGCTCCTGATCGGCTCGATGGGCGCGCCAATGATGCCCGAGTCCGACTTCAGCGGCATGCGCGCTGCGGTGCGGGCCCGCCTGGACGAGTTTGGCGCCGCGATTCAGCGGCGTGGCGTCGCCTCGTACGAAACGCGCATGCTCGAAGACGATGCCCGCTTCGCCCTGCTGCTCGAATCGCGCTATGCCGACCTGGTGATCGTCAGCCGCGAATCGGAACCGGTCGCCGTTCCCGGCATGCCGGCCCAGGCCCGCGCGCTGCCCGAATACATCGCGCTGCACGGCGCGCGGCCGATCCTGGTGGTGCCGCCCGGCTGGCAAGAGCAGCGCTTCCCCGGCACCGTGGTGGCCGGCTGGGACGGCAGCATGCAGGCAATCCGCGCGATTTCGGCCGCCCTGCCGCTGCTGCAGCAGGCCGACGCGGTCAAGCTCACCCTGGTCAACCCGGATGCGATGGCCGACGTACACGGCGAAGAGCCGGGCGCCGACATGGCGCTGCACCTGGCGCGCCACGGCGTGAAAGTCGAGGTGGTGCTAGAGCAGTCGCGCGGCGCCACCGGCGACGCGCTGATGGGCGTAGCGCGGCGCCAGGGCGCCGGGCTGCTGGTGGCCGGCGCCTTCGGCCACAGCCGCTACCGCGAATTCGTGCTGGGCGGCGTCACCCGTTCGCTGCTGGGGGCCAGCAGCACGCCGCTGCTGCTGGCCCATTGAGACGATCGTTGCCATGGCGCCAGATTCGCGTCCCGCTCAGAACCCCGACCCTGCCGGCAGCGAACGCCGGCTCGAAGGCAGCGCCTGGCAAGGCGGCATCCACCGCCATGCGCGGGCGGCGGGCGGCAAGCATCACACCGACCTGATCCTGTGGGCGGCGCTCGGATGCACCACCGGCCACCTGTCGCCGGCCGCGCCCGGCATGGCGTGGTTCGACTGGGCCAGCCACTTGATGATGTCGCCCGACAAGCAGCAGGAATTGTTCACCGACGCCGTGCTCGGCTGGCAGCGCTGGTGGAGCTACGTCACCGATCCGAGCCATCACGGCGCCGCCCCGGTGCGCCCGCTGGCCCAAGATAAACGCTTCAGCGACCCGGCCTGGAATGCCCGGCCCTGGCACCAGTTGAGCCAGGCATTTTTGATGGGCCAGCAATGGTGGCACCGCGCCACCTCCACCGTGCGCGGGGTGGCGCCGCATCACGCCGACCTGGTCACCTTCGTTGCGCGGCAGTTGCTCGACGGTGTGGCGCCCTCGAATTTCGTGTCGACCAAAGGTGGCGGTGACGCCAGGCAAAGTGGTGATGGCGAACCGGCTGGTCGAACTGCTGCGCTACGACCCGGTCACGCCGACCGTGCATGCGACGCCGCTGCTGATCGTGCCGGCGTGGATCATGAAGTACTACATCCTCGACCTTTCTCGGCACAACTCGCTGGTGCGCTACCTGGTCGAGCACGGGCATACGGTGTTCATGGTCTCGTAGAAGAATCCGCAGGCCGAAGACCGCGATCTGACCATGGACGACTACCGCCAGCCAGGCGCCATGGCGGCCATCGACGCCATCCTGGCCCAGACCGGCGCGCGCCAGGTGAATGCGGCCGGTTACTGTCTGGGCGGCACGCTGCTGGCGATCGCGGCGGCGGCAATGGCGCGCGACCACGATCACCGGCTGACCAGCATCTCGCTGCTGGCGGCCCAGGTCGACTTCACCGAGCCGGGCGAATTGTCGCTGTTCATCGACGACAGCCTGGCCAGTGCGCGCTACCTGGTCGGCGCGGCCGGTGTCGCTCAGCGACATCGACGTGCCGGTGTGCGCCGTCGGCACGCTCACCGGCCACGTGGCGCCCTGGCGTTCGGTGTACAAGATCATTCCGCTGACCGATACCGAGATCACTTTCATCCTGACCAGCGGCGGGCACAACGCCGGCGTGGTGTCGCCGCCGGACAGCTGGCAGGCGCGCGTGCCACAGGTGAACGGCAGCTGGTGGCCGGCCTGGGAAGGCTGGCTGGCGCGCCACGCCGGGGCGCAGGTGGCGCCGCCGGCGCTGCTGGCCAATACGCCGGCGGCGCCGGGTAACTATGTGCTGCAGGCGTGAACGCGGCCTGACGCAAGGTCGAGCACGATGTTGCGCGAGCGTCCACAGACAACGCGTGTCGCCGCCCCGACCGGCCAGTTCAGCGCGACCGGCTTCAGCTCAGCCAAGTTCAACGCCGCTCAGCGCGACACGGCCTGGCCCGGCTCAGCCCCTGGTGCGCGCGTCCCATCCCGCCATGGCCACCTGTGCCACCGCTTCGAGCTCCTCCTGCGGGACGCCATCGCGCGCCAGGATCGACATTCCGTACTGTACGGTCTGGATGAAGCGCGCCAGCGCGGCGCCATCGACCGAGGCAGCCAGTTCGCCCACGGCCACCGCCTGTTCGATGCGCGCCTTCAAGCGTTCATAGGCCACATGGCGTCCTGAACGCACCAGCTCGCCCAGTTCGGCATGGCCTTCGCTCCCGACCGCCGACAGCGTCAGCATGCAGCCGCGCGGCATATCGACCACGCTGCCGGTCAGGGCCGCGGCCGAATCCATCAGCAGCGCCAGCACCGCCTCACGCGCTGTGCCGGCGCTGCAGAAATTGCCCCAGACGAAGTGCGAATTGCTGCTGGCGTAATGCTCGACCGCCTCCGCATACAGCGCTTCCTTCGAGCCGAACGCTGCGTACAGGCTGGGCGAACCGATTCCCATCGCTTCGGTCAGGTCGGCAATCGAGGTGGCGCCATAGCCCTTGGTCCAGAACAGGCGGGTCGCCTTTTCCAGAGCGGCGGCGCGGTCGAACGCGCGTGGGCGGCCGCGCATGCGGGCCACTGTCTTGTCAGTGGCGGGCATCGTCGAATCAGATTTTTGCATCATTCACTATATAAACCCGGACGCGCTGAATGGCAATACCAAGAATTCTATATCAATCGACACAAAAAGATTGACGGACGTCCGAACGCCGCATTACTATTTCTGTGTCGATCATTATATTAATAGCCCAGCCTGCCGGGAGATCGGCAGCCGACCGCTCGTCCCGCCACCAGCTGGCCACCCGAACCAGACAAAGGAAGTGACATGCCAGACAAGAAGAACGGCCAGATCGTGATCGCCGCGCGCCCCAATGGCCGCGCCAAAACCAGCGATTTCCAGTTGATCGAATCGCCCATGCCGGCCGCCGGCCAGGGCCAGGTGTTGTTCCGCAATATCCTGATTTCGATGGACCCGTATCAGCGCAACCTGATGGGCAATGCCTCGAGCGAGCTGACGCCGCTCGCGCTCGGCCAGCCGATGGCCGGCCCCACGGTGGCCGTCGTCGAACACAGCGACAACCCGGCATTTGCCGTCGGCGAGCACGTCGTCACCTGGTCCGGCTGGCAGGAACACGGCGTCTCGGATGGCGCCGGCCTGCAAAAGATCGACCCGGACGCCGCGCCCTTGTCGACCGCGCTCGGCGTGCTCGGCCATACGGGCCTTACCGCCTGGGTTGGCATGCGCAAATTCGTCGCCCCCAAGCCGGGCGGCACCGTCGTGGTGACGGCAGCGGCTGGTTCGGTCGGTTCCGTCGCGGCCCAGCTCGCCAAGCTGGACGGACAGCGCGTGGTCGGTATCGCGGGCGGACCGGACAAGGTGCGCTACCTGAAGGAAGAATTGGGCCTGGACGCAGCGGTCGACTACAAGGCGCCCGACTTCGCCGAGCAACTGGCCAAGGCGCTCCCAAGCGGCCTCGACACGCTATTCGACAATGTCGGCGGCTATATGTTTGAAGCGCTGATGCCCCACTTTAATCACCACGCCCAGATCGTGGTGTGCGGCACGATGGCGCAATACGACGCGCCTGGCGCCGCCCCCGGCCCGAATCGCCTGCCCGAATTGCTGAAGCTGTTCCTGTACCGCTTCATCCGCATCCACGGCTTCGCCCTGCCCGACCACTACGACAGCTTCCCGGACTTCGTCGCCGAAGTCGCACCGCTGGTGGCGCAAGGAAAAATCAAGTACAGCGAAGAGTTCGTTGATGGCTTCGAAAACATCCCGGCGGCCTTCCTGCGCCTGTTCGATGGCCGCAACCGCGGCAAGCTGATCGCCCGCATCGGCTGATTATTTCTCCCCTCCAGAAAGGAACCATCATGAAGCCATTGGAAGGAAAACGCGCCCTCGTCACCGGCGCCTCACGCGGCATCGGCGCCGGCATCGCCCTGGCGCTGGCCGACAGCGGCGCCGACATCGCCATCACCTATGTGCGCTCGGCCGAACGCGCCGCCGAAGTGGTCAAGGCGATCGAAGCGAAGGGCCGGCGCGCGGTCGCGATCCAGGCCGACAGCGCCGACCCGCAGGCCGTGAAGCGTTCGGTCGACGAAGCGGCCGAACGTCTTGGCGGCCTCGACATTTTGGTGAACAACGCCGGCATCGCCCGCGCCGGCAGCGTCGCCGAGATCAGCCTGGAAGACATCGACGCCCAGCTCAACGTGAACGTGCGCGCCGTGATCCTGGCCGCGCAGGCGGCGATTCCGCATCTGAAGCAAGGCGGGCGCATCATCACCATCGGCTCCTGCCTGGCCGAGCGCGTCCCGTTCGGCGGCCTCACCGTGTATTGCCTGAGCAAATCCGCCCTGCTCGCCTTTACGCGCGGCCTGGCCCGCGAAGTGGGCCCGCTGGGGATCACCGCCAACCTGGTACAGCCGGGACCGACCGACAGCGACATGAACCCGACCGACGGTCAGGCGGCCGACGGCCAGCGCGCCCTGACCGCGCTCGGCCACTACGGCACGCCGGCCGACATCGGCGCCGCGGTCGCTTTCCTCGCCAGCCCGGCGGCGCGCCAGATCACCGGTACCACGTTGACCGTCGATGGCGGCACGAATGCCTGAGTAAATTCCGAGTGCCGGATCGACGCAGACCAGCCGCGGCTGGTCTTTTTTTCGCCCCGCCATTCGAGCCGCGACAGTTCAGGCTTCAAGCGAACGCGGCCCCAATCCATGCTGAACTAGAATCAAATTGACAACGGAATCATTCCTCCCGCATATCCCGGCGCCGCGGTATTGACGCCGGCCAGGACGCGGGTCAACGCAATCGAAGAGAAGGAATCGTCCAGCATGGAACCCATCCGCGACCTCAAGCTCACCCGGCGCGACCTGCTGATCGCAGGCGCCGTGTCGGCCACCACCATGGCCGTGCCGCAGGCCGGCGCCCAGCCGGCCAACGGCGCCAACGCCCCGGCCGACACCCATCCCGGCACCGTCACCAGCGGCGTGAATTTCACCGTCAACGGCAAGCCGGTCAAGCTCGAACTCGACACCCGCACCACCCTGCTCGACGCGCTGCGCGAGCACCTGCACCTGACCGGCTCGAAAAAGGGCTGCGACCAGGGCCAGTGCGGCGCCTGCACCGTCATCGTCGACGGCCGCCGCATCAATTCCTGCCTGTCATTGGCGGTGATGCACGAAGGCGCGCAGATCACCACCATCGAAGGCCTCGGCACGCCCGACAAGCTGCACCCGATGCAGGCCGCGTTCGTGAAACACGACGGCTACCAGTGCGGCTACTGTACCCCGGGCCAGATCTGTTCGGCCGTGTCGGTCATCGACGAAATCCGCCAGGGCGTCCCGAGCCACGTCACGGGCGACCTGAACGTCAAGCCGCTGCTCAGCGTCGACGAGATCCGCGAGCGCATGAGCGGCAACATCTGCCGCTGCGGCGCCTACTCCAACATCGTCGAAGCGATCACCGAAGTAGCGGGTGGTCAGAATGGAGGCAAGGCATGAAGGCATTCACTTACCAGCGCGCCAGCTCCAGTGGCGAAGCAGCGGCCCTGGCCGCGCGCACCCCGAACGCGCGCTTCATCGCCGGCGGCACCAACCTGCTCGACCTGATGAAGCTGGAAATCGAAACCCCGGCTGCACTGATCGACGTCAACGGCCTCGGTTTCGATCAGATCGAGCCGACCCAGGACGGCGGCCTGCGCGTCGGCGCCCTGGTGCGCAACACGGACCTGGCGGCCGATCCGCGCGTGCGCAAGGATTATGCGGTGCTGTCGCGCGCGCTGCTGGCCGGCGCCTCAACCCAGCTGCGTAACAAGGCCACCACCGCCGGCAACCTGCTGCAGCGCACCCGCTGCCCGTATTTCTACGACACCAACCAACCCTGCAACAAGCGCAAACCCGGCAGCGGCTGCGCCGCGATCGGCGGCTACACGCGCCATCACGCGGTGGTCGGCGCCAGCGACGCCTGCATCGCCACCCACCCGAGCGACATGGCGGTGGCCATGCGCCTGCTCGATGCCGAAGTGGAAACCGTGCGCGCCGACGGCAGCATGCGCACCATCCCGATCGCCGACTTCCACCGTCTGCCCGGCAACACCCCGCACATCGAGACCAGCCTCGAACCGGGCGAACTGATCGTCTCGGTCAAGCTGCCCAAGCCGCTCGGCGGCGTGCACGCCTACCGCAAGATCCGCGACCGCGCCTCGTATGCGTTCGCCCTCGTTTCGGTGGCGACCGTGACCCTGCCCGATGGCAGCGGCCGCGTCGCCGTCGGCGGCGTCGCGCACAAGCCGTGGCGCGTGGAAGCGGCCGAGCAGCAATGGGCGCAGGGCGCCAAGGCGGTGTTTGAGCGCCTGATGGCCGGCGCGCGCACGTTCGACGACAACGCGTTCAAGGTGCCGCTGGTGCACCGCACCCTGGCCGCCGCCATGGCAGACGCCAAAGCAGCGGACGCGAAGAAAGGCTGATCCTCATGAAATTCACTACACCTGCCACCACCAACACCATCGACCGCCTGCGCCACGTCGGCCGTCCCTACGACCGCATCGACGGTCCGCTGAAAGTCAGCGGCACCGCGCCGTACGCCTACGAACATCACAAGGAAGTGCCGAACGCGGCCCACGGCTACGTGGTCGGGTCGGCCATTGCCAAGGGACGCGTGGTGTCGATCGATGTCGAGGCCGCACGCCGCGCACCGGGCGTGCTGGCCGTCGTCAGCGCCGACAACGCCGGTAAACTCGGCAAAGGCGAGAAGAACGTCGCCAGCCTGCTCGGCGGACCGAAGATCGAGCACTATCACCAGGCGGTCGCGCTGGTGGTGGCCGAAACCTTCGAGCAGGCGCGCGCCGCCTCCTGCCTGGTGAAGGTCGAGTACGCCGAACAGAAGGGCAAGTTCGACCTGGCCGCCAACAAGGGCGCGGCCAAGAAGCCGAAGGCCGATGAAGGCGACAAGCCGGACACCCGCGTGGGCGACTTCGAACGCAACTTCGAACTGGCGCCGGTCAAGCTCGACGCCACCTACACCACGCCTGACCAGTCGCACGCGATGATGGAGCCGCACGCGTCCACCGCCGTGTGGGACGGCGACAAGGTCACGGTCTGGACCTCGAACCAGATGATCGACTGGTGCCGCAGCGACCTGGCCAAGACCCTGAACATGCCGAAGGAGAAGGTGCGCGTGGTCTCGCCCTACGTCGGCGGCGGCTTCGGCGCCAAGCTGTTCCTGCGCGCCGACGCCGTGCTGGCGGCGCTGGGCGCACGCGCCGCCGGGCGTCCGGTGAAAGTCGCCCTGCACCGCCACCTGGTGTTCAACAACACCACGCACCGCCCGGCCACCATCCAGCGCATCCGCATCGGCGCCGGACGCGACGGCCGCATCAACGCCATCGGCCACGAAAGCTGGAACGGCAACCTGAAGGAAGGCAAGCCGGAAACCGCGGTCTCGCAAACCCGCCTGCTGTACGCCGGCGCCCACCGCATGACCGCAATGCGCGTGGCCGAGCTCGATCTGCCGGAAGGCAACTCGATGCGCGCGCCGGGCGAGGCGCCGGGCATGATGGCGCTCGAGATCGCGATGGACGAGATGGCCGAAAAGCTGAACATGGACCCGGTCCAGTTCCGCATCATCAACGACACCAAAGTCGATCCGGAAAAGCCGATCCGCAAGTTCTCCGAGCGTCGTCTGGTCGACTGCCTGCGCCAGGGCGCCGAGCGCTTCGGCTGGAGCAAGCGCAACGCCAAACCGGGCCAGGTGCGCGAAGGCCGCTGGCTGATCGGCCACGGCATGGCCGCCGCCTTCCGCAACGCGCCGGTGCAGAAATCCGGCGCCCGCATCAAGCTCGGGGCGGACGGCAAGGTGACGGTGGAAACCGACATGACCGACATCGGTACCGGCAGCTACACCATCATCGCCCAGACCGCGGCCGAGATGCTGGGCCTGCCGCTCGACCGGATCGAAGTGAAGCTGGGCGACTCGGACTTCCCGACTTCAGCCGGCTCCGGCGGCCAGTGGGGCGGCAACAGCGCGACCGCCGGCGTCTATGCCGCCTGCGTCAAGCTGCGCGAACAGATCGCGGCCAGGCTCGGCGTGCCGGAATCCCAGACCGAATTCGTCGACGGATCGGTGCGCGCGGGCGGACGCACGGTGCCGCTGGCGCAGGCCGCGGGCGGCGCGCTGGTGGCCGAGGACACCATCGAGTTCGGCGACCTGGACAAGAAGAACCAGCTGTCGACCTTTGGCGCCCACTTCGTCGAAGTGGCGGTCGACACGGTCACCGGCGAAACCCGGGTGCGGCGCATGCTGGCCGTGTGCGCCGCCGGCCGCATCCTGAACCCGAAGCAGGCGCGCAGCCAGGTGATCGGCGCGATGACGATGGGCGTCGGCGGCGCGCTGATGGAACACCTGGCGGTGGATACCCAGCGCGGCTTCTTCGCCAACCACGACCTGGCCACCTACGAGGTGCCGGTGCACGCCGACATCCCGCACCAGGAAGTGGTGTTCCTGGACGAGGCCGACGAGTATTCGTCGCCGATGAAGGCCAAAGGCATCGCCGAGCTGGGCCTGTGCGGCGTGGCGGCGGCAGTCGCCAACGCCATCTACAACGCCACCGGCGTACGCGTGCGCGATTATCCGGTCACGCTCGACAAGCTGCTCGACAAGCTGCCGCTGCCGGTGTGATGCGGTAGCCCCTGCCCCGGAGCCGGCCGCTTGCGGCTGTCAGCTCCGGGTTGCGGGCGCCTCGGCGCCTGCCGCATCGCCGTCCGTCACCACACGATCGCGCCCTCCGCGCTTGGCCGCATACAAGGCCTGGTCCGCCGCCGCAATCAACAGCGCAGGCTCGTTCAAGCGCACCCGATCGAACGCCGCCACGCCAATGCTGAGCGTCACGCGCCGATGCACCGCCGCCGGCGCCTGCTCCACTTCGAGAGCGGCGACATGCGCCCGGATCCCCTCCGCCACCAGCCGCGCCTGCTCCAGCGTGGTATCCGGCAAGATTGCCGCAAACTCTTCGCCGCCATAACGCGCCGCCAGATCGGCCGCCCGCCGCAGCATGGCGCTGACCGCCTGCGCCACGGTCGCCAGGCAACTGTCGCCCTGCTGATGCCCAAAATGGTCGTTATACGCCTTGAACGAGTCGATATCCATCAGCAGCAGCGCCAGCGCGCCATCTCCGCGCCGGGCGCGGCGCAGCTCGCGCTCGAGCGCGACGTCGAAGTGACGCCGGTTGGCGATCCCGGTCAGTCCATCGACATACGAACGCGCGCGCAGCGATTCGGCATGGTCGAGCAGACGCCGCTCGCGCTCGACGTTGCCGCTGACGTCGCGGATCTCGACCAGGCAATAGCATCCGCCCCCTTCGCGAAACGGCGTCACCGTCACCGCCTGTTCGATCGGCGCGCCATCGAAGCTGCCGGCCTGGCGCAGCGGAAACGGCGAGCGGCCCGAGGATGGTGGGACATTGGTGATGGTGCCCTCGGTCAGCGCCGCCAGCACGGCGGCCTCGACCCGCGAGCCGCGCAGGTTGGGAAACACGTCCAGCAGCGGCTGGCCTTGCACGCGCGCGGCGCCGCGGCCCGAACGCGGCGTCAGCCAGCCGTTCCAGACCACGATGCGCGACTCGGCGTCGAGCACGATCACGCCGCAGTCGAGCAGGTTCAGGATACGGTCCGACAGACCGTGGGAATCTTGGATGGTTGGAATCACAGGTCGCGAATAGTCAGGTCTCTTTATTGAAGAATCAATAAATTGATTTTAGGAAACTATTCGGATGATACCGGAAATCTCCGGAATTGCCAGCGCCTAGAACGGCCCCAGCATATGCCACGCCATTGCCAGGCAGACGATGCCGACAAAGACCAGCAGGCCGTAGACGAAATAGCGCATCGAGTTGGCCAGGCCGGTCACGGCGCGGTTGGCTTGCTCGTTGAGCTTGCCGCGCCGGCGCGCCCCGTTCATCAACATCGACACGAAAATGAACAGGGTCGCGACAATCAGTACTGCTTTCATTGACTTCCTTCAGCTACCACGCAATGCGCCGTCAGGTGCGCACCGACACCAGCACCAGCGCCACCAGCGCCAGCAGCGACGACAGGCCGGCGGCCGCGCCCAGCCAGGCGATCTTGGTGCGCTGCGCATCGACCTTGGCGATCAGCTGCGCGTTCTGGTCGGCCAGGTTGGCGATCAGTTCCGAGGCCGAGCGCATCTGGTTGTGCAGGTCGATCAGCACCGCCTCGTTGTGCTCCATGCGCGCCACCACGGCGCCGAACACGTCTTCTTCACGGGCATAGGCTTCCGGCGCCATGTCGTCCGCAGCCATCGCGCCCTGCTTGCGGTTGACCGTGTCCCACAGGCGGCGCGCGCCACTGGCGACCTGCGGTGCGGCGTGGATCACCTCGCTCCACGGGACGGTCTTCAATACACTCCACCAGCCTGCTGCCATACCTGCTCCTTGTCGTTTCGTTAACCGTTTGATGTTATCCCGGAGCATACCATTGCAGGACAACATGACCAAACGGCGCACGCGCGCGCACGCCCGGGCGGCCAGGTTTATTCGACCAGCACGTCCATCGTCACCGTCCCGGTAGCGCCGGGCAGCATGGTGCCGAGCAAGGTCCATTCGACCTCGCCGCTCGCGCCCGGCTCCGGATTGCTGTTGACGGCGCAGTCGCTCAGGCCGGCCGCCAGCTTGCCGCAGGCACTGGCCACATAATTGGTGAAGGCCGGCGTCGGGTTCACGATCTTGACGTCCGTAAGCGTGGTGCTGCCGGTATTGGCATAGGTGATGGTATAGGTCAGCACGGTCGACGGCATGGCGTTGAGCTTGTCCACCGCGGTGCTCAGGCTGAACGCGTCGCAGGTTTCGCAGATGCCGTTGACCGTCACCACCACCTGGCCCAGGCCGATGCCAAGCAGCTGCAGCAGCGGGTCGACCAGCCCGCTGAGGATCGGCGTGAGCAGCGGCGACAGCGCGCCGCTGACGATGGTCTTGACCAGCCCCACCACGACGTCGGTCACCAGGTTCAGCAAGCCGAGGTCGAGCAGCGGGATGCGCAGGCTCAGGTTCGATACCAGATCGTTTACCAGCGTGGTCACGAAGGCGGTGCTGGTGCTCACGGTGCGTGTCTGCGGGAAGTTGCCCGACATCGTCACGGTGCTGGCAAACGGCGACTGGCCACGGGCCCAGGCCTTGATTTCGATGTCGAGCACCGACAGGCCGGCCAGCGTCAGCGAACCGATCTTGCCGTAGGCCAGGTCGCGCGCCGGGTCGATCGCGCGCGCGCGGTTGAAGAACACGCCGTCGTCGATCTTGCCCAGATAAATGTCGGCCACGCCCGGCAACGCCTGCAGCGTGACGGCGCGGCTGACGCCGTCGACCGCCTGCAGCACGCCCTCGCCGCGCGCCACTTCGGCGTACACGTCGAGCTGGCCGATCGAGATCGAGGTCTCGCCGAGCAGCGCAGTCAGGAGCGAGGTCACCGGCGCCAGCGTGACCAGGTCGAGCTTGAGTTTGACGCGCATGGCGGCGCTATGGAAGGTGGAGCCGGCCGGACCACAAATGTACACGGCCGGTTCGATCACCTGCGCGTACAGCTGCAGGCTGTTGACCACGCCCAGCGCGCCCAGCAGGCCGCCGGAGACGCCCACCGCCTTTGGCGTGCTCAGCACGTTGCGGCGGTTGTACAGCTGAATCAGGCCGGTCAGCATGTCGAGCGAGTTGACGGTGGTCGTGGCCAGTGCGCCGGCGTCGGCCGACACCTTCATCAGATCACCCAGGCGCACGCTGGCGCCGGCGTTGCCCAGCTGGGCGCCGAGCGCATTCAGCGCACTGCTCAGGCTGAGATTCGCCTGCGCCTGGGCCTGCACGCCGAGCGCTGCAGTGATCTGGCCCAGCGTGACATTGGCGTTCAGGGCCTGGGACGGACTCGAGACGCCGGTCTGCAATTGCAGCTGGGTCAGGAACGACAGCAGGTTGACGTTGCCCTGGGCCAGCGTGTTCCAGTCCGCCGCCGTCAGGTTCAGGCTGGTGCCGAGCAGGCCGCCCAGCAGCGAATTGAGCAGCACGCTCTGGGTGCTGTCGACGCTCACCAGACGCGGGCCGGCGGACAGGCAGGCGCCGGTGGTCGTGCAGGCGGCCGCTGCTGCGGGACGCGCGAAGCCGAGCGCCAGTACCAGCAACAGGGCCGGCAGCAGGATGAGCGAACGCAACAGATAGAGAACGGAGGAGCGAAATGGCGTCGTTTGCATGGCGTGACTGCTTCGACGGCCCACCGTCTGCAAGCATGGTATTGCGGATTTAATTGACCAGTATGGTATCACTTTTACTGATTATAAAAAATCATTTGAACAAATTCTTTTTCTTCAAGGAACATATAAGCCACACCTGCAGCCGCACTCCAGTCGCGTGACGCTTTCCGGAGCCTTGCGCTACCATCAAACCATGTGTGGACGATTTGACCAGAGCCAGACGGCTCGTTACTACGCCAGCGTGTTCGGCTGGGCCGACGCCCTGTTCGACAGCGAATCCGAACCGGCCTTCAACGTGCCGCCGGGGACTTATCGCCCGGTGATGCACGTCCAGGACGGTGAACGCCGGGTGGACGACGTGTACTGGAGCTACCAGGCGCGCTGGGCCAGGGACAAGGTGCCGGTGACGATCAATGCCCGCATGGACAAGCTCGCCAACCGCTACTGGCGCAGCCTGCTCAAGTCGGGCCGCGCCATCGTGCCGGCCGAAGGCTGGTATGAGTGGACCGGCGAAAAGGGTCACAAGCAACCTTGGCACATCCACCGCAAGGACCGCGCGCCATTGTTCATGCTGGCGCTGGCCAACTTCGGCGGGTTCACCGAGAACCGCGCCGAGGCCGGCTTCGTACTGATCACCGACGACGCGACCGGCGGCATGCTCGACATCCATGATCGGCGGCCGGTGGTGCTGGAAGCGCGCGACGCCGCATTGTGGCTCGATCCTTCGCTCACGCCCGACGCCGCGCTGGAACTGGCACGGCGCAGCGCCCTGCCCGCCGACGCCTTCGAGTGGTACAAGGTCAGCACCCGCGTCAACCGCGCCGGCAGCGGTGGGCCCGAGATCGCGCAGCCGATCGAGGACGACGCCGAAGCGTGATGAAACGCCCGCATGCTTTCGCATACGGGCGGCGAGTGACCACTTGTCTGAATGCTGCCGGGCACCTGCCCGGCTGATGGTACTCAGTCTTGCTTAGTGTTGATACGCGCCGAGGTCGTTCGCACCGCCGCGTGCCTTGCCGTCGATATCGGTGGCCGGAGCGTAGGTCGCGATGCCGCGGCCGATCACCGGCGAGCTGGTCGACGGCTTGAAGTTCGGCAGCGCTGCGGTGCGCGAGTAGCCAACCAGCAGCGGTTCCGCCGCGATGGTGCCGGTGTGGGTCAGGCCATTGCGCAGCTGGAAGGCATACCTGGTGTTCTTGGTCACCAGGTTGTTTTTATAGGTGTTGCCCTTGCCGGTCGTGCCCTGCTCCGAGATGCCGTAGGTGTTGTCGTAGACGATGTTGTTGTGCACGTGGACATTGTTGGCGCCGGCCTTGGTGAAGTAGAAGTCGCCACCGCCGACGATGATGCCGAACACCGACGAGCTCACCGTGTTGTTGACGATCTGGACGTCGGTCGCGTCGTGCCACAGGTGGATCGCGGCCGACCCGACGCGGTACACCACGTTGTTTTTGATCGTGCCCGAGGTGCTGTGATAGATACCCTGCACATAGGTGCAGCCGGCCGGACCGATGTCGTTGACGACGTTGTTGATCACGTCGCCTTTCACGCCCTTGTAGTAGCTGTCCACGCCGATCGCCGAACCGCCGGCGCTGTTGCACGGGATGGTGGTGGCCATGTGGTGCACGTGGTTGCCGTCGATCACGTTGTACGAGCCGCCAGTGTAGATGCCGTGGACCCATTTGGTGCCGGTGCCGATCTTGCTGCCGTCGACGTCGAAGCCGATGATGCTGACGTAGCTGCCGCGGTTGTCCCACGCGCTGTTGTTGGTCGAGTTGGCTGGCGGGACGATCTTGGCGCCCCACTTGGTGGTCGAAACCCAGTAGATACGGGCCGCCGCGGTGCCGTTGGCAACCGTCTTGATGCCACCCGCGTAGGTGCCTGGAGCAACCCAGACCGTGGTGCCGGCTTTGGTGGCGGCCTTGGCGGCGCGCGCCAGAGTCTTGAACGGGGCGGCCTTGCTACCGGCGGCGGTATCGGAACCGTTCGGCGCCACGTAGTAGTTGACGGCGGTGGCCGGGATTTTCGGGGTTGCCGGGGCGGCGTTGCCCTGGCGCTGCAGGTATTCGTCGCTACGCTTGATGTCCGCTTCGATCTGCGCCAGTGGCATGCCATTGAGCATGGCCTGGGTCCAGAACTGCAAACCCGCGGCGTCCGGCTCGCGGCCCAGCAGGGTCAGGTACATTTGGCGAAGTTGCTGTTGCGCAGTGGCGCTGCTGGTGGCATTGACGGTGCTGGCCGCGGCGCTGGTTGGGGCGGCATGGACTGCGGCGCCGGTGAAGCTTGCTGCCAGTAGCACGGCTGCTGCGGCGCCGCGGGTCAGGTTGGTGCGGAAGTTCGAAGCGATGGTGACGGTGTTCTGCATCTGAAAGGTCCTTACCTCAATTAAACAATGTAACCCTTTGAGCGGTGGAAACTTCCTAAGTTCAACTTTTTTTAGGAAATTTTTTCTTGGAGTACTAAATTTCCAAAGGAAATTTCCCTATAGAAATCAAACACTTGCCCAACCGCCGGGAAGACGCGCACTGGACGCGTGGAGGGAGCCGGCATGCTGCGCGCCGGCGAAGCTGCTGACTGTGAATTGCGTAGGCTGCATGGCCGGGCGCACGCTGCTGCCTGGCCTTGAGTCAGTGCGCGGAGCTGCTGGTACTGCTCCGGCGATGATGAGTGCTGCCTGGTGCTGCCTGAGGCTGCTTAGTGTTGATAAGCGCCGAGGTCGTTCGCACCACCGCGTGCCTTGCCGTCGATGTCGGTGGCCGGAGCGTAGATCGCGATGCCGCGGCCGATCACCGGCGAGCTGGTCGACGGCTTGAAGTTCGGCAGCGCTGCGGTGCGCGAGTAGCCAACCAGCAGCGGTTCCGCCGTGATGGTGCCGGTGTGGGTCAGGCCATTGCGCAGCTGGAAGGCATACCTGGTGTTCTTGGTCACCAGGTTGTTTTTATAGGTATTGCCCTTGCCGGTCGTGCCCTGCTCCGAGATGCCGTAGGTGTTGTCGTAGACGATGTTGTTGTGCACGTGGACATTGTTGGCGCCCGCTTTGGTGAAGTAGAAGTCGCCACCGCCGACGATGATGCCGAACACCGACGAGCTCACCGTGTTGTTGACAATCTGGACGTCGGTCGCGTCGTGCCACAGGTGGATCGCGGCCGACCCGACGCGGTACACCACGTTGTTTTTGATCGTGCCCGAGGTGCTGTGATAAATGCCTTGCACGTAGGTGCAGCCGGCCGGACCGATGTCGTTGACGACGTTGTTGATCACGTCACCTTTCACGCCCTTGTAGTAGCTGTCCACGCCGATCGCCGAACCGCCGGCGCTGTTGCACGGGATGGTGGTGGCCATGTGGTGCACGTGGTTGCCGTCGATCACGTTGTACGAGCCGCCAGTGTAGATGCCGTGGACCCATTTGGTGCCGGTGCCGATCTTGCTGCCGTCGACGTCGAAGCCGATGATGCTGACGTAGCTGCCGCGGTTGTCCCACGCGCTGTTGTTGGTCGAGTTGGCTGGCGGGACGATCTTGGCGCCCCACTTGGTGGTCGAAACCCAGTAGATACGGGCCGCCGCGGTGCCGTTGGCAACCGTCTTGATGCCACCCGCGTAGGTGCCTGGAGCAACCCAGACCGTGGTGCCGGCTTTGGTGGCGGCCTTGGCGGCGCGCGCCAGAGTCTTGAACGGGGCGGCCTTGCTACCGGCGGCGGTATCGGAACCGTTTGGTGCGACGTAATAATTGTTGGTGGTAACTGGAGTTGCGGCCTGCGCAGCAAAGGCTGCGGTCATCAGGGCGACGGCGCCGGCGGCACGGGTCAGATGAGCGCGGAGGGTCGAAGCGATGGCGACGGTCTTTTGCATCTTTAGGTTCCTTACCTCAATTAAACAATGTAACCCTTTGAGGGGAAGAAACTTCCTAAGTTCAACTTTTTCTGAGAAAGGTTTTTGTGGAGTAATAAATCCGCAAGGAAACCTGCTGGGACGAAATCTTATGCAGGCATGATCTGGATCGAATTCCACGCGCAACCAATGCCGAGGCTGGATGTCTTACCCAACAGATATCCGACGCCGAACCGCGGTTTTCCAACCTGGGATGCCGCGTGCGTCGCCTGCCAATCAACGCGAGGTGATTTCAATGGGCGAGTACATGCAAATCCGGGGACTGTTGCAAGAAGGTGAGAAATATGCCGGCCTCATCCTTGGCAAGGAAGAACCCGACTACCATCTGGTGCTGCTGCCGGGCGAGGCTGCCGACGTCAGCTGGCCGGCGGCAGCCGACTGGGCCGCCGGGCACGACGGCGCGCTGCCGACGCGGCGCGAACTGGCGCTGCTGTTCGCCAACCTGCGCGACGCCTTCGAGCGCAACTGGTACTGGTCGAGTGAACCGCATGCCACCCGCATCCAGCTGGTGTGGGGACAGAACTTTGCCAGCGGCATCCAGACCATTTACGGCCGCCCGTACCGCGGCCATGCGCGGGCGGTGCGGCGGATCAACAGCGCCTGAAGCCGCCACCACTCCGGCGCCCTCCGCCGCTGGCCGCGATCCGTCGCGGCCAGCGTGAAGCGCTTACGGCTGCGGCACGCTCGAGCGGCCGATCTCCTGCTCCATGTTCGCCAGGTACCAGGCGGTGGCGGTCATCAGCGCCACGTGGCGGCGCAGGATGTCCGGGTCCACCTTGTCCAGCGTATCGGCCGGCGTGTGGTGGTAGTCGAAATAGCTCGACGTGTCGACGATCGGCGCGAAGCTCGGCACGCCTGCGCGTTCCAGACCGGCCAGGTCGCCGGTGGCCAGCACGTCCTGGCGCTGGAACACGTTGGCGCCGATCGGCTGCAGCGCGCTCTGCAGCGGCGCGAACAGCTTGACCGACTGCGGCACCACGCTGGCGCGCAGGCCGAATGGACGGCCGACGCCGTTGTCGCTTTCAATCGCGCCGAAGTGTTTGGCGGCGTTGGCCTGCTCAGCGGCCAGGTAGGCGGCCGCGCCGCGCATGCCGTTCTCTTCGTTCATCCAGGCGATGAAGCGGATGGTGCGGCGTGGGCGGTAATCGAGCTTCTTGAGTGTTTCGAGCACCGCCATGGCGCTGGCCACGGCGGCGGCATCGTCATGCGCGCCCGGCGACAGGTCCCAGGAGTCGAGGTGGCCCGACACGATCACGATCTCGTCCGGCTTCTCGGTGCCCGGCAGGTCGGCGATCACGTTGAAGCTGTCGGCGTCCGGCAGATTCTTGGGCGTGAGCACCAGTTTCATTTTCATCGGGCCGCGCTTGGCCAGGCGCGCCATCAGCATCGAGTCCTCCGCCGTCACCGCGGCAGCCGGGATCCGGGTGCGCTCGTCCATGCCCGACGAACCGGTGTGCGGCAGGCGATACGCCGCGCCACCAACCGAACGCACCAGCGCCGCCACGGCGCCGAGCTCGGCCGCCATGCGCGGACCGTTGCGGCGGTAGGCCGAACCCTGGCCATAGGCGTGGCCGGCCAGGCCGCGGTCGGCCATGTGCTGGTCGAACGCGACGTCGAACAGGACGATCTTGCCTTTCACTTCGGCGGCGCGGGTTTTCAGTTCTTCAAAGCTGTTCAGCACCAGCACCGGCGCCACCAGGCCCGCTTCCGGGGTCGCGCCCGAGCCGCCCAGCGCAGCCAGCACCACGCGCTGGGTCACGCCCTGCGGACGGCCGGTGTAGTCGACCAGCTCGCCCGTCTCGAGACCACGCACCCAGTGCGGCACCTTGACCGGCTGCAGCGTGACCCTGGCGCCGAGTTTGCGCATCGCATCCGCCACCTGCGTCACCGCCGCCGCCGCGCCGGGCGAACCGGACAGGCGCGGGCCGACCAGATCGGTCAGGTCTTCGGTGCGCTGCCAGGCGTAGTCGCTGCCCATCGCCGTATCGCGGATCTTGGCCAGCGCCGCCGGGTCGTTGCCCGGGGTGGCGGCGTGGGCCGAGCCGCCGATCAACGCGGCGGCAAGGGCGATCGAAGTCAGGACAGGAAAGCGGCGAATGCGGCGGTTCATGCTAAGAATCCTTTGCTGATTGGAAAGAATTCAGACAATAGCGCATTCGGCAACTTTTTGCTGCGGTTTCTTGGCGCTGTTGACAGGTGATAAAACCGCGTCTTTACGCCGGCACCAGGCGCACCAGCGTGATCTCGGACGGCGCTCCGAAACGCTTCGGCGGACCCCAATAGCCGGTGCCGCGGCTGGTGTACACCCACATGTCGCGCACCCGGTTCAGGCCGGCGACAAACGGCTGCTGCAGCGGCACGAACAGGTTCCACGGGAAGAACTGGCCGCCGTGGGTGTGTCCTGACAACTGCAAATCGAAGCCGGCCGCAGCCGCCTCCGGCGCGCTGCGCGGCTGGTGCGCCAGCAGCACGCGCACGTCGACGTCCTGCGGCGCCCCGGCCGCTGCCCGCTGCGGATCGCTTTTATGGGTCGGGTTGAACTGGTGCGCGCTGTAATCGGCCACGCCGGCGATCATCAGGGAAGCGTTGCCGCGCCGGCGCAGCACGTGCTGGTTCAGCAGCACGGTGACGCCCAGGCGGCGCACCTCTGCGATCCACTCCTCGGCGCCCGAGTAATATTCGTGGTTGCCGGTGACAAAGAACACGCCGTCATTCGCGCGCAGCCGCGCCAGCGGTTCGGTATGGGTGCTCAGGCGCTGCACGCTGCCGTCGACCAGGTCGCCGGTGATGGCAATCGCATCCGCACCCAGCTTGTTGACCTTGTCGACGATCGCGTTCAGGAACGGACGCTTGATGGTCGGCCCGACGTGGATATCCGAAATCTGCGCGATCGCGTAGCCGTGCAGTTCCGGCGGCAGATCGCGGATCGGGACGTTCACCTTGACCACCCGCGCAAGCCGCCGCGCATTGACGAAGCCGATCACCGTCACGCCCAGCGCCATCAGCGGCGGCGCCAGCGCGCTGCCGTAGGTGATAGCCGGTGTCAGCGCCTCCATGGCCAGCAGCGCCAGCAGCACCAGGTCGCGCGCCAGCGTCGCCACCAGCAAGGACGAGAAAAAGCCCATCGACAGCAGGCCGAGCCAGGCCACCAGGTGCGACCAGCGGCGCCGGCGCAGCGAAGCCGACATCAGGCCCACCGGCACCAGCACACCGAGCAGCATCAGCCCGAAAACGCCCAGCACGTTGCCCACCAGGCCGAGCGCGAGGTCGGGCAGGATCCGCATGCCGATGTAGACCAGCAGCAGGACCAGCAGGGAAAGGATGACGATGAAACTTCGGCTGGCGCGCATGAGGAATCGGTATGGAAACCGAAGTAAACAGTGACCGAAGCTAGATGGGGCGCATGCCTGGCCCTGCAAGACCCGTTGTTACAATGATGCCGCCCAATGTTACAGAGCGGGATGCAACTGTAAAAAACTGTATTAACGAATGGCATTCTGGAACCCGGGGACTATAGTAGGTTCATACCCGGTGTCGCAGCATCATTCCGAGCTGCTCCGGGGGCAAAAGGAAAAAGCCATGTTGACATCGAAAACCCTTGGTGCTGTGCTTCTGGCGGCCGCTGCCGTTTCGCCGGCGGCAATGGCCGACGATCGTGGTGCGGGTACGGCGCTCGGCGCAGTGCTGGGCGCGGCCATCGGCCACAGCGCCGGCGGCACCGGCGGCGCCATCGCCGGCGGCGTGATCGGCGCAGCGGTCGGCAACTCGATCGCTGGCCGCGACGACCGTCGCGACTATGGCCATCGCGGCCACGGCGGCTACCGCGGCGGCTACTACCAGCAGGGGCCGGTGTATGTGCAGTCGCGCCCGGTGTATGTCGAACCGCGTCCGGTGTACGTGCAGCCGCGTCCCGTGTACGTCGAGCAGCGCCCGGTCTATGTGCAGCCGCGTCCGGTGTATGTCGAACCGCGTCCAGTCTACGTCGAACGTGGCCGCGGCCACTGGGACCGGGGCGACCGCTATGACCGTGGCGACCGCCACTGGGATCGCGGCTACCGCTGATCCGCCTTCCATCCACGCAGCCGCGCATCAGCGCGGCTTTTTTTCGTCCCACCTTTTCTTTGGCGCTGTCACCGTAAGCTATTGATGGGTCTGATTGCGACACAAAACAATTGTTCAACGGTAGCAATGCGCTGACCGTCGAGCGCCCGACGCCATCCCAGATAATTCGGCAGATAGCGTGAGGCCACCCCATGAAAGCGGGCGATCCACTGGCGCAGGCGTCGGTGGTAGGCATTGACGTTTTGCACGTGCATCGCGCCTGCCTTGCCAGATCGAACCCGCTCGCCGGCGCTCAGGTTGACCGCCTGGTGCGCGATGCCGTGCTTGCGCGCCAGAGTGCGGTAAGTGGCGTTGGCGTCGGTCACCAGCA
>Ga0265798_10000087_pt1 | contig 182191 bp, 168 predicted proteins | sample P3T30metagenome_FD_192430 | JGI IMG/M metagenome (GOLD analysis project Ga0265798, IMG submission 192430) | Plant litter microbial communities from East Loma Ridge, Irvine, California - P3 T30 | ecosystem: Environmental > Terrestrial > Plant litter > Unclassified | place: USA: California... | reverse complement strand
GGCCAATCACAGGTTTTGACACCGAAAAATTCAAGACTAAATTTGCATGCGAGCTTAAGAATTTCAATCCTGAAGAGTTCATGGATAGAAAAGAAGCACGTAAGCTTGATCCATTTGTCCAGTATGCAATTGCTTCTACAGATGAGGCAGTTAAAGATAGTCAACTTGATTTTTCTACCCTTGACACCAACCGGATTGGTGTAATCTGGGGCTCTGGTATTGGTGGTATTAAGACTTTCCTTGAAGAAATGCGTAATTTCTTCTCCGGTGATGGTACCCCTAGAATCAACCCATTCTTTATTCCAAAGATGATTATAGATATTGTTCCAGGACATATATCTATTAAATATGGTCTTCGCGGACCAAACTTCGCCACAGTTTCTGCTTGTGCTTCTTCTACAAATGCCATGATCGACGCGTATAACTACATTCGTCTTGGCATGACCGACGTAATTATCTCAGGCGGTTCTGAAGCAATTATCAACGAAGCTGGTATTGGTGGATTTAATGCCATGCATGCCCTTTCGACCAGAAATGATGACCCATCAACCGCTTCCCGCCCGTTTGATAAAGACCGTGAGGGCTTTGTAGCAGGTGAAGGTGCCGGAACCATCATTCTTGAAGAACTGGAACATGCGAAAAAGCGTGGTGCTAAGATCTATGCTGAAATTGTTGGTGGTGGCATGAGTGCAGATGCGAATCACATTACCGCTCCACATCCGCAAGGATTAGGTGCTAAGATGGTGATGAGCAATGCTTTGAATGACGCCCGAATGAACACTTCAGAGATCGACTACATCAACGTTCACGGAACCTCTACCCCACTGGGTGATATTTCCGAGATCAGCGCCATTGTTGACCTATTCGGCGAACATGCTTATAACCTGAACATCAGCTCTACCAAATCAATGACTGGCCACCTGCTTGGTGCTGCTGGTGCCATTGAAGCGATTGCAGCGATCTTAGCTGTTCAGAATGACATCGTTCCGCCTACAATCAACCACTTTACAGATGATCCACAGTTTGATGCGAACTTAAACTTCACGTTTAACAAAGCAGAGAAACGTACAGTTCGTGCTGCATTAAGCAACACTTTCGGTTTCGGTGGGCATAATGCTTCTGTAGTATTCAAAAAGTACGAAGAGTAATCATGTTGGTTTCTTTAACGGTAGCAAACGTTGCTTAGACTATATAAGCTTTATTTCTCGGCTGATAAGGTTTTTATCAGGAAGCTTAAGAACATTTTAGGCTTCATCCCAGGAAATACGGTCCTGTATAAGATGGCTTTCAGACATCGCTCTGTGGCCAGATTGTTAAAGAACGGAAGCAAAAGCAGCAATGAACGTCTGGAATTTCTGGGTGATGCCATCCTGGGTTCTGTTATTGCTGAATTGCTTTTTAAAAGCTATCCCTACAAGGAAGAAGGCTTTTTAACGGAGATGCGGTCTAAAATCGTTAACCGTGCCAACCTGAATCAACTCGCCAGAAAGATGGGTTTTGATCAGCTGATTATCTTCGATCAAAAAATGGTGAACATGCAATCTAAGCATCATTCTATGTTGGGTGATGCTTTTGAAGCTTTAATCGGCGCCATTTACCTGGATAAGGGTTACGACTTTACCAAAGAGTTTCTGATGAAAAGGATTGTTAAGCCTTACATCGACATCCATATGCTCGAGGTGACAGAAACGAACTTCAAAAGCAAGCTTATTGAATGGTGCCAGCGCCAGGGTAAAGATTTTACTTTTGATATGGTGGATAATGGTGCTGGTGAAAGTGCGAAGCTTTTTACCATCCATGCGCTTGTTGACGGTGAAGTTGTAGGTATCGGCAGAGATTACAACAAGAAAAATGCCGAAAAGCTTGCTGCCGAAAAGGCATGTGAAGCCCTTTCCATTTAAATTTTCTTTAGCAGCGTTGTTTGATCTGGCTTAAGGTGATCACCTTACCAGGCTATTTTCCCTTGTTTTTTAAAGTATCTGCATACTGTGCATAAGCATCCCGGATGTGCTTAATGGCGTCGTAGGTGGTCCAGTTCTTGGCTTTTTCGTAGTCCGGACGGTAGTTTAGCATGAAGTTCTCGAGCTCCTTACCTTCCAGCGGCGTGTTCTTTTTGATCAGCGCTTCATTGAAAAAGCCGTCAATCTGCGACTGCTGCATTTCATTATTATAGTAACGATTGAAGCGTTTGGCGTTTTTAGGTGTCTTGCCAAAGAGTTCATACAGCGCAGTTAAAGGTGTGAAAACATAGGATAACAAAGGTGGCTTGCCCGCGTAAAAAGAGCCTTTATTCCGGAACTCTTGTTTGATCTCGTTCATCTCCTCTTTTCTGGTCTGGCCGTAGATGTTTACAGTATTTAGGGTGGTCCGGTTCATGCGAACGAGTACATCCTGCTGAGAAACCACTACAATTTCGCGGTCGCCGAAGTCCCTTTTAATGACCAGCAAGGTATCGCCTATGGCGGCACGGATCTGAAAAATACCCAGGTCGTTACTCCCCACAACAAACTTGTTCCGCTTATTGGTGATCTCGCTCAGTGCGATGCGGTTGTTGCTGCCATTCTCCATAACCACACCCTTTAACTGAAACTCCTGCTGTGCAAGGGCCTCACTGAAGGAAAGAAGGCTGAAAACGGGTAAAAGAATGGGATATAACAGGCGTAACTTCATCATAAATGCTAACGCATAAAATTACGTTTTGTTAAGGAGCTTTGGCGTTAAATAATGTTAAATGCCATGGCCTTGCCAAATAGCTGCGTAAAAAGTCGCGGGAATTAAGCATTTTAACAATAAATCCTATCTTTGCACATGATAAAATCAATGACAGGTTTTGGCCTGGCTTCTACTGATCATGAAAACACCAAGTTTTCTGTAGAGATCAAATCCCTGAACAGTAAGTTTCTGGAACTCAGCCTGAAGCTTCCTAAAGCCTTTTCTGAAAAAGAACTGCTACTACGCAACATCTGCAGTAAAGACATTGAACGCGGTAAAGTAAACGTTTCTATTAACATTGAACGCGGCGAAGAAAGTCTTAAAGGTGCTACCATCAATGCCGCTTTATTAAGTAAATATTACCGTGAACTGGAGGCCATCAATGTAAATCTTGGCGCCAATTCTAACAACCTGCTGCAGGCGGTGTTAAACCTTCCGGAGGTTATTTCCTATGCGGAAGAGGTGGTAAATGAGGGTGAATGGGACATTGTACATGCAACATTCCTGGCTGCATTAAGCAATTTTAACCAGTTCAGAACAACAGAGGGTGATGTGCTTAAAACAGATCTGGAGCTTCGAATCAAGAACATTCTTGATCTTTTCTCGCAGATTGAAGTGTTGGAGCCGCTGCGAATTCCACAAATCCGGGCCCGCCTGAATCAATTCCTGGAAGATAATGTAGGTAAAGTGAATGTAGACCAGAACCGTCTGGAGCAGGAGCTGATCTATTATATTGATAAGCTTGACATCACGGAGGAAAAGATCCGCCTGAGAAGTCATTGCGAGTATTTCACACAGACGCTGAAGAGCAAAGATGCAAACGGTAAAAAGTTAGGTTTTATCTCCCAGGAGATTGGTCGCGAGATCAACACCATGGGTGCAAAGGCGAATGATGCACAAATCCAGCAACTGGTTGTGGGCATGAAAGAAGAATTGGAAAAGATTAAGGAACAGCTGTTAAACGTACTTTAACAGGCTCAACATACACAAATGAAACAAGGTAAACTCATCATATTCTCCGCTCCTTCTGGTGCTGGTAAAACAACCATTGTAAAGCATCTACTACAGAAGTTTCCCAACCTTAGCTTCTCGATCTCTGCAACAACCCGCGAATCCAGAGGTGCCGAAGTGCATGAAAACGACTATTATTTTATCACAAAAGAAGATTTCTTACACCGCGTAGCCCGTCAGGAATTCGTGGAGTTTGAAGAAGTTTACAGCGGCACTTTCTACGGTACGCTGCGCTCGGAAATTGAGCGAATCTGGAACGACGATAAACATGTGATTTTTGATATTGATGTGGAAGGTGGCTTACGCCTGAAGCGTAAATACGAGCAGGATGCATTAGCGATCTTCGTGCAGCCACCATCTTTGGAGGTTTTAAAGGAACGTTTGAGTGGCCGTGGCACTGACAGTGAGGAAAAGCTGCAGGAACGCTTTATCAAGGCAGAGAAGGAACTTCAATATGCCGATAAATTCGATGTTATTCTGAAGAACTACGATCTGGAAACGGCCTGCAAAGAAGCGGAGCAGCTTGTAGCGGACTTTATCAGCAAATAGCCATTCTAACAGATGAACGTAGGTTTATTCTTTGGTTCTTTCAATCCGGTGCATACCGGGCACCTGATCATCGCCAGCTACATGGCGAATTTTACCGACTTGGATGAAGTATGGATGGTAGTCTCCCCGCACAATCCGCTGAAGGATAAGCGCAAGCTGACCAACATGTACGACCGGCTGGAGATGACCAGGCTTGCGACTGAAAATTCGGAGCACCTGAAGGTGAGCAACATCGAGTTTGGCTTGCCACAACCCTCTTATACGGTGGATACGCTGGCATATCTGAAGGAGAAGTACCCTGGTCGCGAGTTCTCGCTGATCATGGGTGCGGATAACCTTGCTTCTTTGAAAAAGTGGAAGAATTACGAAGTCCTGCTGGCCAATCATACGATTTACGTTTATCCCCGCCCTGGGGCGGATATCAGTGAGTGGGAAGGTCATCCGTCAATTCGCGTGACGGATACGCCCAACATGGAGATTTCATCCACTTTCATCAGGAATGCGATTAAGGAGGGTAAAAACGTACAGTACTTCCTGCCAGACAGCGTACTGGAGTTTATCGAAGGAAAAAATATGTACCGGTAGGTATGTAGAGCCGGTTGCTGGCAATTTAAGCATCAATTCCTGGTCTTTTCTGCGCTACGATGAACACTTCTTGTAAGGAAAGCTATAAATCTCTACTGGGCCTTTTTGCCCTGCAATGAACAAGGCTCGTTTGATAACGACGGTAAATCTTTGAGGTTATGCCTGCCTTGCCATGACCACTTCTTTCAGAGAAAACAACAAATCTCTGCCACGCCATTTCTGCCCTGCAATGAACACGTTCGGTGATGAAAACGACCGTTTCACATTCAAATTTTCAGACTGCTTACACCTGAAACATAAACGCCTGAGCTTAAGGGCTCAGGCGGCTATATAATATTCAGTAATCTCGATTAGCGCTGGTGTTCACGGTAAATCAGAAATATCGTAGGCTTTTTGTGCAGGTCAATTTTCTCCTGTTTCCACTGCCCAATGGTTTGTGTTTTAACAAACTCGTCTTCAGCAGTCAGGTTGCAGGCCACACAAAGCAGGGTTTGCGCAGCTGTATTCTTTAAAATATCATCAAACAGGTGGTTGTTACGGAATGGCGTTTCAATGAAAATCTGCGTCTGACGGTTTTTCTCCGCGAGTTGTTCCAGCTCCTTAATTCTCTTGCCTCTTTCTACTTTATCAATGGGTATATAGCCATGGAAGGTGAAGCTTTGGCCATTAAAGCCTGATGCCATCAGCGCCAGCAAAATAGAGTTCGGCCCGGAAAGCGGCACAACTTTAATCCCACGTTTGTGTGCTTCGGCAACAACCTCTGCACCTGGATCCGCTACACCCGGACAACCGGCTTCGCTCATCAGACCAACATCTTTGCCAGTCATCAGCTCCTTAAAGAAAGGCACCAGCGAATTCCCCCGTTTGTGCTTCCCGTAATCATGAATCACAAGTTCACTTTGTGGGATCTTAATACCTGCTTCTTTCAAAAATTTACGGGCGGTTTTCTCATTCTCTACAATGTACGTGTTGATTGAATTGATCACCTCAATGTTATAGGCAGCGAAAGTTTTGGTCGCTGCGTTTTCTGCCAGCGGTACAGGTATAAGAAAAAGAACTCCTCTTTGCATAATGGATAATTAGATCACAAAGGTCGAAATAAATAGTTGTAAAGCGAATTCTGGAATTTTTAGAATAATCTTTATGTCACATGCAACCTTTGTAATTGTTTGATCATCTAATAATCAGTATATTGAATAGTTTTTCAATTTTTAAACATCAGATAACGACGCTCATTAGGGTTCTATTGTAATTTAAATGTTATTATGCATGCATAATTAAACCATTAAGGGGCACACCCACTCATACCAATAGTTTTAGGTTAACAACACACACACAAATCCAAATACAATGAAACACATGATTAAACTGCCGGCGATTGTGCTGGGGCTTATGTTGCTCCTCACCGGAATGACCCAGAAAGTGTTTGCACAGGACGAGGACATCTCGTTACAGACTTTCTACGATGAGCTTTCCCCTTACGGCACCTGGATTCAGGATCCGCAGTACGGTTATGTATGGCGGCCTGATGTAGATCAGCGGGAGTTTAGGCCGTATTACACCAATGGCCGCTGGGTGATGACCGAATATGGGAACACCTGGGTATCTGAATACGACTGGGGCTGGGCGCCATTTCACTATGGCCGCTGGGTGACAGACCGTTACAACCAGTGGATGTGGATTCCGGATACCACCTGGGGACCTGCATGGGTGAACTGGCGAAGTGGTGGCGGCCAATACGGCTGGGCACCATTAGGGCCAAGCATCAGCGTTGGATTTAACGTACCGAGCTTCTGGTGGGTATTCGTACCGCAGACCAGGATATACATAGACCGTTTTCCAAGATACCGTTCCTATAGAAATGCACGTTACATCAACAATACCGTAATCATCAACAACGTGTATGTGAACAACAGGAACACCTATTACACCGGTCCTAGAAGAGAGGAGATCAGACGCGTAACCAACCGTGATGTGACGGTATACAACATCAATAGAAACAGCCGTCCAGGTAGAAACAGCATTTCTAACACTACTGTAAACATCTACAATCCTCGCCCTGCGAGAGGTGCAGACAACAAAAATGCAGCACCAAGAACAGTGGTACAAAGAGATGCACTTGCTAGAAATGATGGCCGCAGGGATGCTGGGCAGCCTCGCAATGAGAACATGAACAGGCCTTCAGGTCGTGACAATGAAAACCGCGTGTCTTCAGAGCGTGTTACGCTGGACCGGAACACCCGTGATCGTAACACTGGAAGTGAGCAGAAAGCGTTGGCAACAGCCCGCGCAAGACGTAATGACGTTCAGCAGAACCCGGTACAACGCGGTGAAGGTCAGAGCCAACAAGATGTAGACCAAGAAAGAAAGAGACGTGATGCGCAGCAAAGACAACAGCAGGAGGCACAATTGGTTAAGCAACGCGAAGCGCAAAAGCAAGTAGAAGCACGGGATCAACAACGTGAGGCGCTGCAAAGAACGCAACGTGAATCCCAAAGACTACAGCGGGAGGCGCAGCAGAATCAACAACGCGAGTCGCAACAAAGACAACAGCGTGAAGTGCAGCAAAGACAGGTACGTCAACAGCAGATGTCTACCCCGCAACGTACAGAGCGCGTAGTAGCGCCACAGCGCTCAGAAGTTCGTGCGATGGGTAACGCTGGTGCTGAAAGATCAGGCGCCAGCAGAGCAAGCCGCGGCGGCGGAAGAGGTTAACAAAGCATAATACCATTATAAAACCGGCCTTAGTGCCGGTTTTTCTTATTTATATTATAGTTATCTTTGCAGCCTTATTCAAAAACAGGCGTAATCCTTTATGATCCACCCAGAAATAGAAAAAAGAAAAACCTTTGCCATCATCAGTCACCCCGATGCCGGGAAGACAACCCTTACCGAGAAATTCCTGCTTTTCGGAGGTGCAATCAATACCGCGGGTGCGGTTAAAAGGAACAAAGCCAATCAAAGCAACACCTCCGATTTCATGGAAATAGAGAAGCAGCGCGGAATCTCCGTAGCCACTTCCGTGATGGGTTTTGAATATAGCGGTAAGCGAATCAACATCCTGGATACCCCAGGTCACAAGGACTTTGCGGAAGACACGTATAGAACGCTTTCTGCAGTGGACAGCGTTATTCTCGTGGTCGACTGTGTGAAAGGTGTGGAGGAACAAACCGAGAAGCTCATGGGCGTTTGCCGTATGCGTAACACGCCGGTAATCATTTTCATCAATAAGATGGACCGTGAGGGTAAAGACGCCTTTGATTTGCTTGATGAGATTGAAAACAAACTGAACATCAGCCTGTGCCCACTATCATGGCCAATCGGTCAGGGTCATACCTTCAAAGGCGTTTATAGCATCTACAACAAGCACTTAAACTTATTCGAACCTGATAAAACGAAGATCAGCGAACCTGTTATTGAGGTTAGCGATCTGGAAGATGAAAAGCTTAGCAACTTCCTTAAACCCAAAGAACTTGATGGTTTAAAGACCGATCTGGAGCTTGTGGAAGGCGTTTACGGTCACCTGGATAGCCAAATGTACACCGAAGGTCTGCTTGCACCGGTGTTCTTCGGCAGTGCCATTAACAACTTCGGTATCAAGGAACTTCTGGATACCTTCATCAATATCGCACCAAGTCCTAAAAGCCGCGAAGCGGAAGAACGCATGGTAACGGTAGAAGAGAAGAACTTCAGTGGATTTGTATTCAAGATCCACGCAAACCTTGACCCTAAACACCGCGACCGCATCGCGTTCTTAAGAATCTGCTCCGGTAAGTTCGAACGGAACAAGTTCTATTACCACACCCGTCAGGATAAAAAGCTGAAGTTCTCCAATCCAATGGACTTCATGGCAAACGAGAAGAGTATCGTGGAAGAAGCCTGGCCTGGTGACGTAGTCGGATTATACGACAGCGGCAACTTCAAGATCGGCGACACCCTTACAGAAGGCGAGAAACTTCAGTTTAAGGGGATTCCGAGCTTCTCTCCTGAGATATTCAAGGAAGTAGAGAACAGAGATCCATTAAGAACGAAACAGCTGGAAAAGGGCATTCAGCAGCTTACCGAAGAAGGTGTTGCACAGCTCTTTGTGCAGCAGCCTGGTAACCGTAAGATCATCGGTGCCGTAGGTGAACTGCAGTTCGAAGTAATTGCCTTCCGATTAGAACACGAATACGGCGCCAAAGCGCATTTCCGCACGCTAACATACAGCCGTTCCAACTGGGTAACTTCAAAGGACAAAAAGAAACTAGAAGAATTCCTTAAACGTAAACAGGCGCATATCGGGACCGACAAAGACGGCAACCCCGTTTACCTCGCAGATAACGACTTCATGATCAACATGACCATGCGGGATTACCCCGATATCGAATTCCATAAAACGTCAGAATTCAAGTAGAACATCAGAATTCAGTAAAACACATATACAACAAAGGCGACCAATTGGTCGCCTTTGTTGTATATGTCAAATGTAAAGCGCTGCGCGCATCAACAAAAACCTTACTTCAGCTTACTCAATGCAGCTTTAATTCTCGGTACCATTGCCTGGATGTCTTCCAGCGAACATCCGCCAACAGAAGCACGGAACCAAGGCATGCTGTGATCATTGCCGAACGCAGAGAATGGCACTAAAGCGCATTGCGCTTCCTTGATCAGGTAGAAGTTTACATCTGCACTGTCCTTAAGCACATTGCCCTCCGGTGTCGTTTTGCCGATATAATCAATCTTGATGGTCAGGTAAATCGCACCCATGGGCACCACTGCATCAACGGCAAATCCTTCAGCCTTCAAACCTTTGAAGCCGTAATATATCGCATTCAGGCTCAACTGGATCTTTTCCTTAAACTCCCCTAAGAATGTATCCACCTGCGCATCATCCGCGAAGTACTTGCTTACCGCTACTTGCTCCGCTTTTGGCGCCCAGGCACCAATATGGCCCAGTAATGCTTTCATCTTAGAAATCACCTCCGTTGGCCCGAAAGCCCAGCCTACCCTTACGCCAGTTGCCGCCAATGCCTTCGAAATACCGTCGATATAGATCACGTAATCTTTCAGTTCAGGACGTAAAGTCACAGGGTTTACATGCGCCTTATCAAAGGTCAGCAAGGAGTAGATCTGGTCGTACATCAAGTACAAGGGCTTCTCCCCCGCTGCGTGGGATTTATTTTCCTCCAGCACAATGTCACAGATTTCCTCCAGCTGTTCTGCTGTAAACATCGTACCCGTTGGGTTCAGCGGAGAACATAGCGCCAGCAGCGTCGCACCCTTTAAGTGCGGCTTCAACTGTGCTGCAGTAGGCATAAAGTTGTTTTCTACCGTGGTTTCAACCGCTACACCATTCGCAGAGGACAAAGTACAGTAGTGGTTGTTATTCCAGGACGGTGCCGGATAAATCACCTTATCTCCAGGATCAACCAGCGCGAGGTAAGTCGCATAGATCAAGGGTCTGGAGCCACCGGAAATCAGAATGTCACCGGTACTGTAGCTTAGCTCCAGGCGGTTTTCCAGTAGCTTCGCTACCGTTTCGCGCAAAGGCAATATACCATCCGCAGGCGGATAGTTGGTTTGATGATCGTTATACGCCGCAATGATCTCCGACTTCAGTGCATCAGGAATTGGGAATACAGCAGGGTCAAAATCACCAATGGTTAAGTTGGCAATCTTGGCGCCCTTTCGCTTCAGTTCGTTGACTTCATTTCCAATTTTGATAATCTCCGAGCCGATCAGGGCGTTTGCTAATAAGGATACATTCATTGTTATGGATTTAATTAATCTGCCAGCAGTTTATCAATGGCAGTTTTTACTTTTTCAAAATTGAACTGCACAAGCACCGCATTCATCATGTCTGAAATCTCGCTGTTGCACAAATTGCCGATACTGCCCTCATGGACATGGTTTACGGCAGAACCTGGTTCAAAAGTACCGTTTTCTATGGTCTCCCCTACAATTTTGTAGGCCTCTCTAAAAGGTACGCCATTCATTGCAAGTTCATTAACCGACTCTACACTGAACAAATATGCATACTTTTTATCCTCCAGAATGCCGTCCTTCACCTCTATATGCTGTAACATATACGTTGCCATTTCCAGACACTCGTTCAAAGATGTGATTGCCGGGAACAAGCCTTCTTTCAGCAATTGCAGATCCCTGTGATAACCTGAAGGCAGGTTCGTGGTCATCATGGCAATTTCATTCGGCAGCGCCTGAATCTTATTACAGCGTGAGCGAATCAGCTCAAACACATCCGGATTCTTCTTGTGTGGCATAATGCTCGAACCGGTAGTCAGTTCTGCGGGGAAGCTGATGAAGCTGAAGTTCTGGTTGATGAACAAACACACATCCATCGCCATCTTGGCCAGCGTTGCCGCAACAGAAGACATCGCCTGCGCCAGAATACGCTCCGTTTTACCGCGGCCCATTTGTGCATAAACCACGTTGTAGTTCAGCCGCTCAAAGCCAAGCAGTTCGGTCGTCATCGTCCGGTTTAAAGGAAAAGAAGAACCGTAACCCGCAGCAGAGCCGAGTGGATTTTTGTTGGTGATCTTCCATGCTGCAAGCATCATTTCCATATCGTCAACCAGGCTTTCTGCATAGGCACCGAACCAAAGGCCGAAAGAAGATGGCATGGCGATCTGCAGGTGCGTATATCCCGGCAGCAGCTTATCCTTATGCGTGTTGCTCAGTGAAATCAGCTGCTCGAATAATGCCGAAGTGTTCGCCACCATGCCTTCAATGCTGGCACGTAAAAACAGCTTCAGGTCAACCAGTACCTGGTCATTTCTCGAGCGCCCGCTGTGTATCTTTTTTCCGGCTTCGCCGATACGTTGCGTCAGCAGCCACTCCACCTGGGAGTGCACATCCTCAACGGCATCTTCAATCACGAATTCTCCGGATTCCACCGCTTTGTAAATCTGCTTTAAAGCCGCTTGCACGGATTTAAGTTCTTCAGCGCTCAGCAAGCCGATACTTTCAAGCATTTCAACGTGCGCTAAAGACCCGAGCACATCAAAAGCAGCCATTTCCAGGTCAAGCTCCCGGTCGCGCCCAACCGTAAATGTCTCGATGTCCTTGTTCACATCTATGTTTTTTTGCCAGATCTTCATGCTTACCGTAATATTTAAATTAAAACAAAAATAGGAATAATTAATAAGAGCCCCCTAAAGGAGCGGGGTGAACCACGCTTACAGCGTCCCTGCCGTAATCACAGGCTTCAGCATCTCTACATAGTCTGCAATACCATCCAGAATTTCCTGCACATAAACGTACTCATCCGCCATGTGCGAACGTGCAGAATCACCAGGGCCAACTTTTACAGAAGGGATGCTCAGCAGCGCCTGGTCCGAAGTCGTTGGTGAACCATAAGTCTGCTTACCCATGCGGATACCGCTTTGCACAATTGGATGATCTTTGTCAATTGAAGAGGGCTTTAAACGTGTAGAACGCGGCTTAACCGTACAATCTACATTCGTCTTAATGATCTTCAGCACCTCCTCATTGGTGTACGCATCCGTAACGCGCACATCAACCGTAAAGCTGCAAAGCGCAGGCACCACATTATGCTGTGAACCGGCGTTAATTACCGTAACCGACATTTTCAAGGGACCAAATAGCTCCGACACCTTCGCAAAGCGATAGGATCTGAACCATTCAATGTCCCGCAAAGCTTTATAGATGGCGTTCTCCCCCTCTTCACGAGCAGCATGCCCTGCCTTACCATGAACCTGGCAGTCCAGCACCATCAAGCCCCTTTCTGCAATGGCAAGATTCATCAGCGTGGGTTCACCGACAATGGCGAAATCAAGCACACCGAGCTCCGGCAGGATACTTTCCAGTCCATTTACCCCGGAAATCTCTTCTTCAGCAGTGGCCGCCAGGCAAAGATTATACGTTAAATCTTCAGCGTTGTAATAGTAGAGGAAGGTTGCAATCAGCGAAACCAGGCAACCGCCGGCATCATTGCTACCCAATCCGTAAAGCTTTCCATCTTCCACATCAGCTGAAAAAGGATCTCTGCTGTAGCCAGAGTTGGGCTTTACGGTATCATGATGAGAGTTTAAAAGCAAAGTGGGTTTGCTGCTATCGAAATGGGCATTGTAGGCCCAGATGTTGTTCCCCTGTCGCTGGGTCTTCACCTTTCGTTCCTGCAGGAACGCTTCAATTACATCAGCTGTCTTATCTTCTTCCCTGCTGAACGATGATATCGTAATCAGTTCTTTCAACAATGCTACTGCATCATTTTGCAGTTTCTCCATCATAGTTATTCTTTTTTATATAGTTCACCTGCTTTAACTGCAGATAGTTTTATGCCTTTTATCAGTGAAGAACTGAAGCCATTATGCTCCATTTCATTTAAACCGGCGATGGTACAGCCTTTGGGCGAAGTCACCTTATCAATCTCCTGTTCGGGATGGGATTCCATCAGCAGCAGCAGATCTGCAGCACCTTTTGCCGTTTGCACCGCCATCTTCAGCGCGTCTTCGGCATGGAAACCGATCTCTACCCCACCCTGTGAGGCGGCGCGAATCGCCCGTAAAAAGAAGGCAATACCACATGCGCAAAGCGCCGTAGCGGCCGTCATTAAATCTTCGTTAATCTTTACCACGGCACCAACCGTTTCAAACATGGTGCTCACCAGCTGTACATTTGCTTCATCTGCCCCGTCGGTCGCCACGCAGGTCATCGATTGACCGATAGCAATAGCCGTATTCGGCATTGCACGCACCACCTGCAGCGCATCAGAAAGCTTATTCCTTATGTCGGCACAGCTTACGCCGGAGGCGACTGAAATCACCAGATGCCGCTGTGGGTCTACAACCGGCTGCAACGTTTCCAGCAGCTTGTTCAACTGCTGTGGCAATACGCAAAGCACCACAATATCTGCGGCAGCAACTGCAGCAGGATTATCCGCAGAAACCGCGAAACCCTGGTCCGCATAGCCACTTAAACCCGCAATATTCCGGCGGGTCAGTGTAATTTGGGCAGCCGCAGCGTAGCCTGACTTTACCAGTCCTTTCGCCAGGGAGGTCCCGATATTTCCACTGCCAATGATGGCGATCTTGCCTGTAAATTGCTCCATATTATTGCGTTAAACGGGTACCTTGCTGTGCACCTTGCTTCAATAGTTCATCGGCATGACCGATGTACACTTCCTTTACCCCACTTTTAATCGCTTCAAAAGCGTTGTGCAGCTTGGGGATCATCCCTCCGGATATCACGCCGGACTCCTGCAGGGCAGCGAATTCATCCAAACGAATCTCAGACAATATGGAACTTTCATCGTCCACATCGCGCAATACGCCTTTCTTCTCGAAGCAGTAAATTAAAGTGGTATCGTATGCAGCAGACATGGCCACGGCAATTGCCGAAGCAATGGTATCCGCATTGGTATTCAATAGCTGGGTGTCCCCGTCGTGCGTAATTGCACAAAACACAGGCACCAGCTTGGCATTTAATAAACTTGATATGGTATCTACCGCAATGGAATGTTCATCCAGGTCACCCACAAAGCCATAGTCAATGGTCTTCACGGGCCGTTTCACGGCTTTAATGGTATTGCCGTCCGCACCGGTTAAGCCGATTGCGTTGCAATACCGGGCCTGCAATTGGGCCACAATATTTTTGTTGATCAGACCGGCATAAGCCATGGTCACGATCCTTAAGGTATGTATATCGGTAATGCGGCGCCCATCAACCATCTTCGCTTCAACGCCCATAGATACGCCAAGCTCCGTGGCTACTTTACCGCCGCCATGTACCAGGATCTTATCTCCCGGCAATGCAGAAAAGTCTTCCAGGAAGTAATGCAACTGCTCAGAATTGTCAATTACATTACCTCCAATTTTTACGATTGTTAATGGCTTTTTCATTGATGATGTGTTTTAGCAATGAAGCGATCATGATCTTACAATCATTTTTCGACATGAAAAATCTAATCCTTCAGATGATAAGAAATCCTAAGATAGGTTTTGCAGAAGGTCTTTCAAAACTGCTTGCGCTGCCCATAAACGATTAACGGCTTCATGGATCACCAATGAATTCGGGCCATCCAGGATCTCCGCAGAAAGCTCCAGATCCCTGCGCACCGGTAAACAGTGCATCACCTTCGCATCATTCGTCAGCTTCAGCTTCTCATTGTTCATCATCCAGCCTTCCGGGTAAGGCAGCACCTGTCCGTAGGACGAATAGCTGGACCAGTTTTTCACGTACACGTAATCTGCACCTGCTAATGCCTCATCTATGTCATGCGAAATCTTCGCACCTGGCGTAAAGCCTGCATGCAGTTCAAAACCTTCAGGCTGTGCAATGGTAAAATCCACCATACCCAGTTCCTGCGCCTTACACATCCACTCCGAGAAAGAATTCGGAACAGCCTGCGGCAATGCTTTCACATGAGGTGCCCAGGCAAGCACCACCTTCGGTTTAGCTTCTCCTTTCCAGGTTTCTTTGATGGTTACCAGGTCGGCAAGGCTCTGTAGCGGATGGCGCGTAGCGCTTTCCAGACTTACCACGGGTACGCCGCAGTAGGAAACAAACTTATTGAAGAAATCCTCACTGTAATCCTCCTCACGGTCTTTCAGCTTTGGAAAGGAGCGCAAGCCTAAAATATCACAATACTGCCCCATTACTGCAGCAGCTTCACGGATGTGTTCAACGGTGGTACCATTCATTACCACACCATCCTGCGTTTCCAGTGCCCAGCCATCCTTATCCATGTTCATCACCATTACACTCATGCCGAGGTTAATGGCGGCCTTCTGCGTGCTTAAACGCGTGCGTAAACTCGGGTTCAGAAAAACAAGACCAAGAGTCTTATTTTCGCCAAGTTGCTTATCGCTATATGGGTTCGATTTTAAATTTAAAGCCTCTTTAACCAATGTTTCAACGTCCGCAACATCATGTACAGATGTAAATTGTTTCATAACAGGATTCTTAATCTTTTAAAGCCAGGGAGAATTTTTCAAGGAACTGATCTGCATGTGCCTTTGTAAGGTTCAGTGCAGGTAATAAACGGATCACATTAGGCTTTGCTTCGCCGGTGAAAATATGATGTTTGAAAAGCAGGTTTTTCTTTACGCCGGAAAGTTCTGCAGGCAGGTCAATACCGATCATTAAACCACGACCACGTACTTCCTTTACTTCCGAGAATTTCTTAATCTCCGAGATCAGGTAAGCACCAAGATCCGCAGCATTTTTCATCAGCTGATCCTGCTCCATCACTTCCAAAACGGCTAATGCAGCAGCACAAGCCAGGTGATTACCACCAAAAGTGGTACCCAGCATGCCGTGCCATGGCACAAACTTCGGCGCAATGGAGATGCCGCCAATCGGAAAACCATTACCCATGCCTTTCGCCATGGTATAAATGTCTGCACTTACCCCAGCATAATCATGCGAATAAAACAAGCCTGTGCGACCGTATCCACATTGTACGCTGTCCGCAATAAACACCGCATCGTACTGGTCACAAAAGGATCTGATCGACTTCAGAAACTCCACAGATGCTTCCTTAATACCGCCTACACCCTGAATACCTTCAATAATTACCGAGGAAATTTCCTCCCCATGATCTTCAAAGGCCTGTGCCAGTGCGGCTACATCATTAAAGGGCAGGAACACAACGTTATCTGTCTCATTTACCGGCGCAATGATCTTCGGATTATCCGTCGCAGAAACCGCAAGGGATGTTCTGCCATGGAAAGCACCTTTAAAAGCAATTACCTTCTTTCTGTTGTTGTAAAAAGAGGCAAGCTTCAATGCATTCTCATTGGCTTCAGCGCCAGAGTTACACAAGAAAAGCTGGTAATCTGTTTTGCCGGAAACCTGACCCAATTTCTCCGCAAGCTGTACCTGCAAAGGAATTTTAATAGAGTTGGAATAGAAACCAACTTTAGACAACTGGTCGGTTAAACGACCAACATAATGCGGATGGGTGTGCCCAATGGAAATTACAGCATGACCGCCGTAAAGATCCAGGTACTCCTGTCCGTTTGCATCCCAGACATTGCTGCCGGCTGCTTTTACAATTTCTATATCATTTAATGGATAAACGTCGAATAAGTTCATTTTACAAAGGTTTAAGACCAAAAGGCCTGGTTAAAAATAAGACAATGCAGTTTAGAAAGCAGTAGCCTTCAAACGCAAGCCTTGCCGCTCTTCCAGTCCAAACATCAGGTTCATGTTCTGAACCGCCTGTCCGCTGGCACCTTTTAACAAGTTATCGATAATGCTGATCACATGTAGCTTGCTACCGTGTTTCTGCACATGCAATAATCCCTTATTGGTATTTACCACCTGTTTTAAATCTATATTCTTCTTGCTCACATGCGTAAACGCAGCATCCGCATAATAATCTTCATACAGCTTCAGCGCTTCCTCACCTGACAGCTCGGTATCCATATAGATGGACGCCAGAATGCCTCTTGTAAAATCTCCGCGTTGCGGGATGAAGTTCACCTGCGCGTTAAAAGCAGGATCCAAAAAGACCATACGCTCCCCGATTTCGTTCAGGTGCTGGTGATCAAATGCTTTGTATACAGAAAGATTGTTATTGCGCCAGCTGAAGTGCGAGGTTGTCGAAAGACTTTGTCCTGCACCCGTCGAGCCAGTCGTCGCGTTGATGTGGATCTCACTTTTAAGCAAGCCTTTTGCCGCCAATGGCAACAAACCCAGTTGGATTGCTGTTGCAAAACAACCTGGATTGGCAATGTAATTTGCCGTTCTGATCTGCTCACGGTTAAACTCCGGCAAGCCATAGATCCAGTCTGTTCCAGCCGCAGCCTTCAATCTGAAATCCTGACTAAGGTCAATGATTTTAACACTTTTATCTATAGGATTTGCATCCAGAAACTTTTTTGCATCACCATGGCCTACACAAAGGAAAAGCACATCAACATCCTGCTTCAGCAAACCAGAGAAGCGAAGTGTGGTATCGCCGTATAGGTCGGTATGAACATCAGAAACCAGGTTTCCATCGTTGCTGCTACTCAGCACGAAGTCAATCTCAACATCCGGGTGGTTCAGCAACAGGCGAAGCATCTCCCCACCTGTATAGCCTGCACCGCCAACGATTCCTGCTTTAATCTTCATGGCCGTTCACTTTGTGCCAGATCATCACCTGGTTACCAAAAATCTTAGAGAATCCTTTTACATCTTCACCAGACCAGGTATTGTTCATCTCGCCGTAGCTGCCGAATTTGTTGCTCATCAGGTCATGTGCCGATTCTACGCCAATGATCTGGAAACGGTAAGGCATCAGTTCTACAAACACTTTTCCGGAAACCACTTTCTGTGTATCTGCAAGGAAAGCCTCAATGTTGCGCATAATCGGATCGTGGAACTGACCTTCATGCAGCCAGTTGCCATAGAAAGAAGCCAATTGCTCTTTCCAGCTCAGCTGCCATTTGGTTAGCGTATGTTTTTCTAAAGTATGGTGTGCTTTAATGATCAGGATCGGTGCCGCAGCTTCGAAACCAACACGACCTTTAATGCCGATGATGGTGTCGCCAACGTGTACATCGCGACCGATACCGTAAGGTTGAGCAATCGCCTGCAATTTCTGAATTGCTGCAACAGGGGCCATCGACTCGCCGTCAATGCCGGTAAGTTCACCTTTTTCAAAGGTCAGTTCTATACGGCGGTTGCCCGATTCCGTAACCTGGGTTGGCCAGGCCGATTCCGGAAGCATCTCATGAGAAGTTAAAGTCTCCTGACCGCCTACTGAAGTACCCCAAAGGCCTTTATTGATGGAATATTTCGCTTTTTCAGCGCTATATTCAACACCATGTTCTGCAAGGTATTTGATTTCCGCTTCGCGGGATAATTTTAAATCACGGATCGGCGTGATGATCTCAACCTCCGGAATGATGATGTTAAAGATCATATCGAAACGCACCTGATCATTCCCTGCACCGGTACTACCGTGTGCAACGTAATCCGCGCCAATCTTTTTAACGTAGTTCGCAATTGCAGTGGCCTGGCTCACGCGCTCTGCACTTACAGAAAGCGGGTAAGTGGCATTTTTCAATACGTTACCAAAAACAAGGTATTTGATACAACCATCGTAATAGTTGTCCGTTTCATCAACTACAGCGTGAGAAGCAACACCAAGTGCATAAGCCCGTCGCTCAATTTCCTGTAATTCTTCCGCAGAAAAACCACCCGTATTTACAATGACAGAGTGAACCTCTAAGTCACGGTCCTGAGACAGGTAAATACAGCAAAACGAGGTGTCTAACCCTCCGCTAAAAGCTAAAACGACTTTCTTTTTCATCCTTGTTTAAGTTATGTATTGATGATGCGGCATCATAATGCCTGCACCGTTTAAAAATTCTGTGCTGGTACAGTAATCTTTGGAGATCGCTGCCCGGTATTGTTTATCTGAAGAGCGATAAAAATAGTAATGGATTTTTCTTGATGATCATCTTCTGCTTCATCAGCATGAAACGCTCATAAAGCTTGGGCTTACGCTGCAGCTCTTCGGCAAATTTCTTCGCCACATCATGCTTCTGCGTAGCAGGATCATAAAGCATTGCTGTACACATACAGTTTTTGCGATCCTTGCTTTTCAGGATTTCGAAGTTCACGCAGCTCTGGCACCCTTTCCAGAAATCTTCATCCTGGGTAAGTTCAGAGTAGGTTACCGGTTCGTAGCCAAGATCAGAGTTGATCTTCATGACCGCCAGACCCGTAGTTAGGCCGAAAATCTTTGCCTTAGGATATTTCGTTCTGGAGAGCTCGAAAATTCTTTCTTTAATGGCATGTGCAAGACCAGCCTTTCTGTAGTTGGGACTCACAATAAGGCCGGAGTTGGCCACAAACTGGCCGTGGCTCCAGGTTTCAATGTAACAGAAACCCGCCCAGCTGCCGTCCTTATGGAAAGCAATCACTGCTTTTCCATCCGCCATTTTGCCTGCAACATATTCCGGAGAACGTTTGGCAATCCCTGTACCGCGGGCTTTAGCAGATTCTGCCATTTCATCACAGATTTCCTCTGCAAAAACACGATGTTCAGGTAGTGCAACCTGCACTATAAAATCGTTTATATTCATTATTTATATAACGAAAAAAATAATAATAACTGATTAACTGGTTGGAGCGAAATTGCTCCGGATGTATGGAGTAGGAATTACTCAAATACGTGGCGTGTAGGTATGCCGGTTTGAAGGTGCAAAAAATATGGGTCGTAAACGTTCAATAAACAAACTTTTAGCCGCAAGAACTTTTGCTGCTATAATGGAAAGTTTATGTAGGCTTTGTTTACTCATTTTCTGTTTAAATCCCGCTTTAAATTAATTGAAGCGCAAAGGTTTAAATAAATATTCAGTTGTGCAATACGTTTTTGGTTTTTTTACATTTCCCTTAAAGGCGTGCAATTTTTCAAACCTCAGACTATACTTCCTGATCTTCAATGCGTTGCAGAGCTCCTTAAACTAAATATTACTTGATTATAACCACCGAAAACATTAACTTGTTTTAGAAAAAGGGAGCAAGTTCTGCTTAGGTGAAATTTCAACATTGAAAAAGCGCATAATCAAGCCATGAATCATGAAAAGGATCATTGTACTACTCGCCTTTCTTTCCGCCGGATTTCAGCTCCAGGCACAGGACAAAACTGCTGATAGCCTCAGCATTGTTAAACAGCTCGACGCCATGGTTTCCAGCTGGAACCGCCACGATTATGCGGACATGGAAAACTACATCAGTAAAGATTGTGAATGGGTAAACATCGTAGGCATGTGGTGGAAGAATGCTGCAGAAGTTAAGTTCGCACATCAATTTTACCACGATCGGATGTTCAAGGGAACAACATTGCTGAAGAAAGCGGTGAAAATGAGCTTTCTTTCGAAGGACATCGCCCTGGTGCATTTCAAGAGCAACGTGAGCAGCTTCCAGACGCCTGATGGGGCAACCGTGCCGGCCATGGATGAACTTGCAACGCTGATCTATATTCGCGAAAACAACAAGTGGTTGTTGAGAGCAGGTGAAAATGTACAAATCAATCCTGGAGCCCAGCAATTCGACCCTGTGAAAGCGATGCCGGGAAAAAAGTAATGTGAATTCTACATGGATGATTTATGTAAAATCCTTAAATTGCCTTCAAAGCTATTGACATGAAACGACTTACCCTTCTTTCCGCGACTGTAATCCCGCTTATCTGCCTTAGTTTAACCAGTAAGGCACAGTCAGGCTTCAAGCTTTATCCTGATTTGCAGGGCTCCATTTCAGATGTTGAAACTAAAACCGACAGTGCCCGGATGTTTCCCCGGGTGGATTCAACCCGTTTCCTGCCTGACTCCAACAAGTTCATCCGAAAGCCTCAGTACAACGAGTATAACCAACCGGCCACAATGCCCAATGGGTTTAAATCGCTTCAATCTACGGCTAAACCGATGCCAATCCACAAGATTCCAGTCAGCAACCCCGAAAGCAAGAAAGATTAAAGCCCTTAAGCTTCCTGTTTGCCCGTTTGCATTAAAAGCATGATGCAAACATCAGTATTGAATAGCATCTCATATTTAGCTCCTTCATCCCTTTTTTCATGTCCACGACGTCCCTTTACAAGAAGATTGTAATCAAAGTGGGCTCCAATGTGCTTACCCAAGCCGATGGGCTCCCGAACATAGAACGCATTTCCCAGCTTGTTGACCAGCTGGCTGCCTTAAGGCAGGATGGAAAAGAAGTTATTCTGGTCTCTTCAGGTGCGGTAGCGGCCGGCAGGAGCTTAATCCAGATCTCTGAAAAACAAAACACCATTGCGGCACGCCAGCTGCTGGCCTCTATTGGCCAGATCAAACTCATCAACCTGTACCAACAGTTGTTTGAAACGCATGGCCTGCTCTGCTCGCAGGTGCTGGTTACCAAAGAAGATTTCCGCGACCGTATGCATTATCTGAACATCAGAAACTGCATGGAAATCCTGCTACAGCATGGGGTTGTTCCTGTGATCAATGAAAATGATGTGGTATCGGTTACGGAACTGATGTTTACCGATAACGACGAGCTGGCGGGTCTCATCGCATCCATGCTCAACGCCGATGCGCTGATTATCCTCTCCAATGTGGACGGTATCTATAACGGCGACCCCAAATTACCTTCCTCAAGGGTAATTCCTGAAATTGACGGCTTAGAAGCTGACCTGGGTGGTTTTATCACTGCCGGCAAATCCGGCCTCGGCCGCGGTGGAATGGTTACCAAGCTGCATACGGCGCAAAGCGTCGCGAAGCTGGGCATTCCGGTCATGATCGCCAATGGTATGCGCGAGCACATCATTACCGATCTACTTTACGGAACCGTCGTGCACACCCGCTTTAAACCCGGAAAGGTTAAGTCCGGCAAAAAGAAGTGGATCGCACATGGCGAAGGTACCGCCAAAGGGATCGTACAACTCAATGCCGGTGCTAAAGAGGCACTCTTATCCGGCAAAGCCAGCAGCTTGCTACCGGTTGGCATCACCAGCATTCAGGCTGATTTTAAAAAGGGTGACATCATCAAGCTCGTTGACGAACAGGAACAGCTGATCGGTTTGGGCGTAGCCGAATATGGCGCAGAACAAGCCCGAAACTGCATCGGTGAGCAGAAACAAAGACCCCTGGTACACTACAACTACTTTCATCCCCTCCTATAACCATGGAATACCTAAGCTATTTTGAAAAGGCGCTTAATGCCAGCAGAACCCTCAGCATCCTGAAAAAACAAACCATCACGCAAGCCTTACTGGATGTAGCCGAAGAATTGGTGCGTAATACAGACCTGATCCTGGAAGCAAACAAGAAAGATCTCGACCTGATGGATCCGGAAGATCCGAAGTACGACAGGCTAAAGCTTACGGCAGCGCGGGTACAGGACATTGCGTCAGACATGAGAAAGGTAGCTGATTTAGAAAGCCCTATCGGACAAGTTATGGATGCACATGTCGCCGACAACGGCTTGCAGATCTCTAAAATCCGTGTACCGCTGGGTGTCGTTGGTGTGATCTATGAATCCCGGCCCAACGTAACCGCTGATGTTTTCGCTTTATGTTTCAAGACGGGCAATGTCGCCCTGCTGAAAGGTGGCAGTGATGCCGCACAATCCAATGCCGCAATTACCGAAGTGATTCAGAAGGTGTTGGTGCAATACGGCATTACCAGGCAGGTTATTACCTTACTTCCGCCGGAACGTGCGGCAACGGAAAGCCTGCTGAATGCCAGGGGCTTCGTTGATGTGCTGATTCCCAGAGGCAGCCAGGCGCTCATTGATTATGTACGCGCTAACAGCAAGATTCCAGTGATTGAAACCGGTGCAGGTATTGTACACACCTACTTCGACCTTGATGGCGATCTGGAGATAGGGAAGAACGTGGTGCTTAATGCAAAAACCCGCCGGGTGAGTGTATGTAATGCGCTGGATTGCCTCCTGATCCATAAAGAGCGGATCAAAGACCTTCCATCTTTGGTCATTCCCCTAAGTGGATCGAAAGTAGTGCTCCATGCAGATGAACTGGCATATTCGGTCTTGCAGGGTAACTATCCCCCGGAGTTGCTTAAACATGCTACGCCAGACAGCTTCGGAACGGAGTTCCTGTCGCACCAACTGGCGGTTAAAACCGTGGACAACCTGGAAGCGGCGCTGGAACACATCAGCCGGTACAGCTCGAAACACAGTGAGGCCATTATTTCGGAGAACGCAGCAGTGCTGGAAAGCTTTCTGAACCAGGTTGATGCCGCAGCAGTCTATGCGAATGCCTCTACGGCGTTTACCGATGGCGCGCAGTTTGGACTGGGTGCGGAGATCGGGATTAGTACGCAAAAGCTGCATGCACGTGGCCCTATGGGGCTTACTGAGCTAACCAGTTACAAATGGGTGATTCGTGGAAATGGGCAAACGCGCAGCCATTAGCCTTGATTTTTGAAGAATCTTTATATCTTCGGCAAAAAAGACACACATGAAAAAATTAACGTTTCTCTTATTGGCTGCTTTGAGCGGCTTAACAGCAAGCGCGCAAACAGAAAAAGGAAGTCAATGGATCGGCGGAACAATTTCCGCAAGCCATGGCAAAGTATCATCACGGCATAATGATCCAGCGCAGCAAATTTCTAACACCGACCAAAAAAGCAATGTTCTACGTATTGGACCAAGCTACAACTACTTTCTGGCAGACAAATTAGGTCTTGAGATCGGCGTTGGGTATGAAAATATACATCAGGACATTTCAGGTCCAGAACAAAGCGGAGAAACAGATTCAAAAAACTACTATGCCTCACTTAATCTCAAAAAATATTTTTTATACGATAACATAGTTGGATTTGGCATTGGCCCATACGCAACTTACACTCGTGGGAAAAATCGTAGTCAGAATAATGATGCACTATTGAATTACAATTATGATTCAACCAACAATTATTTCTCTACGGGATTAGGTATCAATTTCGTCTATTTTCCTGTTAAAAAAGTAGCCCTGACCGCCGGAATTGGTTCTTTAGGTTATCAATACTCCAAAATGAATGGAGCGCAACGTGAGCTTAAAAGTAATACTTTTGGCTTCGACCTAATGTCCTCTACCACATTTTCCATCTACTACGTTTTCGGAAAATAACATCCCCGATCTTATAGGTAGATAAAGCGCTTTCCAAGAAGGCGCTTTTTTTATGATCTAATATGAATTTAGCCTTACAATCTACGCTGAACAAATGGAAAAGAGACTTGTTATCCTTTCAGCTGGTTCGCCCCTGGTACGGCTCTGCTACGCCTTTCGTTCGGCTGGAGCCGAAGCATAGGCGAACGAAAGGCGAACAATAGGCGAACAAAAGCCGGTTGATATCCGGATCTTTTAAGCTTTCATTTAGTAACTATTATAAACTCATGTCGAAATTATTTTCAAGCCTTACGATAAAGAATCTGACTTTAAAAAACAGAATTGTAGTCTCCCCAATGTGCCAGTATTCGGCAGAAGATGGCTTTACCTCTGATTATCACCTGGTGCATCTTGGCAGTCGTGCCATGGGTGGTGCCGGACTCATCATCTCCGAAGCGGCGAGCGTTTCACCCGAAGGGAGAATCTCACCCGGCGACATCGGCATCTGGAAAGATGAACATATTGCCGGTTTAAAGCGCATCACCGACTTCATCCACCAATATGGCGGGGTCGCGGGCATTCAACTGGCGCACGCCGGTCGCAAAGCAAGTTTTAAAGCGCCATGGCTAGATCCAAAACAGATCAGCCTTGCTGAAGGTGGCTGGCAGACCGTTGCACCGAGTGCAATTCCTTTCAATGAAGAAGATACCGTTCCGGAAGCTTTGGATGCTGCGGGCATTGCGAAGGTTAAAGAAGATTTCAGAGCGGCAACGGAGCGTTCCATAGCAGCAGGATTTAAAGTTATTGAGCTGCATGCGGCCCACGGTTACCTGATCCATCAATTCCTCTCGCCATTGAGCAACGAACGTACGGATGAATACGGCGGCAGCTTTGAAAACCGCGTGCGCTTACTGCTGGAGCTGGTGGATGTTGTGCAGGAGGTCTGGCCGGCAGAAAACCCGCTATTCGTGCGCATCTCGGCGACGGACTGGGCAGCAGGTGGCTGGAACGCTGAAGAATCAGTAAAACTTGCAGCACTGCTGAAGGCTAAAGGTGTAGACCTTATCGATGCATCTTCCGGAGGATTGACGAAAAAGCAGGAAATTCCTATTTTCCCGGGCTACCAGGTGCAGTTTGCCGAGCAGATTAAAAAGGAAACCGGCATCATGACTGGCGCCGTAGGCCTGATTACGGATGCGCAGCAGGCAGAAGCAGTGCTTAAAGAGGGCAAGGCTGACCTGATCTTCCTTGCACGGGAATTTTTGCGCGACCCATACTTCCCGCTACATGCGGCAGAAGCACTTGACGTAGAATTAAAATGGCCTGTACAATACGAAAGAGCGAAGCCGCGTAAACATCATTAACCTGGTGCGTGTTGAGGGTTATGACGCATGCATTATGCCGGCTGATTGTTACAAAAAGCACGCGGATGAAACTCAATACAAACAAATTCAATAATTTAGGGTCTTAATATAAATTCAAAACTATGTTCGATAAATTGATGGCCGCACAACAAAAGGCCGAGGAAATAAAAAAACGTTTAGATCACGTTTCTGTATATGGTGAGGTTGAAGGCGGTGCGATAAAAGTTACTGCTACTGCAAACAAGACCATCACCGCTATTGAAATTCAGGAAGAATTTTTCAAAGGAGCAGATAAGGAAGAAATTGAAGAGCTGTTGCTGACCGCCGTGAACAAGGCTTTAACACAAGCAGATCAGGTAAGTGCTGTTGAAATGCAGTCGGCCACAAAAGATATGCTTGGTGGCCTCGGTGGCATGTTTGGTGCTTAATCTTTTCCTTTAATCTAAATCCAAAAACATGAAATTTAGCTATTACGGACAATCCTGCTTTTTGCTGGAACTTGGGGGCAAAAAGTTTCTTTTTGATCCATTTATCACGCCAAATCCGTTGGCATCGGCAATTGACACGAAGTCCATCACTGCAGATTATATATTGGTCAGTCATGGTCACGGCGACCACGTGGCCGACCTGGTAGACCTTGCAAAACAAACGGGTGCATTGGTTATTACCATGGTTGAAATTGCGGACTGGCTGCAAACACAGGGGGTGACAAATGTACACCCGATGAACTTTGGTAAGTCGAAGTTTGAGTTTGGGAACCTGCGCATGGTGTGGGCTACGCACTCCAGCGGTTTGCCTGATGGCAGCTACGGTGGAAATCCTGCTGGCTTTGTATTGGAAAGTGCCGGTAAAGCCATCTATTTCGCTGGCGATACTGCACTGAACATGGATATGAAGCTGCTTGCAGACCTCTACAACCTGGATTATGCAATTCTACCTATTGGTGGTAACTTCACCATGGATGTGGATGATGCACTTATCGCAACGAAATATATTGATTGCAGTAAGGTCATTGGTGTACACTATGACACTTTCGATTTGATTAAGATCGACAAGGAAGATGCACTGGCGAAGTTTAAGCGCGAGGACAAGATTCTGTTGCTTCCGGCAATTGGAGAAACCATCGAGCTTTAAGCAAGCAATAATCTTATAACAAAAGAGCCGGATTTAACACCCGGCTCTTTTGGTTTGTATGATATTTTAGGCTGTTGCCTATTGTTAAGGCTTGTTGCTTAATGTGCGGCCAGCCAGTTTTCGCCCATACCAATTTCAACTTCAATTGGTACGTTGGTCTTTATTGCCGTTTGCATACGGTGTTTGATAATTTCTTTCATCACTTCGACTTCACCTTTAGGGACGTCGAACACAAGCTCATCATGCACCTGCATGGTCATTTTCGCTTGTAAACCACGAGTCTGTATGTCTTTATGGATGTTAATCATCGCAATTTTAATCATGTCGGCTGCGGAGCCCTGGATAGGTGCGTTGATGGCATTTCGCTCTGCGAAGCCGCGCACGGTTTGGTTGGCGGAATTGATATCCCTCAGGTATCGCCTGCGGCCCATGATGGTTTCCACGAAGCCGTTCTGACGGGCGAAAGTCATGGTATCGCTCATGTAGCGCTGAATGCCCGGGTATTGCATGAAGTACTGCTCAATGATATCTGCCGCTTCTTTTCTCGGGATATCCAGGCTTTGGGAAAGTCCGAATGCCGATTGTCCGTAGATGATCCCAAAGTTAACCGCCTTAGCGTTCCTTCGTTGCGTTGGCGTTACTTCTTCGATCGTGGTGCCGTAAACTTTAGCCGCCGTGGCCGTGTGGATATCGGTGCCTTGCGCAAAAGCCTCCAGCATGTTTTCCTCCTTACTGATCTCCGCAATAATCCGCAGCTCAATTTGCGAGTAATCCGCAGATAGCAACACATGATCTGCATCCCTCGGGATGAAGGCCTTCCGAACTTCCCTACCCCTTTCCGTGCGGATTGGAATGTTCTGCAGGTTCGGATTGTTAGAACTTAAACGTCCGGTTGCCGCCACCGCCTGGTTAAAGCTGGTGTGTACACGTCCGGATTTAGGGTTTACCAATAAAGGCAAGGCATCTACATAAGTAGATTTCAGTTTACAAAGCTGGCGGTAATCCAGGATATCCTGCACCACATCGCTCTTATTTGCCAGACGGGATAAAACATCCTCACCTGTTTGGTATTGACCGGTTTTGGTCTTCTTTGCTTTTGGATCCAGTTCGAGTTTATCAAAAAGCACTTCGCCAAGTTGTTTCGGGGAAGACAAATTGAAGGTGACGCCACATTTCTCGAACACATTCTGCTCCAGTCGCGCGATGTCTGTCTCCAGTTCCTTGGAATATCTGTTCAGCGTTTCCACATCAATGCGTACGCCTTCTTTTTCAATATCAGCAAGCACGTAAACCAGCGGATTTTCGACATCCCTAGCCAGTTCTTCTGCATTCAGTTCTTTCAGCATCGGCTCGAAGATGTTCGCCAGCTGCAAGGTTACATCCGCATCTTCCGCGGCGTAGTCCACCACTTTCTCAACCGGCACATCGCGCATGGTGCCTTGGTTTTTGCCTTTGGCACCAATCAGGCTGGTGATGGAAATTGGGGTATAGTTAAGGTAGTTCTGCGAAAGCAGGTCCATACCGTGGCGGGTATCCGGATCGATCAGGTAATGGGCAAGCATCGTGTCGAACAAACGTCCCTTGATGTTTACGCCGTACCATTTCAGTACGAGAATATCGTATTTCAGGTTCTGACCAACCTTGGCTATTTTTTCGTTTTCTAAGACCGGACGGAACTCGTCGATGATCAGCTGAGCGGCTTCACGTTCTGCAGGAACCGGAATGTAATAACCCTCGCCGACCTTGATGCAGAAGGACAGGCCGACAAGCGCTGCAAGGTTAGCGTCTGTGCCGGTCGTTTCCGTGTCCCAGGATATGCTTTCCTGCTGTAGCAGCAGATCGATCAGCGCTTTACGCGCTTCCGGGGTGTCTACCAATCTATAATCGTGCGGAACATCTGCAATGGTCTTCGCCGCTGGCTGCTCGAATAAAGCAGGTGGTGCAACAAAGACTTTAGAGTTGTTTTCCGGTTCAGCCATGGTCTGACCGAAAAGATCTGTTTGTTGCGACATACCCCCGCCATTACTGCCCAGGGAAAAGTTGTCACCAAAGACGCGTCTACCCAGGGTGCGGAACTCCAGCTCCGCGAAGAGTGGTTCCAACAACTCGCGATTAGGCGCGCCAAGTTCCAGTGCGTGTGCGTCAAATTCTACTGGAACATCCAGAATAATGGTTGCCAGCTTTTTAGACACCATGCCCTGCTCTGCAAACATCTGTACATTCTCCCGCATTTTGCCTTTCAGCTCATGTGCATTGGCGATGATGTTTTCCACCGAACCATACTGCTTAACCAGGATTTTAGAGGTTTTTTCACCGATGCCGGGGATCCCGGGGATGTTGTCTACGGCATCGCCCCAAAGGCCTAAAATATCGATGACCTGTTTAACGTTCTCGATTTCCCATTTGGCAAGGACTTCGGGTACACCCATGATTTCAACGCCATTACCCATGCGGGATGGCTTGTAAATGAAGATGTTCTCGGAAACAAGTTGTGCAAAATCTTTGTCCGGCGTCATGCAAAACACCTGGAAGCCCTGCTTTTCACCTTCTTTAGCCAGCGTACCGATGATGTCATCCGCTTCAAAACCATCTTTGGTAATCACGGGAATGCCGAAACCTTCGATCAGTTTCACCACGTATGGCAAAGCAGTTGCAAGGTCTTCTGGCATCGCCTGACGGTGCGCTTTATATGCTTCAAAATCTGTATGTCGTTCTGTGGGTGCTTCAGTATCGAAAACCACCGCAATATGGCTTGGTTTTTCCTTGTTAATTACTTCCAGCAACGTATTTGCGAAGCCCATTACGGCGGAAGTGTTCAGACCTGTGGAGGTAAATCGTGGAGTTTTGCTTAAAGCAAAATGCGCCCGGTAAATAAGCGCCATTCCATCGAGCAGGAACAGTTTTTTCATAATCAAAGTTAATTATTGTAAACCGCTTTGTATCAAAGAATCATAATTTACGTTATTTGTAAGCTATGAGGTCAATTCGATTTATTGCTGTTTTATGCTTTGTTACGGGCTTTTCACTGTTGGCTGCTGCGCAGGACGTGGTGATGCTGGACACTGCCAACTTTGTACGTGGCACCATAAAAGGCACCGATTATAATACGGTTTCCTTACTGAAGGACGACCAGGTTGAAGTGATATATAAGGCGAAGGACGTGAAGGAGTTTTTGTGGAATGGCGAGACTTATGTGAGCAAGCCAATCATCAACAACAAGAAAGTAGAGCAGCGATTTTTTAAGGTGCTGGAGCTGGGCGCGGTAAATATGTATGCCATTGGTGAGCAATCGGGCGATCCATCTGCGCCGCAGGAGAAACGTGTGCGGGTGAGCCCGAATATCGGCTTTGGTTTGGGATCCGGCGGAATGAGTCGCGGTGGTTTTGGTGGCGTAGGTATTGGCGGCGGCATTTCCATCGGTGGCGGCCGCAGGAGCAACAGCAAAAAGGCCGCTGGCCGTAAGGCTTTATACTTCATTGAAAAGCCGGGTACAGGACCGATGTTGGAGATTCAGCTGAATTCTTCAGGGGATCAGCAGCGCTTAAAGCAGATTTTGCTGGATAAGCTGAATAACGATGAGGATCTGGCCACGCGGATCAAAGAGACAGAAAGCTTTGATGCGAAGGCAGTTGCCGCTTATGTGAAAGCTTATAACCTGATGCATCAGCAGTAGGTTTTCGTGATAATGAAAAAAGCTGATGACCTTTGCGGGCATCAGCTTTTCTATTTGCATGAATTGCTGTTATAAACTAAGCTCGTCCCAATATTCTACTGCCCTGCGGTAGTGCGGGATTACGATGGATCCGCCGACAAGGTTTGCAATCATAAATACTTCATTGATTTCCGGGTTGGTAACACCTTCATCGTAACATTTCTCCAGGTGATATTTTATGCAATCATCACAACGAAGCACCATTGAAGCGACCAGGCCAAGCATTTCTTTGGTTTTTACGTCTAATGCGCCCTCTGCGTAGGTGGTGGTATCTAAAGCAAAAAACCTTTTGATGTTGGTATTTGCGGTCTCCATGATCCTATCGTTCATTTTAGAACGGTAGTCGTTAAATTCTTCTACTAATTTTCCCATGTGTTCTTAAATTTCTACTGAAGGATCCCAGTAGTGTTTGTTAAAGTTTTGAATTTTATCATCAACAATGACAATGCCCTCGTTTTCGAGCATTTGCTGCATGAGTTCAGGCGGCGTAAAGTGGAACTTCCCCGTGAGCAGCCCGCTGCGGTTCACCACCCGGTGTGCTGGCACTGGTGGATGCATGCCGTGGGCATTGTTCATGGCGTAACCAACCATCCTCGCGGAACCCCCGGAACCCAGGCATTTTGCAATGGCTCCGTAGGAGGTAACCCTGCCTGCAGGGATCAGACGCACCACTTCGTAGACCATTTCGTAGAATGTTTTTTCCATAGCTGATCAATTTGCAGGGCCTTCTATATGCAGTGGATGCCGCTTACTCGAAGGAGAATTGAATATAGTTGATGTTTTTGTCATGTTTAAGATAAATCCGCTCATAATGCGTTTTTATCTTCAGGACTTCGTCGTAGTATTCAGAGGTGTACAGCTGATCTGTGGATTTGTGACAAACCAGGTTAAGTTCTGCAACTTTCTCTGCGGTGTAGGCATAGAGGCCATCATTGTCTGTCTTCAGGTTCACTTTGCCACCCGGCTTAAGCAGTACTTTATACTTATCCAGGAAGCCTGGAAAGGTTAAGCGTTTCTTCTCACGGCTGAGCTGCGGTTGTGGGTCTGGGAAGGTGATCCAGATCTCATCGATCTCTCCCGGCGCGAAATACTCCAGAATACCTTCAATTTGAATGCGCAGGAAAGCAACATTAGGGATGTTTTCTTCTATACCCGTCTTGGCGCCACGCCAGATACGATTACCTTTATAGTCTAAACCTATAAAGTTCTTCTCGGGAAATAGTTTCGCTAGATTAACCGAGTACTCTCCTTTGCCGCAGGCAAGCTCCAATACCACTGGATTGTTGTTTTTAAAATGCGCTTCCGCCCATTTTCCTTTTAGCGCCATACCTGCTTCCAGCTGGTATACATTCGGAAATGTGTTTATTTCTGAGAATTTTCTTAGCTTATCTTTGCCCACCTGTCAATTTTTTCACAAAAGTACAATTAAATCAGTCTTTTAAATAAGTTGGCATCTATTTAGTAATTTTGAGCACCTAAACCACTATACATTGGAAAAGAACGCAAAGATCTACATCGCCGGGCATCGAGGAATGGTTGGCTCCGCAATCCACCGAAAGCTTGCGAAAGAAGGTTATACGGATATTGTAACGCGAAGCTCTAAGGAGCTTGATCTTCGTGATCAGGTGGCTGTGCAGGCATTCTTTGACCTTGAAAAACCTGACTATGTCTTTCTAGCAGCAGCTAAAGTTGGCGGCATCGTGGCCAACAATACTTACCGCGCAGATTTCCTGTATGAAAACCTTGCCATTCAGAATAACGTCATCCACCAGTCGTACAAACATGGCGTGAAAAAGCTGATGTTTTTAGGCTCCAGCTGTATATACCCTAAACTGGCACCACAGCCTTTGAAAGAGGAGTACCTGCTTACGGGTTTATTGGAAGAAACAAATGAGCCCTACGCAATCGCTAAGATTGCGGGTATAAAAATGTGTGAGGCTTATCGTGCGCAATATGGCTGCAACTTCATTTCGGTAATGCCGACAAACCTTTATGGCTTTAATGATAATTATCATCCGGAAAACAGCCATGTACTGCCCGCATTGATCCGCAGGTTCCACGAAGCAAAGATCAACAATGCGCCACAGGTGACCATCTGGGGCTCAGGATCACCGCTCCGCGAGTTCCTTTTTGCCGATGATTTAGCGGAGGCTTGTTACTACCTGATGCAGCATTACGATGAGCCGAGCCTGATTAACATTGGCACTGGTGAAGACATCAGCATCAAAGATTTGGCTCTACTGATCAAGAAGGTGATTGGCTATGAAGGCGCTTTGACTTTCGATAGCAGTAAACCGGATGGTACGCCTAGGAAGTTGATGGATGTGAGCAAGTTACATAAGCTTGGCTGGAAACATAAGGTTGAGCTGGAGCAAGGAATTAAGCTTGCGTATGAGGATTTCCTGGATATTCGTATTTAGGGGTTTCGCATCTATAGCTTGACTATTCATTTATGGTTGTTGGTTATTGGATTTTAAGTTCATTCAGCTTTAATGATCTTCATATTTGGGGCATTGGCAACTATTGGTTCATTATTAATTGCCATTGTTGCACCTAAGATCGTTCCTTCATTCAGCTTAAATAATATCTATATTCAGGGCATTCTTATCTATTATTCATTACCCATTTACGATTGTTGCACCTTAGATCTTCCCTACATTCAGCTTAAATGATATCAATATTTAGGGCATTTGTATCTATAGGTTCATAAACAATTGCCGTTGTTGCACCGAAGAGCTTTCGTTGATTCAGCATTAATAATTAAAGTTTATATATTTACCTGTAGTATATAAACTTTGATTATATGACCTTAGTACAGCTTGAATATATTGTTGCTGTAGATACTTACAGGAGTTTTGTAGGTGCTGCAGAGAAGTGTTTCGTTACGCAACCTACATTAAGCATGCAGGTGCAGAAGCTGGAAGAAATGCTGAATGTCAAGATCTTTGACCGCAGCAAACAACCTGTGGTGCCGACGGAGATTGGCGCACAAGTAATTGCACAAGCCCGGATCATCCTGCAGGAAAGCCATAAGATTAAAGAGATCATCAACAGCCAGCAGCAGGACATCGTTGGTGAACTGCGGATTGGGATCATCCCTACGGTTGCCCCTTACCTGCTTCCGCAGGTGATCTCCACCATGATGGAGAAGTACCCCGACTTGAAACTGCTGATCTGGGAATATACGACAGAGGATATCATCCATCACCTGAAAACAGGTGTGCTGGACTGCGGCATCATGGCAACGCCTTTCGGAGATCCAGCGACAGAGGAGCTGCCACTATACTACGAGTCGTTCGTAACGTACATTAGCAAAAACAGTAAACTGTTCAAGAAGAAAAACATCGATCCGGACGACCTGGAAGAAGAAAACATCTGGCTACTGAATGAAGGGCACTGCATGCGCTCGCAGGTGCTGAACATCTGCCGCACCACCAAAGACAATCGCCTGCAGGGTCTGACCTACCACACCGGCAGTGTAGAAACGCTGATCCGCATGGTGGATAGGAACGACGGTGCCACCCTGGTGCCCGAACTCGCCCTTGCGGAACTCACGAACAAGCAGCTGGGCAAAGTGCGTACCTTCAAATCACCAGAACCCGTGCGGGAAATTAGCCTTGTTACGCATAAAAACTTCATCAAAAAACGCATGCTGAATGCCTTTAGGGAAGAGATACTAGCGGTTATCCCGAAGACCATGAAGCAGCGCAAAAAGAAAGATGTGATTGGGATTTAAAACAGTTGTGATTAGGAATTGAAAACAATCTGATTGGAACTTAAAAGTGTTGTGATTGAAATTGAAAAAGTATGTGATCTGGTTCTAACCTCTCACACGTTATAACGTTAAAGATTAAGCAGCAAAATGAAAGAGATTACCTGGTCTGAATTTGAGCAAGTTGAACTCCGTGCAGGCACCATTCTGGAGGTTTTTGACTTCCCAGAGGCACGCAAGCCTGCATTTAAAGTTAAGGTAGATTTCGGCCCTTATGGGGTGCGGATGAGTTCGGCACAAATCACCAAACATTACAGCAAGGAATCACTAGTTGGCAGACAGATCGTTGCCGTGACCAACTTTCCTAAAAAGCAGATCGGCAAGTTCATGTCGGAGTTCCTGGTCACCGGTTTCGCAGATGAGCACGGTGATATTGTACTCACCAGCCTCGAACGGCCGGTGCCCAATGGCAGTAAACTCATCTAAAGCCCTATCTTTGCGGCATGAGCTTTTACAACTTCGCTGAAGACAAAGATCCGAAGGCAGAAAACGAGTATTTCATGCGCCTGGCCCTACAAGAGGCCGAAAAGGCCTTTGCAGCCGGGGAGATTCCTGTCGGTGCTGTGGTGGTTTGTCGCGGCAGGATTGTTGGCCGCGGCCACAACTTAACCGAGCAGCTCAATGACGTCACCGCACATGCGGAAATGCAGGCCTTTACCGCCGCTAGTGAGACCCTCGGGGGAAAATACCTTAAGGATTGTACGCTTTATGTGACCGTTGAACCCTGCGTGATGTGTGCCGGTGCAAGCTACTGGACGCAGATCGGCAAACTGGTCTATGGTGCGCCGGAACCAAAAAGGGGCTTCAGCAGCAAATGCAGCAATATTCTACATCCAAAAACGGGATTGGAAAGCGGTGTGCTTGCCGAAGAATGCGGCGCGCTGATGCGTAAGTTCTTTGCTGCCAGACGCGATTAAACTACTTGACAATAGCCTGAACAAACTTGGCAGGTGAGTGTTATATTTGTATAGAATTTTAACCTTAAATCATAATAATATGGCTTTTGAACTACCTGCGTTACCATACGCAACTGACGCACTAGAACCGCATATCGATAAAATGACCATGGAAATCCACCATGACAAACATCATCAGGCATACGTTACCAACTTAAACAAAGCATTGGAAGGCAAACCAGAAGCTAACCAGAGCATTGAAGACTTAATGAAGAACGTAGACAAGTTCCCTGCTGCAGTGAGAAACAATGGTGGTGGTCACTACAATCACTCACTTTTCTGGGAAGTTATCGGCCCAAACAAAGGTGGTGAGCCTAAAGGTGCTTTAGCAGATGCTATCAAAGCTGCTTTTGGTTCATTTGCTGACTTCAAGACTAAATTTGCTGAAGCTGGTGCTACCCGTTTTGGTTCAGGATGGGCTTGGCTTATCGTAACTGCTGACAAGAAAGTTGCTGTTTGCTCTACACCAAACCAGGATAATCCTTTAATGAGCATCGCTGAAGTTAAAGGTACACCGATCTTAGGCATGGACGTTTGGGAACACGCTTACTACTTAAAATATCAAAACAGACGCCCGGATTATATCGCGGCTTTCTGGAATGTCGTAAACTGGGATGCTGTTGCTGAACGTTTCGAAAAAGCTTCTAAATAAACGTATTTAAGTGCTTTATTGCTTCTAAACACCAATACCTGCTGCTGTGGTAGAAATATCATACAGAAAGGTATTGGTGTTTTTGCTTTTAGTAACTTTGCGCCATGGTTGAAGTAATACTGAAAAAAGGAAAAGAGAAAGCAGCTTTGCAAAGACATCCCTGGATATTTTCCGGCGCTTTGGACAAGGTAAAAGGTAGTCCTGCAAACGGCGAAGTTGTGCGCGTACTGGCTGCAGATAAAGAATTCCTGGCTTATGGTTACTTCAACGAGAAAAGTCGCGTGGCAGTACGTATGCTGGAATGGGATGAAGCAAAGACCATTGATCGCAGCTGGTACCAGCAGAAGATCCGCACAGCCATCGCTTCCAGGGCGCATGTGCTCCGCAATGGCGACACCAACACCTGCCGACTGGTATTCTCCGAAGCAGATTTCCTACCCGGCCTGATTGTAGATCGCTATGCGGACTTCCTTTCCCTGCAGATTCTTAGTGCAGGTATTGAAAGTGCAAAGGAGGACATCATCAGCATCCTGCGTGAAGAGCTGCAGCCTACAGGTATATTCGATAAGAGCGATGCCACTGCACGGGGGCATGAGGATTTAGAGGTTACGAATGGCCTGCTTTGGGGTGAGAATCCACCGGAGTTCCTGGAAGTGAAAGAGAATGGCATTATCTACCACATCAACATCGCCGGTGGGCAGAAATCGGGCTTCTACTGCGATCAACGGGATAACCGCCAGATCTTAGCGGCATATACTGCCGGAAAGACCGTCCTGGATTGCTTCTCCTATAGCGGTGGGTTTTCCTTGAACAGTTTCAAAGCGGGTGCTGCGCATGTGACGAGCGTGGACAGCTCCGCACTGGCCCTTGAGACCCTTCAGCAGAACATAGATTTAAACGGCTTCGACAAAGTGCACAGCACGGTCATTCAATCTGATGTGAACAAACAACTTCGTGCCTTCAAGGAAGAAGGAAAGAAGTTTGATGTCATTGTGCTGGATCCGCCGAAGTACGCGCCTTCGCGCTCTGCATTGGATCGCGCGGCACGCGCATACAAAGACCTGAACCGCCATGGGATGGGCTTGCTGGAAAGCGGTGGCCTGCTGGCGACGTTCTCTTGCTCTGGTGCCGTTGACATTGAGACCTTCAAGCAGATTATTGCCTGGGCAGCACTGGATGCCGGTAAGGAGATTCAGATTGTGAAGCAGTTTAGTCAGCCAGAAGATCACCCGGTAAGGATTTCTTTTCCAGAGGGTGAATACTTGAAAGGCTTGCTTTTAAGAGTGCTGTAAATACATAGATATATGATGTAAAAAGCCTGAGCTGCTGTTTTTAGAAAAGTTGCTCAGGCTTTTTTGTAGATTGTAATTTAGACTTGAGGTCAGTATTATTGGTGTTCTATTAAGCCTCCAAGTACGTAATGTGCATTGAAGTTTTAAAACGAAGGCTAACCTGAATTTAACAACCTGGGTAATCAAGAAGGTTACAATGCTAAGCTTCTTCCTTGAAATACACCTTGTAGTAGTTCATGGATTTATCTTCATCGAAGCCTTTTTCAATGAGCTCTTTATCCCCGTGGATATAGATATGGAAGTTCCTGTCTAGCTTGATGATACTTTTAAATACCCTCGACTGCTTCTTCACCGCGGCAGTATTGATGTCAAAGCTGTCTGGAATAGCGGTATCAAACTCCTCTTCGTAGCTCTTTTTGAAGTTTTTAAAGGATTCAATCCCATCTTCATTGGCGATAACCTCATTGGCGAACTCATCCAGATCAAAGCTTTCCTTCTCCTTGAAGTACTTCATGGATTTATTCAGCAGGTCAATCTTGTCTGCCTTGGTCATTTCGAATTCCTCGTCCAGCTTCTCGGTCACGAAGCTTTTGTACACCCCAAGCACGTTGTTTGTCTGATTGTAGTTGTCGTTCCGGACCTTTAATTTCAGGAATTCATCCTTCCAGTAAACCGCTTCCGCACTGCGGTTCGTCTGGTCAATGACCGCTACTTTGAAGCCCTCCTCTTTATCCGTATTAAAGATCAGACAACCCTTGTCCAGCTTCGTGATGTTGATGGCGTCCTCTTCATAGCTCATGTTAAAGCCATCCTGCTCCGGATAAACCTTCAGGTAAGTTTCCTTGGTTTCCGACTTGAAGATCCCGATGGCATCCAGTAGTTCACCTTCGATCTGTACGTTCTCGAAATAGGCTACATACAGCTCTCCTGATTTAATCTTCGGGTGGCCGGATACTTCATACAGGTATTTAGCGAGTTGCTGACTATGCTCATGAAAGTTGGACCCATCCTCAAAGATCGCTGCAGCGAAATGATACACTTCGTTAAGATTAAGATCATCATTCGGGTGCGTGAAACGGTATATCTCATTCACCTTCTGGTAAGGACTTAGAAAATACTGCAGCAGCAGGTTCTTCAGCAGGTTGTCCTGAATATGCAGGGATTGATCAGAAAGCACATAGAATTCATCCTGGGATTTGTTTCCAATCCTATGGATAGCAAGTTCAGCCAAGAAGGCCTCGTAAAAAGAAATCATGTACAAAAGTACTAAACCTGATCTTCTTTCGGCGTATCTCTAAGTTCTACAGGTTTGCGTACTTTACCACGCATCTTCAAGTTCAGCATTTCCACCAGAATAGAGAACGCCATAGCGAAGTAAATATAGCCCTTCGGAATGTGCTGATCCAGTCCTTCTGCAAGCAGCGAAACGCCGATAAGCAGCAAGAAAGACAGTGCTAGCATCTTCACCGTAGGGTGGTTATTTACGAAATTACTGATCGCATTTGCAGAGACCATCATGATCAGCACCGCAATAATGACCGCGGTAATCATAATCTCCACATGATCAGCCATACCTACTGCGGTGATCACCGAATCCAGTGAGAACACGATATCCAGCAATAAAATCTGAATCAGTACCCCCGTGAAGGTATGCACCTTGGGATTACCGGTATGATCTTCCTCTCCTTCCAACTTCAAGTGAATCTCGTGGGTACTCTTGTAAATCAGGAACAGTCCCCCGACAATCAGGATCAAATCTCTACCAGAGATGGCGAGTTTGCTCAACCATTCCTCGTTGTCTAAGCTAATCCATTCACCGATGTTGAACAATGGCGAAGTCAGCGTCATCACCCAGCTTAACGAAAGTAACAACAACACCCTGGTAATCATCGCAAGACCCAGTCCCCATTGTCTCGCTTTCTTCTGCAGGTGCTGTGGCAGTTTTGAAGAAAGAATGGAGATAAAGATGATGTTATCGATACCGAGTACAATTTCGAGAAGGGTTAAGGTAATGAGCGAGATCCAGGCTTCCGGATTACTTAAGAGTTCCATAGTGATGCAGATATTTGGTGCTAAGATATGAAAAAAGCTTGCTGATCATTCAACAAGCTTCTTTATGCTAGTGTTTTATATATCTGCGAGTATATCTTCTCATGCTACCTGAACGTAACCTCTCCATAGGAAGCATTCACACGTACCTGGCCGCTTCCGCCACCACCGATGTTGCCGTTGTAGCGCTTTGTAAAGGAACCTTGATCCTCATTATCACCTTCCACCTTTGCAGATACCCCTTTACCAAAATTGAAGCCGCCGTAGCTGGTTTTCACATCCATCTTTCCCTTGTAGCTGTCACTGAAGCCAACATCTACCCCTGCATACTGCGCACTGATGGTCAGCACCTTCGAACTTTCGGCAACCTGAGCAATATTCACCTTATTGTATTGAACGCTCAGTGCCGCATCGCCCAGCAACCTGTCTATTCTAACATTCGCATATTGCGCACTGATATTGATGTCCCTAGCGGAGCCCAGCATGATACCGCCGCCGTACTGTTGCTTCAGGTTCCCCTTGTTCAGGTCCTGGATCGTCATTTTTCCATACTGCACATTCAGGTTATTGCTGCTGCTGCTCAGTTTCTGTGCGCTGAAGTTACCGTACTGCACCTTTGCATTTACCGCGCCGGCATAGTTGCCGATCTCCACGTTCCCATACTGTTGTGAAATGTTCAAATCATTGTTCCCCGGCACATAAAGCGTATAATTCACGCGTACCTCTCTGCGCCACTTCTTACCGTTTCTGGTGCCGTTACCCCAATTTCCATTTCTGTTGCCCGACATCTCCGTTCTGAAAGCAATTTGATCACCGGACTTGTCTGCAAGTACCCGCGTACCATCCAGCAGTTTCTGCTGTTCATCCGCATTATTGCTGTAAGCACTGATCGTTACATCCGCTTTTACCTCCTTACGGTCCCAAATCTTGATCGTAATGGACCCATATTGATTGTTCATGCTGATTATATCTGAAGCAGCAGCAGGGAAGGTCTTGCTGAAGGTCTTTGTTAAACCCTCTTCAGTGGCATCGCCATCCACATTCCAGCCAGCGTATTCCGGAACTTCCGGGATTTCAGGCGGCAAAGGCGCAGCCAACACGAAATTGCTAGAAGGCATAAACGGCAGCACTGGCTTTATTGGCGTTTGTCGTACTGCAACACTAGCTGCACCACTTGTCACTGCATATTGCGGTGCTGATGGCGCAGGTTGTGAATTTACCGATGCACTTTGTGCGAAGGCCAGCGTTCCGAAACCCATCAGACCCAGCGTTAATAGAATGTTTTTCATAGTTGACTATCTTTATTTACTTGTCTTACTTGATTGATGATCTGTAGTTGCTGCGACACAACTTGTAACTGAAGCTCCAGGTTCTTTTCCATTGCACGGATCACAAACTCCTGGTTCGGGCTTTTTACCAGATCCTTTTTGAGCATATCATAATCTGCCTGAATACGCTCTAAATCGGATGCAAACTTCTGGTACAGCTCCGGATTTTCAGTTGCATATATCTCCAGGCTGTCGGCCTTCTGCGCGATCATACTACTAAACCTCACCTGCTTCTTTGCCTGTTGCGGATTCACCTGTGCCAGTGCGTTTCCGGGCTGCACTTTCTGGTTGTACATATACCCAATCCCCAAAACCACCAGCAATGACGCTGCAATCCCGATCCACCACCAGCTTTTCGGCTGCCGTTGCGCCGCTTTGTTGAACTGCTGCTCCCCTATATTTAAGTGCCCCACCTTGTTCAACCGCTCCATTTCTTTCAACGGCACATCCGCTTCGTTCAACACCGCATCCGCCTTAGTCGATGACTCCGCTGCACTATTCAAGCGCTGTTCCATCTTAGACCATAAATGATCCCCTGGAACTTCCGTGTCAAAAGCGGCCTTATTGCCCCTGATAAAATCCTCAATTTCTTTGCTCATCCTTTTCTCCTTTCTTTGCTAGTAAGCGATGTAATCTAAGTTTCGCCCGCATATACTGCGTACGGGACGTATTCTCTGAGATGTTCAGAATGTGCGCAATCTCTTCATGGTCATACCCTTCAAAAAGATACAGCGTTAGTACCAGCCTATAGCCATCTGGCAGCATCGTGATCGCCTGTTTCACCAGATCTACCTGCAGTTGCAGCGATTCCTCATCTTCTTCCTGCGGCATCGCAATTTCAAGTTCCTCAACAGGCACCAGATCCATCTTTCGCTTACGAAGACAAGTGATCGATTTATTGATAACGATCTGCTTCAGCCACAAGCCGAAAGTGGTTTCCGCCCGGAACTCCTTAACCCGCATGAAAGCATCCAGGAAAGATTCCTGCAACACATCCTCGGCCTCGCCATGATGATTCAGAATCCGGAACGAAACATTAAACATGGCTTTAGCGTACAATTTGTAAATCTCAAATTGCGCCTGCCGGCTGCCCTGCCTGCATTCATTGATCAATGAAACATGTTTATCTATGTATACCGCTTCCAAAATATTTGCTGGTTATCCTGTTTACTATTGCTGGCCCATCCCCCTCATCTCAATGCTATTCAAAAGACTACAGGTTTTTCAGAATGTTGCACGCCAGCATAAAATATTTTAATTTTTAAAAAGCGGTGCTGAAAATTCCCTTGCCAGCCCTCAAAGTTCCCGTTGCTAAGCTCTAGAAATCCCCCTACCCGGTCCTCAAAATTCCATTCCCCACCTCCTCAAAACTCCTATGCCTGCTCCTCAAACCTCCCCTCCCTGCTCCTCAAAATTCCCCCTCGCACCTTTTAAAATCCATCTATCCTATTCCTTAAAATAGACTTTAACAGTGATATATGGCTCAAAATGAATATTTTTGCAGCTTAATACGATAAAAAATGCTAAGAACAACGACTTGCGGCGCACTGAACATCCAGAATATCGGAGAAAGTGTAACATTATGCGGATGGGTGCAAAAATCCAGAGATCTGGGCGGAATGACGTTTATTGACATTCGTGACCGCTACGGCATCACGCAGTTGGTCTTCAATATGGACGACAACACAACCCTTTGCGAAACTGCACGTACACTTGGCCGTGAATTCGTAATTCAGGCAAGCGGAACGGTAGTTGAACGTTCAAATAAAAACCTTAAAATCCCTACGGGAGAGATCGAGATCAAAATCACTGCTTTAGAGATTCTGAATGCCTCCAAAATTCCACCATTCTTAATTGATGATGAAACCGATGGCGGGGATGATCTAAGAATGAAATACCGCTACCTGGACCTTCGTAGAAATCCAGTGCGGAATAACATGGTGCTCCGTCACCGTATGGCGCAATCCGTAAGAAGATACCTGGATGCCTTAGACTTCATTGAAGTAGAAACACCCGTGCTCATCAAATCCACACCAGAAGGTGCAAGAGATTTCGTGGTACCAAGCCGCATGAATGCAGGCGAATTTTACGCCCTGCCACAGTCGCCGCAAACCTTCAAGCAATTGTTGATGGTATCTGGTTTCGACCGCTACTTCCAGATCGTGAAATGTTTCCGCGATGAAGATTTACGTGCCGACAGACAACCTGAATTCACACAGATTGACTGCGAGATGTCATTCATCGAACAGGAAGATATCCTGAATACCTTTGAAGGCTTAATCCGCACGCTTTTCAAAGAAATCAAAGGCATTGACCTGCCGGAAGTTCCGAGAATGCAGTATGCTGATGCCATGCGCCTTTATGGTTCAGACAAACCAGATACGCGCTTCGAAATGCAGTTCGTAGAATTAAACGACCTTGTAAAAGGCCATAACTTCCCCGTTTTCGAACAAGCAGAGCTTGTTGTCGGCATCAACGCGAAAGGTGCAGCACATTACACCCGTAAGCAGCTGGACGAACTTACCGAGTTCATCAAACGCCCGCAGATCGGCGCTACAGGCTTAATCTACTACAGACATAACGAAGATGGTTCCCTCAAATCGTCGGTAGACAAGTTCTACAACGAAGCGGAGCTTCAGAAATGGGCTGCAGCATTCAACTCTGCGCCAGGCGATCTGATCCTTATCCTTGCCGGAGCTAAAGACAAAGTGCGCAAGCAACTGAATGAGCTAAGACTAGAAATGGGTACCAGATTGGGCTTACGTGATAAAAACACCTTCAGTGCCCTGTGGGTACTGGATTTTCCATTGCTAGAATGGGATGAAGAATCTGGGCGCTACCACGCGATGCACCACCCCTTCACCTCACCTAAACCAGAAGATATCGCATTATTAGATACCAACCCTGGCGACGTGCGCGCAAACGCATACGACATGGTGGTAAACGGTACCGAAATCGGTGGTGGTTCTATTCGTATCCACGACAGGACCTTACAGGCCCTGATGTTCAAACACCTTGGCTTTTCGAAAGAAGAAGCACAGAAACAGTTTGGATTCCTAATGGATGCCTTTGAATTCGGCGCACCTCCACATGGTGGTATTGCTTTCGGGTTCGACAGGTTATGTTCCATCTTCGCAGGATTGGATTCCATCCGTGACGTAATTGCTTTCCCGAAAAACAACTCAGGAAGAGATGTGATGATCGATAGCCCATCAACCATTGATGACAAACAACTTCAGGAACTGAGAATTAAAACAGACCTGAAGTAATCAAAATACACTGCACAAAAAAAGGAGCTTAAAGCTCCTTTTTTTATATCTAGAATGTTTCGCTATCGGGCGGTATCCCATAATCGATGTAGTTCACCTGGCGCTTCGCTGTAATCTTCTTTTTCGCACCTCCAAACCAGGATTTCACCGTGCTGAACATCCCCGTAAGGTGTTCTGCATCTAATGACTTCCCAACTTTACTGGTGGCAAGACCAACAAGCGTTTTCGTAATAAATCCAGAGCCTCTAAACAAAGTATTGTTCATGAGCACAGGAAGTAAGAACGACATCACTTTACTGCTGATGTTCAGCTGGTCGTCAGCCTTAAGGAAGGTCGATGGCGTAAGGTACTTCTTCGACAAACTTTTAAAAGAATATTGTTTAACGTATACTTTTGCATCGGCCGTTAATCGCTCCTCCTGCATGGTATATTCAGCTTTAAGTCCGCTTATTGCTGCCTGAAGCTCTTCCGCGTTATTGATGTTATACTTTCTCTTCATCGTCCTTATCCGCTAATTTGGTGAAATACTTTTTTATGGCGATGTTGATGATCGCTGTTTCTACCTTTCCTTTAGCAAGCATTACAACTACTGCAATCAATACCAGAAGTAAAGTCACTATTCCAAATCCTGCTGCAAAACTTCCAATCAACTCCGATAGGAATAGCGCAAGGGTGATAATAGCAAAAAGAAAAGCCAGGATAAAGCAGATGATCATGAACGTATTGGTGATGATATCTGCAACGAGCTTTGATGTTTTCTCTAATAGATAAAAACGGGTATACTCCACCCGGGTTTCCAGATAAACCTTCGCATCAGCGTAAAGTTCATCCAGGGTTTTTTCTTTATTTTCCTGCATCGTTGTAAAGTTAAAAGGTACTACGCTATATCTAATTCGTCGGCATAGTCGTCATCATTGTTCGCTCTGCCTTTTACTTTGTCAACGACCTTATCTTTAAGTCCGCTCAGGTGGTCTAACTCTTCAGCTGCCTTCTCTTTGATGGTATCGCTAAGATCTTTAAACGACTGACCTAAGCGCTCACGTGTCTCAGAACCTGCCTCAGGCGCAAACAATAAACCTAATGCTGCACCAGCCGCCAAACCTGCTAAAAGCCCTATTAATACTTTTGAACTATCATTCATAACCGTAAATTTTAATTTATTTGTTTATCAAAGACTATAACTCCTGAGTTTCAGAAATTGTTTTAATTCTTTCCATTCTATCAGAAGCCAGTGCACTTGTTTCATATATCTTAACAACAAGTACAAAATAGGACAACAACAAAGGCCCGAAGACCAGCCCTAAGATGCCGAAAAGCGGGATTCCGATCACCACACCGATCACGGTGATGATGGGGTGGATGTTTCCAACCCTTTTCGCGATCAGAAATCGGAGTACGTTATCAATGTTGATGATCACCAGAAATCCGAAGATCAGCATGGCGTAGCCGCCAAATTCATTGCCATTGGCAATCTGCATAATTGCTGCAGGCACAAAAATGATTGGTGGCCCCAGTACGGGCACAAAGCAGACAAATGTGGTAATCACCCCCCAGAAGAAAGGATCATTAAAGCCCAGAACAAAGAAAGAAAGGCTGACCAGCGATCCCTGCACCAGGCAGATCAGGCCCTGTCCCACCACATTGGCAAAGGTCGTGTTCTTCATCTCTTCCGCAAAGCGCAGCGCATTCTGCTCCCGGAACGGTGCATATTTCAGCATTGCTGCTTCAAAGCGCTCATGTTCCACCAACATAAAGTACAACAGGAAATACATCAGCAGCAAGCCTAAAACGATGTTAAAAGCACCTGATATCAGAGAAGGGAACAGTTCCGTAGCCCAGGTTCCCGCCTTTCGCAGACTATCAGCAATGATGTGCTCCACATCGCCGCCCACCGGAACGAGTTGCTTTATTTTAAAGAAGAGGTTTTTGTAGTATATCTGATCGCTTTGCAGTTCATGGATCTTGGTGATCACCATGTTGCTCAAGCCATAAAAAGGCAGCACGATTAGCAAAATCGATGTGAAAAGCAGCAGCAGCGCCGCAAAGCGCTTATTTAAGTTATGGTCCTGAACCATGTACAGGTAAACCGGCCGCAGAATGGTATACAGCACCAGCGTACCCAAAATAGAACTGAAAATACCAAGTAGAGAATATGCAATCAGTCCCCCCAGAGCGACAATAATGACAAGATTTATATTATTACGCTGTTTATAGGTAAAGAGGGACATACAGGTTTAGGTATCCAGATTGATGGCTTTCATTTTATTATAGAGTGTTTTCCGATCGATGTTCAGAATTTTAGCTGCCTTCGTTTTGTTGAAGTTTACCTCACGCAGTACATTTAAAATCGCTGCGTATTCGGCTTCAAATGCAGCATTCTTCAAATCCCTCGGCCGGTCGTTACGCTGAATGCTGGTCTCAATGATCGCACTCTTCGCATAGGTTGAGATTTCCAGTGGCAAAGCCTTCAGCTGGATCTCTGATCCTTCAGAAAGCAGTGCTGCACGTCTGATCACGTTCTTCAGTTCCCTTACGTTACCAGGCCAGTTATAGGTCAGAAAACACTCCTCAACTTCCGTTGAGAATGACTGAACATTTTTGTTCAGCTCTTTGTTTGCAAGCTGCAGAAAAGTATGTGCGAAAACAAGGATATCCTTGCCACGCTGACTTAAGGGCGGCAAGCTGATGGAAAATTCGTTAAAGCGGTGATAAAGATCTTCCCTGAACTTGCCACGCTGTATGGCAACAGACAGGTTTTCATTCGTCGCCACAATAATGCGAACGTCCAGATCAATTTCCTTGGTGCTACCAATACGTTTAATCTTACGTTCCTGCACGGTACGCAACAGCGCCGCCTGGATATCATAAGATAAGTTACCAACCTCATCCAGGAACAGCGTTCCGCCATTCGCCATCTCGAAGTGTCCGATCTTGGTATAAAGTGCACCGGTAAAAGAGCCTTTCTCATGACCGAAAAACTCGCTACCCGCAAGCTCCTTTGTCAAAGATCCACAGTCCATCGCAATGAAAGGCATGTCCTTCCTCGGACTGTTCATGTGAATCGCTTTGGCAACAGATTCCTTACCTGTACCACTCTCACCGGTTAAAATAACGCTATATGTTGTTGGAGCGACTAGCTCAATTTGTCTTAGAAGATCCTTAGAAGCCTGACTTTGCCCTGCAATGAAGTTTGCATCCTGATTATAGGGCTGCTTGGCACCTTTCTGCGGTTCAACATTCTGACCGCTTGCCAATGCGGTCTGTGTTTCCAGCGCCTTATTGATGGTCGCCAGAATTTCATCCGGATAAAGGGGCTTGGTGATGTAATCAAAAGCGCCCAGTTTGATAAGCTCTACGGCGATTTTAACATCAGAATACCCGGTGATGATGATCACGCAGGTTTGCGGATATTTCGCTTTGATTTTTATCAATAACTCACGGCCATCGGTATCGTCCAGCCTGTAATCACACAGGACCAGATCGTACTGTTTACTGGTAAGGTGCTCCATTGCTGATGCACCCGATGTAACCGCATCTACGAGAAAGCCATTTTTGGTTAAAAACTTCGAAAGAAGTAAACCAATATTAACCTCGTCGTCAATAATCAAAATGTTTTTCATACGCAGGGATGAGCTCGCTAAATTCAGAAGTAAAGATAACGAAAAAATATTACTGGGAAATTTTTTCTACACTTTCACGTGAATATTCGTGAAGATTTGTGTTAACTACCTGTGAAGCTCGGTCTACGTTTTTCCAGGAATGCAGAAACACCTTCTTTGAAGTCGGCCGTTCCGAAGCAATCCGCAAAAGCTTTGATCTCAATGTCATAGCCATTGGTCGCTGCATCAACGGCAGCATTAGTAGCCGTAATTGCTGCTGCGATAGCCTGTGGTGCACGCTGTTTAATCTTGCTCAGCAAACCTTCTGCCGTGCCAATTAATTCCGAAGCGGGTACAATATAGTTAACCAAGCCTATTTTTTCTGCTTTTTCAGCGCTGATCATGTCTGCCGTAGCAATCATTTCAAAGGCCCGGCCTTTGCCTACCAGTTGGGTTAATCTTTGCGTGCCGCCGTAACCTGGAATCAAGCCCAGGGTAACTTCCGGTAAGCCCAGCTTGGCGTTTTCTGAAGCCACACGCAGGTGACAAGCCATGGCTAATTCCAATCCACCACCTAAAGCAAATCCATTGATCGCCGCCACAAAAGGCTTGCTGCTGCTTTCAATTGCATTAAATACGTTATTCTGCCCATCTCTGGCCAGCTGCGCACCTTGTTCAATATCAAAATCAGCAAACTCCGAAATGTCTGCACCCGCAACAAAAGCTTTTTCGCCAGCGCCAGTAAGCAATACGCCAAGCACCTCACGGGTCTCATTGGCATACGTTACCACAGCTGCAAGCTCCTGCAAGGTCTGACGGTTCAATGCATTTAACTTCAACGGTCTGTTGATCGTTACATATAAGGTGTTATCCTTTAATTCTGTATGTAGATTCTGGTATTCCATTTTAAAAGTTTCGGTTTTCTGTAACCCAGTTTGTAATATACGTGGTAATGGCCTCCATGGTTGTCCCGGGTGCAAACAATTCACCCACACCGATGTCCTTCAGCTTCTGCATATCCCCTTCCGGGATGATGCCACCACCAGTAACCAGTACATTTTCCAACCCTTTTTGTTTCATAATGTCCATAATTTTTGGAAAAACGGTCATGTGCGCACCGGAAAGTATGGAGATACCAATGGCATCCACGTCTTCCTGCAAAGCAGCGTTCACCACCATTTCAGGGGTTTGTCTTAGGCCAGTGTAGATCACCTCCATCCCGGCATCCCGGAGTGAAGTCGCGATGACCTTAGCCCCACGATCATGGCCGTCCAAGCCCACTTTTGCCACCAAAACACGTATTGGCCTGTTCAATGTTTTGCTCATAAATAGTTAGAATAGCGGATGGTAAAAGTAAGTAAATTAGCGGTTTTATATTAACTTTGGAGAAAAATTAACAGTTTTTATGAGTGAGGAAAGATCATTGAATTTTATTGAGGAAATCATTGAAAACGATTTACAAAGCGGAAAATACGAGACCCTGATCACCCGTTTCCCGCCGGAACCAAACGGGTATTTACATATCGGCCACGCCAAAGCAATTTGCTTAAACTTCGGCCTAACCCAGAAATATGGCGGCTATACCAACCTTCGTTTTGACGACACCAATCCAGTAACTGAAAAAACCGAATACGTAGACAGCCAGCAAGCTGATATCCGCTGGTTAGGTTTTGAATGGAAAAATGAACTATATACTTCTGATTACTTCGAGCAGCTTTACAAATTTGCGATACAGCTGATTGAAGCCGGCCTTGCTTATGTTGATCATAGCACTGCTGAAGAGATTGCACAAACCAAAGGTACACCAACAGAGCCCGGAACAGACAGTCAGTACCGCTCCAGATCTGTTGCGGAAAACCTTGATCTTTTCACCCGCATGCGCAATGGCGAGTTCCCGGACGGCGCCTGTACCTTACGTGCGAAAATCGACATGAGCAGCCCGAACATGCTGATGCGTGATCCAATTATCTATCGCATCAAACATGCGGAACACCACCGTACCGGCAATACCTGGTGCATCTACCCGATGTACGATTTTGCCCACGGACAAAGCGACAGCATCGAAAGCATCACACACTCTATATGTACACTGGAGTACGTTTCACACCGTGAGCTGTACGACTGGTTCATTGAAAAACTAAACATCTTCCCTTCGCACCAATACGAGTTTGCACGTTTAAACCTGACCTACACGGTGATGAGTAAGCGTAAATTACTGCAATTGGTTAATGAAGGTGTGGTTAGTGGATGGGATGATCCAAGGATGCCAACGATCAGCGGCTTACGCAGACGTGGTTACACGCCTGAAAGTATCCGCGAATTTTGCGAGCGTATCGGTATTGCCAAAAGGGAAAACCTGATTGAGTTGAGCTTACTGGAGTTCTGCGTTAGGGAACACCTGAATAAAACCGCAAACCGCGTGATGGCTGTTCTGGATCCAATCAAAATGGTGATCACGAACTATCCGGAAGGGCAATCTGAAGTGCTTATCGGTGAGAACAACCCGGAAGCAGAAGATAAAGGCGGTACCCGCGAAATCCCGTTCAGCAAAGAACTATGGATCGAGCGCGAAGACTTCATGGAAGAGCCTGCTAAAAAGTGGTTCCGCCTGGCACCTGGTGCTATGGTGCGCCTGAAATTTGCCTACATCGTGAAGTGTGAAGACTTCGTAAAGGACGAAAACGGAAACGTTACCGAAATCCACTGTAGCTACATCCCGGAATCGAAAAGCGGCGAAGATACCAGCGGCATCAATGTTAAAGGGACCATTCACTGGGTTAGCGCAGCACATGCGAAAACAGCGGAAATCAGAATCTACGACCGCCTGTTCACCGTAGAGTCTCCGGACAGCGAAGAGGGCGACTTTAAAGATTACCTGAACCCGGACAGCATTAAGGTGATTAAAGAAGCATTTATCGAGCCTTACCTTGCTGATGCAAAGCAAGACGCCAGATATCAGTTTATCCGTAAAGGATACTACAGCCTGGACACCGACTCAACACCTGAAAAGCTTGTCTTTAATCAGACTGTAGGTTTGAAAGACGCCTGGGCTAAAGCGAAAAAATAAGGATACAAGCACTATCTTAAAATATATAAGAGGATGTCTCATCAATTGAGCATCCTCTTTTTTTATGCGCTATAATCGCGTATGCATAACCTGCGCCTAAGCAATGGATAGCTTCGGGTCAAACGCACACGAAACGCACACCAGGCGCACACGAGACGCACACAGCACCCACAAATGTGTGCGTTTGCTGTGCGTTTCATGTGCAACTCCTCTGGGCTTGATATAAATCCAGCGGGTGTTTATCCCGCCTGACAGCTTAGTTCATAAAAAAGCCCGTCTTCATGCAGGATGAGACGGGCAATATCTTTTTAGCCAAAGAGGCTTTAATAAGCAATTACATGTATTTCGGGTACAGGTTAAACAGCACTAAACGCACCGCAGGTGAAATCGCTTCGCCTTTTTCGGTCGGCAGGAAGTGCCTTTTGAAAGCAATTACGGCTGCACCAACATTGCTGGTATCATAACCGATGATCCTTAAAGCAAGAATGGGATCAAAAGTTGGTGGCGGCATTTTCAGTACCTGATCATACCATAACCCGAAGCCGCGGTCTGCAAGCACTTTCCATGGGAAGTTATTTGGATCTGGTTTGCGTTTTGGCGCAAGATCGGCATGGCCGATGAAGTTTGCAGTTGGGATGTTGTACTTCTTTTTCAAAGTCGCCAGTAAGCCCAGCAGGCTCTTCAGCTGTGCTTCAGAATATGCTTCCGAACCATTGTTATCCAGTTCAATCCCGATGGAAGAAGAGTTTAAGTCTGTGTCATTTCCCCATTTGCCCAAGCCAGCATGCTGCGAACGCAGGTAGTCGTTCACCATTTGCACCACTTTACCATCGCGGCTCACCACGTAATGTGCACTTACGCCTGTTCTTGCCAGCGTAAAAGTCTTGATGGTTTGGTCGAGGGACGTTTGTGCAGTGTGGTGAATCACCACAAAGTTGGGCTTCCGGATACCGAAGTTTACGGAGCCAATAAAAGATTGCACTTCTGGCTTTAAAGAATCTATAAATTGGCCTGGCGGCGGAAGCGCTTTAATGTTGTTTGCAAAATTTTCTGCCTGTTGTTTATATATCTTATTCGTTGCGGCGTATTTATTGCTTGAACAAGCGGTAAATACGATTGGGATAAGCAGTAAGTAGAGTAATTTGTAGGGTTTATTCATATCAGCTTTCAAAAATGTGAAAGTAAGATTTATTAAGCAATGCAGCCAGCAGGAATGTTATTCTTTAGCAGCAGGCTAGTTATTCTTTATGGAAGCCTATAATTACTAATTTTGAACCCTCCAATACGTGAAAATTAGATTGAATGAAATTATTTAATAAGACAACATTATTCTTAACAGGATGTGCACTGGCGGCAGGCCTGCAAGCCTGTACCAACACGGCAAGCAATGAAGAAAAAAAGACAAATACCGTAGTGCTGCCAGACAGTTTGCAGGAATATGTTAACGACAGAATAAAAACCTACGAATCGGTAAAGCTGACCACAAACCTGAATCAGCTGAGTACGGCCGAGCGTAAAATGCTGCCATTACTGATCCAGGCGGCACAGATTATGGACGAGCTTTTCTGGCTTCAGGCTTACCCACAACAAGACAGCCTTTTAAATGCGGTGAAAGATGACCGCGCCAAAGAATACATCCGGATCAACTATGGCCCCTGGGACAGGCTGAACAACAACAAACCTTTCATTGCCGGCATTGGTGCAAAGCCAGCAGGTGCTTCTTTCTATCCGGCCGACATGACCAAGGAAGAGCTGGAGAAATCAAAACTAAAAGACAAATACGGACAATATAGCGTGGTGCGCCGCGACTCAACCGGCAAACTGATGACGGTTCCTTATCATGAACTGTTTGCCACACAGCTACAACGTGCTTCCAGCCTGCTTAAACAGGCGGCGCTGATTGCCGAGGATGAAGGACTGAAAAAATACCTGAATCTTCGCGCAGACGCGTTGACTTCCGATAACTATACCGCCAGCGATTTAGCCTGGATGGACATGAAAAACAATGGTCTGGACATCATCATTGGCCCGATTGAAAACTACGAAGACAACATGTTCAATGCCCGTGCATCTTACGAAGCTTATGTGCTTGTAAAAGATAAAGCATGGAGCAAACGTCTGGAGAAATATGTAAGTCTGCTGCCGGGCTTGCAAAAGGGCTTACCCGTGCCGGCGAAATACAAACAAGAGAAACCAGGTGTAGACTCTGAACTGAATGCCTATGATGTGGTTTACTATGCCGGGGACTGTAATGCGGGATCGAAAACCATCGCGGTGAACCTGCCGAACGATCCAATCATCCAGCAGAAAAAAGGAACCAGAAGATCACAGTTGAAGAATGCCATGCAGGCGAAGTTTGATAAAATTCTGGTGCCGATTGCCAATGAGCTGATCGACAAAGAACAGCAACAATACATCAACTTCGACGCGTTTTTCGCGAATGTGATGTTCCATGAAGTTGCGCACGGATTGGGGATCAAGAAGACAGTAAACGGAAAAGGGCTTGTTAAAGATGCGCTAAAAGAGCAATTCTCCTGGCTGGAAGAAGGTAAGGCAGATGTGCTAGGCCTTTATATGGTGACCAACATGCTGAAAGCCGGCGAACTGCAGGGTGATATTAAAACTTATTACACCACGTATATGGCAGGTTTGCTTCGTTCTGTACGTTTTGGGGCTGCGAGCGCCCATGGACGTGCAAACATGCAGTGCTTTAACTATTTTAAGCAGCAAGGTGCTTTCCTAAGAGGTACAAATGGCACTTACAAGATCGATTACACGAAGTTTGAGCAGGCCATGAATGGTTTAAGCAAGATGATCCTAACCCTTCAGGGAGATGGTGATCATGCCGCGGTAGCCAAAGCACAGGCGGAAAATGCTGTAATCAGCAATGAATTGAAGCAGGATTTAGATAAATTGAATAACAAAGGTATCCCTGTTGATATTGTGTTTCAACAAGGGGTAGACGTATTGGGTGGATTATAAGTACTTACTTATAATCTTCTCCAACTCTTCGATATCAAATGGTTTGGACAGGTAGTCATCAGCGCCTGCCTGTTCTGCCAAAGATTTCACATCATTATTTGCAGAAAAGTAGATTACAGGGATGTGCGATAGCTCCGCATGTGCTTTCAATTCTTTAGTCGCATCTATACCACCAACATCAGGCAACCAGTTGTCCATGAAAATGATATCAGGCACATAAGAAGATACCTGTTCAATGATATTGTTTGAAGTAGACGATGTTTTGATCTCGTAACCAGCGTCTTCAAGAATGATCGTACAAAGGTCTAGTATGTCAACATTATCGTCGAATACAAACACTTTTTTTGCCTTGCTCATGTAGTTCAATTTAATCTAAGATAACAAATTTATGAATTCTGCGGTATCTTCAATATTTAATGATGCGTCAATTACAACATTTTGTGCCGCTTGTGCGGGCATGTAGGGCACTTGCGCATCCGCAGGGTTCTGTATTAGTGCCCTTCCGCGGTAAGCCTTCACGGCTTTAAGTCCGTTTACCCCATCTGCATTTGAACCTGAAAGCAACATGCAAACCAGCTTATCCTGGTAAATTTCCGCGGCCGTCTGGAAGGTGACATCTATGGAAGGTCGTGAATAATTGATCTTCTCGGAAGAGTCTAAGGAAAAGGTGCGGTCCTGTTCAATGAGGAGGTGATAATCTGAAGGCGCAACATAGATGGTACCGGCTAGAATATGCTCCTTCTCCTCTACTTCCTTAACATTCAGTGTAGTACGGCCTTTTAACAAATCAGGCAACAGGGAATCTGCGCCGTGTTTACGGTGAATGACAATGATGATTGGGAAAGACAGATCCGGCCTTAAATCCGGCAGCACTTTCAGCAGTACGTCCAGGCTCCCAGCGGAGCCACCGATAACCAAGGCTTCACACGTTTTCATCAATTCATTTTCCTCCAGATTTTATCCGATGGGAGCCTGCGGTAACGCTTGGACACCCCAGAGAACTCCATTGTTTCTTTACTGCCCAGCGCCAGGTAGCCCAGCTCTTCAAGGCTGTCATCAAAAAGACCGATAACCTTGTTCTGCAGGTCACGGTCAAAATATATGAGTACGTTCCGGCAGAGGATCAACTGAAACTCATTGAAAGAGCGGTCAGACACCAGGTTGTGCGTAGAAAAGATGATTTTACGCCTTAGGTCGTCGTTAAACTTGGCCAGGGAGTACTTAGCGGTGTAATAGCTTGAAAACTCTTTGCTGCCGCCGGATTGGATGTAGTTTTCGGAATATTGCTTCATCTGACTTAGCCCGAAAAAGCCTTGCGCAGCTTTCTCCAGCACGGCAGGGTTCAAATCTGTGGCATAAACGAGCGATTTCTGCAGCAGTCCCAGCTCTTGTAAAAGGATACACATGGAGTAGGCCTCTTCACCGGTGGAACAGCCTGCGATCCAGATGCGGATTAAAGGATAGGTGCCGAGTTTAGGCAATACCTCGTTCCGCAGCGTTTTGAAGAAGGTCGGATCACGGAACATTTCTGTAACGTTGACGGTAATTTGCTCTACAAAGCGCTTGAAATAAAGCGGCTCATTGGCAATCTTGAACCTGAATTCCGCAAAGCTAAGGGCTTTATCGAGGCTGTAGAGGCGCTGTATGCGGCGCTTTAGTGAAGCTTTGGAATAGCCCGTAAAATCGTAGCCATACCGCTCCAGCAAATCCGCCAGCAATGCATCTATCTGCTCCTCTGTGATTACGGTAACCTCCAAATCAAATGTATTTAGTAATGATTTCAGTGAGTGTATCGACATTGATTGGCTTCGATACGTAGCCCATTGCGCCCGCTTCCAGGCATCGCTCGCGATCGCCAAGCATGGCTTGTGCCGTTACGGCAATAACCGGTACGTCTTTAAGGTCATCATCTGCATGCATCTCTGCAATGGCCTGATAACCGTCCATACCGGGCATCATCATGTCCATCAACACGATGCCGATCTCTTTATCTTGTTTTAACAGGGCCAATGCGTCCTCTCCGCTGGTGCTGGAGATGCATCGGTACTTCCTTGCCTTCAGCACTGCTGATAGGGCAAAGATGTTCCTGTTATCATCATCTACGATTAATATTTTATCCTTAGCCATATCAATAAGCCAAATTAAACTTTGTCATACAACCATACCCTTAACAGGGAGGTCAGTTGGTCTACATCTACGGGTTTCGAGATGTAATCTGAAGCACCTGCGGCAATACATTTTTCGCGGTCGCCCATCATTGCTTTGGCTGTAACAGCCAGAATTGGCAATTGTTTGTATGCTGGAATCTTGCGGATTTCCTTGGTTGTCTCATATCCATCCATCTCCGGCATCATCATATCCATAAGGACAATGTCAACCAGCGGATTCTCTTTAAGCACCTGCAGGGCTTCTTTTCCGTCCGTCGCGGCAAGCACTTTCATCTTATGCTGCTCCAATGCTTTGGTCAGGGAGAAGATGTTTCTTACATCATCGTCCGCAATCAGCACCGTCTTATCATTTAGCACTTCATACAGCCCTCCAAAACGTTCTGGCAGCAGTTTTCCGGGCTTGGTTGCAGAAGTTTGTTCTTCTACCAGGTGCAGGAATAAGCCTGCTTCATCCAGAATGCGCTGATACGAATGCGCAGTTTTTACGACAATCGAGTCTGCATATTGTTTGATGCGGGCCTCCTCGCCTTTCGAAAGGTTCTTGCCGGTGAAGATGATGATCGGCAGGTTCTCCAGTCCCTTGGTTTTCTTGATGGTTTCCAGCGTTTCATAAGCATTGGTATCCGGAACACCCATATCAAGGATCACACAGTCTACCTCCTGCTTGTTCAGCGCGCCGATGCTTTCATTCACGTTGTTCGCCACCTGGGTCTGAATATTGTAGTTGCTCAGGAAGTAGTTCAGTGCTTCGGCATGCTGACGGTTTTCTTCAACGATGAGCACTTTTTTAGGGTGCCTGCTTAACGCATGCTCCAGCTTTTGGAAGATCTGGCTCATGTGCTCTAAAGCCACGGGTTTATTGATGAAATCTATGGCCCCGCGGAGCAGACTTTCTTTCTTAACCTCCATGGACGACATGATGTGCACAGGTATTGGTCGTGTTGCCGGATTGCTTTTCAGCTCTTCCATCACCTGCCAGCCGTCTTTAACCGGTAGCTGGATGTCCAATAGGATTGCCAGTGGTTTATAGTGGTTTGCCAGCTCTATGCCGACATCGCCCCTTACGGCTACGACCCCTTTATAGTCGCGTTTACGCGTAAAGTTCAGCAGCGTTTTCGCGAAGTTGGTATCGTCTTCAATGATCAGGATGACTTTATCACCCGGCTGAATGTGGTTCCGGTCATCTTCTACGTCTTGTGGTATGTTGGTTACCGTGTAGCGCTCCGGAAGCTGCTCTTCAACCTTTTCCGGATATACCTGATGCACAACTACAGGCTCTGCAAAGCCGGATTCTTCCGAAGCTGCAGCTCTGTTTATTGGTAAAGCAAGGGTAAACTCACTACCGATATTTTCCTTGCTGGTCAGTTCAATTTCGCCGGCAAGCAACTTGGCCAGCTCGCGACTGATGGACAGTCCTAGGCCGGTGCCGCCGTATTTTCTGCGGGTAGAGCCGTCTGCTTGTTGGAAAGCTTCGAAGATCAGGCTCTGCTTGTTTTCCGGAATACCGATACCGGTATCGGTTACTTTGAACAGGATCTTTTTACCGCTATCGTCTTTGGCGACGCTGAGTCTAACCTCTCCTACGGTGGTGAATTTGATTGCGTTCGACAGCAGGTTTTTGATCACCTGCTCCAGACGCATCTTGTCTGTATTAAGCGTTTTTACGTCTTCATCCACTTCTACGAGTAGCTGCAACTGTTTGTTTTTGGCTATTGGGTTGAAGAGCGACCGCATATCTGTAGCGACTTCCGCGATGTTTACGTCCGCAAACTCCAGCTTCATTTTACCGGCTTCAATCTTGGATAAATCCAGAATTTCGTCGATTAAGCCTAGTAGGCCTTGTCCGGAGCTCTGAATAACTTCTGCATACTCGATGTATTCTTTGTCGAGGTCATTGTTTTCTGACATCAGCTTAGAAAGCAGGAGGATCGAGTTCAGCGGTGTACGCAGCTCATGCGACATATTCGCCAGGAATTCAGATTTGTACTTGGTACTCTGCTCCAGCTGTTCAGCTTTCTGCTGAATATCGCGGTTACGCTCCTGGATCATCTGGTTTTTCTCTTCCAGCAAACTGGTGCGTTCTTCAAGCTCCTGATTGCTTTGCAGCAATTCTTCCTGCTGCACGCGGAGTTCCTCTTCCGAGGTTTGTATTTTCTGTGACTGGGCCTCTAATTCAGCATTTAAGCCTTCCAGTTCACTATGTTGTGCTTGTAGCTCTTCGGTCTGTGCTTGTGTTTCTTCCAGGAACTCTTGCAGTTTCTTCCGGTTTTGCGCAACGTGTATGGCAATGCCGATGTTGTGTGCAACACTTTCCAGGAACTCCAGCTGTTGCGGGTTGAAGGCATTCAGCGAACCAAATTCCATCACCCCGATGACCGTTCTATCACGACGTACCGGTACCGCAACGACATTCCTCGGAACGGTACTGCCTGCACTAAAGCTGATGGTAAGATCATCTTGTGGGATATCATGCAAGACCATCAGTTTCCTGGAATCTGCTGCCTGTCCGGCAAGTCCCTCCCCGATTTTTACGCGAGCTTTCGCATGTCCTTCGGCAAGCGCAAAGCTGCTAACCAGATGTAAATTTTTATCTTCCAATAAATAAAAAGCAGCAACCTGACTGTCAATGTGTTCAACGATGTTCTCCAGGACGTCGCTGGTCAGCTGTTGAACGGTTTTCTCGCCCACCATCTTATCATTCAGTTTAGCCACACCAGCTTGTTGCCACTCTTTGTTTTCAAGCAGGCTAAATGATTTTTTAAGCGAGGCAGCCATAGCGTTTAAGTGGCCGGTAAGGCTGCCCAAACCGTCGGTTTGCTGGTCATCCAGTCGGATGTCGTAATTACCGGAAGAAATCTGGCTGGCCAGGTCACGAATTACACTGATCCGATAGTCGATTTCGTCGTTTTTCTCCTGTAAGGCACGTTGCAGTTCCATCTTGGCGTAGAAATCCTTGTAGACTTTTCGGTAGAAATAGATGGTAATGAAAATAGATATGATGGCTGCGATGATAATCAGGATGGGCGTGTAGCCAGCAAACTTGTTCAGTTCTGTTGTGCGGGCCTGCAGGATTTTAGCCTCTTCCGTCTGCATCATCTTGATAATGGCCCGGGCGTTATCCATTAGGTCTTTACCTTCAAGCAGCGCGCTTACGCTGATGTTGCCCCCTTTAGATCTTACTTCAATGAGCCGCATGATCATGTCCAGGCGGCGGTCTACGATGCTATGCAGTTTCTCCAGGTTCTTCTGCTGGAAAGCATTGTCTTTGGTCTCCGCAGCAACTTCATTGATGAGGTCAAGGGCTTTCACTTTAGCACCCACCGTAGGCTCCAGGAACACCTCCTCACCGGTTAACAGATAGCCCCGCTGACCGGTTTCTGCATCTTTAAGGTGTGAAATGATCTGGTTGGTCTTGTAGATCACATCATTACTATGTGCAACAAGTTCAGAACTTTTAACCAGATTCCGGATGCTGATGTAAGAAGCAAGGGAGGTAATAAATAAGATTAATAGCGACAGACCTAAACCGACCTGTAGGTTGTTTTTCAATGTTTTCTGCATAGTAAACTTAAAATTAATCGATTTCCGGAGGAGATATCAAAGGTATTTCAAAGTAGAACTCAGCGCCTTCACCAAGGGTGCTTTGCACACCTACAGTACCACCATGTCTTCTGATGATCTCTGCGGAGATATACAAACCGATGCCCAATCCCTGAAAGTGCAGTGCGGTTTCTTCAACACGGTAGAACTTCTCAAACAGGCTTTTCTGCTGCTCGGGCGCAATGCCGATGCCGTAATCGCGCACACCAAGATAGATGCGTTCGTTTTCTTCGCGCACATTGATGACCACTTCGCTTGTACCCGGAGAGTACTTTATGGCATTGGTAAGGAAGTTGATGATCACCTGTTCGATGCGCATCTCGTCGCCGAAGATGCAGCTTTTTACCTGACCATTGATGACGATTTTGTAGTCTGGGAAGGAATGGGACATCACTTCAACCAGGTTTTTCAAAAGATCACCGATGAAGAAGTTCTGTTTATTGAACTTCAGCTTTCCGCTTTCAATCTTGGAAATGTCAAGCAGGTCTGCAATAAGGTTGTTTAGTTTTTCAAGCTGTGTTTGTGCTTTTAGGAGGTGTTTTTTTACCGTTTGGACATCGCCTTTGTCGATGCTTCTTTCCAGGAGTTGTACATAACCTTTCACACTGGTAAGTGGTGTTTTGAGTTCGTGGCTGGCGATACTGATGAATTCATCTTTCTTGTACTCCGCCTGTTTACGGAACTCTATCTCCTCAAGCAGTGCCGTTTGAATCTCAATAAGCTTTCTGCTTTGTTCGTAAATGCGGTAGAAGGTTTTCACTTTTAGCAGCAATACGCTCATGTCCACCGGTTTGGTGATGTAATCCAAACCACCTGAAGAGTATCCTTTGGTAATAAATCTGGTTTCAGTATTCGCTGCAGAGAGGAAAATAATTGCGGTTTCTTTAGCCTTGCTATAGCCGGAGATGGCTTCTGCGACTTCAAAACCATCCATTCCGGGCATTTGAACGTCGAGGATGATTAGAACATATTCATTTCGGAGTACCTTTCGCAGGGCTTCTTCTCCCGAAGAGGCGGTATCAACTTCAAAGTCATGTTTTTCAAGAACTTTTTTTAAGGAAATTAAGTTCTCTGGGGTATCATCTACAATTAGAATCATTCTTTTATATTAAGCCTTTCAGCGGCAGCTGTATTAATTTCGGTTAAGTTATACAACTTTGTATATTATGGGATAATGTTAAGGTAAAACTTGACTATCTGTGCTTTTAATGTTACAGATCTGGTGAATTAAAGGTGTCGCCCTGGTTCATATCGCCTGTATCGAAACCTTTCTTAAACCAGGCCATGCGTTGTGCAGAAGTTCCGTGCGTAAAGGAGTCGGGTTTAACCTCTCCTTGTGCCTGTTTCTGCAGTTTATCATCACCAATGGCGTTGGCAGCATTCAACGCTTCTTCGATATCGCCCTCTTCGAGTTTAAACAGGTCTGGTCCAAGGTTCTTTGCGCCATTTGCCCATACGCCAGCGAAGAAGTCGGCCTGTAGCTCCAGCTTCACAGAAAGCTTGTTGTACTCCACTTCTGAAAGTTGTGACCGGTAGCGGTCCATTTTCTGTGAAATACCTAGTAAAGTTTGGATGTGGTGCCCAACTTCATGCGCAATGACATAAGCGTTGGCGAAGTCGCCGGAAGCACCGAAACGGTTGTTCAGCTCATTGTAAAAGCTAAGGTCTAGATACACATGGCGATCTGCAGGGCAGTAAAACGGTCCGACTGCGGAACTGGCGTTTCCGCAGCTTGTAGATACACCATTTTCAAATAAGGTAAGGACTGGTGGTTCATACTGGCGGCCCATCTCTTCGAATTTTGCCGCCCAAACCATCTCTGTAGAAGCAAGGACATTGGATGCCCAACGTCCTGCAGCATCTTCTGGGACGCCCTTCTTGCCTTCTGTAGCCGCTTGGTTTCCGATTGGAAGCTGATTAACCAGGCCACTGAAGTCCTGACCAAATAACAATCCGAGTACAACGACGATGATACCGCCGATACCACCGATGGCCGCGCCACCGCCCAGACCACGTCTGTCATCTACATTGCCACTTCCTTTACCGAACCATTGCATAGCTATATACTTAAATGAACGCCTCTAATGCTTTTTTTATTCTATTTTCAACTTCAGTTTTACCCAATAATATGGCGATATCGAATACACCAGGGCCGAATTTACCGCCAACAAGCATTACACGGAAGGGCAGCATCAGTTCACCAGGTTTTAGTTGGTGTTCTGCAGCCAGTGCTTTAAACTGCGCTTCAAGTTCCACTGCATTACCGTCCATAGGAAGGGCTGCATAGGCTTCAAAAAAGGCGGTTTTCTGCGCATTCCACTTCGGCTTTACCGCTGCGACGTCATAATCCTTAGGAGAAACAAAGAAATAGGAACTTTGTGTGACAAAATCGGAGATTACATTACATCTGTCTTTAACGAGCTCAATGACAGTGTTTAAATTTTCATCATCCTGAACTTCCACCCCAGCAGTCGCTAAAGCTGCTTTTACTTCAGGTGCAAGTGCTGCAGCATCGGCTTGCTTGATCCACTCGTGGTTGTACCATTTCGCTTTCTCATAATCGAACTTAGCGCCCGCTTTAGAAATGCGATCCAGGGAGAACTTCTCGATCAGTTGCTCCATAGTAAAGATTTCCTGGTCGGTACCGTCGTTCCAGCCCAGCATGGCTAGCAGGTTTATAAATGCTTCCGGCATGAAGCCCAACTCGCGGAAACCTTTGGTCAGGTCGCCGGTTTTAGGGTCCGTCCAGTTCTGCGCATAAACGGGGAAGCCAAGCCTGTCGCCATCTCTTTTGCTCAGCTTGCCATTCCCATCTGGCTTAAGGATTAATGGCAGGTGCACCCATTCCGGCATTTCATCTGCCCAGCCCAGGTATTTCCATAATAATATGTGTATCGGTGCTGAAGGCAACCACTCCTCACCCCTGAAAACATGGGATATTTCCATAGCGCGATCATCGGCCACAACGGCCAGGTGATAGGTTGGCATGCCATCTGCTTTTAGCAGTACCTTGTCATCTACGAGGTTTGTATCAAAACTTACATGCCCACGGATCTGATCAAAGAAAGAAACAGTTTCATTCTCAGGGATCTTGATCCTTACCACATGCGGTGTATTTTCATCCAGCAGTTGCTGTACTTCTTCGGCTGTTAGCGTTAGCGAGTTGCGCATTTCCATGCGTGTGGTCTGGCCATAAAGGAAGTTCGGTGCTGCTTTACGTTTAGCGTCCAGCTCTTCCGGGGTATCAAAAGCGTAGTAGGCATGGCCGCTTAAAACCAGCTTTTCTGCGTATTGCCTGTAGCTCGCTTTACGCTCACTTTGGCGGTATGGAGCAAAGGGGCCGCCCAGGGTCGGACTTTCATCGGGCTTCATGCCACACCATTCCAGGCAGGAGGCAATATATTCCTCGGCACCTGGCACAAAGCGTGTTTGATCCGTATCTTCAACCCTTAAAATGAAGGTTCCATTATTTTGTTTGGCAAACAAATAGTTAAACAGGGCGGTACGTACACCACCTAAATGAAGTCCTCCGGTCGGACTTGGAGCAAATCTTACTCTTACTTTCTTTTCCATAGTTGTGTTGCAAAGATATATAATTTGTAATTTGCCTTCCTACACTATGAATCCTTACGAAAAGAAACGCCGCTGGAAGATCTTTCTCCTTGTTTTTGCCATCGTTATTGGAACGGCATCTGTATTTTATTCCGACTTTTTCGTGAAGAAGATGGAGCGCGAAGAGAAAGTACAATTTGAACTGTGGGTTAAAGGAACGGAAAAGTCTTCTGAAATCTTCGATGATGTTCGCTACGCGGATGTGCTGAACATGATTAAAGAAAGCAGCAAGGTACCCGTAATCCTGACGGACACCACTGGCACAAAGATCCAGGCGTATTTACGCTTAGACAGCACCAAGACCAACTACATCAACGCGGAATCTACCGCCACATACGACCCAGCCTATTTTCAGCGGGAACTCCGGCGTATGAAAGAACAGCATACCCCCCTGCCGATAAATTACATGGGTGAAAAGATGCTGGTCTATTATAAAGACTCCTTTATCCTAACGCAGCTTCGCTACTTCCCGTACATACAGCTCGGCGTAATTGCACTGTTTCTGATTACCGCATACGTGGCCTTCAGTGCGGCACGTAAGGCCGAGCAGGACCAGGTTTGGGTGGGTATGGCCAAAGAGACTGCGCACCAGCTGGGCACGCCGATTTCCTCCCTCATGGCATGGGTGGAGCTCATGAAATCGCGTTTTAATGCGGAGAACGATCCACTCATTGAAGAGATGGAGAACGACATCAAGCGATTGGAAGTAATTACCGACCGCTTTTCTAAGATCGGGTCTAAACCCATCCTGGAAGACCATGTGGTGCATGTGGTCATCAGCAACTTCGTCAATTACTTTAAGCTTCGGACTTCAGATAAGATCACTTTTCAAATTATCGGCGACGATCAGGTGCGTGCATTGCTGAATGTACCGCTGTTCGACTGGGTGATTGAGAACCTGCTGAAAAATGCTGCGAACGCCATCAGCAATGAAGGCACCATTACGGTGAACATCATTGAGCACCTAGCAAAAGAAGAGGTCTTTATTGATGTAACGGATACCGGCAAGGGAATTCCACGTTCTAAGTTCGAGGCCGTATTCCAGCCCGGTTACACCACGCGTAAACGCGGATGGGGATTGGGATTATCGCTCACCAAACGTATTGTTCAGAACTACCACAGCGGGCAAATCTTTGTTAAAGAGTCTGAACTCGGCAAAGGCACCACCTTCAGAATCGTATTAAAAAGCAGCATAACCTATGAACCGACCACAACCTAATGAGTATCCTGTCTGGGCAGAAACGTACATTAAACATGTAAATGAAGATGTTTTGCAAGTGCTGGAAAGTCAGGCGCTCGAATTTGCCGATTTCATAAACAACCTTATCGAAATAGCAGATTACGCGTATGCACCAGGCAAATGGACCATTAAACAACTGATCGGGCACATGATCGATACGGAGCGGATCCTGACCTATCGGGTAATCTGCTTCGCAAGAGGTGAAAAGACCCCCTTGCCGGGCTTTGAAGAAGATGATTATGTTGCAAACGCACATTTCAGCGACCGTAGCTTACTAAGCTTCTCCGATGAGTTCTCCTTATTGCGCCGATCTAACATGTATCTTTTCAAATCCCTGCAGGAGCATGAACTGAACATGATGGGCAATGCTTCTAACCGCGATATTACCGTCCGTGCGATGTTGTTTGTGCTTGCCGGCCATGTTATTCACCATACCAATGTGATCAAGGAGCGTTATCTGGCCCAACCTGAAGCTTAAAAGAACTGCTCGCGAAGGGCATTTCAGGGCAATATAGCTGGCCTAATGCCCCGTTTTAGGACAAATCATATATAAACCTTAGTATTTTTTCATAAGGGTGTAACCTGTTAAAATTTCATGTGGTCTTAGTATACAGAACAGCTGTTAAGTTCATGTTTACTTTAACCTTTTAACACACAATATCATGGAAGAATTAATTCCAATCACAATGTTCCTTGGTGCTTTCGCAATGGTGTTTGGCATCAGATATCTATCTAATAAAGAGAAAATGGCCATGATCGAGCGTGGCATGGATCCAGGCATGAGCAAGAGTGTTGCCGCGCCGAAACCGTTCCTGAGCTTGAAGTTCGGTTTACTGTTGGTCGGACTGGGTATCGGTCTGATTATCGCGCTGTTCGTCGCCAAGTTATACCAGCTCACAGAAGAAGAATCCGTTGCCGTTTACTTCGGCTTCCTGGGCATCTTCGGGGGTATTGGCCTAATCATCTCTTATGTAATAGAGAAGAACTGGATCGATAAACACCCGGAATAATCATCAAAACATCCGAAAAAACACGAGGATAGCTTAGGCTATCCTTTTTTTGCTTTAATCCGTTTAATCTCTATCAGAAAGGGATTAAAAATCATTATTAATGCTTAGTTGAAGCAGCTACTTTTAATACTTTACATAGAACCCCTATTGTTAAACAAGTATGAACAGTATGTCTGCAAGACTTAAGTTACTATCCTTTTTATTACTCTCTTGCTGCAGCAGCGCCCTGCAAGCACAACAAAATCAGAAAAATGGCGCAATGATCCTGAACAATCAGGAATACCTGGAATATAAGAGTGTGAATGTAATGCTCGCACATGATTTCTATCCTGAAGGGCACCAGGGCGGCGTTGGCATCATCCAGAATGGCCAGCGGATTGCAACCAACGGCGACATCCGGCTGGAGCCGACGCCCGGGCAATGGTCGCCAATCCCAAAGGTCGGCAAGCGTGTTATCGACAAAGCGAAACAGGAAATCAGTGTACGCATGGCTTTCCCGAATGAAGAGATTAATCGGAAGGGCTTCAACCCCATCATCTACCCCGACCTGAACTTCGCCTACAACATCCGCGTAGTACCCGCAGGCAAAGCCTTTAGAATTATAGTAGACCTCGATAAGCCCCTGCCGGATGAATGGATCGGCAAGGTTGGCTTCAACATTGAACTGTACCCGGGTATTCTGTTCGGGAAGTCGTTCTATATGGACAAGCAGTTCGGCATCTTTCCGCAGCAGGCAAATGGGCAGGTTTATAAAGACAAAGAAGGTCTGGATCAGGTGATGCCGATGGCCAGTGGTAAAAGGCTGACCGTTGCACCGGAATCTGCTGCCGAGCGCATGATGATTGAGAATGTTAAAGGCGATTTGCAGCTGATCGACGGCAGGGCCAACCATAATAACGGCTGGTTTGTTGTGCGTTCTTTGATTGCCAAAGGCGCTACCCAGGGTGCCGTAGAATGGCTGGTTACGCCGCACGCCATTGAGGGCTGGAAAGCGGAACCGACGATTCAGATCTCCCAGGTGGGCTACCATGCCAGGCAGCAGAAAGTTGCTGTTATTGAACTTGATGCAAATGAAAAACTACGCCCGGAAGCGTCACTGCTCCGCATTTCTGAGGATGGCAGCTTTGAAACCATCCTGAAAGCCACACCTAAAGAATGGGGTAAGTTTTTACGCTATAACTATGTGCAGCTGGACTTCAGCAAGGTAGAACGCGAGGGCATGTATGTTGTACAATATGGAAGCAAGCGCTCGGAGCCTTTCCAGATCAGCAAGGACGTTTTCAAGAACGATGTCTGGCAGCCTACACTATCCTACTTCCTGCCGGCGCAAATGTGCCACATGCGCATCAACGATAAATACCGGGTATGGCATGGCCTGTGCCACCTGGATGACGCTTTGATGGCGCCCATTGATTCTAACCACTTCGACGGCTATATCCAGGGAAAATCTACCCTTACGAAGTTCAAACCTGGTGAGCAGGTACCGTTGCTAAATCGCGGAGGCTGGCATGATGCAGGCGATTTCGACCTCCGGGTAGAGTCACAAGCAGAAACCGTACACGGACTTACCCTCGCATACGAGCAGTTTGATGTGAAGTACGATAACACCACTATAGATCAGACGAACCTGATCACGGAAATGCGTGTACCGGACGGCAAGCCCGACATGCTGCAGCAGGTGGAACATGGTCTGCTTTCCATCGTTGGCGGCTATAAGGCGCTTGGGCGTTTTTACCGCGGTATCATCGAACCTACGCTGCGCCAGTATGTGCTGCTGGGTGATCCGGTAAATCTGACTGACAACAAACCTGGCGCCAACGGCAAAGCCGACGACCGTTGGGTATTCACGGAAGAAAACCCAGGCCGTTCTTTGGACGCCGCAACAGCGCTTGCTGCTGCCAGCCGCGTGATGAAAGGCTATAATGATACGCTCGCGACGCAGTCGCTGGAGATCGCCAGACAGGTATGGGCACAATCACCCAAGGAAAACATCAAACAAAGAATCGGACTTGCCGTGGAGCTGCTTATCGCTACTGGCGATAAACAATATGCCGACTACCTGGTAACGAACACCAAGTACATTACCGACAACATCGAAAATACGGGATGGCTGGTGAGCCGGACTTTGCCAATCATTAAAGATCAGCGGTACCTAAGCGCGCTTAAAACCGCGGTGCAGGGTTTTGCAGATAAAGTAAAGGCACAGGGCGCGAAAACACCGTATGGCGTACCTTACGAGCCGAGCATCTGGGGTGCCGGATGGGGTATTCAGAACTTCGGATACAAACAATACTTTCTGCATACCTATTTCCCGGAGATCTTCCCTAAAGATTACATGGTGAATGCGGTGAACTTCATTCTTGGGGCACATCCGGGTTCTAACAATGCTTCTTTCGTATCCGGTGTTGGATCAAAATCCATGACCACAGCCTATGGCTTTAACCGTGCTGATCGCTCCTACATCCCAGGTGGAAGCATCTCCGGAACTGCGTTGATCAGACCTGACTTCCCTGAACTACTCAACTGGCCATTCTTATGGCAGCAAACGGAATATGTACTTGGCGGCGGGACCAGCGATTACCTCTTTCTTGTTCTGGCAGCAGACCACATTATGAATAAATAACCACAACCTCAATATGAATAGCATAAAAAATACCAGCAGCATTGCATTACTGGCGCTCTTCGTCGCCGCTGCTGCACCATCTTGGGCACAAAGCAAGTCGGGCGCGAATAATGCGACATCAAACATGCCCGAACGTGCACAACTTGCCAAGCAGATGCACAGCTCTATGACTAATAACCTGCTTAAACCATGGTATCCTGCAGCAATAGACAGTGCACATGGCGGCTTCCTAAGCAGCTTCACGTACGATTTCAAAAAAGCTGAAAACCAGGATAAGATGATTGTTACCCAGGCAAGGCACATCTGGTCCAATGCCAAGGCCGCTGAACTTTTCCCGCAGGTAGCGTACTATAAAGCCGGTGCAAAGCACGGCTTTGAATTTCTAAGAGATAGGATGTGGGATAAGGTAAATGGCGGTTTCCATACCTTCACTGATCAACAGGGCATGCCTAAAAAGGCAAACTTTGCACCTAAAGAAGCTTATGGCAACTCCTTCGCCATCTATGGCCTTGCGGCGTATTATAAAGTAAGCAAAGACACTGCTGCACTCAACCTTGCTAAAAAGACTTTCTACTGGCTGGAGAAACATAGCCATGATCCAAAGTACAAAGGCTACTTTCAGCACATGGAACTCGATGGTACACCCATCGTAAGGCAGGCAAGCACAGCAACAACAGCAGAAACGGGCTACAAGGACCAGAATACATCCATCCACCTATTGGAGGCTTTTACAGAGCTTTACGGCGTATGGCCAGACCCACTGCTGAAAACCCGCTTGAACGAGATGCTCGTGCTGATCCGCGACACCATCACTACCAAAAAAGGATACCTCACGCTATTCTTTCAGCCCGACTGGACACCAGTATCTTTCCAGGATTCCAGTGCTGCGAGCATCAAAAAACATCATGGCCTGGACCATGTATCTTTCGGGCACGACATTGAAACGGCGTTCCTGATGCTTGAGGCATCACATGCACTGGGCATCAAGAATGACACCCTCACTTTGAAAGTCGGGAAAAGAATGGTTGATCATGCCCTTGCAAATGGCTGGGATGATAAAGTCGGCGGATTCTATGATGAGGCCTATTACTTCACAGGAGAACCAAAGATCACCGTCACGGAAGACACCAAAAACTGGTGGGCACAGGCCGAAGGCATGAACACGCTGTTGCTCATGGCCGACTACTATCCGCAAGACGCGCACAGGTACTACGACAAGTTTAAAAAACAGTGGAACTACATCCAGACATACCTGATTGACAAAGAACATGGCGACTGGTACATGGGTGGCCTGGACAAACAACCTGAGCTTAAAACCGCTTTGAAGGGGCAAATCTGGAAGGGAACCTACCATAACCTTCGGGCCTTGATGCACAGCGCGGATCGCTTATTGCATCCTGCTGTAAAACCCGTTAAATAAAGCAATCCGCCCTTCGGGCGTTCCTTCATATTGCACCAAAGAAAAAGGCCCCATCCATTACGGAGAGGGCCTCTTTTCTTAACCTTAAAAAAGAATATTAATAGCTTGGATTCTGCGTTAGTGTTCCGTTGCTCGCCAATACCGCTTGTGGAATCGGCATCAGGTCCTTACCAGCAGGAATGTTAATGCCGTAGGTTCTCATTACAAACTCCTTGTGCTGACCAGAACGTCTTAGATCAAACCATAGTGAAACCTCACCAGCCAGTTCATGACGGTACTCGTCAAGTATAACGTTCAATACATCGCTACCAGCAGCAGGTGCAGGTACTACTGCAGAGGAGTTGGTTAATTTACCAAAGGCCCTGTCTCTTACCTTCTGAATGGTCTGTAATGCACCAGCTTGGTCGCCAGCTCTGAATTGCGCTTCCGCTTTGCTGATCAATACTTCCGCATAACGCATCATAATTACGTTCTGACCACTGAAAATGTAGTTAGGTGATCCTGTACCACCAGTAACATTTGGATCTCTCCATAACTTCACGCCATAGTAGCCAGATCTTGCTTTATCTGCACCCTTCCATGGGTTAGCCACCGTACCGTTGGTATTCATGGTAACGCCATTTACGGTGTAGTTGGCTTTAATATTTGGATAATTCGCAATGCGGATCGCAGGACTTGGGTGTACATCACCAGGACCAATTACGGTCGCAAGCTTTCTGGTATCGCCAGCCTGGAAAGAATCATAAAGCTTCTTATCTGCATAAGCATAACCGAAGTTGGATACTTCTTCAGGCATACCGAACGAAGATAACCAGTGTGTTAAGTTCGAGTGGCTCCAGTCCTGGATACTACCTTCAGGTGCGAAGAACTGCACTTCAAAGATCGACTCCTTGTTGTTTTGCTGATTAAACTCGTGGATATCGATGAAACGCTCCATCAATTGGTAGTGACCTTCCAGTTGGTTGTAAGCAGTTATGGCTTCCGGATATTTCTTAAGCCACATGTTTGCACCACCAAGGTAAGCGTAAGCTGCACCTTTGGTTGCACGGCCAAGATCAGCCTGTTGCATTTCTTCTCTCCAAGGCAGTAATTCCGCAGCACGCGCCATGTCGGCGGCTACTGCAGCAAATACTTCATCCTGCGTGTTTCTTGGGTGCAGACCGTTATCGGTAACTGTTTGCAGCTCTAGAGGCACGCCGCCGAAGTTTGTCGCCAGGTAGTAATAGAACACCCCTCTTAGGAAGTATGCCTCACCAGCTAAACGGTTGGCTAATGCTTCGTCCATCACGCCATCCGCTTTCATCTTCTCGATGATCGGGAAAGCAGAGTTTGCACGGGCAATACCTGCATAACATCTAACCCAGAAAATGTTCAAAGGGTCAAAACTTGCCGGCACTTCGTAACGCTCAAAGAAAGTATCAGAACCGTAGTTCTTGAAATCCTGTGAAAGGAAATTTGCCTGGTACCAAAGGGACTTCAGCATGAAATCCACGTTCATGAAGGTATTGTAAACCCCATTTACAAGGTTTACACCATCTTCTGGCTTGTTGAATAAAGCGTCGCCGGTAATGTCCGTTACGTTATCCTTTTCGAAAAATTCTTTTGAACAACTTGTCGGCAGCATTAATGCTAAACCTAGAGCTGCTGCACAAATATGATTTTTAAATTTCATGATATTTTAAACTAGAATGGTTTGATTAAAATGTTACGTTCAATCCTAAAGTGTAGAATCTTGAGTTCGGATAAGTACCGATATCAATACCCGAAGCAGTTACATTTCTTGTTCCTGTTGATGGATCTGATGGTAAACCGATCTCTGGATCCAAGCCGCTGTATTTTGTGAAAGTCAATAAGTTTTGTCCACTTACATACAAACGCACACGCTGAGCGCCTAATCGCTTTGCAAGCTCATCTTTGAAAGAATATCCGATTTGTAGGCTTCTTAATTTCAGGAAGCTACCATCTTCAACGTAAACATCACTAGGTTGTGTGTTTCCGTTTGGATCATCTTTTACCGCTCTTGCGTAACGGTCTGATGGGTTCGTTGGTGTCCAACGGTTTTCGTAGTATTCACGACTAACGTTTTCAATACCAATACCACCGTTTGTTGCACCGAAAGACTCTAAAGTACGTGCCTGGTAGTTAAACACTTTATTACCTACAGAAGCAAACCACAACATATTGATGTCGAACTGTTGGTAAGAAGCGTCAAGATTTAAACCTGCGAAGAACTTCGGAAGCGGACTGCCCAGAGATACTTTATCTGCTGCAGTTACCCTGCCATCACCATTCACATCAACAAAACGTCTGTCACCAGCCTGCGTTACTGAGGTCTGATAAGTTGTTGCAACACCACCATTTGCTGCGGTTGCAGCGGCATTTGCAGCAGCAACATCTGCGGCAGACTGGAAGATACCATTCGTTCTGTAACCATAGAATTCACCGATAGATGAACCTACTTTACTTTGTGTATAAGTGATCCAGCTGTTTGCACCAGTGTTCGGGAAACCCAAAGTAGTCAGGTTATAGATTGCATCCTGACCAGAAGCCAGACTTATGATCTTGTTTTTTACAGTTGTCAGGTTTAAACCAACACCATATTTGAAAGCTTTTTCTGATTCTCTGTACGTAATTCCAAGTTCAAAACCACTGTTACGGATACTACCAGTATTTTTGGTAAGGTCCGTAAAACCAGTTTGTGGTGGAACCGGAATTCTCAACAGGAAATCTGCGGATTCTTTGATGTAATAATCTGCGGTAACGCTTAATTTACCGCCAAGGAAAGCCGCATCAACACCGATGTCGGTTTGCTTGGAAGTTTCCCATTTCAAGTCCGGGTTTGGTGGCGTTGTTAATACTAAGCCTGGCTGATAGTTTTTGTTGAAAGCATAACCGAAACTGTTCTGGCTGCTCTGGTTTCCACCTGTGCTGTATAGATCCAGGTATTGGAACAGGTCGATAGAGCTTTGTAAACCAACCTCACCGTAACTCGCACGGAACTTTAAGTCGCTGATAAAATCTGAATCTTTCAGGAAGTTCTCATTCTTTACTCTCCAGGCAACGGATCCTGAAGGGAAGATACCATATCTGTTGTTCGCTCCAAATCTCGAGGATCCGTCACGTCTGATGGTACCGGTAACCAAGTATTTATCGCCAAATTTATAGTTTACCCTTGCGAACTGTGATGCTAAAGCATAGCTCGCCTCGCTACCTTCGATATTGGTATAGCTACCAATACTTTGAAGATTTCTCAATACATCACTGATCTGTCCGCTACCTTGGGCACCCATAAAGCGGTAAGTGTTTTCCTGTTGAGAAACACCACCTACGAAGTCAAAGTTATGCTGACCAAATGTTTTGGTGTAAGAAACGGTGTTCTCCCATAGGTAATCAAAGCTGTTGTTTGCGCTTTGTGAGTAAAACGGAAGCACAACGTTTGGTCCTCTGTTGTTGGTTGGTGTAAAGTAGTAACCTGAATAATCGTTGGTATTGATACCGAAGTTGGTTTTTACACGTAAACCTGGAAGAATTGTCGCTTCAAGAGAGAAGTTAGACAACAAGTAGTTGGTCAGGTTTTTCTGATCCTGTGTTAGTACATCAGCATAAACATTCGCCTGACCATTAAGGTATTGGTTTCCTTTTGGATAATAACCATAGTTGCCATTCGCATCTACAACCTCGTCTGTTAAGGGGTTACCAGTCATGGTTGGACCTAACTTGGTTAAACTTCCGATACCGAAACCGGCATCCTGACCACCGCTACCGAAAGCCACTTTGCTATCGTTACGGGTATATTTAATGTTTGCAGTTGCTTTTAACCAGCTTTTAGCCTGATAATCGGTATTCAAACTTGCATTCATACGCTTGAAAGTTGATCCGATAACAATACCTTTCTGATCGAAATAGTTCAATGATAAAGCGGATTGCACTTTCTCGTTACCACCGCGCATAGACAAGTTATAGTTTTGTCTGTAGCCGGTCTGGTACATCACGTCCTGCCAGTCAATTGTTCTCAAAGCAGCGGCATTGTTCCACTCGGCAGGAATAGAGATCCCGTCTGCGGTTGCTCTTTCTTTTGCCAGGGTAACGTACTCCTGTGCATTCAGTACTTCGTATGTGTTTGGTTTAGCCTGGATGGATCCATAGGCATCAAAATCTATGATGACATCGCCACCTTTGCCACCTCTTTTTGTGGTGATGATGACAACCCCGTTTGCTGCTCTGGTACCGTAAATAGCGGTTGCAGAAGCATCTTTCAGAATGTCGATTGAAGCAATATCATTTGGGTTAATCTGACTTAAACCGCCAGTGATTGGATAGCCATCCACAACATAAAGTGGATCACTGCTACCAAAAGTACCGATACCACGGATCTGAACCTGTACACCAGCACCTGGCGCACCATCATTATTAGTTACCTGCACACCGGCTGCTCTACCTTGCAAAGCCTGGTCTGTTGTGGTAACCGGCACTTTAGCAAGCTGCTCAGAACTTACCGAAGCAATAGATCCTGTAAGATCCTGTCTTCTGGCCGTTCCGTAACCTACGGCAACAACGTTCACCTCTTGTAAGGATTGCGCATCTGCATTCAGAATAACGTTGATTGTTGAACGGCTATTTACCGGCAGTTCCTGCGTTGCATAACCGATATAGCTAAATACAAGGGTTGCATTTGCAGGTGCATTGATGCTGTAGCCGCCATTTTCGTTGGTGGTCGTTCCAGTTGTTGTACCCTTCACAAGGACACTCACACCTGGAAGTTTGCTGCCATCATCGCCTGCTGTGACGGTACCTGAAACTGGCCTGTTCTGGGCAAAGGCGCTCAAGGCGCTAAAAGCCAGGAAAAACAGACTTAAGATCAAAGACTTGTTCAGGCTGTTTTTGTAAAACAGTAATTGTTTTTTCATTTGATGTTCATTAAAGTTTATATATGGTAAAAAGCAACAAGGCCCGTTCCGGGGAGAAACAGGTCTTCTGCATCAAAATAAATTGATGGTTCAAGTTTAGAGCAATATTCCTAAAATGGCTAATGGTTTTTTATCTTTTTATTGATGATATTTTAACAGTTTATTCAATTTTTATCCTTCTAATTTGTTGAATCAGCATCAGGATAAGATAAATTAATATTAAGGAAGCCGATTAAAACCCCCTTACCTTTAGCTTCTTGCATCAGCAATGATGATTAATCCGCTTATTTAATACACCAAATCTATCCAGTTATGAAAGGTATTTGCTACACAATAGCATTGACAATTTTCAGTTTAAGCAGCTTTGCCCAACAGAAATTCCAACCCGTGAACCCCAAAACAACACCTGAGGCGCGGGAATGCGAAGTTGGGCAACAAACAAAAGATCAACCTGGACGAGCTTAAACAAAAAACGAACTAGACAATCGTCTAGTTCGTTCCATATTCTTATCCTGATCCGCAATGCGGATCAGGCTTTTTATTTTACAGGATAGATGCGCGCCGCCCATCCGCCACCGGTAGAAAGCTGTGCTTTGATCTTATCCCCTTTTTTTACCTTAATCTTTCTAACCTTATAATCCGTAGCCTCCCGGTCAGCATTAATGCCGTCCTGGAAGATTTCTGCTTCATAGTTTCCTGCAGGAAGGAAGGACAGGTCTATGTCCAGGACCCGCGCAGTCCAGTTGGTCATCGCACCTACATGCCAGATCTGGCCGCTCCTTCTGGCCAGCGCAACATACTCCGCCACCTCTCCGGCTAGCACAACCGTTTCATCGAATACTGTAGGCACCTTGCTGATGAAGGTTGTGGTTTCCTGCTCTTTATAATATGCAGTAGGGTTATCTGCCAGCATCTGCAGCGGCGCTTCATAAATCACGTACATCGCAACCTGGTGTGCGCGGGTACCCTGACTCATGGGGTTATCGTTTATCGCACGGTAGTTCGCCTTAACAGCGTTCCGCATGGCACCAGGCGTATAATCCAATGGACCTGCCAGCATTCGTACAAACGGAATGGTTACGTCATAGCGTGGAACATCATTGGCATCAGCCCACTTGGAGTTTTCCAGTCCTTTAACACCTTCATAGTTAATCACGTTCGGGTAGGTACGCTGTAAGCCTTCCGGTTTAAACACGCCATGCAGGTCAATTAAAAGCTTATGTTTTGCACCTGCCGCAGCAATCTGATAAGTTGAATTGGTCATCACCTGATCGTCACGATCCAGGAAATCGATCTTGAAACCCTTAACACCCATTTTCGCGTATTTCGCAAATGCAGCTTCCATGTCGGCATCTACAGCTCTCCAGGATGCCCAAAGGATCACACCAATGTTCTTAGATTTCGCATACTTCACAATCTCTTCCACCTCGATCTTCGGGTTGATTTGCTGTAAGTCTACCGAATTGCTCCAGCCTTCATCCATGATGATGTACTCCAGCTTGTTGGCAACCGCAAAATCAATGTAATACTTGTAGGTCTCTGTATTGATCCCTGCACGGAAATCTACATTGCTGACGTTCCAGTTGTTCCACCAGTCCCAAGCCACTTTACCAGGCTTAATCCAGGATATGTCCTTGATGCGGTTTGGTGCCGCAAGCTTCTGTATCATGTCATTATTCAACAGCTCGGTATCCTGCTTACTAATGATCAGCCCCCTCCATGGGAAGGAAGTTGCGCCTTTAACCTTTGCAATGTAGTTTGCTCTTTTTGTTACGAGCTGGTTCAACATGTTATGTCCTCCAGCCTTGTACGCCAAGGGATAAGCTGCAAAAGCACCCTTCAGCCCGTAAGCCGCCGAACTTTTAAGGTACATCATACCCGGATAGTTTTCCAGGTGTGCCTCGATCAGTGCTGCTTTTACCCCATTCTCCAGGTCCACCAGTAAAGGTGAAAATGCCAGGGAATCTTTCAGGAAACCTGAAATCGGATGTTCGTCATATAACGCTTCAAAGGAACTGATAAAAGAATCGCCAGGTGCACGTGGGTCGTTCACATAGGGCACAAAAGCTTTGTAATCTTTCTCAAAGTTGAAGTTTGCGTTTTCAGACACAACCGTGAAGTCGTTCTTCTTCGTACTGAAAAAGCGGTAGGCTACCCCATCATTGTAGGCGCGGAAAATCACCCCATAATCGCCTTTTATGTTCAAGGTTAATTGTTGGTACTGGTCTTTCACCGACTTCTTTTTATAGAAGTGCGCGTCAAATTTCGTGTCCACATCGTCAATGCGACTGGATTGTATGACCATGTTTTCACCAAAGGTTTGCTTTTCAGCAAGCTTCATGCTTGCCTCAGAAGGTGCGATGATGGTCTTACCATTCAGATGCACCTGCCACTGGAGCTTTTTACCAGCTTCTACCTGAATGGAGAGCTGCTGATCCGGCGATTTAATGGTGTAGGTTTTGGTCTGTTGCGCGTAAGTAGCGGTTGCTGTAAAAAGCAACAGCATGATACCGGGCAACAACTTCAGTTTTGTGATCATAGTCATTCGGTGTAATCGTGGTTTATAAACCAAAATTAAGGGTACATGCCAGTGCATGCTAATGTTTTTTTATCCATTTAGCGACAAAGCCGGTTTTCGGCACCACAAAATATTCTTAAATTGCTGTAACCTCCCTTCCGAAAGTGACGTCTCAGAGGTAATTATGCAGCAGCAGCTAAGCGATATCGAACTCATTACGGCCATACTGGAGGGCAACACTGCTGTGTATGCGGAGTTGGTGAAGCGTCACCAGCGTTACGTATTTACCCTGGCTATGCGTTATGCGAAGAACCGGGAAGATGCAGAGGAAATTGCGCAGGACACCTTCGTGAAAGCCTACCGTGCTTTGGGCACCTTCAAACAAAGCTCAAAGTTCAGCACCTGGCTCTTCAGCATAACATATACCACGGCTATGACGTTCCTAAGAAAGAAGCGACTGCTTACCGACTCCATTAACGACGAAGAAAGTGGCATACAATTGGAGAATCACATCTCTGCTTACCAGGCCAACGGCCATGACCAGCGCTCGGGTTATGTTTACCTGAACCAGGCCATCGATCAGCTGTTGCCAGACGATGCAGCGATCATTACCCTGTTTTACAAAGGCGAGCAAAGCCTGGAAGAAATCGGGCAGGCCCTTAAAATGGAGCCCAATACAATTAAAGTAAAGCTGCACCGGGCCAGAACCAGGCTCAAAGAAAAACTGCAGTTACTGTTAAAAGATGAAGTTAAAGAATTGTTATGAAAACGATAGATGAAGAAATTTGGGCCTACATTGACGGCAGTTGTAACCCCGCCGAAAGCCAGCGCATTGCAGAAAAAATCGCGACGGATGACAATTACGCGGTTGCCTTTCAGGAGCTGAGCAAGCTTAACGACCTCATGGCGTCTGATGAACTGGAAGAACCTTCCATGTCTTTCAGCAGGAATGTCATGGAAGCCGTTGCACTAGAAATTGCACCAAAAAAGCTTTCCACGAGGGTAAATAACAACATCATCTATGGCATCGCGGCTTTCTTTATCCTCAGCCTGGCGGCGATATTCGTCTATGTCCTGGCAAACAGCACCTACCCTGCCCAGTCGACCTTCAAGCTGCCTGAGGCAAGCTTCAGCTTTAACATGAGCGAAATGCTCAGCCCTTTATCCATGAAAATCTTCCTGATGGTAGACTTAGCCCTGGCACTCCTTTACATGGATCGCCTGCTCAGAAGAAAGCTGCATGCCAATAAAACCACCCTCAGCTAAAACATAAATATTGCTTTAATAGAAAAGCCGCTTAGTCTTCCAACTAAACGGCTTTTCATTTTTGTTCCCCACAAGGGAGATCAATATCTTAGAGGTTATTGTACCTGAATTGGCAATGCAACGCTGGTCATGTCCCAGCCGATGTTCAATACAGCATCTTTTTCTGTGCCTGAAAATACCATCGCAAGGTTTTCAACTGGCTCGGTTAAAGCTTTAACCGATACATCTACACGGGCAACGTCTTTCGTCTCGTCATACGCATAAGCACCCCATCTGTCAATATCTTTATTGATGATGATGGTCCATTTGTCTTTATTCGGAATGGCGAACAAGCTATAACTACCTGCAGGAATGGTTTTACCACCAACTACAACAGGCTTGTAAAACTTAATTTCTGTGCTCTCATTTGCACCTAAACGGTAAACAGCACCAAACTTCTCTAAAGCACCGAAGATCTCACGGCCTTTTTTCGCAGGACGAGCATAGGTAACTTTAATTAAAGCTGCAGATTCTGCACCTTTTTTAGCCATCTGTGTAGCCCTTCCAGGGAAATATGCCAGGTCTACCGGACTTGGATCCAATCCCGGAAACTTAACTTCCTGTGCATTAACCGTAATTGCAAATAATGCAAGTACGACCATTAAACTTAATTTTTTCATCTGTTCAATATTTGGTTTGGTGATGAAGTTAGGTAAAATACTAGTAAGTACGGCCTTTAACGATCTTATTCAGGAATAACGCTGAAATGATCAAACCAACAATACCGCCTGCAATCGACGATAATACGCTACCTGTTACGGACGCTGCAATAAGGATTCCGGCAACGATCCCTAACACATAATATACCCAATCAAAACGCTGTGTGCTTTCTTCTGTATTCATATTCATAATTGCTAATGCTTCAAAGGTATCGAAATATTTTAAAAACCATTTAATTTCATTAACAAACTCCTGCCCTTTCTGTTTCCCCCTAACAGGCATATAACCTAGCAATTAAGCATACATCCTACTCTGTCAGCACGCGGTAAACTGTAATCTTTTTTCCATTTACACTTTCATTCAATCAAACGATTGATTAGTTTTGCGTCGCTATTCTAAAATGGAAAAGACAGACAAAAGAACCAGCATCCTCAACGCCGCCGAAAAGCTTTTCGCTTCCCAAGGCTTTGAAGGAACCTCCACAAGGCAGATTGCCACGGAGGCCGGTGCCAACATGTCTATGATCAACTACTACTTCGGCTCCAAAGAAGGCGTATTCATGGAGATCATGTCCAATCGCATCCAGGGATTTAGTTTGGCACTGACCAGCATTGAGGCTGAAGACCTGAACCAGCTCGAAAAGCTGATGATGGTCATCGATCAGTACACCCGCAGAATTCTGGACAACATCGCCTTTCATAAAATGATGCACCGCGAATTGTCGCTCTCCCAACGGCCGGAGATGTACGACAAGCTTAAACAAGCCATGAGTGGTAATCTGATGATCATCGAGCGCATCATCAATGAAGGTATCGCGCAAGGCGAATTCAGGTCCGTGGATGTCAGAATGGTCATTGCCTCCATCATGGGCACCATCACCAATGTGGTCACCTCGCCATCAAAGATTACAGCGGGCTCCAAGCTCGACATCAAGATCCCCGCGGATCGTGAAATCTTAACGGAGCGCCTGATCACCCACCTTAAAGATTTAACAAAAACGTATTTAACACCCCAAAAATGATACAAAACACCTTTAAACTAAGCATAGTAGCTTTGCTGCTGCCGGGCATGCTCTATGCACAAGACGTCAGGAAGCTGAGTCTGCCAGAGGCCGTGCAACTCGGACTGGAGAACAGCAAGAACCTGAAGCTCTCGCAGAACAGAATCGACCGTGCGGTCGCGCAGCTGAAAATTGTGAAAGATGAAAAGCTCCCTTCAGCGAGTGCTTCCTTCGCTTACAATCATGCGGAAATACCAACCAGCACATTTGATTTTGGCGGTGCTGATCCGCTTAGCCTGCCGAAACGTTCAGATGCTTTCATCGGTACCGCAGCAGTACAGGAAGTGGTTTACGGTGGTGGTAAATTCAGACTTGCAGAAGAATCTACCCGACTGCTAACGGAAGTGGCAAAACTGGACGCCGATAAAAGCGCCAAGGATGTCAGCTATGCGATCATCAATACCTACTATGCTTTACATAAAATCAGTCAGAGCCAGAAAGTCATTGCCCAGAACCTGGAAGCGATTGCGGGCCAGCTGAAACAAGCACAACGCTTCTTCGAGCAAGGTATCGTCACCAAAAACGACGTATTGCGGTTCCAGTTGCAACAGGCTAATGTTACGCTCTCCCAAATGGAAGCGGAAAATAACCGTAAGGTCATCAACTATAACCTGGATATTCTGCTTGGCCTGCCGGAGCAGACAACCCTTGAAATCGTGAACCCGGATGAAACGCTGAATACCCCGCAAAACTTGAACAACTACCTGGAATTGGCTATGGCAAACCGCCAGGAACTGCGCTCATTAGATATCCAGAACCGCGTAGCAGCGAACAACATCAAGAACGTGAAAGCGAACCTGCTGCCAACGGTTGGTGTTGGTGCCAATCTGTATTACGTCAATCCAAGCGGCAAATTCATCCCACCGGCCAACCAATATATTGTACCGATGACTGTTGGCGCAAACGTGGCCTGGAACATCGGCGCGCTATGGAACAACAAAAACAAGGTGAGCGAAGCCAGAATTCAGCAGCAGGAAGTTACGCTTACGAAAGACCTGCAGGTAGATCAGGTGAAAACCGAAATCAACAAGAACTACCAGGACTATCAGCTGGCACTCGCCAGAATCAAGATCCTGGAAACATCCATTCAACAGGCTTCAGAAAACGACCGCTTGTTAGAATCTAAATACCGGAACAATGTCGCTTCCGCAATCGACCGTATCGATGCCGAAACCTTATTGTACCAAAGCAAGATCAACCTGGAAATCGCGAAAGCAGATGCAGGCCTTGCCTACTATACCCTACTAAACGCAACCGGAAAAATTTCTCAATAAATCATACAACCATTAACATGACAACTGAAGTAAAAAAGAAAAGCAAGATCGTACCAATCATATTAGGGGTATTGATCCTTATTGGCGCCATCTTCGGCGTTAAGGAATACTTATATTACAGTACCCACGTGGATACAGACGATGCACAGATTGATGGCGACATCAGTCCTGTCGTGACCCGCGTTGGTGGCTACGTTAACGATATCCTTTTCGAAGAAAATACACGCGTAACCGAAGGTCAGACCCTGGTTAGACTGGACGACCGCGACTATAAAGTGAAACTGGAACAGGCATTGGCTACGCAGAAAGGTGCATCTGCAGGTGTTGGCGTATCGCAGGCACAGATTGCCGCTTCATCTGCCAATACCAGCACGGCAAAAGCGAATATCACCGAAGCACGTGTACGCTTAAACCTGGCCCAAAAAGATTACGAACGCTATGCCAACCTGGTAAAAGACGGTTCAATCACCCAACAACAGTTTGATCAGGCCAAAGCACAGAAAGAATCTGCAGAAGCAGCATTCCAGGCAGCGACCGACCAGTACAATGCTGTAGTTAAACAAGTGGGTACCACGCAATCGCAACTTGCAGTAAGCAGCTCCAGCGTAAATCAGCGCCAGGCAGATGTAGATTTTGCGAAACTGCAGCTATCTTATACTGAGATCAAAGCCCCTGCTACAGGTATCGTTTCCCGTAAAAACATTCAGAAAGGGCAACTTGTACAAGCCGGACAATCCCTATTCTCTATTGTAAATGAAGGCAGCATCTATGTAACTGCAAACTTTAAAGAAACGCAACTTGAAGACATCACACCTGGTTTGAAGGTAAGGGTAGAAGTTGATGCTTATCCGAATGAAGAGGTGATTGGCGAAGTCTATAACTTCTCTCCGATTACCGGCGCGAAAGGCTCCTTACTACCGCCGGACAATGCCACTGGTAACTTCGTAAAAGTTGTACAGCGTGTTCCGGTGAAAATCAAAATTACAAAAGCTTCTAAAGCCATCATGGACAAACTACGTCCGGGCATGAGTGTACAGGTTTCTGTTTCCATAAAAGATTAATAATATGGCCGAACAAGGTTTTAAAAAGTGGATTATTACGTTCACGGTGATCACCGCCTCCTTGCTGGAGCTGATTGATACCACCATCGTGAACGTCGCACTCCCACAAATACAGGGTAACCTGGGTGCCACGCTCGAAGACGTTGCCTGGCTCTCCACCGGTTATGCCGTCGCGAACGTGATCGTGCTGCCCATGTCGGGCTGGCTCGGCTCCCGCTTCGGACGAAAAAACTACTTTCTGTTTTCCATCGTACTGTTCACCATCGCCTCTTTCTTATGTGGTAATGCAACCAGTCTGGACGAGCTCATCATTTTCCGAATCCTGCAGGGTATCGCAGGTGGTGGACTGATCTCTACGGCTCAAGCCATTCTGATCGAAACCTGGCCAAGGGAAGATATTGGTATTGCTACTGCCCTTTTCGGACTTGGTGCCGTTGTAGGTCCTACTGTAGGACCAACCATTGGTGGATACATTCTGGACATCAGCTCCTGGCCCTGGATTTTCTACGTGAACATTCCCGTCGGAATCCTCGCCGCATACCTCACCTATACCTTCGTCCGAACGACGCCGAAAGATGGTAAAGGTATGCCGATCGACTGGTGGGGCATCATCCTACTAGCTGTTGCCGTGGGTAGCTTACAGACTGTACTTGAAAAAGGAGAAAGTGAAGACTGGTTTTCTGCTGGATACATCATTGTACTGAGTGTCATGTCAGTATTGGGAATCTTCCTGTTCATCTGGCGCGAAACCACTACAGACCACCCGATTGTGAATTTCAAGATCATGCGCCATCGCAGTTTCGCCGTGGGTATGTTCACCTCGTTCATCCTTGGATTTGGCTTGTACGGCTCCGTGTTCGTGTTCCCGATCTTCTGCCAGAACCTGCTCGGATTTTCAGCTCTACAGACCGGGGAGCTGCTATTTCCAGGCGGACTGTGTACCATTGTCATGATGCCATTCATCGGTATCATGCTTAAAAAGGGAATTCCAGCGCAATTCATGGCGACTGTAGGGATGTTTTTATTCTACGTGTTCTGTATGATGCTGAGCAAGTCGACCCTGCAATCAGGAACCGGCGACTTCTTTTTACCGTTGGTGATCCGTGGTTTTGGTATGGCGCTACTGTTTGTGCCGCTTACCACGCTGGCCATTCAGGATCTGAAAGGACCGGAGATCGGTCAGGGATCAGGCTTAAACAACATGATGCGCCAGCTTGGTGGTTCATTCGGTATTGCCGCACTGACCACGCTGATTCACGTTCGTCAGGGTTACCACCGGACAAACCTGTTGACCAACGTAAATGAGTATAATCCTGCATTTACGGAGCGCTTTAATGGTTTTATCCAGAACTTCATGGGTAAAGGGTACGGTTATATGGACTCGAAGATGCTTGCGACAAAAGCATTGGAGGGTACCATCATGAAGCAAACCTTACTGCTAACCTATAATGATGCCTATTGGGTTGCCGGCATGATCATGCTCTGCTCCATCCCACTGCTGTATCTGCAGAAGTTCAAAAAGAATGTGGACATCCCGGTGGATGTACACTAACAACGTTAATGGTGTTAATAATAAAAAAGAGATGAGGTTAGCCTCATCTCTTTTTTTATTTCCGTTTGTATATGCGGATCATCTTGATGTTTGAAGTGCTCAGCGAATCTCTGATGGTATTCACCAGCTGCAGAGAATCTTTTGGAACGCGTGCAAAAGCAGCGGCGTCACTTTCGAATATGCGATTGTCTACCACAATCAGGTATTCCTCTTTCACCGCAGTGCTGATCAACTTTTGACGTGGCACGGTCACCATTTTTCGCTTCTCCCCTTTGGCTTCTATCCAGTCTTTTTTCACCGCCGGCCGCTGCTGCGCATGTAAATAACTCCCCAACATCGAAAAGAACACGAGCAGTACGATTTTTTTCATAATCAAATATCCATAAACTGCGGCACTGTTCAAATAGCAAAATATAGACTGCAGGATAAAAGATTATTCGCATACCAAGGCTGGGCTGGCGGGCCACAGGGAGCCAGCAAGGGGTTCACCAGGCGATGGCCCTGTTAACCCCCTGTATGCCCCCTGTGAAGACCCTGTCGGGACCCTGTATGCTGCGCTTCTGTATACCGGTTTTTAATAGTTTGTTCAGCCCCTATTAAGCAGCAAGGAAAAATCCGGGCACAAAAAAAAGCCGCTGAAATCAGCGGCCTTTTTTTCCCAAAAAATTAACAATTAACACAATAAATCTGATGGTCTTGCAGACATCAATTACTACTATTTGTTGTAAGATTTAATAACCTTGTGGTAGCAAGATATAAACTTTTAATATTTCTTCAAAATTTTTGTTTCCGCATTTTCGCGCTTTTTACCTTAAAATACCTAGCTTAAGGGCTCCTAATGACCTAAAACTATGACCTATAAACCAAAAATCAGTGGGCAAAAAGAAGCGATATTTTCCAATGATGTCGTGTCCAGATTTGAACTTTATAACAGCTTATTTCTCACGCTTCCCTTCTACAAAATCAAAGATACCGGAACGCTATTGCCGCTGTTCATTAAACATTGCGAGGACGGTGTAAAGCAACACCAAAACCCAACCGAGATTATCAATAGCTTTTTTGAAAAGTTCAGCAAACAGGAAGATGCAAATGAAGTAATTGACCTACTCTTCCGTTTTATCCAATACATCGAGCGCCAGGTGGTGCTTTTCGATGCTGTTGAAGATGCCTCTTTCAAAAAGCTGAATACGCCAGACGACCAGAGCTCGCTGCACTCCTATTTATCTAAGGGGATAGACAATAAGATCCTGCAAACCAAGGTGGAAGCGCTCATTGAAGAGTTTTCCCTACGACTGGTTTTAACGGCCCACCCTACCCAGTTTTATCCTGGCAGTGTATTGTCGATCATCACGGATCTGACCACCGCACTTAAAGTGAACGACATTTCCACGATCAATCAGCTTTTACAGCAACTCGGTAAAACACCTTTCTTTAACAAGAAATCGCCGAGCCCTGTTGATGAAGCATTAAGCCTGGCCTGGTTCCTGGAAAACGTTTTCTATTTCGCCGCAGCTAATATTCAGGCAGACATTGATGAAACCCTGGCGGAATTTAACATCCCTTCCAAGAAGGTCATTGAGCTTGGCTTCTGGCCGGGTGGCGACCGGGATGGGAACCCGAATGTGCATGCAGATTCGACCTTACAGGTATCGAAGATGCTCCGTCAGATTCTTTTCCGCTGTTACTACCGCGATTTCAGAAACTTAAAACGCCGCATTACCTTCCGCGGTGTAGAAGACACCATTGCTAAGATTCAGGATGTGCTATATAAAAATGCTTTCGACACCAGCATTGAAGCCGAAAACATCAGTGAAGATTTAAAAGCGCAACTTGAAGAGATCCGGAATACGCTGATCACCTCACATGACGGCCTGTTCGTTGACGTGGTGGATGATCTGATCCGTAAGGTTCACCTTTATGGTTGTCATTTTGCCTCTCTGGATATCCGTCAGGACAGTAGAATTCTGCGTAAAGCGCATGCTTATTGCATGGACCGCACAATAGAAGCAGATGCATTGACGGTAGATACACTTAGCACCATTGGTGAGATCAAGCAAATTCAGCAAAGTAACGGCGCGTTGGCCTGCCACCGTTTTATCATCAGTAATTGTCAGCGCGCAACAGATATCCTGCAGCTTACCGACCTGTTCCTGTTTAACGGCTGGACCGAAGAAGATCTGAGTATGGACTTCGTGCCGCTGTTTGAAACAGTAGATGACCTTGCGGTTGCTGGTGAGATCATGGAGACCTTATACACGCACCCTTTCTACAAAAGGCATCTGGAACGCCGCGGCAATAAGCAGGACATTATGTTGGGCTTTTCAGACAGTACCAAGGATGGTGGCTACCTGATGGCAAACTGGTCCATTTTCAATGCGAAAGTTGCACTAACAGAAGTATCCAACAAACACAACATACAGCTGGCCTTTTTCGATGGCCGGGGCGGCCCTCCGGCAAGAGGCGGCGGTAAAACACACCGTTTCTATGCTTCTATGGGTAAGGAGATCGCGAACAAGAATATACAACTTACCATCCAGGGGCAGACCATCAGCTCACAGTATGGTTCCATTCCAAGTGCGGAGTTCAACATTGAGCAACTGATCAATGCCGGTATTTCCGCGGGCATCCGGGAAAAGCACAACATCCTGCTGGATCCGCTACATAAAAATGTGCTGGATAACATGGCGAAAGACAGCTACGATGCCTACGTTTCGCTGCGTAAGGATCCCCTGTTTTTAAGCTATCTGGAGAAGTTTTCACCGCTAACCCTGCTCTCCAAGATCACGATCAGCTCGCGTCCGGTAAAGCGTAATTCCGGTAAGAAGTTAGAGCTTGAAGATTTACGCGCGATTAGTTTTGTCACCTCCTGGAGCCAGTTGAAACAGAACATTCCGGGCTTTTATGGGATCGGTACGGCATTGAAGAACCAGGAAGAACAGGGCAACTGGGATAAGGTACACAAGACCTACCAGGAGTCAGGTTATTTCAAGACAATCATTGAAAACTGTATGATGTCCATGAGTAAAACAGACTTCTCTATTACCGCGCATTTTGCGGAGGACCCGGAGTTTGGCGGTTTCTGGAAGATGCTACATGCGGAATACGAGCTTTCTAAAGCGATGTTACTGAAACTCGCGGATCAGGAAGCGTTGATGGAGAATTATCCGGTAGAGAAGCGCTCTATCGCCGTAAGGGAGAAGATCGTACTGCCATTGGTGCTCATTCAGCATTACGCAATGGCTATGCTGCAGCAACAGCCTGATGAAGAAGCACAGCAATCTTACGAGAAGCTGGCCATCAGAACCGTTTACGGTATTGTTAACGCCGGCAGGAATCTCGCCTAAGCATTTCATTTTTGATATAAAAAACAAAAGCTGCCCTGGTGGGGGCAGCTTTCAGCATATAATCATTAACCATTTACATGGGGTAGTACAATTTAGTAGATCACTTTACCTGTTGCGGTGATGATCGAAGCGATACGTACTGCATCGAACACACGCTCTTCAGTTGATCCTAATGCAAGGATGGATTTCTCATGTGCATTAACACACATTTCGCAACCATTTACTGCAGAAACCGCGATGCTCATCAATTCGAAGAACTCTTTTCCGGTAACCGGGCTGCTCATCAATTGCATGCGTACACGTGCGGGAATCTGGGTATATTTTTCTTTGCCGGTGAAGTGACGGAAACGGTAGAACACGTTGTTTAAAGCCAATAAAGACGCACAACCTGCTGCTTCTGCAATTTCTTCAGCAGTAGCACCTTTATCTGTAGCGTGTTTCTCCAGGAAATTGATTAAAACAGCGTTGTTGTTGTTTACCGCGATGCTTAAAGCCACTAGTGCACATTCTTTCTCCGATAAATGAGAAGAGGTTAGCGTACTGGTGAAGTTTAATTTAAGGTCGCGTACATATCTGGAATTGCCTTTTTCAAGCAGGCTTAAACTTTCATTTCTATAGGTTGCATCTAAGCCAACGATGGCTAAAACTTCCTGAATAACTTCTGTATTTTCGCTCATGATATTTAAATAATGGGGTATAAAAAATCCCTGCAAAATGCATTTACAGGGATAATATTGTTGTTGTGAAAATTAAACGACAAGAGTTTCCTGACCTTTTTCCCAGTTACAAGGACAAAGTTCGTCAGTTTGCAAAGCATCAAGTACTCTTAAAACTTCTTTTACGTTACGGCCTACGCTTAAATCGTTAGCACTTACCCAACGGATGATACCTTGTGGGTCAATGATGAACGTTGCGCGGTAAGCAATACCTTCAACCGGCTCCAAAATATCTAAAGCTTGTGCTAAAGACTTAGAAGTATCAGCAAGCATTGGGAATTTTAAGCCACGAAGATCATCATGGTTGTTTCTCCATGCCAAGTGAACGTTTTCTGAGTCAGTTGAAGCACCGATTAATTTGGTATCACGGTCACGGAATTCGCTGTAGTTTGCGTTGAATTCTGCAATTTCAGTAGGACAAACAAAAGTAAAGTCTTTTGGCCACCAGAACATGCAAGTCCACTCGTTGTTATCATTGATGAAAGAATCTGAAGTAATGGTTTCGAATTCTTTACCTTTTTCAAGACTTACAACGGCAATTTTAGAGAAAGAAGGAAATTGTTCACCTAAGTTGATCATAATTATATTCGTTTTTTTATGCCGCAAAGGTAGGGCTCTGCGGCATCAATCACAATACAAAAAGGGTTATTATACATCGTTATTCTCTATGGCTATATAGATGATAACTATACATGTAATAATCTGAATTAGATGTTTCCTATGGTGTTTTCAAGGTTGTTTCAAACAGTTTGTAGATCCGCTTATACTCATCGGTCCAGCTGCTTGGTGTGGTAAATCCATGATCCTCAACCGGGTATACAGCAAGCTCCCAGTTATTTTTTCCAAGTTCAATCAGCTTTTGCGACAGTCGTACGATGTCCTGGAAGTGCACATTTACATCCACCATACCGTGACACATCAGCAAATTGCCTTTTAATCCCTGTGCAAAGTTTATTGGTGAGCTGCGTTGGTAAGCAATTTCATCGTTGAAAGGCTCATTCAGGATGTTGGCGGTATAGCCCTGGTTATAATGCGCCCAGTCAGTTACGGATCTTAATCCAGCGCCGCTTTTAAATACATCAGGCTCATTGAAAAGCGCCATCAGGGTGATGAAGCCGCCGTAAGAACCACCATAGATGCCTACACGTTTTGGATCTACGCCATACTTGTCGACCAGCAGTTTCACGCCATCCACGTGGTCAGAAAGATCCTTTCCACCCATGTGCCTGTAAATTCCAGTTCGGTGATTTCTGCCGTAACCCGCACTTCCGGTGTAATCAATATCAATTACCGTATAGCCATTGTCTGCAAGCAAGTTGTGGAACATGTACTCTCTTGAATACTGGCTCCACCAGTAGTGGACGTTTTGGAGGTAACCGGCACCATGTACAAACACCACTGCCGGACTGTTTTTACCACCGTTTTTCGCCGGATAGATCCTGGCGTACACATCATCACCATGGCGGTTTTTGTAAGCCACCACTTCCGGCTGGCGCCATGCGTAGGACTTAAATTCCGCGGATCTGGATTCGGTGATCTGCACTGCCTTTGCGCCTGGTTTATTGGGCTGCAGATAAAGCTCCCATGGTTTGTCCATATAGGAGTAGTTAATGGCGATCCACTTTTCATCTGGCGACATGGTGATCTGGTTGCCACCTTTCATGCTGGTGATTTGGGTTGGTTTACCTCCGGTTGCCGGGATGCTGTAGAAGTGGGTGATGCCCGGATGGGCCATGTTTCCGCTGAAGTAGAAGGTCTTTTTGTCTTTAGACAAGTTCAGGCTTTGCACCTCCCATTTGCCGCTGGTCAGCTGTTTTTTCGTGCCTGCAGTCAGGTCGGCAACGTAAACGTGCGAGTAACCACTGGCTTCGCTTTGGAAATAGATCTTTTGAGGCTCAATAAAGCCCATGTTGGCGATGTAAGAGCTGATACCAGGACCAGCAATCCAGGCTTCATCACGTTGACGATCCACAACGCTGAAGCGACCTGTACTGGCATCCAGCTTGAGGATCCAGAGATCTTTGTTGTCGAGCGCCTTTGCCGTTAGCACCGCTGCAGTTGCATCTGCATTCCAGATGACCGGTGTAAAGCGAACCTTGCGATCCTCGTTCTTTTTGCGTCGTTCTTCCAGTTGCTTCGGATAGTCTTTTACATAATCTGGCAGGTCTTTGATGCCGGTCAGGTTGCTTACAGACACCCGGTACGCGGAGTCCCGCTGTTTATCGTAGATGAAGAACTCGTAAGATGCTCCAAGCTCCCCTACTTTGGTGCGTCCATTGATATCTTCCGTATAGCCGGATTTCGTGACAAAATTCGGGATGATGGTGTTGGTATTGCCTTTAGGCATGGTCACGAGCTGGTAGGTGACAAAGCGGCCATCCGGGCTCAGTGACAGGCCATTGATGGATTTATTTTCAAGGTAGATTGGTTTTATGGTCTGTTTAGCTGCTGGCCGGCCGGGTCTTCTACCTGCCGAAGCGGTATTCTCTTTCAGCACATCAAATAAACTTGTCTGCTGATTTTTCAGCCACGTGTCTTGCGGAGACGGTGCTGCTTTGTTCGCTGCTGGCTTAGGGCCGGGCATAAAGTTGCTGAGCTGCGTAAGGCTCAGGGTATTTGGATCGAGCGTAAAGAAATTTCCACCTTTTAAGAAATAGATCGCGCCGTTGATCAGAAAGCCTGGATTACTCTCGCGCTCAAGTGTATTCGTTAGGCGTGTTTTCTCCTTTGTTTTTGCATTGAGCAGATAAATGTCGCCTTCCTGCTCTGCGACACCTAAAGTTCCTTTTTGGTTAAAGGTAAATACCGGCCCGATGGACTTCTCTGTCGTAGAATCGGCGGAACGTTCCGGTTTCATCTTACCGACCTGTATGCGGAAAAGTTCTTCCTTGGCTTTTTGCTGCGGATTCCAGTCGAAATACAGGGATTTACTATCATCTGCCCAGCGGTAATTGCTGGGTGCAACGCCGATCCATTTCTGGTCGCGCATAATTTTCTCGACAGTCAGCGTGCTGGTGTGCTGTGCATGTACAGCGGCCGCAGTACACAGTAGCAAGGCGGTAAGAATTCTTTTCATGAAGGACTAAGGTTTAAAGCTGCTGCAAGATAAAAGAAAATGGTATAGCTGTTTAGCCACAATCTCTTTACGATACGGCAATCCAGCGTTTGTTTTATTAGATTTAGTTCAGAACCAATGTAAACTGTATCGCAGCGGGTATCTGCTGGCCTACCGCCGGGTGGAGATCCTGCATGCATATGAGTACGAGAAAAAGCCACATTTAAAGTGTGGGGTCATTTCAAGGAAATTTATGGACGAGCAAAAACTAAGAAGTCAGGGCTGGTTTGGCCGCAAAGGCAAGGATGGATTTATTTACCGTGCCTGGATGAAAAAGCAGGGTATTCCGGCGCATGCCTTTGATGGCAGGCCCATCATCGGGATCTGCAATACCTGGTCGGAACTTACGCCATGTAATTCGCACTTCCGGGAGCTTGCAGAACACGTGAAACGCGGCGTTTATGAAGCTGGTGGCTACCCTGTAGAATTTCCGGTGCTTTCCTTAGGGGAAACGCTGATGAAGCCTACGGCGATGCTGTTCCGTAACCTGGCTTCGATGGATGTGGAGGAGGCCATCCGCGCTAATCCGCTCGACGGCGTTGTGCTGCTCTGCGGCTGCGATAAAACGACACCTTCGCTGGTGATGGGTGCCTGCAGCGTAGACCTGCCCACGATCGTTGTCTCCGGCGGGCCTATGCTTACGGGGCGGCACCGTGGGAAGCGCATCAGTACATCCGACATCTGGCGGTTTTCAGAAGCACAGCGTGCAGGGCACATGGACGATATGGAAATGACGCTTGCCGAAGCCGGTATGTGCCGCAGTGACGGGCATTGTGCGGTAATGGGTACGGCCTCGACGATGGCCTGTATGGTGGAGGCGCTTGGTATCTCTTTGCCGGGCAATGCTGCGATTCCTGCACCCGATGCAGCCAGGAAGATCATTGCACAGCAGTCCGGATCGGAGATCGTCAAGATGGTGAAGGCGGATCGTAAGCTGTCGGACATGCTCACGCCTGCAGCATTCGAGAATGCGATTATGGTGAATGCAGCCATTGGTGGATCGACCAACTTCGTTATTCACCTGCTCGCCATAGCGGGCCGCATAGGTGTACCGCTGGCTTTAGAAGACCTCGACAGATTATCGTCGTCCATTCCTTTGATTGCTAACCTGCAACCCTCGGGGAGCTATTTCATGGAAGATTTATACTATGCCGGCGGTTTGCCCGCCATCATCAATAAGCTGTTGCCGCAGCTGCATGGGGATTGTGTCGGCGCAAACGGCAGGACGGTTGCCGAGAATTTTGGCACGGCCGATTGCTACGATCCGGATATCATTACCAGCACAGATAAACCATTCAGCACCATGTCGGGCGTGATTGTCCTTAAGGGCAATCTATGCGAGCAGGGCGCTGTGATCAAGCCTTCCGCGGCATCCGCGCAGCTGATGAAACATACCGGGAAGGCTGTGGTGTTTGAAGATATTGAGGACTACAATGCGCGGATTGATGATCCGGCACTGGAGGTAGACGAAACCAGCCTGCTGGTGCTGAAAAATGTGGGTCCGAAAGGGTATCCCGGGATGCCGGAGGTGGGCAACATGGGACTGCCGGCTAAGCTACTGGCCAAGGGTGTGACAGACATGGTGCGGATTTCTGATGGGCGCATGAGCGGAACCGGCTTTGGCACCGTGGTTTTGCATGTGTCGCCAGAAGCGGCAGAAGGCGGTACGCTGGCGATTGTACGTAGTGGGGATGAAATTACGCTGGATGTAAGGGGCCGGTTGCTGCATTTGCATGTTTCTGATGAAGAGATTGCGGCACGTAAGAAAGCACTGCCTCCGGCGCAGCCAATCGCAGCAAGAGGTTACGTGCGATTGTACCAGTCGCACGTGCAAGGCGCACATTTGGGTGCGGACCTGGACTTCCTTCGCGGGGGATCCGGCAGTGAAGTAACCAGGGATTCCCATTGATGGGTTTAATGGATTTTTGAGTAGCGCAGATGAATAAATAAGTATGATGAGGTTAGATGAAAAAGTAGCAATTGTAACGGGTGCAGGACAAGGGATAGGACTGGAAATTTGCAGGCAGCTTGTCGCTGCCGGAGCGAAGGTCATTTTGAATGATGCGGATGCGGCGCTTGCTTCTGCAGCCGCAGAAACCATTACCAGCAATGGAGGCATTTGCCTGGCGGTACCCGGCGAATCCAGCGACTGCAAGGTCATACAGGCCTTGGTAGACACTTCGGTGCAGGTGTATGGGCGACTGGATATCGCGATTGCGAATGCAGGCATAACGCTCTTTGGAGATTTCTTCAGCTACAGTCCGGAAGCTTTCTCCCGGGTGATGGAGGTTAACCTGAGTGGCAGCTTCTTTCTTGCGCAGGCAGCAGCAAAGCAGATGGTTGCACAGGCAAGTGGCGGCAGGTTGCTGTTTATGTCGTCGGTGACCGGCCACCAGGCGCACAAAAATCTTGCAGCGTATGGCATGAGTAAAGCAGCGCTGGAGATGCTGGCGAGGAACCTGGTGATCGAACTTTCGCAGTATGGCATTACGGTGAACTGCATCGCCCCTGGCGCGACCGCAACGGAACGCACGCTGTCTGACCCCGATTACGAGAAGATCTGGTCGGAGATTACACCCATGGGTCGCGCAGCAACGGTGCAGGACATTGCCAATACGGCTTTATTCCTGGTCTCTGCGGAAGCATCGCAAATTACCGGGCAAACCATTCTGGTGGATGGCGGCTGGTCCGCAGTGAGTCCTAATCCGTACTAAAAGCAGGATGCATGTTGATGATGAAGGTCTTGTGGTGGCTTAATTCAGCAACCTCGGCAGGAATTCTGCCAGGTATTGAGAGATGATCGGCGTCAGCATCTGTTTGATGCCTAAATCTGGCAAGGTGGCGCGGGACCCATGTTGATCGTTGGGTACGTTTTCCGCAGTTGCAGGATTTTGATTTGATGGGAAGGCCGCTGCTGTATTGCTTGCCTCCGTTGTATTGATGATTTTGGTCGAACTGGCAGAATCAATAAGCGCTTTTTCTACGCTGGAGACGTGCAAGTTAAGCCCAATGCCGATGAGCCCAATAAGGCACAGCATGCTTAATCCTTTTGCTATCTTCCGCGTTGGTGTCATCGTGATCAAAAATAATAAATTTCTTGAAACAAAAAGGATTTTTGTACATAAAGTACTATGATCGAAGCATTTCTATGCCTAAAGAAAAACCTTTACCTTAGCAATTACATATTTTTAAGAAATTAGCGCCATTTAGCTTCGGAGCTGCTGCTTCAAATACCTACAAATTGACCATGAAAAATCTTTTCCTACTAATTCTATTGTGCCTGAGTCTGGGCAGCTATGCCGCGAAGCCAAAACACCAGTATGTACGGATCAGTACCAGCAAAGGTGAATGCATCATTATGCTGTACAATCAGACGCCTTTACACCGCGACAACTTCCTGAAACTGGCCAAAGAGAAGTTCTACGATGGGACTTTGTTCCACCGGGTGATTCAGAATTTCATGATTCAAGGTGGTGATCCGGATTCCAGAACGGCCGTAAGTGGTGCTGCGCTTGGTGAAGGAGATGTTGGTTATACCATTCCTGCAGAATTCAGGGACAGCCTATTTCATAAGAAAGGAGTGCTTGCTGCCGCGCGAGATAACAATCCGGAGAAGGCCTCAAGTGGTTGTCAGTTTTACATTGTGCAGGGTAAAACCTATACCGACGAGCAACTGGATGCAATAGAGACCAAAAGGCTGCAGTTTAAGCTTCCTGCGGCACACCGCGCAGTCTACAAAACGCGTGGTGGCTCCCCACATCTGGACCGCAACTACACGGCTTTTGGTGAGGTGGTGAAAGGCCTGGAGCTGGTGGACAGCATTGCCGTTGTTAAGACGGACGAAAAAGACCGCCCGGTAGCAGATGTGAAGATGGAAGTTAGCATCCTGAAGCGCCGTCATGCGCGCAAGCTGGAGAAAGCGCTTAAGGCCAGCGTTCCGATGTTGGTGAACAAAGATTATTAATGATAACGATTCCCAAGAAATGAAGATTATATCCTATAACGTGAACGGCATACGCTCGGCTTCCACCAAGAACTTTCTTGGCTGGTTGCAGGCTACGGATGCAGACATGGTTTGTTTGCAGGAAGTGAAAGCGATGCCAGAGCAGATACCTGAGATTATTGCACTGATAGAACAGCTGGGTTACCACCATTACTGGTTCCCTGCAGAGAAGAAGGGTTATAGCGGCGTGGCGATTCTAACCCGCATTAAGCCATTGCATGTAGAGTATGGCTGTGGAGAGGAATGGATTGACCGTGAGGGGCGCATCCTAAGGGCTGATTTCGAGGATTTCTCCTTAATGAGCCTGTACATGCCTTCCGGTTCCAGCGGCGATGAGCGCCAGGTTAAGAAGTATGCGTTCATGAAGTTCTTTGATGGCTACATCGATGAACTTCGCCAGGCCTACCCGAACCTGATCATCTCTGGCGATTACAACATCTGCCATACGCCAATCGACATTCACAACCCGAAATCGAACGCGAACTCCTCCGGCTTTCTGCCGGAAGAACGGGAGTGGATGGATCTGTTTCTGAAAAGGGGGTTTATAGACACTTTCAGGCACTTTACCAAAGATCCCCATCATTATACCTGGTGGAGCTTCCGGGCGGGTTCCAGAGGCAAGAATTTAGGTTGGCGCATTGACTACCATCTTGCAACAGAACCGATGTTGCCACGCTTGAAGAAGGTGAGCATCTTGCCAGATGCGGTGCATTCCGACCACTGCCCGGTTCTGCTGGAACTAAACGTTTAATTCCCTTTTATGCTTCAGGCAGGCGGAAATCATAAAGCTTGCCTGGAGTTATACATAGATCTAGCTTGAGGTCATGCTCATTTACATCCTCGATGTTCTCCGAGACGTCGAATAAGGATAACCCCACTTTAAGCGTATCCATGCCCTGCAGGAAGCGGTCGTAAAACCCTTTCCCATAACCTGCGCGATAACCTCTGCTGTCGAAAGCAAGCAAAGGTAAGATCACCAAATCAATATCCCCTTTGTGCTCCTCCCCTTGTTGTGGCTCGAGGATGTTAAATGCATTTTTCTGAAGTTCTTTATGGTCGCCCAGCACATGGTGCGTCATCAGGAAAGTGCTGAAGTCTGACTTTGGTACGATGATTTTGATGTCGGGATGGTGTGCCCGCAGCCATTCTATCAGCAGAAAAGTGTCTGGTTCATTCTTCTCCTGAATCGGCAGGAAAATATGAAGCACCTTTACGCCATTAAAATTGAGCCTTGAAAATTGTGTAAGAAGTTGATTGGAAAGGGATTGAATGGCCTTCGCATCGAGCTGCGCCCTCAGCAGATTGGCTTGTTTCCGGAGTGCTGATTTTTTCATTTACAAACATATATAAAAAAAGATGGCTTCGGGAACCACTCCGAAGCCACAATCAACCTAAACCTAAAACTAAACTATGAAAAATCTTTATTTTACTCTTTCTATGTAATCCCCTGTACGTGTATCAACCTTCACTTTATCGCCCTGGTTGACAAACATCGGGACTTTAATTTCTACGCCTGTTTCAACTGTTGCATATTTTAATGCGTTTGTTGAAGTATCCCCTTTAACGGCGGGTTCCGTGTATGTGATCTCTAATTCAACATGAGCTGGTGTCTGTGCCATAATCGGCTCGTCACTCTCAAATGCGATAATCACATTCATGCCTTCTTTTAAGAACTTTACCGCATCTCCGAAAAGGATCTTTGGTATGTTAAACTGCTCAAAAGAACTGTTGTCCATGACAACCAAAAAGTCGCCATCTTCATATAAGTATTGGTAGTCATTCGTTTCAACACGGCAAATGGTCACCTCTTCATCTGTACGAAATCTGTACTCAACCAGTTTTCCGGTTTTAACATTTCTCATTCTAGCCTGGTAAAAAGCTCTCAGGTTTCCTGGTGTGCGGTGAAGAAACTCTTCTACCTGTACTAACTCACCATTAAAACGAAGAATATTACCACTTTTTACTTCTGATGCTTTTGCCATTGTACTAAAAATCAACCTTATATAATCGACCCTATTTGGTGCCGCAAAGGTAAAGTTATATTACTTACAAAACAATAGTAAATATAAATATTTTAATTAACCAATATTTTCTCGCTTTTTCTCGAAAAACTATACACAAATATAAACTTGTTTACTTATAATCAGTTACTTCTAATAAATGATTACAAAACAAATATTCATTTTGTTGATTGGAGCAGACCAAAACGAGCCTGTCTTTTGAAAATTGCGCGATGAGTTCCTGGTACCAGGCGATGCCCTGAACGTCCAGGTTCGATGTAGGTTCATCGAGGCACAGCAGCGGGGTGTCTGAGCAGGTCGCCAGAATGAGCTTGGTGCGCTGTTTCATCCCGGAGGAGAAGTATTTTAGGGGCTTGTCCTGCGACTTCTTCAAGCCGAGCAGGTTTAGAATTTCCGATTTCTGAATGGCTGGATGAACCTTCTTGAATTTAAAATGGAAGTCGATGGTTTCCTGTAGGGTGAATTCCTCGATGAGATCAAGGTAAGGTGCTGCAAAGCTGAGGTGCTTGTAGACCTGATCTACGGGGATGTTGGTGCCGTCTGCAGCGGTATAGATGATTTCCCCTTCAGAGGGTGACAGGTTGCCTAAGAGCAGGCTTAAAAGGGTTGATTTTCCGGAACCATTAGGGCCGAGTACCGCATAACGGTTAGGCGCTTCAAACAGGTAGTTTACATGCCTGTAAATCCATTCCTGATTGAAGCGCCTTCCAGCGTCTTTTAGTTCGATCCGCATCTAACCTTTAGGGTTAATTTCCGGAGCCATAACCTTTCATCACGCCCCGGTTGGAGTTGCGGATGAAATCAACGATCTCGTCTCTGATTTCCGTCGGTTTAAATTCCGTTTCAATCATATCAAGCGCCTTGGTCACATTGTTATGCTTTACAAAGAGCATCCGGTAAATCTCCTGAATCTCCTGAATTTGTTCTGAAGAGAATCCCCTTCTACGTAGCCCTACGGAATTGATACCTGCATAGGAAAGTGGCTCACGCGCAGCTTTAACGTACGGTGGCACGTCCTTACGCACCAAGGAACCCCCGGTTACGAATGCATGTGATCCTACCTTTACGAACTGGTTTATGGCAACCAATCCTGCCAGCACCACATAATCGCCTATGGTGATGTGGCCTGCAAGTGTCGTGCTGTTTGAAAAAATGCAGTGATTACCAACCTGGCAATCATGTGCAATGTGCGAATATGCCTGTATCAGGCAGTTGCTGCCTACAACAGTCTTCCATTTATCCTTGGTTCCGCGGTTAATGGTTACACACTCCCTGATGGTCGTATTGTCACCAATCTCGGCGGTCGTCACCTCACCGGCGAACTTCAAATCCTGCGGAATACCAGAGATCACAGAGCCGGGGAAGATCCGGCAGTTTTTACCGATACGTGCACCATCCATGATGACCACATTTGAACCTATCCAGGTTCCTTCACCAATTTCTACGTCTTTGTGTATGACGGCAAAAGGTTCGACCACCACATTGTCGGCAATTTTTGCCTGCGGATGTATATATGCTAACGGTTGTATCATGATGTAGGCTGTGTTTCTTTTACTTTACTGATCTGTGCCATCATTTCTGCTTCTACCACAACCTTCTCTCCGACCATTCCTACGCCTTTCATTTGTGCAATTCCACGTCTGATTGGCTCCATCAGATCACATCGGAATACGATGGTATCGCCAGGGAGCACCTGTGCACGGAATCTAACGTTATCAATTTTCAGGAAGTAAGTCAGGTAATTTCTTGGATCCGGCACTGTGCTCAGCACCAGGATGCCACCGGTTTGTGCCATAGCTTCAATCTGGATCACACCAGGCATAACTGGCGCACCAGGAAAATGCCCTTTGAAGAATTCTTCGTTCATGGTTACGTTTTTCACGCCAACCACGTGCGTTTTTGAAAGCTCAAGAATCTTGTCGATGAACAGGAACGGCTGTCTGTGTGGTAAAATGTCCATGATCTGAACCACGTCGTAAAGTGGTTTAGCACCTGGATCATAAGTATGCTGTACTTTTTTGTTTCTTTCTTTTTTGATGGCTGCTTTAATTTTCTTCGCAAACGCCACGTTTGCAGCATGACCAGGTCTTGCCGCCATGATATGCCCTTTAAGGTGTACGCCAACAAGCGCAAGGTCACCAATCATGTCCAGCAATTTGTGTCTTGCAGGCTCATTCTGGTAACGAAGCTCCATATTGTTCAGGATACCCTGTGGTGCAACCTTAATTTCATTGCGGTTGAAAAGCTTAGCCAGGTGGTCAAGCTCCTCTGAAGTCACTTCTTTATCTACGATAACGATTGCGTTGTTAAGGTCTCCACCTTTAATCAGGTTGTTGTTCAACTGATATTCCAGTTCATGCAGGAAACAGAAGGTACGGCAGGAAGCGATATCCTTTTTAAACTCCGCAATGCTGGAAATGCCTGCGTGCTGGCTACCCAGTACAGGCGAGTTATAATCGATCATACAAGTAAAACGGTAGTCATCCAAAGGCATGGCTACGATTTCAACTTTACGATCAGGTTCTGTATAAGTGATGTTGTGCGGGATCTGGAAGTACTCGCGGTCTTTTTCCTGAAGTATGGTTCCTACACTTTCAAGTGCTTCAACGAACTGAATTGCACTACCGTCCATAATCGGAACTTCAGGACCATCAACTTTCATTAAGATGTTGTCCAGGTCCATCCCCACCAAAGAAGCCATTACATGCTCTACCGTGCTGATGCTTGCACCATTCTGCGTTAAAGTTGTACCACGTGCGGTGTCGGTCACGTAATCACAGTCTGCCTCAATAATTGGCTGTTCAGGCAAATCAACACGTTGGAATTTGAATCCATGATTGTCTGGTGCAGGACTAAAAGTTAAAGTCACATTGGCTCCGGTATGTAAACCCACCCCGGTTACGGAGATTTCGCTTTTAATGGTCTTTTGTTTTACGTTCATTATGAAGTCTGTGTAGTGTTACTTTGATCTAATAAAGCTGTTAGTTCGGCTATTTTAGCCTCTAATTTTGAGATGCGCTTTTCGACACTTGGTAATTGTTTAAATATCACAGAGGCCCTCATCCAGTCGCGCAAAGGCTGCGCCGGACTACCATGCCATTGTTTGTTTTCTTCTACGGTGTTGAAGTTTATGCCCGCCTGCGCACCGATCTGGGTTCCTTTTGCAAGGCTTAAGTGGCCAGCGATGCCAACTTGTCCGCCGATAACCGAGTTTCCACCCAGCTTGGTACTGCCGGAAATACCGGATTGTGCAGCCACAACAGTATGTGCGCCCACGTCAACATTGTGTGCAATTTGAATCAGGTTGTCAAGCTTTACGCCTTTACGGATAAAGGTAGAACCCATCGTCGCACGGTCAATCGTGGTATTTGCGCCAATCTCCACATCATCTTCAATAACGACATTTCCGATCTGCGGGATTTTTGAATAGGTGCCATCAGGCTGTGGTGCGAAGCCGAATCCGTCACTACCAACAACGGTGTTGGAATGAATGGTTACCCGGTCGCCCACCTGTGAGCGGTTGTATATTTTTACGCCTGGCTGTATCTGGGTTTTTTCGCCAATTACGGCATCTGCACCGATAAATACTTGTGCGTAAATTTTGGTGTCGTCCCCGATAACCACATTTTCTGAAATGTAAGAGAAAGCGCCGATGAATACATTTTTCCCCAGTTTGGCACTAGGATGCACAAAACTCGGCTGTTCAATGCCCGATTTATCATCAGGCAGGTTCAGCATCTCATTGTACTTCTCCAGGAGTATGGAAAAGGCACTATATGGGTCGGAAACTTTAATTAAAGTCGATGTTATAGGTTGCGCAGGTGTAAAATCTGCACCAACGATGACGATTGATGCTTTAGAGCCGTACAGATAACCCTCATACTTTGGATTTGATAAAAAACACAGCGAACCGGCCTTACCATCCTCAATCTTTGAAAGTTCTCCTACCAGAACGTTTTCATCACCCTCTACGGTTCCATTTAAAAGTTCGCTTATCTGCCGGGCAGTAAATTGCATTTTACAAAGTTAGATGTTAAATTGATATGAACAAATTACCCCCTGTGGTATTTAATCGACGTTCATTGTGACTAAAGACGGAATAATCTGGTTATTTAAATGTTAAATTATGCTAAATGATCCTCGGATAGCATAAAATATGCTTCCTCACCGTTTTATCCAGTGATTCTAAGTTAGATAAATCCGATGCTTTTGCTATATCAATTATCGTACTGTTTTTCAGCAAGATGTTGATGTTTCCTGTTCCGGCATTGTATGCGCGGTTCATAATAACGGCCGTAAACACGAAATACGAACTCTCGGCTTTGCTGATGTGGTAAACTGCAGCAGTTGTATCTTTTAGCATATTGATGCGTTCTGCATCGGGTGCATCATTGCTGATCTCTATCCGGTATAGGTTCCGCTCGGTAAGCATCCTGCACAGGGAGGAAAGAATCGGATCGGAATGGCTTGCCCAGACCTTAATGGACGTGAAGATATCCTGATCATCCAATGCTGTAAATTGTGCCAGATGCAGGGGTTCCTGAAAGAAGGCTGCTTCAGACACTTCATTGGTCATAAAATGCTTCAAAGCCGGCGAAGCAAACAGGTCCATCCCTTTCAGTGACAGTTCACGTGCACGCTCCAGGATTTTCACCAGCAGCTGTTCAGCAGCGATCACCGTTTTGTGCAGGTACACCTGCCAGTACATCAACCGTCTGGAGATGAGGAAGTTTTCAATGGAATAGATGCCTTTTTCTTCGATCACCAGCTCACCATGATGCACATTGAACATCTTAATGATGCGGTCGAAGCTGATTACGCCTTCAGATACACCTGTGAAAAAGCTATCGCGATTCAGGTAATCCATCCGGTCCAGATCGAGCTGTCCGGAGATCAGCTGATGCAGGAACATCTTGTCGTAATTGCCGGTAAATATCTTGATGGCCAAAGTTAAGCGGCCGTAAAATTCATCATTCAGCCGCTGCATGATCAGCATGGAAATGTCTTCGTGTTTTATGCCATTTACCAGTGAATGTTCCAGCGCATGAGAGAATGGGCCATGCCCGATATCGTGCAGCAGGATGGCGATGGTTGCCGCTTCCTCCTCTTCCACGGTCACCTCATGCCCTTTATCACGCAGTACCTTGATCGCCAGGCTCATTAGATGCATCGCACCCAGCGCATGGTGAAAACGCGTGTGCAGCGCGCCGGGGTACACCAGGTGGGTCATGCCCAACTGCTTAATGTATCTCAGACGTTGAAAATAAGGGTGAGAAATTAAATCAAAGAGTAAGGCTGAAGGTATATTGATAAATCCGTAAACCGGATCATTTATGATTTTCTTCTTGTTCAATATGGGTCATATCGTTTATACGGTACAAAAATTGCTATTTTTATCCATAGTTTGGAAAGAGTAGGTTCTTTTTAGATATTAATTAGATAAATAATGCAGGAAACCAAGATTCTCTGGGCCGATGATGAGATTAACTTATTAAAACCACATATCTTACTGCTAAACGAAAAAGGTTATCATGTTACGACCTTCACCAACGGCAACGATGCCCTGGAAGCGTTTGGCAAAGAACATTTTGATCTGGTATTTCTCGACGAAAACATGCCTGGATTAAGCGGAATAGAAACCCTGTCCGCCATAAAGAATATAAAGAGTGATGTACCCGTTGTACTGATCACCAAGAGTGAAGAAGAAAACCTGATGGAAGATGCCATCGGATCTAAGATCGACGACTACCTGATCAAGCCTGTGAATCCAAAACAGGTGCTTTTAACCATAAAGAAGATTATTGATAACAAACGCCTGGTGAGTGAAAAGACTTCCATGGCCTATCAGCAGGATTTCAGACGCCTGGGCATGACGCTGAATGATAAACTGAGCTACGAAGAGTGGGTGGATGTTTATAAAAAACTGGTGTTCTGGGAGCTGGAACTGGAAAAACTCGACGATCCGCAGATGCATGAGATTCTGACCATGCAGAAGTCGGAAGCCAACATGCAGTTCTCTAAATTTATCGAAGACAACTACCTGGGCTGGGTAAATGGCAAAGAAAAAGCGCCTTTACTGTCCAATGAACTGCTGAAGAAAAAGGTGTTCCCCCTGATCAATTCTACCACACCAGTGTTTTTCATTCTGATTGACAACCTGCGGTACGACCAATGGAAGATCATCAATCCTTTAATCACCGAATACTTCCGTATGGAAGAAGAAGATACCTATTCCAGCATTTTGCCAACGGCGACGCAGTACGCCAGAAATGCGATCTTCTCCGGCCTGATGCCTTTGGAAATGGAAAAACGTTTCCCTTCCATGTGGCAGAATGATGATGACGAAGGTGGTAAAAACATGTATGAAGCGGCCTTCCTGGAAGATCAGATCAAAAGGAGCCTGCGTAAAGATTGCAAGTTCAGCTATAACAAGATCCTGACCTACGATGATGGTAAGGCACTTACCGAGCAGGTTAATAATCTGATGCAGAACGAGTTCAACGCCATCGTATATAACTTCGTTGACATGTTATCGCATGCCCGTACGGATATGCAGATGATCCGTGAGCTCGCGAATGATGATGCAGCATATCGTTCCCTGACGATGTCCTGGTTCGAACACTCCCCGCTATTGGAGCTGCTTAAGAAGATTTCTCAGAAGCCTGTTAAGTTGGTCATCACAACCGACCATGGTACCATCCGCGTTAAACACCCAAGCAAGGTTATTGGTGATCGTAATACAAACACGAACCTGCGCTATAAGCAGGGCCGTAATTTGAATTACAATGCGAAAGAGGTTTTTCTGATTAAGAATCCGCATGAAGCACAACTGCCGAAGATCAACATCAGCTCCAATTACATTTTTGCAAAAGAAGATCGCTACTTCGTTTACCAGAACAATTACAACCAGTTTGTAAACTACTATAATGAGACCTTCCAACACGGTGGGATCTCTCTTGAAGAAATGGTTATTCCGGTAGCGACATACAGTTCAAGATAAATGGATATTGAAATAAATAGTCAGGAAGATCTTAAATCTGCCGCAGTTCAGCTGCTGGACTTTGCGGGTGATGAAAAGATCTTTCTGTTTGAAGGCGACATGGGTGCCGGCAAAACCACCTTTATCAAGGTGATCTGTGAAGCGCTTGGCGTATCGGACCTGGTTTCAAGCCCAACTTTCTCCATCGTAAATGAATACCTGGCTGGAACCGGTAAGATCTACCATTTCGATTTTTACAGGATCAAAAACATACAGGAGGCTTACGACATCGGCTATGAGGAATACTTCTATTCGGGTGATCTTTGTCTGGTAGAATGGCCGGAACGCATTGCCGCATTACTCCCGGAGCACCACCTGAAAGTGGATATCCAGGTGACCGGCCCGGAACAGCGGATGATCTCGCTATCAAGAATTTAACTTCTTATTGATTAACTTTACGATTCTAAGAACTTAACTACTCAAAATGGCTACTTGTTTAAGAGAAGAAATGGCCTCCATTGCCCAGCAAGGCTTAATACAGCCAAAGGAGACCATGTCAGAGATAAAGGAAAAAAGCAATAGTCTTTATATCGGCATTCCAAAGGAGATCTCTTTTCAGGAGAACCGCATTGCATTGACGCCGCTGTCTGTGGCCCTGCTGGTGAACCATGGCCATAAAGTCGTTATTGAAAGCGGTGCGGGCGACGGCGCTAATTTCTCCGATCACAATTACGCCGAACAGGGTGCCATCATCACCTTCAACAAAAAGGATGTTTTTGATTCCGATATTTTGGTAAAGATTGCGCCACCAACCTTCGAGGAAATTGCCATGATGCATAAAGGGCAGACGCTCCTTTCGGCCCTGCAGATGGGTACCATGAAGATTGAGTACTTGAAAGCACTTTTGGAGAAGAAGATCAACGCATTGAGCTTTGAGCACTTGCGCGATGAAGGAAACAGCCTCAGCGTGGTGCGCGCCATGAGTGAAATCGTGGGTGCCACTTCCATATTCATTGCCGCAGAGTACCTGAGTAACGTGACTGGTGGCAAGGGTTTGATGCTTGGCGGCTTCACCGGTGTACCCCCTACGGAGATCGTAATTCTCGGTGCCGGTACTGTTGGTGAATATGCCGCCAGAACGGCTTTGTCGCTTGGTGCGGAAGTCAAGGTGTTTGACAGTTCCATTTACCGGCTTCGCCGGTTACAGAATAACCTGCATGATCGTGTGTACACCTCCGTGATGCAGCCGATTGTGCTTAACAAGGCTATTACCACTTGCGACGTGGTTATCGGTGCCATCCGCGCCACCAACGGCCGCAGCCCCTGCATTGTCACCGAAGAAACGGTAAGTCGCATGAAGCCAAATTCCGTGGTCATTGATGTCAGCATTGATCAGGGCGGCTGCTTTGAAACCTCTGAAGTAACCAACCACAAGGATCCGGTGTTCCGCAAATATGATGTGATCCATTACTGCGTGCCCAATATCGCGTCCAGGGTACCACGAACCGCTTCTTATGCGCTGACCAACATCTTCACGCCAATCCTGGTGGATATCGGCGAAATGGGCGGCATGGTGAACCTGGCATGGAGCAAACCAGGCATCCGTCAGGCACTATACATATATCAGGGGCATCTGACCAACAAGGACCTTTCAAACAAATTCAATCTGCCATATAAAGACATTGAGCTACTGGTTGTATCCAATCGTTAATCGCTTATGAAGCACCTTTTGGCTCTTCTGCTGTTCTTCCAGTTTTCGGCGCTTTGTGCGCAGCAGAACCCTTATGGGCTGGCGATCATCAGCACTAAGCAGGAATACCTGAAATCAGTTGCTAAGGACCCGAACAAGGCTTTGGTGGACATCAAAAGGGCTGTTCCGGGAGTCGTGCTGGATATTCGCTATGCGACCAAAAACAACTTCATGAAGCAGGTGATGTATCCAAGTGCCCGCGCCTTTGCAAGAAGGCCGGTGGTGGAACAGCTGAAGAAAATTCAGGCACAGTTGAAGAAGAAAGGTTATGGGCTGGTAATCTATGACGCTTATCGCCCCTACGCCATTACAGTGGCCTTTTACCAGAAAGCGTCAGACAAGAACTTCGTTGCACATCCGAAAAGTGGCTCCAGGCACAATCGCGGTTGCGCGGTCGACCTGTCGATCATTGACCTGAAAACCGGTAAAGCAGTTCCAATGCCAACCCCTTACGACAGCTTCAGCGCTGCTGCCGCCGCGGATTACCAGGACCTGGCTCCCGCCATCAAAAAGAACCGGGATTTCCTGATCAACGTGATGCAGCAACATGGATTCCGGGTGATGTACAATGAGTGGTGGCACTACGACTTCAAAGACTGGGAAAAATACGAGCTGCTGGATATCCCCTTTCAGAAACTATAGTTCATCCTGCATCAGCGTATTCCAGATCACATCATGGACCGCAGTAGCCTCCATCAGACTTCCTGACGGTACCTGACCTGAAATGATAACCGGGTAAAAGGCTTCCGGCACATTTATGCTGCCATGCGAACCTTTGATCAGCGTGGCATCCAGAGGCACCACATCCATCACATACCTGAAGCCCGCCTTTTTGCGCAGCAGCTTGTACGCTGCACGTCCTTTCGAGCGCATAAACATCTCTACAGGATCGTAACCTGGCTTCTTGTGGATGTCCACACAACGCGCATAGTCCGGCGCCACAGCATCATCCAGCCAGAAATAATACGTAAACCAGCTATCCGGCTCGGCAATCAGCACCAGGTCTCCTGCCCTTTCGTGGTCAATACCCTGCAGCTTTTTACCGGCTTCATCCAGCACCTGCGCAACGCCTGGTAGGGATGCAAGGACGGCTTTTACCTGCTCCATAACGGCGGGATCGTTAAGGTAGATGTGTGCAAGCTGGTGATCGGCCACCGCAAAAGCCTTTGATGCCCCTGCATCCAGCAGCTCCAGCCCGCGTTCCACACGGATCTGCAAAAGCCCATGTTCACGCAGCACCCGGTTCAGGTGTACAGGCCGCTGCACGGGCACAATGCCATATTCTGAAAGGATGATCACTTCCGCAGCTTTGCTTTCATAGTACGTTACGAGCTGCTTCAGCAGTGCATCCAGCTCCTGAAGGTCCTTGCCGATCTTGTCGAAATCATGGCCAAACTTCTGCAGGCCATAATCCAGATGCGGGAGGTAAATCAGCGTTAAAGTAGGGTCGTATAAAGCATCTGTTTTCATGGAAGCCTCTGCTATCCACTTGCTGGATTTAATGTCGGCACCTGGCCCCCAGTAGTGAAACAGCGGAAATTGCCCGAGCGATTCCTGCAGCACATCCCGAAGTTCCGCAGGTTTGCTGTAGCAATCGGGAATTTTACGGCCATCCGCAAGGTAATTCGGGCGCGGCGTAACCGCATAATCCGCATTGGAGTACATGTTGTACCACCAGAACATATTGGCACAGGTAAAATCAGGATTAATCGCCTTTGCCTTGTCCCAGATCTTCGGCTGCTGCACCAGGTGGTTGGATTGCTTCCAGAACTTCACTTCCGCATCTGTACGGTCATACCAGCCATTGCCGACAATGCCGTGCGCAGCAGGGGTCTGTCCCGTTAAGTAGGTCGACTGCACTGCTGTGGTTACCGCCGGCAACATGGATTTGATGCGGCTTAACTGATGCTTTTCTATGTACTGCCGGATAAACGGCGTATGTATGCCGATGAGGTTGGACGATAAGCCAACGACATCTATAACGACTGTTTTCTTCATTTAATGGCATGCTTAATGACCCAATCCAGCTCTTTGATTATGGATTGGCCTATTGGAAGTTTTAAGCCTTCAGGCAATACGGCCCAGGTATAGGTCTCTACTTCCAGGTGATTGGTAAAAGGGTGCTGTTGTTGAATGGCCAGCACCTCCAGAATATCGGCCTGCGTAGATTGGAGGTTTTCAATCTCATCTACCGAGATGGGCACATGAAAGTGTGCACGCCATTCTGTTGTTTCTTGTTCAGGATATTTAGCGAGTGCCTCATCCAGATCCGGATAACGCGTCAATGAACCGGCAGCGTTTCTAGCCACCACCTGGTGCAGGTAGGTCGGTTCATCAAAGGCTTTAAATTCTTCAAGCACCTGCGCCCTGAACTGCTCCTCTAGAAATTGTCCCTTTAATGCAGCGCTGATCTGGATCTTGCCAACCTTTAAACCTTTAGATTCCAATTCACGCAGTACCGCGCCATGATCTTCATAGCCAACGGCGAAATGACAGACATCATAACATAAACACAGATGTTGTTTAATCAAGACCTCTGCTTCCGAAGCAGAAACTTTAAACGCACTACTGATCACAGGAATCCCTAAGGGCAGCAAATGCTGTTCATACCAGCTGATGTATTCGGCACCAGATTCGATGAGCCCATCGGGTTCGGGCTCCAGGTCTAGGTGAATCTGCTTACCCGTTTTTAGGTATAGCGCGATGAGGGCTTTCAGCACCTCCAGCAGGTTTAAGGTTGCCGTATTCACGGCTGCTGCTTTAGCCTCCTCATCCCTGAACCAGTGCCTGTAGCTTAAGGGCGACGTAGAAATGCCGCCATCCTGTTCCGCAGGAAGCAGGTCTTCCAAAATGGAAATTAGCCTCAGGGTATATGCTTTCCGTTCCGGGGTTGTCCAGTCCGGACTGTGCACCGCTGCTTTCACCACCGTATCGTGGAAATCCCCGTAGGGGAAACCGTTCATCGTAAAAACATAAGCATCGTTGGCCTTTAGCCAGCCCTTAAATTCGCTGCGGGTTGATGCATCCTGAAGTGCTATACTGGCTGCATTGGATAAACGCAGGCCCAGGCCCATTGGGGCTTCGGGCGAAATGGCCGCTTTGATGCCTGGAAAGTGGGTCTTGAGCTGTTCAAAGTCTGTGCTCCAGTCCTTCCCCGCATGGATATTGGTACAATAAGTTAAATGTCCTGAGCTGGTTTTCATAGCGGGAGGGTATTGGTATCAAACTGGTGCTTCTTAAACTGAAGGATGTATTGACTGGCTTGCAACAGTGTATGCTGGTCCATCTCATGTACCTCAAAGCCTTCACCAACATCGCGCAACAGCGTGATGCAAAGGTTGCCACCAAGATGCTCCCGAAACTCCTGCAAACCCTGCAGTATGGGTGCATTTAGGTCTGTAATCCGGATTAAAGGGTTCGTGATGTCGAAGAATAAAGCCAGCAGGTTTAAGATCCTTTGTAGTTTCTCCTCAGCTAATACCCCTGCATAAAGCGAATAGGTACTGTCGAGCGCCATCCCCATAGCCACAGCTTCACCATGGGTAATGCTGAAATTGCTGAGCTGTTCCAGCTTGTGTGCCGACCAATGCCCAAAGTCCAGCGGCCTTGAGGAGCCACGCTCAAATGGATCAAGGCTGGAGATGTGTTCCAGGTGGAGCCTGGCGCAGTGTTTTATCAGGTATTCCATGCTTTCCATGTCGCGCTTCAGCAACTTGCTGGCATGCGCTTCAATCCAGGCGAAGAACGCCGGATCTTTAATTAGGGCGACTTTAATCGCTTCCGAAATACCCGACCGGAAATCACGGTTGTTTAGCGTCAGCAGAAATTGCTTGTCATTGAAAACAACCAATGGCGGGGAAAAGCTGCCCAGGAAATTCTTCTTGCCTTTGTAATTGATCCCGTTTTTAACCCCTACGCCCGAGTCATTCTGAGCAAGCACGGTTGTCGGTATCCTTAGATGACGGATGCCCCGGTGTGCTATCGCCGCAGCGTAGCCCACCAGATCGAGCACCGCCCCACCACCAACAGCGGCAATATAACTGTGCCGGTCGATCCCATGGACATCCACCGCTTCAATAATGCTTTCCAGCACGGCGGGGTTGTTCTTGGCCGCCTCGCCCCCGGGCACGATCAGGATCTCGCTAACCAGCTCTACAGCCCGATGCACCTGAAAATAAGCTGTTATTGCGGTTTCCAATGCTGAATTTGCATCTACCAGGCCCGCATCCAGCACAAAAAGCACTTTCTTCTGTGCTGTTGATGACTCGCCATTGAAAAAATCTGCGAGCAGTAAGTTATCGGAATTAAAAAGGCCTTCTGTGAAGAAGATCTTGTAGTGGTAACGTATATTAAAAGATTGTTCTAAATAGTCCATAAAAGCATATAACTAGGTGACTGCAAAGGTTTTGCTTAGCCACAGGGAGAGCGGTAAGAGTAAAACAATAACAATTGCGACCTGCCAGATGCCGAAAGCACCCGCCCAGGAAGCATTAAGCAGGATAAGCGCGATAACGCCCGCTTTAACGGCTTTGCCAATGTTGTTTGCACTGGGTATCCGGAAGGCGGTGAGCAGCGGCCCAAAGATCATCAGCACAAAGGGGATGATGAAAAGCAGTGTAAGCCAGACGTTTTGCATGTGTATGGAAACCCATAGGACGCTGGCCACCACTGTGGCATACAGTACCGCCGCAATGCGGAGCATCTTTTTATCGCCGCCGTGCACCTCACCCCTGCTGATGATGGTAATCGAGGCAATATAGATCAGAGGGATGAAGGCCAGATACCACCAGTGGGTAAGGGCCGGTGTAACAATGCTTAATCCCAGCAACAGGTTCAAGCCTCTGCAAAGCCCCATGTTTAGCGGGCCCCAGATGGTATAATGCTTCGCCCAGCGGTTATAAGTCAGGCAGGCAAGCACAATGAGTATGGCGATCTGAAAAGAAAGGGGCTGAAAGCTGGCTGCTGCGCCAACACCAATGCTGAAAAACATAACGCCAAATGCCGTTGCTGCGCCAACGGAGATTAAACCGCTTGGAATGGGCCGTTCAGGGCGCTCAATAGCATCAAGGCCAGCGTCAAAGACGTCGTTAAAGATGATGCCACCCGCATAAAGCCCTATGGTGGAGATACAAAGTAGCAATACCGGATAGTAACTCCCGGCATCGCTAAAGTACCCTGAAATGGCAATACCCGCCAGCACATCCGCTACCGCAGTAACTACATTTGCCAGCCGCATTAAACGGAGAAACCCCAATACTGTGCTCATAGGCCTAAGCGATAATGATCGTGTCCTTATCTATTCTGGGCTGCTGCCCACCTCGTAGGATCGAATTGCTTTCAAACTTCTGTGCCTGATCCACTTCGCGGACCTGGTCAAAATCTCCTTCATGAATCTGACCACTTTGCCCGAAAGCGCTGATGGCATTGCGGTAGCAGACCAAATCAATTGCTTCCAGCGAAATGCCGCGTGCTTTCATCAAGGCTGCCGATTTAGGCACCGCCAGTGGATCACTGATGCCCCAATCTGCTGCAGAATTGATCATGATGCGCTCCGGTCCATACTGCTTCAGAATTTCTACCATCCGTTCATTGCCCATCTTGGTGAAGGGATAGATCGTGAATGCGGCCCAGAAGCCCCGATCAAGCACTTCCTTTACCGTTTCTTCATTGTTGTGGTCTATAATGATCATTTCCGGCGAAAGGCCATGTTCAAGCGCAATGTCCATGCTTCTGCTGGTGCCTTTCTTTTTATCCCGGTGCGGCGTGTGTACCTGAACCGGAAGCCCTGCCGATTTTGCCAGTTCAAGCTGCAGCCTGTAGTACTTTTCTTCTGCAGCGGTTTGGTCGTCGAAGCCGATCTCACCAATACCCACCACGCCTTCCTTGTACACAAATCCTGGCAGCAGTTCCATCACCTGCTCGGCCAGCGCTTCATTGTTGGCCTCACGTGAGTTTAAACCTATTGTGCAATAATGCTTAATGCCAAACTGCGAAGAACGGAAGCGCTCCCAGCCAATCAGGCTGCTGTAGTAATCACGGAAGCTATCCAGACCCGTTCTCGGTTGCCCTACCCAGAAAGCTGGCTCTATCAGTGCCACCACCCCTGCATCAGCCATCGCCTGGTAGTCGTCTGTGGTGCGCGAGGTCATGTGTACATGCGGGTCAAAAAACCGCATACCCGCGATGGCACTCAGGTCAAGTGCACTGTGTGTCCTGGTACCCTGATTTCGTTCGTTTAAATTATCGTTGCAACACATATCTATTCCAATTATTGTAGTTCCATTAACTTGTAAATCTCAGGATTAACGCTGCGTCCTGCCGCGGTTCGTTCCTGCACGTAATCTTCCAGCGCTGTTTTGAGCCTCGGGTTCATCCGCTGCTCCAGTCCGCGAATCTGGCGCACGTCTTTATCCGTGAAGAATGCCTTTAAGATCATCTGATTCCAGGCGGCTTCCTTAAGGTAAACGGCCGGATAGTTATTGTTATACATGATGGCTTCCAGAACACTCCCGATATTGCTACGAATCCCTTCTTCACAACGGCTAATCCACTGCTCCGAATAAGCCAGCAATTCCAGGGATTTATAAAGTGCCACCAGCTCGTTTACCTCCGACCCAACAAACAGCGGGTCTATGGTGGCTACGTAGCTGATTTGATCACCATCGGGCACCTGCAGCAGCAGCCATACGCGGCTGAGCGTGTCTGTCGACCATTCGCGCATCGCATTTACCGGCAGCTGCTTACCGCTTTGCCCAAGCTGCTGCGCAGCTAGTTCCGGATCAGCCTTAATTGCAAATCGCGGCACCTGCGCGAAAATCCGGTTGAGTTGTACCGGCCTGGTAGTCGCACGCAGTGCAGCGCCTTGTTCGCAGAGCCAGCCATACCCCTCCGGATGAAGCCTGGTCTCCAGAATATCCATGAATAAGCTATCTATAGCTTCCATCGCATTGTTGTTTATCATGCTCCTTTAAATCGTAAAATAGTTTATTGCGAGTGCGGCACTGATGATCAGCAGTCCGAAAAATTCCCGCGCCTTTTCAATGTAGGGTTTCGTGGCCTGCATATTTTCCACCAAGCTCGGCCGCCCGTACACCTTTATCCAATCCCTTACACCGTCCTTACTAAAGAACAGCTGCACCGCATAGATCAGGTAAAAGGAAATGGCAGCAATGTAGGCCCAAGGGTAGTAATAGCCGAAAGCTGCGGCGCCACAAAGGCCCGCAGCCACCAGATAAATGGGTACCCAAAGCCATGAATCTCCATCATTAAGATTTACATAAGCAAAGCCAATGAAGGAGATACAGAAAATCACGTTCAATATCGACAGCAGCATATACCTGGTTTATTGCCTACAATTCCTTAATCTTTATGCTGCGGAAAGCCACATGGTTCCCATGGTCCTGCAGCAGGATATGTCCCTTTTCTGCCATACCGAAGTTCTTCCAGTCCTTGTACTTACTGGCTTGTACCAGTTGCTTAAATTCCTCGGAACCACGTGTATATTCCAGCACTTTAAAGCCATTTAACCAATGTTCCACGCGGTAGTCCGGGTAAACACGGATCAAACCCTGGTTCCATTCGCCAATCTTGTGCTGACCATTTGGGATCTTTTTACTGGTAATCAGGTCGTATAAGGATGCCAGGGTACGATTGCCATCCCGGCCGAGTTTCGCATCCGGGTGGCGGGCATCATCCAGAATCTGGTATTCCAGTCCGATTGCAGAACCTTGTGTTTGCTCCGCCAACGTCACGAAATACTTAACGCCGCTATTTGCACCCTCATCCAGCTTGAAATCGAACTTCATCTCAAAAGCTTTGTACTGCTTTTCCGTGATGATGTCTCCCCCGTTGGTGGATTCCTGACCCTTTGCTTCCTGCACATGCAACTCGCCATTGGCGATGCTCCAGCCGCTTTCCGGGAACTTCGTTCTGGTTTTGGCACTCAGCCAGCCTTTAGTGGTCTTTCCATCCCATAGCATCGCAAAGCCTTCTGCTTGTTCCTGTTTGGATAGATCATTCGGCACCAGGTTCACTACATAAATGTCGTCCATCTTGCTTGGCTTCAAATTACTGGTCTGAATGCGAATGTTCCGCCAGCGGATCTGCATCCCCGGTTGCATGTCGCCGTATATGCCATGCACCTGCAGTGCAATAAAGCCAGATGGAGTCATGTTGTCCACCACGTTCGCCGTAGGCACACCATTCACCCAGGTGCGGATGCTGTTTCCGATACACTCGATGCGATACTTATTCCAGGCATCTTTTCGGAAAGCCTTCTGCCCTTTGGGATTGATGTCCATTGGGTATAACCAACCTCGGCGTGCTTCGTCATAAATGCCGCCGCTCCATGCCCGCTCGGAAGGATCAACCTCCACCTGATAGCCATGTACCCGGTTATTCTGGTAATCTGCTTTGCTTTCACTTCTAATCTGTATGCCGGAGTTCATCTCATTGTTCACCAGCAGTTCAAGCTCCAGGATAAAATCGCCATACTGCTCCTTTGTCGCTAGAAAAGAATTCGGCTCCTTCGGAACGGTTGTGCCGATGATCTCGCCATTCTTCACCTCGTACTTCGCTTTTCCGTTGAGCTGCTCCCAACCATCCAGATTCTTGCCGTTGAACAAGTTCTTCCAACCGCTGGATTGCTGCGGCTGTTGTGCGTTACACGTTCCAGCGTAGCAGAACACCGTCAGGATTATTAATTTGCTTAGGTTCATATCGTTCTTATTTGATTTTCATGTAATAGGTTGTTCCTGCATTATCTTGTAACCTTATGGCTCAGGAGCTCTTCAACGGTGAAAGCCTTATCTCTGCCTTTCAGCTGCTCCCTTACCGCAGCTACCTCCGGTTGTTTGACTTTATCTGCCTTATTCCGGCCGTAATCACGGATATAACTTAGCAGTTGCGCAATATCTTCATCAGAAAACTCATTACTCCCTGCAATGCCCGGCATGTCGGCCATGATCTCTGGTTTCGTGTACAGGTGTTTATTCACTTCCACCGGACCGGTAAGGCCATAAAGCACGATGGCAATCAGGCGTTCCTTTTTGCCCGTCACCCATTCCGATTTGTTCAGCGGCGGCGCAAGCGATTTGATGCCATTCAGATCCGCACCATGGCAGGTCTGGCAATTCGTTCTGAATAATGCAGCGCCTCTTGGGTATTTACGCTCCGTTTCCTTCGGATCGTCGCTGTTCCGTGCATTAAATTTATTGGTCACAATGGTTTTTAGCTGTTTATTGATGACCAATGCAGTATCCGGAAACTGTTTTAAGACTTGCTTCTGGAATGCTTCCTCTTTACCCTCCAGGTTAGATACCACGGCATCCGCCACGAATTTATCCGACGCATAGCGCTTCAGTAGCTGGTTCTGCATTAAATCTGCAGCAGCAGGATTGAACTTGCGGATGGTGTTGGTCAGGAAGCCCAGGTAAGGTGCGGCAAGCTTATCCCCGAGCATTGCCGGGGCAGTCAGCACTTGCACATATCCCGCTGCGGTAGCCTTATTGATCACCGAAGGCAATACACTTAGGGCCTGCATGCGCAATGGCCAATGTTGTGATTTCAAGAACTGGAGCACCTGTGGCGCTTCCAGCGCATGTAGTCCTTCCAGCGTCCAAAAGGCATGCATCCTTGCATTGATGTTGTTGGATTGCAGTGCTTTTTTCAATGCCGGCACCACATCCTTAGATTTGCGGTCTACCAAAATCTGCTGGGCACGGTCCCGAATCCAGCCATTACGATCCGCCAGCAGGCGAACCAGCACTTGTGGATCTTCCGGCATCTTCCTGAAATCAGGCTTTTTACCCTTGGGCACCACCTTATATATCCTGCCGCAAACCAACGGTAAAGTCAGGTTCCGCTTTTTAATTTCCTGCTTTAAATACGGCGTCAAATAGGTTTTATGCTGTATAATGCCTCGATACATATCCACAACATACAAGGCGCCGTCGGGCCCGTCATGCAGGTTTACCGGCCGGAACCGTTCATCCACACTCGATATGAATTCCCGATCTTGATACGCCTGAACCCCGCTTGCGGCATAACCGCTGTCCAGCGTCATCACATTTCTTTTCACCAGATTGCCCGCAGGCTCCGCAACAAAAGAATTTAAACGATATGGCGCGGAGAAATAGCCACCACGATAGATTAGCGGAGCGCAGGCGGCGGTGAAATTTACCAGTCGCTGCGTCGTGTCCAACACCCCCGGCAGATACCCGCGGTTCACCCCTGGGGTTGCATGTGCCGGGTAAACCCGATTATCAGGCACAATACTCATGTTGTAGCCCGCAACTTCCCGCTGGTTTTTGTTTGTCGCCCCTAAGCCTGGCGTAAAGTAGTCGCCAATAACATTTGCAGAGTTATGGTTATAGTACAGGCGGCCGTAGTTATCCTGACTGATGCCCCATTGGCCCCTGAAATGCGTCTGTTCAATGATCCAGCGATCCCCGTCCTTTTTATAGCGCTTGGCAGATTTCGCGTTATATATCCAGTTGTCCATAGCGCGCAGCAAGCCATTTGGCTGATGCTCCACATTCCCTTCGTCTGCATAAAGGCTATCCACCAGAACCCGCTTACCCGGCTTATCTTTCTTGATTTCGTAATACCATAAATATGGCGGCTCACCCACAAGCAAGCCATCTTCAATCAGGCACAGTGCGCGTGGCAAACGCAGACTATCCAGAAAGACCTTCCGCGTATCCATCACCCCATCGTGATCCTCATCCTCGAGGATAACAACTTTTCCACTGGGCTGATCTTCTCCAGTCCCCAGCGTGTCGGGCATATAGCCGTTCATCTCCAATGCCCATATCCGGCTTTGATTATCGAAGGTCAAGGCCACGGGTGCGCTGATCAGCGGCTCAGAAGCAATGAGCTTTACTTCAAACCCTTCTTCAACGGTCATATTATCGAGTGATGCTTCGGCAGAAAGTGGATCTGTTTTACACTGGCTACAGCAGATGCTGATCAGCACCAGGCTCAGGAGTTGGAAGGTTCTTTTGAAGGTTAGGCCTTTGAACATTTTCAAAGAAAATGGATCAGACCGGTGCAAACTGCTCATACAATTGATATTTGGTTTTGTGCCAGATGTCCCGGCAGCTCTAAATTAGGCACAAATAATAACGTCCTTTCTGCTTTAATGTAACTTTCCCGTTTTTAAAGGCATTTTTCCTGCAGCTTGCTGTTAAATTCCTAAGTTTATTATAGCTAACGCTTTTGATTTAAAGATAATTATTTCTAATTATGTAATTGCAATCGATTGCAGCATGCATGGTTGCACACCATACCAAATATAAGCTATGAACAAAAGTGTCATAAAGGTTGGCATCATCGGCGCTGGTTTTGCCGCCAGATTCCATGTCGACGCCCTGAAACGCGTTTTCAGTACCAGCATTGAAGTCATCGGTGCCTACGCCAGAAATTCGGATAAGCTGCAGCAGTTTACCGAACCGCGACAACTCCAGGCTTTTCAGGATGTACATGCATTGATCGATGCCTGCGACGTGCTGCACGTTTGTACACCACCGGTCACCCACGAACCTTTAGTGATAGCCATCTTACAAAAACATAAACATGCCATCGTCGAAAAGCCATTCACCGGCTATTTTGGTGATGGTCGCGCAGACTTCAATGGCGATACCTTTCCACGCCAGACCGGCCTGGAGCATACCCTTGCAAGCATCCGCCGCATGCTGGATGCGGAGCGATCAAGCCAAGGCCGCATCATGTACGCAGAAAACTGGGTGTACGCACCGGCCATTCAGAAAGCCCGAGAAACACTTGAAAAATCAGGCGGACAAATCCTGTGGATGCATGGCGAACAATCCCATTCAGGCTCCCATTCACTTGCTTATGGCGAATGGCGGTTATCCGGAGGCGGTTCTATGATTGGCAAAGGCAGTCACCCCATTGCCGCAGCGATCTACCTGAAACATGCGGAAGGCCGGAACCGCACAGGTCAGCCCATCCGCCCGAAATCCATCTCTGCACGTACCCATGCCATTACCCGCATGGACAATTACGACAACAAAGGCCACCTGCAAACGCACTACAAAGACATCGAAGATCTGGCCATGGTACACATCGTGTTTGAAGATGGTACGGTTGCCAACCTGTTTGCCAGTGAGCTCGTACTTGGCGGCGTGAAAAACCAGCTGGAGATCAATGCGAATAACCACCGCACAGTCTGTAACCTCGGGCCGAACAACGCCATGCAGGCCTATACCCCGGATGAAAAATACTTTAAAGACCTCTACGTGGTGGAAAAGACAGAGACGAAACAAGGCTGGTCCAGCATCTCCCCCGATGAGGGCTGGTTTAACGGCTACCAGCATGAGATGGATGCCTTTTACCGCAGCGTCGCCTTTGGCGAACCCATTGAAAGCAACAGCAGCCTCGCCGCAGATGTAATTGCAACCATATACGCCGGCTACGTATCTGCAGAACAAAAAGGCACTGAAATCGCCATTACAACCATTTAACCAATATAACCAAATATAAACCCGTTTCTAATTATGGAAAACGTAAAAAGAGGAAACTATCGCTGGATCGTCTGCGCGCTTTTATTTTTCGCTACAACAATCAATTACATCGACCGGCAGGTTATCGGACTGCTCAAGCCCACCCTGGAGAAAGAGTTCAACTGGACAGAAGTAGACTATGGCTATATCGTAATGGTCTTTGCCATTATGTATGCTGTAGGTTATGTCATCTTCGGAAGTTTCATCGATAAAGTTGGCTCAAAAATCGGGTATGGCATTTCTGTACTGGTCTGGAGCATTGCCGCGGTCATGCATGCCTTCGTGAAAAGCACACTCGGCTTTGGTGTTGTTCGTGGACTCCTGGGGCTTGCTGAATCCGGCAACTTCCCTGCGGGTATTAAAGCTGTTGCCGAATGGTTTCCTGTGCGGGAAAGGGCACTTGCCACCGGCATTTTCAATTCCGGAACGAGTGTAGGTGCTGTGCTTGCCCCGGTAATTGTGCCCTGGATTCTGGGTCTATACGGCTGGCAGGAAGCATTCATCATCACCGGTTCCATCGGCTTTATCTGGCTCATCTTCTGGTGGATCTTTTATGAAATTCCAACCAAACAGAAACGGCTGAAGCAACCGGAACTCGACTACATCAACAGCGATGAAGATCAGGCTGCGCCGGAAATCAAGATCAAAATCAAATGGGCCAATTTGTTGAAGTTGAAGCAAACCTGGGTGTACATCGTTGGGAAGGTGCTTACCGACCCCATCTGGTGGTTCTTCCTCTTCTGGCTACCTTCCTTCTTTGCCGATACTTTTGCGCTCGACCTTACCAAGCCAAGCTTTCAGCTGGCGGCAATATACGGCGCAACCACCTTTGGCAGCATCGGCGGCGGCTATCTATCTTCGCACTTCATCAAATCGGGCTGGCCGGTATTAAAAGCCAGAAAAACGACGCTGCTGATCGTGGCCATTCTGGTGATGCCGATCTTCTTCGTACAATATGCCTCAGACATCTGGAGTGTGGTTGCACTGGTGGCACTAGCCACTGCGGCACACCAAGCCTGGAGTGCAAACATCTTCACCATCGTTTCAGACATGTTCCCGAAATCCGCAGTAAGCACAGTGGTGGGGATTGGCGGTATGTCGGGCTCCATTGCATCCGCCCTGTTCCCATTATTTGTGGGTACCTTACTCGCTTACTATAAAGATCTTGGAAACATTTCCGCAGGTTATCATATTCTATTTATCATTAGTGGTTGTGCTTACATTCTCGCCTGGGGCGTTATCCAACTGCTAACGAGAAACATGAAACCTATTGAATCCATTATTGAAGAAGCAGTTTAATCAATCTTAACCGGCACTTTTGCCAACTAGCATAGGCTTATGGAATTCGGAACATTAAAAGATAAAGTCATCGTTGTTACCGGTGGAACCGGCGTCCTGGGCGCTTCCTTCGTAAACAGCATCAGCCGCATGGGCGGCAAAGTGGTTATCCTTGGTCGCAAAATAGAAGTGGCTCAGGAACGTGCAGCAGCGATAACAACTGCGGGTGGTACCGCACTGGCCGTAATGGCTGATGTGATGGACCTCAGCAGTCTTGAAGCCGCAAAAGCGGAGATCCTGAAGCATTTCGACCGCATCGACGGACTGGTAAATGCCGCAGGGGGTAATCTGCCGGGTGCGGTAATCGCGCCAGAGCAGGACATCTTCAGCCTGGATATGCCTGCCTTTAACCAGGTGCTCAGCCTCAACCTTCAGGGCACCATCCATGCCACACAGGTCTTCGGCCCTGAGATCGCTAAAGCTGGGCAGGGCAGCATCGTCAACATTTCCTCCATGACCGCACAGCGCGCCATCACCAAGGTGATGGGCTACAGCATTGCAAAAGCCGCAGTTGATGCTTACACCCGATGGTTTGCCGTGGAGCTGGCCAACCGTTATGGCGATAAGATCCGCATGAATGCCATTGCCCCAGGCTTTTTCATTACCGAGCAGAACCGTAGATTGCTGACAAATGAAGATGATTCCTTAACGGAACGGGGGAACCTGGTCATCAGACAAACCCCATTTAAGCGTTTCGGTGCTCCTGAAGAGCTTGAAGGTGCACTAATCTGGTTGCTGAGTGATGAATCCAGATTCGTTACCGGTGCCATTCTGAATGTTGATGGTGGATTTGCCGTTTTTGGCGGCGTATAATTGAACATATGAACTTAGAACAAACATGGCGTTGGTACGGCCCAAATGATCCTGTACCACTTTCAACCATCCTCCAGGCTGGTGCCACTGGAGTGGTTACGGCCTTGCACCACATCCCAAATGGCGCCGTATGGCCCAAAGAAGAGATCCTGAAACGCAAGGCTGAAGTTGAACAAGCCGGACTGACCTGGTCTGTCGTGGAAAGCGTACCCGTTCATGAAGATATTAAAAAGCGTTCTGGCGATTACCAGCAGTACATCGAGCACTATAAAACCACCCTGCTCAACCTGGGCGCCTGTGGAATAGACATCGTCTGCTACAACTTCATGCCGGTGCTCGACTGGACCCGCACCAATCTGGATTACCAGATGCCAGATGGCTCCACCGCCTTACGCTTTGAAGCTTTTGCTTTCGCCGCTTTTGAACTGTACATCCTGAAAAGACCAGGCGCGGAAGCGGCATACCCCCCGGAAATACAACAAAAGGCACAGGCATGGCTGGAACAGCAAAGCGAAGCAGATAAGTCGCAGCTGGTAAAAAACATCATCGCCGGTTTACCCGGGTCCGAAGAAGGGTATTCGCTGGAGCAATTCCTGGAAGTCCTGAAAAGCTACGAAAACTTCACCCCGGAAGTCCTTCAAGCCAACCTGTTCCATTTTCTTGAACAGGTGATTCCTGCCGCAGAGCAGGCCAATGTGCTGATGTGTATCCATCCTGATGACCCACCCTATCCAATACTCGGACTACCACGGGTGGTTAGCACCGAAGCGGATATCCAGGCTATGTATGCCGCCGTACCTTCCATGAATAATGGACTCACGTACTGCACCGGGTCCTTTGGCGTCCGCGCTGATAATGACCTGGCCGGTATGGTCGACCGCCTTGGCGACCGGATCCATTTCATTCACCTAAGGAGCACCAAACGCGATGCAGACGGCAACTTCCACGAAGCAGATCATCTGGATGGCGATGTAGACATGTATGCCGTTATGCAAGCGCTGATCCGGGAGCAACAAAGACGTGCAGCTGCCGGAAGGAAGGACCTGCGCATGCCCTTCAGGCCTGATCATGGCCATAAAATGCTGGACGACCTGCATAAAAAAACAAACCCCGGCTATTCGGCTATCGGTCGTCTGCGCGGACTTGCAGAACTGCGTGGCCTGGAATTGGGCATCCGCAGAAGCATGGAAAACAAACCTGAAAAATAAACCAACCTAATACTGGTCATATGAAAGAATTTCTGGATGATAACTTCCTCCTGGAAAGTAAAACCGCAGAACGCTTATACCACGGCTATGCGAAAGACATGCCCATCATCGACTACCACAACCACCTGCCGCCTGATCAGATTGCAGCAGATCTGCAGTTTGAGAACATGTCGCAAATCTGGCTTGCCGGTGATCATTATAAATGGCGGGCCATGCGTGCAAATGGCGTCAATGAGGCTTACATCACCGGTGACAAACCCGATGCAGAGAAGTTCATGAAATGGGCGGAAACCGTTCCGTATACCATGCGCAACCCACTCTACCATTGGACGCACCTGGAATTGCAACGCTACTTCGGCATCAAAGACCTGCTGTCGGACAAAACCGCAAACCGCATTTATGAGGAATGTAATGCGAAATTACAAAGCCCGGAATATAGCGTGCGTAACCTGCTGCGCCGCATGAAAGTGCAACAGGTCTGCACGACCGACGACCCGCTGGATGACCTGCACTTCCACCAGGAACTGCTTCATGACTTCGAAGTCGGTGTTGCACCGGCTTTCAGACCAGACAAAGCCATGAACCCGGAAGATCTCGAGGTCTTAAACCAGTATATCGACAAGCTGGAAGCGGTCTGCAACATGGAAGTAAGGGACTACGATGGCTACCTTAAAGCGCTGAAGAGCCGCCACGACTATTTCGCGAGCAAAGGCTGTACGGTCTCAGATCATGGCCTGGAGCACATCTATGCGGAAGAATACGAGGAAGCAGAGATCAGACAGATCTTCAACAAGATCCGCTCGAAGCAAGCCATAGAACCGCTTGAAGCCTTGAAGTTCAGGTCCGCAATGCTCTATGAATTTGCCGTCTGGAACCATGAAAAAGGCTGGGTACAGCAATATCACCTCGGCGCATTGCGGAACAACAACAAACGCGCATTAAGTACGCTGGGGCCAGATACGGGCTGGGATTCCATTGGCGACTTCAGTCAGGCCAGAGCCCTATCACGATTCCTCGACAGACTGGATGCGGATAACCGCCTGACCAAAACAATCCTGTACAACCTTAATCCCGCAGACAACGACATGATGGCTGCCATGATTGGCAATTTCAATGATGGCACGCAAGCGGGAAAGATCCAGTTTGGCTCCGCCTGGTGGTTTAACGACCAGAAAGAAGGCATGACCAGGCAGCTAAACACGCTGTCCAATATTGGGCTAATCAGCCGCATGGTAGGTATGCTAACCGACTCCCGCAGCTTCCTTTCTTTCCCGCGGCATGAATATTTCCGACGGATTCTCTGCAACCTCTTCGCAGAAGATGTAGAGAAAGGAGAACTGCCAAACGACATCGAGTGGATCGGCAAAATCATCCAGGACATCTGTTATTACAATGCGAAAAACTACTTTGACTTCGCCGAACTAAAGCAAACCAGCAAGCAAGATGAGTACAACAGATAACAACCAGTTTCAGTCCCAGGGTAATGGTGTACTGACCTTTGGGGAGTTGCTGCTGCGGCTCTGCCCGGATGTCGATGGCGACTGGCTCAACAGCAATCAGATGCCAGTTTTTGTGGGTGGTGCCGAATTGAATGTGGCCACTGCGCTTGCGCTCTGGGGCATTCCCACAAGCTACATGACCGTTATCCCGGACAACATGCTTTCCAGGCAGCTGATGGGCTATATTGAAGCCAGAGGCATCAATACGTCTACCATTAAACTCCAGGGAAAACGCATGGGCATCTATTACCTCAACAGCGGTGAAGATGTAAAACATGCCGGCGTCATCTACGACCGCGCAAATTCGGCCTTTGCAGAACTACAACCTGCTGAAATCGACTGGGCGGCAGCTTTTGAAGGCATCTCCTGGTTCCACTTCACCGCAATCTGTCCGGCACTGTCCGAAAACGTCGTGGCCGTTTGTGAAGCTGCCCTGAAATACGCTGCTGCGCAGGGTATTTTCATCTCCCTGGATTTAAACTACCGCGCGAAGCTTTGGCAACATGGTAAACAGCCCCTGGAGGTGATGCCTGCACTGGCACAATACTGCGACCTGATCATGGGCAATGTATGGGCGGCAGAACTGATGCTGGGCACTACACTGGCGGCAAACTTAAAAGACCTTGATACGGAACAAGCCTACCTAATACAAGCAGAAGACACCTCAAAAGAAATCCTGTCCAGGTTTCCAAAGTGTAAAACGGTGGCCAACACCTACCGTTTTGATTTCCAGGAAACCGGCATCAAATACTACAGCACCCTCTATACCGCATCCACATTCTACCATTCTGCCGTGTACACCACTGCGAACTATGTAGATAAGGTGGGCAGTGGCGATTGCTTTATGGCCGGATTGATCTACGGGCATTTTCAAGGGCATGAGCCACAGGAAACGCTGGACTTTGCCACGGCCGCTGCATTTAACAAACTCTTTATTGCGAGCGATGCCACCAGCACCACCGCAGCAGAAATCTATGCAGCCATTAAGTAAATAACCGCCTTTAAGGGATATCAGCGCAAAGCGCAGGTTATCCTGCCAAAAGGCTATTACGATGAAAAAATGAAAAAGACAAAGGAAGAAATACTCGCAACATTACTGAATCAAGGGCTTTTACCGCTCTTTTACCTGGATAGTGCCGCAGAAAGTGCTGAGATATTAAAAGCATTGTACCGTGCAGGTGTACGGGTATTTGAATATACAAACCGCGGCTCCGCAGCATTGGAGAACTTCAAACAGCTGGTTGCCCTGAAAAACGAAAGCATGCCTGATCTGCAGCTCGGCATTGGCACCATTAAAACGCCGCAGGAAGCCAAGGATTTCATCCAGGCCGGTGCAGATTTTCTCGTATCTCCGATCATCAATCCTGAAGTCGGACAGCTGGCAATCGAAGCCGGTTTGTTATGGATTCCGGGCTGCATGACACCCACCGAAATTGATCTGGCGCAAAAACATGGTGCCCTGCTGATCAAGATCTTTCCTGCAAACATCCTCGGGCCGGAGTACATTGCTTCCATTCGTGAGCTCTTCCCCGGCCAGCATTTTATCCCAACGGGAGGGGTTGATCTGAGCGCCGCGAACATCCGCGCCTGGTTTGCGGCCGGCGTTAGTGCCGTCGGCATGGGCAGTAAGCTCATCAGCAAAAAGATCATTCAGGAAAAGGCCTATACCGAATTGCAGCAGCACACAGAAACCGTGCTGCAGACGATCAAAGACAACCGCTAAGCGGGCTTAGAAATGCTCATGGATGTAGCTGACCACACGGGCCATTTCCTTGCGGACCTCCGCCGTTGGAAGCACATAATTGTTGTTCATGAAGGAATAGAGCAGCACCTTGCCTTTCTTCGTCAGCACGTAACCGCTTTGATTGTGCACGCCCGACAAGGTGCCGGTCTTGCCATACACAAAAGGATTATCCGTCTTCGGATAAGCGTTTTTCAAAGTACCTGATTTGCCACCTGCCGGCAGCATATCGAAGAGCCGCTTCTGGTCATTCACGGTGTGATAAATAGAATCCAGTACAGCCACCATGGCCCTCGGACTAAACAGGTTTGCCCTGGAGAGCCCCGATCCATCTACCCAGGAAGCATTGCCCGGCAAGTTGGCCAGATATTTCTTGCGCACATACGAAATGGCGGCTCCGCCATTCAGGTCCTGCCCAATGGCATTGGAATAAACCAGCAACAGCTGCTCCGCAATGAAGTTATCACTCGGCAGCATCATCGCTTTCAGCACCGCATCTCTTTCCGTGCTGTACAGCGTCTTTGCATCCTCAGGCATCTTCATTTTGACGATACCGACAGGACGCTTCAGGGTATCAGTAAGCAGGTTAATGGTCAACACCGTACTGGTTTTATACGGCACATATTGCGTGTAATCTGCTGGAACAGGCATATCCGGGTAGCGAAAGACATTCTGGTCGAAGGCACGGACCACGCGAAAGTTCGCTTTCGCTGCGCTGGCGTCTTTGATCAGACAACTGTTCATCGATGCTGGCAAGACCTGCAATTTCCCATTTTGGCTGCTTAGTGCCAGCATGTTGTCCTTGATCGGAAATTCACTGATCTCCGGCTGGTAGTAGTCGTTGAAATCATCCCAGGACCAGCCATTCCCATAGAAATTACCGGTGTAGCGGCCAGGTGCGAAAAACAACTTCTTCCGGCTGGCTTTCAGAAAGTCTAAGGCACGGTTGCTGTTTAGTGCGTTCTCCAGAAAAGAAGGATCACCGGTACCCCAGAAGATAAGGGAATCTCCCCGTTCCACATACCGCAGCGCGGGAATGGAGTCGCCAAGCATCTTCAAGCCGGCATAGAAAGTGAACAGTTTCGTATTTGATGCCGGCACAAAATAGCGGTCGGCATCTTTTTCATAGATCATCTTCCTGGCCTCCAGGTCGTACAAAGCAAAACCAGTATGGTACTGGTTCGTGATTGCCGGCTGGTCAAATTGCCTGGCGACCTGCCTGGCCATCTTCTGGTTCATGGAGCAGGCACTGCACACGATGCTGGCCAGCAGGCCGATGATGATTTTTCTCATGTTGGGTTCCGGGGGATATGCCGGACAAGTTAATTAATTTTTCAGCACAAGGAAAAGCACCGCTGCGATCGCCGCGCCGATAATGGGTCCAACCACCGGAATCCAGGCATAGCTCCAGTTTCCATCCCCTTTATTCGGAATGGGCAGCAGGCAATGCATGATCCTTGGTCCAAGATCACGTGCCGGGTTGATGGCATATCCTGTGGTCCCACCCAGTGAAAGCCCGATGCCCCACACCAGAAATGCGACCGGCAGTGCACCTAAGGAGCCCAGCCCAAACGGGGTCTTATCCTCCCCCATCTCCGGATTGGTGAAATAAAAGATCACAAAAATCAATACGAAGGTACCTATGATCTCACCGATCAGGTTTGATGTGGTATTCCGGATCGCCGGTGCCGTACAAAATACAGCCGCTTTACAGCCCTGATCGGGCGTTTCATTGAAGTGATCCCTGTAGATCAGCCAGACCAGCAAAGCGCCCAGCATGGCACCAATAAATTGTGCGAGGATAAACATGGGCGCACTTGCCCAGTCAAATTTCCCGGCAATGGCTAGGCCGATGGTCACGGCAGGATTCAGATGTGCCCCGCTATACGGTCCCGCAATCACAACCCCTGCAAATACGCCCAGCGCCCAGCCCGTGGTGATCACAATCCAGCCTCCATTCGCACCTTTGGTACCCGATAGTACCACATTGGCAACAACGCCATTCCCAAGAAGAATGACGAACATCGTCCCAATCAGCTCAGCAGTAAATTCATTCATATTTGATGTATAAAGAGAATTATTCTATTTCTGTCCAGATTTTTACCGCTTTTACGGCCTTGTTCCAATTCCTGATCATGTCGGGCATGGCTGCAGTTTCCTGCGGCTCAAAGCTGCGATCCATCTTCCACTGCTGCTGGATGTCGTCCAGGTTCTCCCAATATCCAATCGCCAGTCCTGCCAGATAAGCCGCACCGATCGCCGTCACTTCCGTTACCTGTGGCCGAACCACTTTTGCATTCAAAACATCGGCCTGGAACTGCATCAGCAAGTCGTTCGCGGTTGCCCCACCATCTACACGAAGCTCCAGAATTTCTTTGCCTGCATCTGCTTCCATAGCTTTCAGCACTTCCATGGTCTGGTAGGCAATGCTTTCCAGTGCTGCACGCGCAATATGGGCGTTGTTTGCCCCTCTGGAGAGTCCGAAAATGGTTCCCCTTGCATATTGGTTCCAGTGTGGTGCACCAAGGCCGGCAAACGCTGGCACCAGGTAAACCCCGCCGTTATCCGGTACTTTCAAAGCAAGGGCTTCAATTTCTGCTGCAGAATTGATAATTTTCAGCTCATCACGCAGCCATTGTACCACGGCACCGGCGATGAAAATGCTACCCTCCAGGGCATAATGCACCTGGTCTTTGATCTTCCAGGCCACCGTGGTCACTAAATTATTCTTAGATAGGATCGGCGTTTCCCCGATGTTCATCAGCATGAAACAACCCGTCCCGTAGGTATTCTTAACCATTCCAGGTTGGGTGCACATCTGCCCAAAAAGTGCAGCCTGCTGATCACCTGCAATGCCCGCAATCGGGATACGTGCGGCAAGTACAGTGCCTGACGTTTCCCCATAAACTTCACTGCAGGATTTCACCTCCGGAAGCATCGCTGCGGGAACATCAAATAAGTCCAGCAACTCTTGATCCCAGGTTAAGGTATGTATGTTAAAGAGCATCGTTCTGGATGCATTCGTTACATCGGTAACATGTACTTTCCGGTCCGTCATGTTCCAGATCAACCAGCTGTCTACCGTACCGAAAAGCAGTTTACCGGCATTTGCCAATTCCCTTGCACCCGCAACGTTATCCAGAATCCACTTAACTTTGGTCGCTGAAAAATAGGCATCCACGATCAAGCCCGTCTTCTCCTGAATCATCACATCATGTCCCTGGGCCTTTAACGATCCGCAGTAATCAGCAGTTCTCCTGTCCTGCCATACGATCGCGTTGTACACCGGCTCACCGGTTTCGCGATTCCAAACCACGGTGGTTTCCCGTTGATTGGTAATCCCGATCGCCGCAATCTGATCTGCACGCAGGTTTGCATTCAGCACCGCCTCTGTCGCTACAGAGATCTGTGAAGACCAGATTTCTTTCGCATTATGTTCCACCCATCCGGATTGCGGATAGATCTGTCTAAATTCTCGTTGTGCCAGGGAGATGATGGCGCCCGTACGATCAAAAACAATCGCTCTTGAGCTCGTGGTGCCCTGATCAAAGGCTAAAATATACTTCGTCATACAGCTTTATTTGGTTTAGCAGCATCCAATTCTCCTGAATATGAAATCGCTTACTCAAGTATATGAAATAAAATGAAATATGAAAAGAAACAAAAGGATAAACTATGGCCGCTGACGCGCCCTGTATTAAAGATTTTACAGCTGGAATCGAAAGGCTGCAAAACCTTCTACAAATAAAAATACTTTAAAATCAGAATTTCAATCTTAAATTGGCCAAAAATCGTTTCCATATGATCAATATCGCAGAAAGACATCAGTTTATTTTAAGCAAGATCCAAAAAGAAGGTCACCTGACCGTGCTGGATCTATGTAAGGAGTTGGATGTCTCTTCCGTGACCATTCGAAAGGATTTAAAACTGCTGGAAGAGAAAAACCTGCTTTTCCGTACCCACGGTGGTGCTACGTTAACAGATACCTACACGGTCGACCGGAACGTAAACGAGAAAGAAAAACTACAATCCGCAGAGAAGTCAAGGATTGGTGTCATGGCTGCAAAACTGATCCAGCCGAATGATTCGATCATCATTGCTTCCGGCACCACAGTGCTTGCATTTTCAAAACATATCCAGCCAGTCGAAACACTTACCGTGATCACTTCCGCCATCAATGTTGCGCAGGAACTCCTGCGTCATCCTGAAGTAGAAGTTTTGCTGTTGGGAGGCTTACTACGAAAGAGCTCTTCTTCCGTGATGGGGCCGTATGCAGAGCAGATTCTGGCCGACTTCTTCTGCAGTAAACTTTATCTGGGTGTAGATGGCATCGACCTGAACTTCGGCATTACAACAACCAACGTGATGGAAGCACATCTGAACCGCCAGATGATTGCCGTATCGCACAAAATCATTGTGCTGGCCGATTCTACCAAGTTCGGTAAAAGGGGTTTTGGCCGCATCTGTGGCGTTGAAGATATTGATGAGATCATTACAGATAACGGCATCTCTCCGCATGTTAAACAACAACTTGAAGCGATGAGCATCAAGGTAACCATCGTTTAATCAGCGCCTATTTCAGGTATGGCCCGCTTTTTAGCTTAGCCTTAAAGATTTCGTATCCGGCTGCATTTGGATGCAAACCATCTTTCGTCAGTTCCGCACGTAAGCGATGCTCCGCATCCAGGAAGTCCGGGTATATATCTATCACCGTCACCTGCTTCGAAGCAAGTTTGCGGATCTGGTCATTCACCCAGAGGATATGCTCATCCTTGTTGTAATGGTTCTTAAACTTGCCAAAGGAGCTGTTCACCGGCAGTAAAGTGTAGACATAGATCCTCGTGCGGTTCGAGCCTTTCTGAATCCGATCCACAATCTTCCTGATGTTTCCGATAACCAGGCTATCGGGAATGTTCCTGGAGATGTCGTTGATCCCAATAAGCAAAAACACCTTGGCCGGTTTACCAGCAATCACTTCTTCCAACCGCTCCAGCACACCAAAGCTGATATCGCCTGAAATCCCTCTATTTGTCGCCTGCGGCAGATCAAGCAGTTTGCTCCAGTCGGTGCCCGCCGTAATGCTGTTGCCCAGAAAAACAACATCCTTTTTAGTATGCGGCGCAGCTTTGAACGCTTCCACCTGCGCCTTGTAGGTCTTCGGACGGTAGGTACTGTCCCATTTAACTTCCTGTGCAACCGCATTGCTGTAAAACAGCACGGTCAAAAGTAAGATCCAGGTGTACTTTTTCATATCGAGGGTTATTTGAGGTCAGCTAAGTTCTGTTTTTCGCGGTTCCAGGATAATGCCGTAAAGAAAATAGAAAGCAGGCATGCGGCAATGATCATCTCAAATGCGCCATCCCAGCCCCATCTGTCGACAACAATACCGATGGCGATGTTTGCGAACAAGGCACCACCGAGGTAGCCGAACAAGCCGGTTAAACCCGCAGCGGTTCCTGCAGCTTTCTTCGGCACTAAATCGAGTGCCTGCACACCGATGAGCATTACCGGACCGTAAATCAAAAATCCAATGGAAATCAACGCCACATTGTCCACCCAGATGTTGCCTGGAGGGTTCTTCCAGTACACGAACACGGCAACTGTTACCAGCGCCATATAAATTACCGTAGCCGGTGCTCTCCTGCCTTTAAAGACCTTATCACTGATCCAACCGCACAATAGGGTTCCCGGAATCCCGGCGTACTCATATAGAAAATACGACCAGCCAGATTCATTGATACTAAAGCCTTTCGCTTCCTTCAGGAAGGTCGGCGACCAATCCAGAATCCCGTAACGAACCAGATAAACAAAGGCATTTGCAAAGGCGATATACCATAACATCCTGTTGTTCAGCACGTAGGTATAGAAGATTTCCTTGGCACTAAGTTCCTTTTCCTGCTCCTCGGAATAGTTCTTCGGATAATCATTTTTATAAGCCTCAATCGGCGGAAGTCCACAGGATTGTGGCGTATCACGCACAAGGATATAAGCGATCAACGCAAACACCAACGCAATCATGCCCGGAAAGTAAAACTTACTCTGCCAGTTACCGAAAATTTCGATCGCCAGAATGGTCACTGGTCCAACCAGTCCGCCGCCAACATTATGCGCAACGTTCCAGATCGACATCATCGTTCCACGTTCCCGTATCGAATACCAATGCACAACAACCCTTCCGCAGGGTGGCCAGCCCATCCCCTGAAACCAGCCATTCAAAAACAGCAGGATAAACATCACGGTGATGGACGAGGTCGCAAATGGAAATACACCCATGAAGATCATGGTAAAGGCCGACAGCACCAGTCCCACGGTCAGGAACTTACGCGCATCACTGCGGTCGGAAACGTTACCCATCAAAAATTTACTCAAGCCATAAGCAATGGAAACACCCGAAAGTGCAAAGCCAAGCTCAGTTTTGGAATAACCTTGTGCGATCAAATCGGGCATGCCCAATGAAAAATTCTTGCGCACCAGGTAGTACCCCGCATACCCCAGGAAAATACCCAGAAATACTTTTAATCGCTGTGATTTGTATTCCGAATCAATCTTGTTGTCTGGTAAAAGTGGTTTATGCGGAGCGGGCTTTAGTAAATCGAGCATTCTATTTAGTTTATGGTTTTTCTACAAGCATGTTCGGGTAGTCGGAAATAATGCCATCTACCCCCAGGCTTTTCAGTTGTGCAATTTCTTCTCTTGTGTTCGGTGTCCATGGAATAACTTTCATGTTCCGCTCATGGCATTGTTTCACCAGCTCAGCGTCCACGAGTTTGTACGCTGGACTGTAAATGAAAGGGGTATATCCCAGCTTTTTGAGGTTATCCTCCAGGTTCCCTTTGTCCACCAGGTAGGAGGTCCGGATTTCCGGGTACTGCTTGTGGAGATACTGTATGGTTCTCACGTCAAAGGACTGAATAACAACATAGGGACTGATCTTCTTCGCGCGGATCACATCCATCAGCAGCTTCACGAAGACTTCAGGTGCAGGGTTCAGCAGGTTGTCGCCATCCTTACCCATCTTTGTTTCGATGTTGTAAAAGGGCTGCTTCATACCTTTCTCTTTGGCGTATTGCTGTACCGAGTCGATCACTGCAGAAAGCAAAGGTATTTGTGCTTTTACCTTCAACTGCTCCGGGAATTTGCTGTAATATTTGGAACCCACATCATATTTGCGCAGTTCCTCATATGGCATTTTATAAAGGATCAACTGTCTGGATGCTTCTTTGGTGATTTCTTTGCCCTCCGGCGTTAAGGTAAATAGCGGATTCAGGTACTCGTCGTGAGACAACACCACCTGGTTATCACCGGTAATATGTGTGTCCATCTCCAAGGTTGTAACGCCAAGATCCATGGCCTTTTTCATGGCCATGATCGTGTTTTCCGGCATTAACCCGCGGCCACCGCGGTGTGCTTCGGTGCTGAAAGCTGGAAATGCAGCATCACCACCTGCGCCATTAGGCTTAATGCTTTTGCAGGCCCCGCCAAAAAGCAGCGCAAAGCCAATTATATAGTTCAAGCTTTTCATATCAGGCTTCAATTTCTTTGCTGAATTGTTCTCCAAAGCGGTCGGTCGCAACCACTTTAATTTGCTTTACATTCGCAGGGACACTGGCCACAAACAGGTGATCTGTTTTACGGGGTTCCGGGAAATGCCTGCCCGCAGGAAGTTCCGGCCCTTTATACAGCCTTGTCGCCAACGGATCAAAACCCACCTGGTTCTCCATTACACCCATACTCCGGCCATCCAGGAAGTACTCCACCTTCCAATGCGGATCCCAGTTGTAAACGTTACAAGTTAATGTTTTCTGACCATCTAAGGTGTCTATAAAGGCGCTGAGCTGATTGGTACGATCCTCGCCGGTAGATTTGTAATACCACTTCAGATTCGTTCCATCTACATCATACACGCCGTAGCCGCGTGGCGTACCGTCCTCACATACCGGACCGGTCCACCAGGCACCACATACAGTACCATGGTTATGCTCATAGATGCCATTGCTGATCACGTTTTTGTTGTAATGGGTATGGCCTGACATGATGTGTACGTTGCTGTAACCTTCCAGCAAACGGTACAAGTCTTCTTTATTTTTAACGCCGCTATGTACCGGAATGTGAAGGTTGATGATCAGTAGCTGATCTTTAGCAACATGCTCCAGATCTTTTGCCAGCCAGGACAACTGCTCTTCCACCAGGTAGCCGTCGTAGTCCCGATCCGTGCCCAGGTAGCGTACATTTTCTAAAACCACATAATGTGCCTTGCCGCGATTGAAAGAGTAGTAGGTCGGCCCGTAAGTCTTTTGAAAGGTCACATCCGAGGTCTCATCACCACCCATCCGGTAATCCATGTCATGGTTCCCCAGTGCCTGGAAAAATGGAATGCCCATTCTTTCGACGGCCTTATTGTAATCCTTGAAAAGCTTATGGTTATCCCAAACGATGTCACCAACACAGATCCCATGTACCAATGCACCGCTGCCCATGGTTTTCACCAGCTGCTGTACGTCGGGCACGGAAGTATCCATCATCTGTTTTACATCATTGTTATTCTTCACCTGCGGATCGGCCCAAACGATAAACTTATGTTGCTGGTCGGACTGTGATAGCCGTTTCAGCTCAAAATCAAAGTTCTTGCCGGTACCCAGCAATTGGTAATGCTTCGCTATCCCATCTTCATGCTGGAATGCATAACCGGCAGGGGTACTCACCCACACCGAACTTGCATTTGCATGCGGTTTAATGCTGTAATAACCGCGGCTGTTAGTGGTTACCACCGAATACCCGTCTGATACCACAACGCCGGCAATCCCATTGGTGCCATCTGTAATCCTGCCTTTTACTTTCTTTGCAGCACTAAAGAATGAAAATGACTGGCCGGGCATACTGAAAACCAGTGCCCCGCCAATCAATGATAGTCTTTGTATAAACGACCTTCTGTTCATTTTACAATTAATTTGAGTAGATGGCGATGTCTTCAATCGACAACCTGCCGTTCAGAATGTTCGGCACACTCGTGGTACCTAAACCTAATTTATTGATACGGAAACGTACATTACCTTTGATGTTCAGCAGGAAGGTTTCCTGTCTTGAACCACGGCTTTGACATTGGATGTCTGCACCTGCAGGAAGCCAGGTTAAACCACCATCCGTAGAGTACTCCAATCGGAATGTACTCACCGCGTCGGTATAATAAGCACCTGCCCATAATGTCACCTTGGAAGCACCATTCGGCAGGTCAAAGTTCATCTGTAAGTAAGCCGATTCAGTAAGATTCTGCTGCATACGGATGCTCTGTAATCCTGGCTCATTGAAGCGGTCACGCGCTGCAGTATTACCAATAATGGATTGATATAATTTCCAGCTTCCGGTTTTCAGCATAATGCTGTTGTCAGGTACTGCAGGGGTATTCATGTTGTAAGAACCCTTCATTGTTGCATCCGGTGTTTCAAAGCTTTCCGGCCAGTTTGGATAAATCGGACCGCTGGCATTCTCCACGTCTGCTTCTGTACGCAAACGCACTTGGGGAATCGTTCCATAGTTACCCGCTTCATCGCCATACATTGGAATTACGGTATATGTGGCACTTGCAGGCAGGCTATTCGCAGCGAAAGTTGCGGTAGCTGATGTATGCAGGGCTACGGCACTACCGGAACCATCATCTAGCATCTTATTTCCAGCATAGGTCTCCCCTGGCTGTGGAACTGGCTTGGCATCTGCGGTAACTTTAAGCAAAGTATTCTCATACAGTTCAAAGTTGCCCAGCAATGCACCTAGGGCGACTGTCCTTGGCTTTAAAGCATTGTCTGAACTCACCTTCGTAATGTCGGCCGTGGTAATGCCTTTCAGCTGTAAAGAACTGCCAACCTTTGCCAGCGTACTGCCATCGATGTTGATCACCAAAGAATCGCCGGGCGCATAATTACCCGCAGCATCCGGAAGCTCGATTAGCAAGCCTCTAACCTGTCCCCTGCTCGCATTCTGAATGATCAGTCCGCCTTTAGGGAAGTTGTTCCCGCTCAAATTAGAGATAACAATTCCACCGGTTTGTGTGGCGCCGCCAAGTTTCTCCGCGTTCAATTGTACATCACTGCCTTTGTAGGCATTTTTAACCACAAACAATGCGGCAAAGGAATTCAACCTGCCTTCTGCGGGTTTCTCGTCCTTCTTACAGGCGTTGAACAGCAGCGTACACAAAAGCAGCGCTGCCAGAAGTGAATATATTTTTTTCATGTTCTATCTTTTAAGGATTACTTATTCCACCAAACTTTTGTATTCAGATCATCGGTTCCGAAAGCAGCAACCGCAGCCGAGTAATTCGCAGAATTCAGCGACTGTACGTTTACCGGGTACCTTAAACGCGAAGGCATCTGTCCGCCGTTCTCCAGACCTGCCCCTTTAGGCAAGTTCGGGTGCCCCGTTCTTCTGTATTCAAACCATTGCTGAAAATCCGTGAAGAATAAAGTATAATACTTCTGCAGGTGGATCTTCTCCATCTTCAGATCATCGCTTTCTTCCGGGTTCCATTTGATGAACTCATTCTGCAGCTGATCCTCGGGTGGCGTTACCCCCCAGAAGGTAATTGCATTGACCACACCAGTTTCATAATAGGTCTGCGCACTGCCGGCGATATAGCCTTTTACGGCTGCCTCTGCAAGCAGGAACTGCAGCTCCGGATAGTTCATGATGTTGCCCAATAGCGGCTCATTCATCAATGCATCCAGGTAAGTGGATCTTCTTTCCGGCACTTGTCCGCGCTGAAATCCACTCGGAATGCCAATGTACGTACCACCGTCAATGGTTGCCCAGCGCGTTCTGCGCGGATCGTTCCACTGGTTCAGGTTGTTCACGAAAAACTCGGTCAAGCCGTTGCTTCCGCTGAAATCAAAAGGCCTTCCGCCATAAAAAGAGGAAGTATAAGGCGGCGTCATCGTATACCGTACCACTGCAGATTCGTCATTGTTGCTGAAGATCGGGTAGTTTGCAGGATTGGTGTCCACGATTTCCTTAATCTTTGCAAGGGCATTTGCCTCCGGGCGACCGGAAGCGCGCATCAGCAAACGCAGGTACATGGAGTTACCGAACTTGCGCCAGTTCGTAATAGTGGTTGCCGATGTTGCGCCGGTTGTACGGCCATACAACGGATCATAGGCCAGCTGTTCTGTGGTCATCACATTGCCGGTTGCCAGCAGTGTATTTGCCTCCTCGAGTTTGCGGAACAGGTCTTTATAGATCTCTTCCTGACGATCAAATTTGGGCTGGTATACACCTTCGCGACCTTTGCCTGCATCGGTGTAAGGTACATCGCCATAGGTATCGGTAATCAATGAGGATACATAAACGTCACAGATCAGGGCAATACCCATGAAGGTTTTGTTGTTCAATTCATTTGCACGGTTGTACATATCCTTGAAATTCGTCAGCTGCAGGTACCAGTTGTTCCACATGTAGTCCGACTCCCCAGCACGGATCACGTAGCGGTGTACTTCATCACCATCAGACACCGCCACATGGTCCTGCATTAATTCATGTGTAAGTCGTAATGCACGGTTGTTATTCCGGGTCACCACGTCCCACAACGAAGGGGTTAAGAGTGCCTCTGGCAATGCTGCCGCGCTTCTGTTGGGATCGGTATTGATTTCTTTAAAATCCTTTTTACAGGAAGTATTTATAAGCATACCTGAAAGCATGATCAGGCAGAATGTTTTATATGTTTTTTTCATGATCTGAAGGGCTAAATGTTAAATACCAATGCTGATGTTCAGTCCGAAGGTGCGTGTAGACGGGAATTGACCGGTCTCAAAACCTGCGGTAATCTCACCTGAGCCACCGATGGTACCAAATTCCGGATCAAATACCGGCCAGTCGGTAAACATGAACAGGTCACGTCCGTAAACGCCGATGGTAGCACGTTGCAGGCCTAACTTCTCCACCAGTTTTGGTCGGAGGCTGTAATCAAATCTGGCCTCTCTGAACTTGATGAAATCCGTACTGAAAGTATTTGCTTCCACGTTATCACGCTGGAAGTGTGTTTTATAGAAAGTAGCCGTGCTTGCTGCAACAACTGTGTTCGGGCTATATGAGCCGTCAGCATTCTGCACCACACCATTTCCGATGATGCCGTTGTATCTGCCCGGAACAGTTTTCTGTAATTTACCTTCATCAGCCAATACAGAGTGCGTCAAGGAATATGCCCTTCCGCCAAACTGCGCATCAAAAAGCAGGTTCAGACTGAAACCTCTGTACGTGAAACCTGTACCAAAGCTACCTTTATATCTTGCTGTAGAGTTACCCAGGTACTTGCTGTTCTGATCCAGTACCGGATAACCATTACGATAAACGATCTGCCCGTCAGGTGATCTCAGGTAGCCTAAGCCGTAGATATCGCCCATTGAGCCTCCAACACGAGCCTCGATAGAACCTCTCGGACCGGTAGACATCACGATTGTACCCACACTGTCGGCAAGTGCAACCACCTTGTTCTCGTTATACGAGAAGGTACCGTATAGGTTCATGTTTAAACCATTCTTCGACTTCAATGGCGAACCATTTACCTGAAGCTCGAGACCTTGGTTTTGCACCTCTCCAACATTCAGGATTACGGCATTGTAGCCGGAAGCACGGTCTATCGGAGAAGAGATGATCTGATCTCTGGTGTTGTTTTTATACGCCGTGAAGTCGATCTCCAAACGGTTCTTAAAGAAACGGGTATCTAAACCAACTTCGTAACTCGTTGTTGCAAGTGGGCGAAGTTCAGGATTGGCAATCACCGTTGGATTCACTAAACTTCCAGGGAACTGCGTCGGGCCGTATGCATACGCGGTCTGGTAAGCTTTGGTCGAACCACTACCTGCACCTGCCAGGGAAGCACGGATCTTCATAAATGAAATCGCCTCCGGCATTTTGATCTTCTCAGACAATACCGCACTTAAACTTACCGATGGGTAGAAGAAAGAAACGTTGTCTGTTGATGTTGGTGTTGCAAGTGTACTGGCCCAGTCATTACGTGCAGTCAAATCCATAAAAAGGAAGTTGTCGTAGCTGAAAGATCCCAGTGCATAGAAACTGTTCACGGCATACTGACTTCTGTTTGGTAAGGTAACCAACATGTTTTTGCTATTCGAGAAGTTGTAGATACCTGGATACAACAACTGCTCTGCACGGATCTCATCAAGCGTATACTTGTTGTTCATCCGGCTTCCACCAGCAGTAAGGGAGTACTCGAACTTCGATCCGATCTTACTATTGTAACGAAGTAAGAAATCGCTGTTCACCTCCTGGTTGTACACGTTCTGCGTACGGTACATACCGGTTGCATACTTGTTTGTACTGAACGGACGCTGTTGCGAACGTGCATCGTACGACATATCCATAGAGGTCCGAACCATTAAACTCAGGTTCGGCAGGAAGTTATAGGTTGCCGTAACGTTACCAACAACGTTGTGGCGGTTGGATTTGTTCAGCATCTCATTAGCAATCAGATATGGGTTATCCAGCAAGCTACTGAACGGACGGTTTTGCAGGATGCCCTCCTGCCCTGGCGTCCAGTAATCTTTGAACCAGTCCATGTTCATGTTCGGCGCTAAACCACGAATGAAATACATGATGGTCTGGTTGTTATAACCTGTAGATGGTAGGTTATCGGAATACTTGTTGGTGTAATTCACCTTACTGGTGATCTGTAGCTTGTCGGTAATCTTGTGACTGATCGACAGGGCCACGGTATTACGGGTATATCCTGTATTCGGAATGATCCATTTATTTTTTAGGTTGGTGATGGACAAACGTGCACTTGAAGTGTTGTTTGCACCTTCTAAAGCGACACTGTTGATGAAGTTTGTTCCAACCTGGAAGAAATCTTTGTGGTTGTTCTCATAACCGACCCAAGGTAAACGCTCGGCGCTGGTGGTTCTGGTCACCGGATCATACTGGAAGAACTTCTGTCCGTCGAACTTCGGTCCCCATGCAGAACTGGTGCTCCTTGTACTGGCACCATCTGCCGTTGCCAGGTAAGAATAATATAGATCCTGACCTACGTCACCCTGACCGTACTCGGTCTGGTAATCCGGCCAGCGTGAAATCGTTTCAATAGAAGTATTGGAGTTAAAGCTTACGCCGATTCCTTTCTGATTCTGGCGTCCGGATTTGGTGGTGATGATCACCGCACCATTTCCACCACGTGAACCATATAGCGCAGTTGCAGCCGGGCCCTTTAACACGGAAACACTCTCGATGTCATCCGGGTTGATGTCGGCAAGGCTGTTACCGAAATCTGCAGGCGATTCTGAAGATAAATAGGCGCCAGAACCGGTACCGGTAGACCTCCCGCTACTTCCGCTGGTGATTACCCCATCAATAACGATCAGGGCTTCACTTTCTCCTGAAAGGGAGTTTTCACCACGCAGGATGATCTTGTTGGATCCTGCCGGGCCGCCACCTGACTTCACCATATTCAAACCTGCCACTTTACCCGAAAGGGCATTGGTCCAGTTGTTGGAAATGGCATTGGTCACATCCTTATTGTCGAGGGTGGATACGGAATAACCCAAAGCCTTTTCCTCGCGTTTGATACCTAAGGCGGTAACCACCACCTCGTTCAGCTGGCTGGACGATTCCTTTAGACGTACGCTTAATTTCGCCTGACTGGCATTCAGCGTTAATGTCGATGCGGTGTAGCCAATCATGCTGAAGCTGAGTACAGCACCTTTAGGCACCTTAATGTTAAAGGCACCGTCGCCATTGCTGGTACCATAAACCTTGCGCTGTGCGTCCATGATGGTCACGCCGGGCAGTGGCTGCCCAGTTGCGTCGTCAACTATGGTACCGCTCAGGGTAATAATGTCCTGGGTTTGCTGACGGTATTCCACTGCAGCAAGCGGGGCAGCAAAGGCCCCTTGTGGTACATGAGCAGCATACATAAACAAAGCAATGCCTGCCATATACCGCCCCGCGTTGTATCGTTGCGTAAATCTTTTCTTCATACTATCGGTATTATACTTGGTTTCGTTTTTTGTCGTGCCATTTCAACTCATTTCGTTTTAAGGCCACGAAGTTCATGTTTCCGGCAATGCCGTATGTTAAGGAATCATTAATTAAGCTTCCGTAACATAAGATTTACCTGCTTCCTTCGCTGGCGAAGACTGCAGCAGGTAGTCTCTGGTCATGGACAGGAAGCTTTCTGTCTGCTGTTTAATCCAGGCGGCATCCTTATTCAATTCTTCGGCTAGGATTGCGGCAACCATCGGCGCAAGTGCAGCAGCAGCGGCAGCATCCAGAAAAAGAATGCGAATTCTTCTCGCCAGCACATCCTCTACCGTACGGGCCATTTCATTGCGGATAACCCATAAAACTTCTGCTTTTGTATAAGGGTGTGCCGGATGAATTCTTTTACCCAGGTCTGGTTTTTGCGCAATCAGCGCTTCAATGCCTGCTGCATCAGAACCATAAACCGCTAGTGGCGCACCTACCGGAACGTTATAATAACCATGGATTTTGGTGGTCCGCGTTACACAAGCGGCTTGCTTCAGCTTACCCATGGCAATCGCTTTATCAACCACATCCATCGCCATCTTGCGGTAGGTTGTCCATTTTCCACCCGTGATGGTGATCAACTCCGACTTGCTGACAATTAGTTTATGACTTCTGGAAATTTCTTTCGTTTTGTTGGTGTCCTTACCTGGCGCAGCCAATGGGCGTAAGCCTGCAAAAGCAGAAAGCACGTCCGCCCGCGTTGGCGCTTTCGACAAATACTTGCCGGCAGTACTTAGAATAAATTCTATTTCTTCTTCCAGAGGACGGGGTTCTGAACTGTGCTCATTCAATGGTGTGTCTGTGGTACCAACAAGTACTTTCCCATGCCATGGCACGGCGAACAGGACACGTCCGTCAGAGGTTTTAGGGATCATCAAGGCACTATTTCCTTGTAAGAAAGACTGATCAAGGACCACGTGTGCACCCTGGCTTGGTCTTACCAGCGGATCCCCTTTGGGTACATCCATCTTCAAGATCTCATCTACAAAAACACCTGTGGCATTGATCACAACGGATGCCTGCAAGTCATAAACTTTACCGCTTTCGCGATCCTTGAAACGCAAGCCACTGATCTTATCACCCTGCTTTGTTAAACCCGTAACCTGAGCATAGTTCAGCAGGACGCCACCATGCTCGGCAGCGGTATGGGCCAGGTTTATCGCCAGACGGGCATCATCAAACTGCCCGTCACTATAACTTACACCGCCAATCAGACCCTTTGGATTCAATCCCGGAATGGCTTTAATCACAGCATCTTTTTTCAGGAAAGTCGATTTTCTGAAATCATTCTTTCCGGCCAGCAAATCATAAAACGTCAGCCCAAGCAAATACATGTATTTGGTATTCCATGCATAACATGGAATGATGAACTCCTGATCATGCACCAGATGCGGCGCATTCTTCAACAATAAACTACGCTCATGCAGCGCCTCATACACCAGGGCAATGTCCCCCTGTGCGAGGTACCGAACCCCACCATGAACCAACTTGGTGCTGCGGCTGGAAGTGCCTTTCGCAAAGTCATCCTGCTCCAGCAGCAAGGTCTTGTAACCACGACTGGCAGCATCTACCGCCGTGCCCAGTCCCGTTGCACCACCACCGATGATAATGATGTCCCAAGTCTGCTGTTCTTCCAGTTTGTTTATTGCCGAATTCCGATCTAGTTTCATTTCGATTGCTTTAAACGAAGCTTCATTCGCTTTCGTTTTTAGTATTAAAACAAATGTAATGAAACAATAAATAATTCCAAGCGGAAACAAAAAACTTTTCCAAAATGCTTTTGTCCATGCCTTCAGGTAGTTAAAGCAGCTTCACACAAGCTCGAGCGGATAAGAAATCGAAAAAGAATTCGAGGGACACCAACTGAATTTGTTAAATTACTTAATGATCTTAGGGGTGTTTGCCATAATTCGAACCAGCCATTGGCTACTTGTCATATGGCTGCTGTTCCTATTGCCGCCAGCGACCGCACAAGCACAGCAATTCGCCTTTAAAGGGAAGAGAAAGCAGCAAACGATGAACTTTCAGCTGATTAAAAACCTGATTGTAATCCCGGTTTACATCAACGACAAAGGCCCTTACAACTTCATTCTGGATACCGGCGTATCGCCGCTACTCATTACGGATCCAAGCATTCTGGATACGGTGGACAGAAGTCTCTGGCGCCCGATAAAGATCTCTGGCCTGGGTAAAGGTGAAGAGATTGAAGCTTTCTCCTCCAACACCATAGACGTAAATGTCGGTGCCTCCAGAATGGATAATGTGCCGGCCGCCATCCTCAAATCAGACATCTTCAACCTATCCAATTTTCTGGGCATCCATGTCCATGGCCTGATCGGCTATTACTTTATAAATAGCTTCAAGGTTTCCCTGAATTATCCAGCGCACAAGATGACGTTCTACCAGCATGAGGTGAAGAAAAAGATCAAGGGCTTTCCGGTACCCATGGAGCTGATCCTGAACAAACCTTACCTGCAGCTTCCGGTCATGTCGCCCAACCTGGGGCTGTTTAATGCCAGGCTCCTGATGGACAGCGGCGCAAGTTTCGCACTGTCGCTTGAAGCTATTGAAGGACTGAAGTTTCCGCTGCCCGACAGCAACATCACGGCAAATTTAGGGATGGGCATCAGTGGATTAATCAGCGGCCACATCGGGCGTATCCATTCCCTGAGCATTGGTAAAATTAAATTGGATGACGTGCTGACCAACTTTCCCGACTATGCGCATGGTGCAGCACGGGTGGCCATTACAGGTCGCAATGGTAGTATTGGCGCAGAGCTGATGCGCCGCTTTCACCTGACATTCGACTATAGAAACAGCGTCGTTTTCCTTAAACCCAACGGTTCATTACGCGCACCGTTCGACCACGACATGTCGGGCATGGAAATCTACATGATTGAAGGCCAACCGAACCGCTTCTTCATCGAGCGCATTGAACCGGGCTCCCCTGCCGAGAAAATCGGCATCTTGCCGGGTGCCGAACTTCTGGAGCTTAATTTCAAAGCTGCACACAGCCTGGATCTGCAAAGCATGGTGCAGCTGTTGAAAGCCGGAAATGGCAAAAATGTCCTCCTTAAAATCGCGCAGGAGGAAGAAATAATTTTTAAAGTCCTAACTTTAAAAAAAAGAATCTGAGGTCTGGCTTCCGGCAGGCATTAATTGTTCGTGTAATTCGTTTATAGAGGATGTTGAATTTTAAGAGGCTGATTTATTTTTTAGCTGTTGCATTGGTAATGGCTGGCTGTAATGCCGGACCGGAAAAAACCACAAAGAAAAAAAAAGAAGAGCTGAAAAGACTGGATTTTACGCCGATTGTCGGCATCAAGTACCACGAAGTCACCCGCCGCTTCAGCAATGGACTGTCGTTCTCCGACATCGGCTTTCAGCAGGAACCCAGCTGGATCATACAGTTTGCCTCTAATGATACCGTAAAAGCCTGGAGCCCGCAAAAGCAGATCATGCAATCCTTCTACTTCATGTACGATCATGGCGACGTGTACAACTTCGCCGGCGAATGGTTCCGCATCAAGGGTTTCAGCAAAGACAGCATACGCATGCAGCGATTACACCTCACCAAGCAGGTTATTGCGAAAGACATCCGGTCTGATGTGTTCATGACCTACTATTCGGAAGATTACCTTAACAACGTGATCAAGAAAAAGCCTGAGGAGCTTCGTAAGCCCACCGCTGCAGATACTGCCTTCATTAAAAAGCTTGTTGCCCGTGCCGACCGCAATCCTACGAATGCAGACAGTGCTTTTGCGGGCCGTATTCCGGTACAGTTTACCCCGAAAAGCAAGATCATCAGCGTAGAAAAACTGAGTACGGTAGATCGCTTGCTGGGTAGAACAGAAGCTTACGACTACCTCTTCCCGGAATATCGTATCAAAATCCAGAACGCTTACCAGGATTTCGGCTACTCCTTTTCTGCGGTGGTCGACCAGCATGGTAAAATCCACCTGAACAAGTTCCGCAACGACATGCCGGAGTACTATGAACAGCGGAAAAAGGTGCTCGAAGGGATCATTGATGTTTACCTGCAGAACCTGCTGCTCGTAAAACCAGGCACCACCCTGGGCATCACGCATGCATCGGAAATCACGCTGAATGTGAGTGGGAAAAAGTAGTTTCAAAGTCAAGTAATTTCTATATTCCCCAAAAAAACAAGCATTTACTTGTTTATAATAAATAATGACTACATTGCACACTTAATTTTTTAATACATAATACAATGCAAGAAGGAACAGTAAAATTTTTTAATGTTACAAAAGGATTCGGATTTATCATTCCTACAAACGGCGATAGCGAAATCTTTGTACACTCAACAGGCCTTATCGATGAAATCCGTGAAAACGACAAAGTAGAATACGATGTAGAAAGCGGCAAAAAAGGTTTGAACGCGATCAATGTTAAAGTAATCTAGATTTCATTAACCATATTCGTACGAGCTTCCCGGAACTTCCGGGGAGCTTTTTTTTTACCTTTGCATTTTCAATACAACATGAGCAAAGCTGCAATACACTTCTTTACCGAGGAGATCTCCTTCACACTGAAACAGAAGACCATCATCCGTAATTGGTTGCGGGATACCATCGAGGCGGAAGGCTACAAGCTGGAAGAACTTAACTTCATCTTCTGTTCTGATGAATATTTACTCGGTATAAACCAACAGTACCTGAATCATGACACTTATACTGACGTGATCACTTTCGATAACGCAGAGGTGCCGAAAACGATTGTGAGCGATATTTTTATCAGCATAGACAGGATCCGGGAAAACGCGGCAGCATACAAGCATGATTTCATGGATGAACTGTGCAGGGTTATGGTGCACGGCACGCTGCATTTGCTGGGCTACCCGGATAAGGGTAAGGTTGCAAAAAAGATCATGACTGAAAAGGAAGATTTTTACCTGGTGAAAAGGGTGCTCAAACCCACGACTTCCAGCCCTGCAGCTACGGCAAAGCCTTAATTTAGCGAAAAGTGACCCTTATGGCCACGAACACATCAGATGTCTTGTGCAGGGGTAATTGCAGGTCCGGCTGGTTGCTGAAACGCAGGCCGCTGATGGACTTATCCCAGTTATACCGGACATAACTCAGGTCCACACCTAAACCCCAACGTTCGCTCAGCTTAAATTCAGCACCAACAAAGGGATTTACATTCAATAGAAATCTCGAGCGGTGTGTATTTTTAACAACGCTGGACAGCACTTCTTCCCCATCCCGATATGCGTAGCTGTAGTACTTGCCGGCACTACGCAGGAATTGATAATTCAGCGCTGCACCAATTCTTAAAGTAACTTCTTCATCCAATGGCACCGTAAAAGTCGGCTTCAGCTGGAAGGCATATGCGCTGTTTGTGATGCGCAGTTCGTCCAAGCCTTCATCCTGCTCATGCTCGTACAGCAGGTTTAATGAATTGCCCAGGTAGGCCTCCAGTCCCCCTTCTACGGTAAAGTTCTTGTTAACCTGTTTGCCATAGCCGAAGTCGAGCATTAATCCATTCTGATTCTCATAATCCAGCAGCTCCGATTCTTCCGTAAGCAGGTAGGTTGCAAGTTCCTCAACAGGCAATTTCAAGGAAAAATAAAAGTAATTTTTAGGCACAAATAACTTGCTTTGCGCTTCCTTTCGGCCAGATTTTTTGCTCTTGTTTTGTTTTTCCGTTTGCATTGGATTGCTAAGTCCTACGGCTTTTCCCCCGGTCTGCCGCGTGGTATCGGTTTGTGCAGCGGACAACAGCGGTAAGAACAGGAAGAACAGCAGAACACTAAAAACCTGAGCAAAGCTTAATGATTTACACAACGGCAAGGCATCCGGTATTTCGCTTTTTACAGCTGCTGATTTTCTGTTTACAAGGATGTTTTCGGTGTGGAGGACGTCAATTCTCAAGGTGATTTGTTTAAGCGTGTTAAAGGTAAATATAGGAATATTCTTCTATGCGCTTGTAAGCACCTGCAGGTCGCTATTCACCTTAAACTTAGGGGAAAGATTGGTGCTTATAACAGGGTATAAAACAGGGTTGAACCGGGGTTGAAGCGGCCATATGCCGGGTGGACCCCGTATAGACACCGTATATAGGCCCTATAGACCCCGGGTTGATGGCGAAGCTGGTACCTAACTGCTGCGCCATTGTAAGGTTGTTTTTCTCTTTATCATCGGCCAATAACAACGGTTAATTTAAGAGATTATAGGATCAAAAATCATCATTTATTATTTGTAATATACTGTATAACAAACTCTTACAATTAAATTTATGAGTTTTGATTTTCTCTAGAACTGATCACATCGGCAGCCTGGTAAGACATGCCGCCAAAGGGCCGCTCATAAAATTACAATAGGGTTAAATGCCTGAAACTGAATGCAAAAATTTATTGCGTACTTTTGTAGTAATTTCGCATATAAACTTCGTTAAGAACACACATTGAGTACATTAATTGCAGCTGAAGGCCTTGGTCATGCTTACCATGATGAATGGCTATTTAAAAAACTAACTTTAGGAATTCAAGCCGGGCAACGTGTTGCGCTGGTTGGAATAAATGGCGCAGGCAAGAGCACTTTGCTTAAATTGCTTGCTGAACGCTTCCTGCCTCTGGAAGGCAAGATCGTTAAGAATAAATCTGTCCGGATCGGATTTCTGGATCAGGAACCTACTTTCCCGGACGGCTATTCGATCAGTGATTTTATCTTTTCACTGGAGAACAAACAGCAGCAGCTGATCAAAGAATACGAAGAACTCATCGAACAGGAAAATCCAGATGAAGATCACCTGAACCGTTTGTATGGTGAGCTGAGCGAACACAATGCCTGGGAATATGAGCACGAGATTAAAACGATTCTCAGCAGAATGGGCATCACCCATTTGCAGCAACAGATCTCTACCCTGTCTGGTGGTCAGAAAAAACGTTTGGCACTAGCCAAGCTGTTGATTGAAGATCCGGATTTCTATATCCTGGATGAGCCAACCAACCACCTGGATATTGATACCATTGAGTGGCTGGAGAAACTGCTGACATCAGGCAATAAGACTTTACTGCTGGTTACGCATGACAGGTATTTCCTGGATAACGTTTGTAATACCATCGTAGAGCTGGATAAAGGAAAAACATTTACCTATAACGGGAACTATGCTTATTTCTTAGAGAAGAAATCTGAACGTGAAGCTTCTGATGAGGCGACCTTCCAAAAGAACAAAAATCTACTGAAAAAGGAGCTGGAATGGATGCGTAGAATGCCGCAGGCACGTGGTACCAAATCGCAGGCGCGGATTGATGCATTTTATGATTTAGAAAGCAGAACCAAACAGAACGCTGAAAACGGCAGTATCACCTTAAACGTGAAAATGGCCCGTCAGGGTAATAAGATTCTGGAGCTGGACCATATCGGTCAGAGTTTCGATGAGAAGAAAATCATCAATGATTTCTCTTATACGTTTAAGCGTGCAGATCGTATCGGTCTGGCTGGTAAAAACGGAACTGGTAAATCTACTTTGCTAAACATCATTACCGGTTATTTGCAACCTGAAAAAGGTAATGTGAGCGTTGGTGAAACGACGGTATATGGCTACTACAAACAAGGTGGTTTAGCTTTCAATGAAAAGGAACGCGTAATCGATATCGTGAAATCTGATGCAGAATACATCAAGATGGCCGACGGTCAAACGATCTCTGCTTCTGCCCTGCTTACCTTATTTTTATTCCCGCCCAAAAAGCAACACGGCATGGTCGAGAAGCTTAGCGGTGGTGAGAAGAAGCGTTTGCATTTGATGAAAGTTTTAATGCAAAACCCGAATTTCTTAATTCTGGATGAGCCTACGAACGATCTTGATATTGATACCCTGAACGTACTGGAAGAATTCCTGGAGAACTTCCCTGGCGTATTGATCCTAGTATCCCACGATAGGTATTTGCTTGATAAAATGAGTGAGCAATTGTTCATCATGGAAGGCAATGGCGAGGTGAATATTTATAATGGTAACTACTCAGAATATCGTTTAAGCCTGGAGCAGCTGAAAGAAAACGCACAGAAGAAAGCGGTAACGGCTGCTGCTGCTACGGAAACAACGACAGCCAAAGATTCAACGAAAAAGCTTAGCTATAAAGAGCAGAAAGAACTTGAAGAATCTGAAGCGAAAATAGCAACACTGGAAGATAAAATTGTAAGTCTGACAAGTTCCCTATCCAATATCGATAGTGGTGACTATAAAGAAATCGAGCGTGTCTCCGGCGAGATTCACGAGCTGAATAAGCAGTTAGATCAGGTGATGGAACGCTGGTTAGAACTATCAGAAAAAAACAACTAAGGAATCATGAGTACTTCAGACCTTTTAGCCACTGCAGGTGTATCAATCTTATTGATCGCCTTCCTGCTGCAGATCCTGAAAGTGATCCGCGTAGAGAGCAATAGCTATAGCTTAATGAATCTGGTGGGTGCCGCGCTAGCCGGTGTTTCTGCCTGGATGATCAACTTTATGCCATTCGTGATGCTGGAAAGTGTGTGGGTACTGGTGTCCCTGTTTAACCTCTTAAAGAATATAAAATCAAAATAATCCACGTGGAACAAGGGTCGAAAAGGCATGTACTTTCACCTAAGTTCCACGTGAAACATAACCCAAAAAACCATGTTTAAAACGTATGATGTCATCGTTGTAGGCGCTGGACACGCGGGCTGTGAGGCCGCGGCCGCCGCAGCAAATTTAGGCTCTTCAGTGCTCTTAATAACGATGAATATGGAGACCATTGCCCAAATGAGTTGTAATCCGGCGATGGGTGGCGTAGCAAAAGGACAGATTGTGCGGGAGATTGACGCCATGGGTGGATACTCCGGAATCATTGCCGATAAAACAACTTTGCAGTTCAGAATGCTGAACCTTTCTAAAGGTCCTGCCATGTGGAGCCCACGTGCGCAGAACGACAGGAAGCGCTTCGCAGAAGAATGGCGACTAGCCTTGGAGCGTACCCCAAATGTAGATTTCTGGCAAGATATGGTGAGCAGTTTGATCATCAAAGACAATGTTGTTTGTGGTGTTAAAACTTCCATAGGTGTAGAGATCCATGGCAAGTCTGTCGTGCTTACAAACGGTACCTTCCTGAATGGATTGATCCACATTGGAGAAAAGAAATTTGGTGGTGGCCGCACCGGTGAAAAATCAGCCACAGGCTTAACCGAACAACTTACTTCAATCGGTTTTGAAGCTGGCCGTATGAAGACCGGTACCCCGCCCCGCGTGGATGGTCGGTCGTTGAATTATTCCCTAATGGAAGAGCAATGGGGTGATGAAAATCCTGGCCGTTTCTCTTATACAAAAGTGGAGCGTTCGAAAGAACAACGCTGCTGCTGGATCACCTATACCAACTCGAAAGTACACGAAACCCTGAAGGAAGGTTTTGAGAAATCACCAATGTTTACCGGCCGTATCAAAGGACTCGGTCCACGGTACTGCCCTTCTATTGAAGATAAGATTAACCGCTTCGCGGAACGTGACCGCCACCAGATTTTCGTAGAACCGGAAGGATGGAATACGGTAGAGATATACGTAAATGGATTCTCCACTTCTTTACCAGAGGACGTACAGTACCGTGCGCTTACGCAGATCCCTGGATTTGAAAACGCCAAGATGTTCCGTCCGGGTTACGCCATTGAGTACGATTATTTCCCACCTACCCAGCTGGATTTAACCTTAGAGACCAAGAAAATCAAGAATTTATTTTTTGCTGGACAGATTAATGGAACAACAGGCTATGAAGAGGCTGCAAGTCAAGGCTTTATCGCTGGAATTAACGCGCATCAGAAGGTAAATGATCAGCATGAGTTGATTATGAAGCGATCTGAGTCTTATATTGGTGTATTGATCGACGATCTGGTAACAAAAGGTACCGAAGAACCGTATCGTATGTTTACCTCGAGAGCAGAACACCGCTTGTTGTTAAGACAAGATAATGCGGACATCCGTCTCTCCCCTATTGGTCATGAACTTGGATTGATCAGTGATGAGCGTCTGGAAATCGTAAAGCAAAAAGTTGCGAACTCGGATGAGATTGTGGCATTCAGTCGCAAGCAAGGCATTGAGATGTCGCAGGCCAATGATATGTTGCAGGAATTAGGCACCAGCCCGATCAGTCAGAATGTGAAATTGTTCAGCTTGCTGAGCCGTCCTCAAGTATCGATTGAAGACGTACGTAAGGTGAGTCCGGCATTGAACGAGCTGTTGAGCAAGTTTGATCAGGAGACGGTTGAGCAAGCGGAGATCAAGATTAAATATGACAGCTACTTTGAAAAGGAACAGGAGATTGTAGCCAAAATGCAGAAGATGGAAGACAAAGACATCAATCCAGACTTCGATTATTCGCAGCTGAATTCCTTATCTAAAGAGGCCAGAGAGAAATTATTGAAGATTAAACCAAGAACATTAGGTCAGGCATCCAGAATTTCGGGCGTTTCGCCGTCAGATATCTCTGTTTTGATGGTTCATATCAGCAGATAAAATACAATAGGTTGATTTTCAGTGTTTTATACCTATAAATATAGCGCTTGAAAATCAACCTATTTAGATGCGATTTAAAGCATTTTTATAAATTTTTAAACAGATTACATTCCAGCAAGTAAAAACGTCTTAAAAGCGCTAAAAACAATGAAATTTAAAACCTGGCAGTTCCTCTTGATTTTCACCTATGGTTTTTACCAAATTTTCCTGGTTGGCGGCTGTGCGAGCCAGAAAACCATACAAGGCGGACCTCGCGACAGCATAGCACCTAAGATTTTGAAAATGGTGCCGGAGAATCTGACGACCAACTTTAATGCGACGACGATCGTGATTCAGTTTGACGAGTACTTCAAACTTAACGACCAGTTTCGGGAGTTTAGCGTTTCCCCCGATATGGAACGCTTGCCGCAATTGAAAATCAAGAAGCGTGCATTGGAGATCAGCTTCCAGGACACCCTGGAAAAAAATACCACCTATACGCTGAACTTCGGGAAGTCTATTGCAGACATCAACGAAAGCAACGTGCTGAAAAATTTCACTTACGTCTTTGCGACGGGTCCCAAACTGGATTCTTTAACGATGAGCGGACAGGTGGTCGATGCACTAACCGGTGAGCCCCTACTCGATGCTTTGGCTTTTATCGTACCGATAGATCGTGATACGATTATCGGAAAAACGAAGCCATCGATCTATACCACTACGGATAGTTCCGGCCGTTTTCAGTTGAACAATCTTCGGGAGAACACTTATAAAGTATATGCATTAAAGGAAAAAACCAGCGATAAAGTTTATCAGCAGGTTTCTGATGAGATTGGTTTCTTGCCAGATTCTGTGGTTTTAACGGAGAATGTATCGGACCTTAAGGTCAAAGTTTTCAAGGAAGAGCCGCAGGAATTCCGGATGAATGACCGGCGGATTGCAGCGGATGGAACGATCCTGCTGACCTGGAATCAGAAGTTGCGACAGCCAGGTGTCGTGGTTACGGAACCCTCAAATCTGGATGCTGCAAAGTTATTTCAGTTCAGTAAAACGAACGACAGTGTTCGTGTCTGGTTGAATGATCTGAGCTTTGACTCGACTAAAGTATCTATTATGGAAGCCGGTAAATTACTGCAAACCGTTAAACTTACACGTGGTAAAAAGGACACCTACACCCGGAATCTGATGCCGGCGGACAACCTGGAAGGTGGTCAGTTGAATCCAAATAATCGCATGCGTCTCACCTTCCCTAGTCCGGTTACTGCGATAGATCCGAGCAAAATAGAGCTGCTGGAAGACTCCGTAGCCGTGCGTGGATTTCAGCTGCAGAAAGACTCGGCGGACTTTCTAAGTTACTTTGTGGACTTCGATTGGGACCGTGGAACAGACTATCAGATGAAGTTTAGTCCAGGTGCTGTAACGGGCATGTTCAACGCCAAAAACAAGGAATTCACGAAGGTATTTACATTGGCCAGTGCAGATGATTATGGTAGTTTAAGCGTTACCGTGAAGTTGCCGGAACAGCAAAAAAGCTATATTCTGCAGGTGACGAACGAGCGGAAAGAGACCATTTCAGAACACGTTATAAAAAGGGACACCACGCTAAACTTCAATAATTACCGTGCGGGTAAGTACTTTGTTCGCGTGGTGTACGATACGAATAACAATGGCCTCTGGGATACCGGAAGGGTAAGTCTGCAGCTGCTGCCAGAGCAGATTTACAATGAGCCGCAGGAGCTTTCTATACGCGCGGGATGGGACAGAAAGGCAACCATTCAGATCCCTAAACCCCCTTCTATTTAAACCAGTCTGCGTACATAATATAGTTATCAGGTAACTTATCCAATAAAGCCCGTTGCATTTCTGTAATGGGCTTTATCTTTTTAGCGGGCATTCCGGCATAGAGGAAGCCACTTTCACATATGGTATTCTCCAGCACAACAGCACCCGCCGCAATGATGCAATAAGGCTCTACAACGGCATTATCCATAACAATTGCGCCCATACCAACCAGAATGTGATCCTGGAGCGTACAGCCATGTACAATGGCATTGTGACCAATGGAGACGCGGTTGCCAATGGTGGTTGCCGCCTTTTGATAGGTGGCATGGATCACGGCCCCATCCTGAATGTTCGTATCGCTGCCGATGGTAATGGTATTTACATCCCCACGGATCACCGCATTGAACCATACGGAACAGTTATCACCCATGGTTACATCACCGACAATGGTGGCGTTCTGGGCGATGAAACAGTTGCTTCCCCATAGGGGATTTTTATCTTCTACACTTAATATAACTGGCATAATGATCTACTAAAATATGGTGTCCTGAATGGTATCTGCATGCTCCGGATAGTCGGTTGTGTAATGTAAACCGCGACTTTCTTTTCTCGCTTTTGCGGATTTTATAACCATGAATGCAACCTGAATAACGTTGCGTAATTCGCAAAGTTTAACGGAAACTTTGTTCGCTTTATAGAATTCTTCGGTCTCTTCATACAGCAAAAACAGGCGTCGCATGGCACGGTCTAAACGGAAATCTGAACGCACAATACCAACATAATCACTCATCAGTTTTTGCGTTTCGCGGAGGTTATGGGTAACCAGAATATCTTCGTTTGACTGCGTAACACCTTCATCATTCCACTCCGGAATATTGTCCGGAATGACGATATTCTGGAACTTCTGAATGGCGTCAAGATAGATGCGATGCGCAAAAACCGGCGCCTCCAAAAGGCTGTTTGAAGCAAGGCGATTAGCTCCGTGTAAACCGGTTGAAGAAGTCTCTCCGCAGGCGTATAAATTGTTGATCGACGAGCGTCCATAAGCATCAACCTGGATGCCCCCACACATATAATGTGCCGCCGGTGTAACCGGGATATAGTCGCGGGTCATGTCAATTCCGATCGATAAACACTTCGCATAGATGTTTGGGAAGTGTGCCAAAATGTCTTCTTTGCTCCGGTGTGTGATGTCCAGGTAGACGAACTCCTCACCTGATTTTTTCATCTCTGCATCTATTGCACGAGCCACAATATCGCGGGAAGCGAGGGATCCACGAGGGTCATATTCGTGCATAAAGGCGACGCCATTCTTCCTGCGGAGCACACCACCGAAGCCTCGAACGGCTTCAGAAATCAGAAATGAAGGGTACTCTCCGGGGTGATAAAGGGCTGTTGGATGGAACTGGATGAACTCCATATTGCGCATTTTCCCTTTTGCGCGGTACACCATGGCCATACCATCGCCTGTGGCAATGACTGGATTTGTTGTACTTGAATAAATATGGCCGGCACCACCTGAAGCCATGACCGTAACACTTGCCAAGATCTTTTCCACATCGTTACGCTCTGTATTAAAGGCATATACACCAAAACAGTTAATAACTTTTGTGCTCTTGTCCACAAATTCACCGAGGTGATGTTGGGTTATTAACTCTAAACAGAAGTAATGTGTTAATATTTCGATGTTGCTATTCTCGTGAATTTGTTTTAAGAGGACACGTTCAATTTCGTAGCCGGTTACATCCTTATAATGTAGTACACGGTGTTCGGAATGGCCGCCCTCCTTCGCTAAATCATATAAACCATCATGATCACGGTCGAATTCAGTGCCATAGTCTATAATCTCCTGAATGCGCTGAGGGCCTTCAGACACAACGATTTCCACAATTTCCCGATCACATAGGCCATCGCCCGCTAAGAGTGTATCTGTAATGTGTTTTTCAAACGAATCGTCCTCATTTACAACCACTGCCACGCCTCCCTGGGCGTATTTGGTGTTGGATTCATCTTCATTTGATTTGGTAATGATCAGCACTTTTCCATGTTGGGCAGCTTTCAATGCGAAGCTTAAACCCGCGATACCTGATCCGATGACTAAAAAATCTACTTTTCTCATTCTTTATGGCAATTCGGGCATATGTTAACAACGTTGATAACATTGTTAGTTATTTGTATATATAAAAAGAACAACTATTCTTGATTGTTTAAAGCTAAGGTAAAATGGCAATTTGACACAATTTTATAAAGTATTTATGCGCAACTTTGCCAGGGTTATTAACGTTTTTTTAACGTAGAAATAATACACATTCGGGTATTGATAAGTTTAGCAGGTGTTTTGTATAACACTATGAATCAGCCGGAAGATTTAGTAAAAACACATTTAAATTGTTAATAACTTTGTAATAACTCAAATAATCGAAAGAATTTTACCAAGCTTATAAACATTACTAACACACTAATAAACAATAGAAACCTATTTATATTAAATAATTATAATTTATTGAACTGTTGAAAATGGATACCTTAGAGGAAATAAATATTAAAGGTTTTGCCGACGAAAAAATTGATCCGACGCTTGACTTGTTTGATGAAATAGAAAAACTGAAGAAGGCGAAGAATGCAATTATTCTGGCGCACTACTATCAGGAGCCGGATATCCAGGACATCGCGGATTACATTGGAGACAGTTTAGGTTTGTCTCAGGAGGCTGCCAAAACAGAAGCTGACATCATCGTTTTTGCAGGGGTACATTTCATGGCAGAGACTGCCAAAATCCTGTCACCCGGAAAGAAGGTTTTGTTGCCGGATGTGAAAGCAGGCTGTTCACTGGCCGACAGCTGTCCCCCGCATTTGTTTAAAAAGTTCAAGGAAAAATATCCGGATCATGTGGTGATTACCTACGTGAATTGTACGGCTGAATTGAAAGCCTTGAGCGACATTGTTTGCACCTCTACCAACGCGGTTCAGATTGTAGAAAGTTTACCGAAAGACACGAAGATTATCTTCGGTCCGGACAAGAATCTTGGTGCCTGGGTGGCGAAGAAAACCGGACGTGATCTGGTACTTTGGAATGGTGCCTGTATGGTGCATGAAATTTTTTCGAGAGAGAAAATTACCAAGCTTAAAGAACGTCATCCTGAAGCGAAATTTATTGCGCATCCGGAGTGCGAAGAAGCGGTGCTGCAGATGGCAGATTATATCGGATCGACCACCGGTTTATTGAAGTACGCAATCAACAGTGATGCGAAAGAATTTATCGTTGCAACGGAAAGCGGAATCATCCACCAGATGGAAAAAGCTTGTCCAGATAAAACGTTTATTCCGGCGCCGCCGAATAACAATTGTGCGTGCAATGATTGCCCGTATATGAAGCGCAATACACTGGAGAAATTGTACCTGTGTTTGAAGAATGAAACACCGGAGGTAACCGTACCAATGGAAATAATTGTGGAGGCTCGCAAACCGATAGAAAGAATGCTGGAGATTTCTGCAAGCCTGGGTTTGTAGGCAGAAGAAATTGATTTAAGCGGTGTACCCGCATTTGTGGCCAGCAATAGGCTGGCCTGATAAAAGAAGAAAATTATGTTTGAAAATAAGGAACGTACAGATATTGCGCTTTTAGGAGAGTTTGGCTTGATCAAACACCTGACTGATAATTTTAAAATCCGTCATGAAAGCAGTACGAAAGGGATTGGTGACGATGCAGCGGTGCTAAATTTTGATGGTAAAGAGGTTTTAATTTCGACAGATCTGTTGCTGGAAGGCATACACTTTGATCTGGCTTATGTACCCCTGATGCATTTAGGCTATAAAGCTGTTCAGGTGAATCTGAGCGACATTTACGCCATGAATGGTATTGCGACGCAGATTACGGTTTCCATTGGCTTGTCGAGCAAGTTTCCGCTGGAAGCTGTGGAAGAAATTTACAAGGGTATTGAACTTGCCTGCAATAAATTCAATATTGACCTGGTTGGTGGGGATACATCGACGAGTAAACAGGGGCTGGTGATCAGTGTAACAAGCATCGGCTATGCCGATAAAAAGGACATTTGCTACCGTAATGGTGCTGGTGAAGGGGATTTAGTTTGTGTTTCCGGTGATTTAGGCGGTGCTTATGTGGGCCTGCAGATCCTGGAAAGAGAGAAACTGATCTTCTTGGAGAACCCGAACATTCAGCCGGATCTGGAAGGTAAAGACTACATCATTGAGCGTCAGCTTAAACCGGAAGGCAGAAGAGATATCGTCGATTTACTTGCGCAAATGGAGATTGTTCCGACGGCGATGATCGATGTATCGGATGGACTGGCTTCAGAGATCCTGCACATCTGCCAGCAATCGGAAAAAGGTGTAACGCTTTACGAAGAAAAGTTCCCAATTGACCCATTAACGTACGAAACGGCGCGTGAACTTGGACTGGATCCAACGGTCTGTGCACTAAACGGCGGGGAAGATTACGAATTGCTTTTCACGATTAAGCAGTCGGACTATGCGAAGCTGAAACATGATGTAGACATCAGCGTAATTGGCCACATTACCGATAAAAACTCGGGTTGTAAGATGATTTCGAAATCTGATAATGTACATGAGCTGAAGGCCCAGGGCTGGAACGCTTTCAAGCTGTAATTTACAGGTATTTGCATAAAAAAAGCGTCTTGTTTGCTGCCGTTTTAGGCTTTAAACAAGGCGCTTTTTCGTGTATTATGGTTTGCTTTATTGGAGCATGCCTCTATTCGTTGATCAGGCTCTGATCCAGGAACTTAACGTCAATCTGTTTATTGGTTTTAGCACCAAGGCGCTTGATTTTTTCTGCTGTAGTGGTGAGGTTTCCGGCACCATGGCTGAGTTTGTTTAATGCTTTATCGTAGCAGTCCTGGCTGTTCTTCAGGTTTTTACCTAAACCTTCCATATCGTTTAAAAATCCAATGTACTTCTCGTACATACTGCCGCTGAGCCTAGCAATTTCGAGTACGTTGCGATTCTGCCGTTCCTGTTTCCAGATGCTGGCGATGGTGCGCAGTGTGGCCAGCAGCGTAGATGGACTTACGATCACCACTTTCCGGTCCCAGGCATAGTTGAATAATTCCGCGTCTTCCTGTACGGCAATGCCGAAGGAAGATTCTATAGGGATAAACAGCAGTACGAAGTCCGGCGAGTTGATCTGGTAAAGGTCCTGGTAGTTCTTGCCGGAGAGATTCTGTATATGACCTTTTATGGAAGCGACGTGTTGTTTGACAAACATTCCTCTTTCCTCTTCCGTATCGGCAGAGAGCAAGCGCTCATATGCAATAAGAGACACTTTAGAGTCGATTACAACGTGTTTCTCATCCGGCAGGTCGATCAGGACGTCTGGTTGCAGTCTATTGCCTTCAGCGTGGTTTAATGAAGCCTGCACCCTGTACTCCCGGTCTTTTACCAATCCTGAGCGTTCCAGTACTTTCTCCAGAATGATTTCTCCCCAGTTGCCCTGCTTTTTGTTATCACCTTTCAACGCTTTGGTCAGGTTGTTCGCATCTTCCTGGATTTGCTTGCTCTGCAGCATCAGCTGGGAAATGACCCCTTTGAGCATGTTTCGCTCATCAGATTCATCTTTATAGACCTTTTCCACCTGCTGTTCAAAGGCTTTGATGTTCTCCTTTAACGGGTTCAGGATCAGATCCAGGTTGATCCGGTTGCTTTCCGTGAATTTGGTGGTTTTCTCTTCGAGGATCTTGTTTGCCAGGTTTTCAAACTCAAGTTTAAACTTCTGCTGGAGGTTCTGGATGTATTGCTCCTGTTCCAGTTGGCGGCTGAGCTGTGATTTGAGGGCTTCTTCCGCCTTTATGGCTCGGGAACGCTCGGTCATGAAGCTTTCACGTAAGTCGCGAAGCTCATCTTCGGTGCGCAGCTTATCCGCACTGTGCCGTTCCAGCGCTTTCTGATGTTCGAGTTCTTTAATTTCCAAGAGTGCTTTGTGTTGGTCCGTGGCGGGTCTTTTGAAGAAGATGAACATCAACACGCAGAGGAGGAGGAGCAGTGCTACAATCAGGTATTCCATTGCTAATATTTTTATGATTTGGTACTGTATTTCATTTTAAATAACAAAGATATTAGTAAAATTTAAGTATTCCTATAGGCAGGTTGCGGGGATGATCTTCTGCAGCTTATTTAAGATAATGTTGTTACAAGGTGCTTATAGCTGGGTTAAAGTATGGGCGCTTTGTCGCAAAAACTTATAGCTTCAATTCATAAAGTGCTTATTTTTTGATAATTATGAATTGAGGAACGCTTTTTGAGTTACGGGCCATGACTGATTACAATAGGCATGATTACCTACATCATATTCATAATACCTGTACTTATTACAAGCATGATTGTGCAATGGAGATTTAGAACTAAATTCTCCAGGTATTCGGAAATGCAGCTGAGTTCCGGTTTATCGGGTAAAGAAGTTGCGCAGAAAATGCTTTTAGATAATGGGATCTTCGATGTACAGGTGATGAGCACTGAGGGACAGCTATCCGACTATTACAATCCCCAGAACCGCACGGTAAACCTGAGTACAGACGTGTATCACGGCCGTAGTGTTGCTGCCGCAGCGGTTGCTGCCCATGAGTGCGGGCACGCCATACAGGACAGTAAACGCTATAAATGGCTGTATTTACGCTCTGAAATGGTGCCTGTGGTATCTTTAACCAGCAATCTTCTACAATGGATACTTATCCTCGGCATCATGCTGATTGGCTTTACGGGCAATCCGGTGATTTTAAGCTTAGGGGTGTTTGGATTGGCAGTGGTTACTTTGTTTAGCTTGATTACCTTACCTGTAGAATTTGACGCGAGCAGAAGGGCGCTGTTATGGATTAACAACAATCATTCGGTGAAATTCTCTGTATCTGAGAGTCAACAAGCTAAGGATGCGCTATGGTGGGCAGCAATGACCTATATCATAGCCGCGATTGGTGCATTGGGCAGCTTGTTCTATTACCTGGGTATGCTCTTCGGGAGAGGCGGCAGGTAATAGATTAGTTTAAACGGAAAGGTGCAATAAGCGCAAATTCTGGGATATCTACAGTGAAGGGGCTACCTGTAGCCACTCGGATCATGGCGTAATTACCTTTCATGCTGCCTACATCTGTGGTGATCTGGCATCCGGATACGTAAGCATGTACCTGTCCCGGTTCCAAAACTGGCTGCACACCCACTACGCCGTCGCCTTCAACTTCCTTGATGGTACCGCAGGAGTCAAAGATGAACCATTGTCTGCGCAGCAGCTGGATGGTAAAATCAGAAAGGTTTTCGATCTCAATACGGTAAGCAAACATGAATTGTTCATTTGCAGGATTGGAGTATTCGTCCTGATACATGGTTTCAACTGAAATTTTGATCCCCTGAGTTATTGCTGTTACCATATTGTGTGTGTGAATCGTGTTATTTTCAAAAATTAAGCCATTTCTACAATTGGCTCAATGTGCCTGAATTTGTCTGCCACTTCGTCTAAAATGCCGTGAATGGTCTGGATGTTTTCTTCTTTTACCAGTAGCATTCTGTAGGGTTTAAAGTCTGGTAAACCTTTGAAATAGTTCGCATAGTGGCGGCGCATTTCAAAGATGCCTACACGGTCACCTTTCCACTCGATAGATTTCTCGAAATGGGTTCTGCAGACGTTTACGCGCTCCTCTACGGTTGGACCGGCAAGGTATTCACCGGTATTGAAGAAGTGTCTGATTTCACGGAAGATCCATGGGTAACCGATTGCTGCACGGCCGATCATGATGCCGTCAACTTCGTATTCTAAACGCCAGTCTGCCGCTTTTCTAGGGCCATCGACATCGCCGTTGCCGAAAATGGGGATCTTAATTCTTGGATTACGCTTGATTTCGCGGATCAGAGACCAGTCGGCCTGCCCTTTGTACAGCTGTGCACGTGTGCGGCCATGAATGGTCAGTGCCTGAATACCGATATCCTGCAGCCGTTCTGCGACTTCTTCCACGTTTTTGGTGTTGTCATCCCAGCCCAATCTGGTTTTAACGGTTACGGGCAGGTGTGTGGCTTTAACCACGGCCTCCGTCATCTTCACCATCTTGTCGATGTCCTGTAGCAGGCTGGCACCGGCACCTCTGCAGGCCACGTTTTTCACGGGGCAGCCATAGTTGATGTCCATCAAATCCGGGTTGGCCAGGGTGGCGATTTCCGTTGCTTCACGCATGTGGTCGATTTCACTACCGAAGATCTGGATGCCAATAGGCCGTTCGTACTCGAAAATATCCAGCTTCTGGCGACTCTTAGCCGCATCGCGGATCAGGCCTTCCGAAGAGATAAACTCGGTGTACATCATATCTACCCCACTTTGTTTACACACGTAACGGAATGGTGGATCGCTCACATCTTCCATTGGAGCAAGTAACAGTGGGAATTCTCCCAGATCAATATTTCCTATTTTTACGGACATTTTTCTATCTTCAACGCAAATTATAAGCACAAAGGTACAAAATCATATACACAATGGATTTCCTGGAGAGACACAGATCAGAAAGTAGTGCTTATGTTCAGTTACTTATCCTCACGGGATATGCTTTGGCGGGTCTCATTGTAGGCTCCATTTTAAGTCTGATTGTTATTCTGGCAACGTCTGATCATCAAAGCATGATGGACCTGACGAATCTTTCCTTTGATGATCCAAATGCGCTGAATGCGCTTAAAACCCTGCAGATTATTACTTCTATTGGGCTTTTCATGCTGCCGCCGATCTTTCTTGCACTTACAGAGCGCCAGAAAATCAGCCAGTTTTACAACTGGAAGAAGCCAGTGCTGCCCATGCTTGGTATCATATTCCTGCTCATGCTGGTCTCTTTGCCTATTACGGAACTGTCAGGATTTATTAACCAGAAAATGACACTTCCGGACGCTTTAAAGCCCCTGGAAGCTTGGATGCGCGCCAAAGAAACGGAAGCTGAACAGATGACATTGAAGCTTTTGACGATGAACACCACCACGGATTTCCTGGTGAACCTGTTCATGATTGCCGTACTACCCGGCATTGCGGAAGAACTGATGTTCCGGGGTGGGGTACAACGCTCGTTTTTGAAGATGTTTGGCAACCCGCATGTGGCCATCTGGATTACTGCAATCATCTTCAGTGCGATCCACGTGCAGTTCTTCGGGTTTTTACCGCGACTTTTTCTGGGTGCTTTGTTCGGTTACATCTACCTGTGGACCAAAAGTTTGTGGTACCCCATGTTTGCGCATTTTCTGAACAACGGTTATGCGGTATGTATGGCCTTGTACTATCAAAAGCATAACCTACCTTTGGACAAAATTGAGGAAACGCCGGCATTTAACTGGATGGGCTATGTTTTAGGCCTTGGTTTGACGGCGTTTTTACTCCTTTACCTAAGAAAACAATTCACCGAAAATGGAAAACAACTGGACCAAAGTGTACACCACGAGCAATCCGATTACAGCGGAAATCATTAAGCAGGCGCTCGTTGAGAACGACATTCCTGCGGTAGTCATGAACAAGCAGGATTCATCATACAAAGCTTTTGGCGTCATCAATATCCTGGTGCAGCCAGAGAACTTCGATCAGGCACTGGCTTACATCATAGAAAACAATTTGAATGAAGACTAGAGCCATAACTGCATTTTTCTTTGCTATTGTAATGCTTGGCTCCTTCTTTCTGGGTGCTGAAGTGTTTACCATATTTTACCTGTTGTTGAGCCTTGCAGGCTTATATGAGTTCTATACGCTGGTGAATACCGCAGGCATATTGCCCCATAAAATCTTAGGGATTGTAACGGGATTTCTGGTGTTTGGTGCCGTTGCTACCTTTCCATTTTTCCCTTTTGACACCAAATACCTGTTGCTGGGTATTCCAATAGCTGTCTCTGTGTTCCTTTTTGAGCTTTACAGGACCGCTAAGAACCCTTTCAGCAACATCGCCTATACTTTCCTAGGATTACTCTTCGTTGTGGCGCCATTCTGCTTCTTTTATGCCCTGGGCTATGTTCGGGATGAAGCATTTAACTTCCATCTGCCACTTGCTTTCATGCTGATGCTCTGGGCCAGTGATACCGGTGCTTATCTTTTTGGGCGTAAGCTGGGTAAGACCAAGTTATTTGAGCGCCATTCCCCTAAAAAGACCTGGGAGGGCTTTGCAGGGGGTATTCTGATGAGTTTAGTGGTTGCGGGGATTGTCTCGCTGTTCTTTACGGAAATATCCATTCTGATCTGGGCAGGCATGGCTGTGCTGATCGTCAGCTTTGGAACGCTGGGCGACCTAGTTGAATCCATGCTGAAACGCAGTCTGGACGTTAAGGACTCTGGCAATTTATTGCCGGGGCATGGTGGCCTGTTAGACCGTTTTGACGGGCTTTTGGTTGCTGCGCCGATCGTTTACGTGTACTTGTACCTGATCTTTCATTAAGAGCGGTTTCCTTATCTGCTGGAGTAGATATTTAGACTATTCAGCTTGATTTATGATTGGCTTTCGGATTGTGCTTTGATCGGCTGCAGTAGATATTCCAGGCCGTTTAGTTTAGTTTAATAACGACTTCCGTATTGTGCTTTAATTGGCTGGAGCAGATATTCCAGGCCGTTCAGTTTGATTTCGTATAAGGTTGCGATCATTTCACCGAGTTTTCCTGGCGGGAAACCTTCGCTGTGGAACCACACCAGGTAAGATTCTGGCAAATCGCACAAGATGCGACCTTTATACTTGCCGAAAGGCATTTTCATGGTAACCAGATCTTTTAATAATTCAGGATTCATAGGTTTATGTGATGTTGTCGCAGCAGCTATGCTGTATGTTGTTTATGGTTGGGGCATGATCAATATCGATAATCGTAGGATTAATGATCCTATGAGTTATAGACTGATAACTTTTTGATTCATCACCCTTTTATTAATGCGCAACAAGTTCCAGCATTTCTACCGCTTCATCTATCGTATTCAAGTTTTCAAATGCAATCCGAAGGCTGTTTTTTACCTCTTTCAGGTTGCATAGCCGCGGATGTTGCTGTGCAAAGCCGATGATGCGTTCAAATACGCTGGAATCGAAGTAGGCAGATTGCTTATCCGCGATGAAATAACCCCTCAGGATCCCCTTCTTGAAACTCAACTTCTCAAAACCAAGCCTTTTACCCACCCATTGCAATCGTAGCACCTTCATCATGGTGGTTACAGGCCTTGGAATAGGCCCAAAGCGGTCGCGCAGGGAAGTCTCAAAGGCTTTCAGCTGTGCTTCATTCTCAATCTTGGACAACTCCGTGTAGAGGTTGTAACGCTCGGTAATGTTGGTCACGTAGTCGTCCGGGATGTACAGCTCCACATCAGTATCTACCTGTGTAAAAGTCACAAACGGGCGGCTAGGCTCGTCCTTGAACAGCTCCTTGAATTCATCACCTTTCAACTCCTGAATCGCTTCATCCAAGATCTTATGGTACATATCGAAGCCAATTTCAGCGATAAAACCACTTTGTTCTGCACCTAACAGGTTACCCGAGCCACGGATGTCTAAATCGCGCATGGCGATGTTAAACCCACTGCCGAGGTCAGAGAACTCTTCAATTGCACTAAGGCGCTTGCGGGCTTCGTTCGTTAATGTCGAAAGCGGCGGGCTCAGCAGGTAGCAAAAGGCCTTTTTGTTGGAGCGCCCTACCCTGCCCCGCATTTGGTGCAGGTCGCTTAATCCGAACATGTGGGCATGATTGATGATGATCGTATTGGCATTTGGAATGTCAAGTCCGGCCTCAATGATGGTCGTGGCCACGAGCACGTCCTTCTCCCCATTGATGAAGTCGAGCATTACGTCCTCTAGTGCGTCACCATCCAGCTGTCCGTGGGCAATGCCGATGCGTGCTTTAGGCACCAAAGTTTGAATCAATCCACCCAGCTGGGTCAGGTCGTTCACGCGGTTATGGATGAAAAACACCTGTCCGCCACGGTCCAGCTCAAATTGCACGGCTTCCTGGATCAGTTTATCATTGAAAACATGAAGTTCCGTGTTTACCGCCTGCCGGTTTGGTGGTGGCGTATTGATAATCGACAGATCCCTTGCGCCCATGAGCGAAAAGTGCAGCGTTCTTGGGATTGGTGTAGCCGTTAAAGTCAGCGTATCCACGTTTACACGCAGTGCACGCAGTTTTTCTTTGGAGCTTACCCCAAATTTCTGCTCCTCATCAATGATCATGATACCGAGATCTTTGAACTTCACATCCTTGCTCAACAGCCGGTGCGTACCGATCACGATATCTACTTTCCCGTCGGCCAAACGCGCCAGGGTGTCTTTAATTTGCTTATTTGTCTTGAAACGATTGATATAGTCTATCGTACAGGGAAACTCCTTCAAACGGCCTGCAAATGTCTTAAAATGCTGCAAGGCGAGGATTGTTGTTGGTACGAGTATCGCTGCCTGTTTACCATTGGCCACTGCTTTAAATGCAGCACGTACGGCAATCTCCGTTTTTCCGAAGCCAACATCGCCGCATACCAGGCGATCCATCGGGTATGGTGCTTCCATATCCTTTTTCACGTCGTTGGTCGCTTTCTCCTGATCCGGGGTATCCTCATAGATGAAGGATGCCTCCAATTCGGTCTCCATGTAACCATCAGGTGCCATGGCCGTACCCACCTGCGACTTCCGCATGGCGTAAAGTTTAATCAGGTCGCGGGCAATGTCTTTAACTTTTTTTTTTGTTGTTTTCTTAAGCTTGTCCCATGCCTCGGTACCCAGCTTATTCATTTTTGGTGGCGTACCATCTTTGCCGCTGTATTTCGCGATGCGGTTAAGCGAGTTGATGTTTACATACAGCAGGTCATTATCTGCATAAACCAGCCGGATCATCTCTTGCGTTTTACCGTTGACCTCTACCTTTTCCAGTCCGGCGTACTTGCCAATACCGTGGTCAATATGCGTCACGTAATCTCCAGGCTTAAGGTCGCGGAGTTCCTTCAAAGTAATGGCCTGACTGCGCTGGTAACCTCTTTTAAGCTTGTATTTGTAGAACCTGTCGAAGATCTGATGATCGGTGTAACAGGCGAATTTGCGGGTTGGATCAATAAATCCCTCCCGCAGAGAGATGTTTACCGGGGTGAACTTAGCGGTTTTATCAATGTCGTCGAGAATGGCGTACAGCCTTTCAGTCTGTTTTGCGGAGGATGAAAATATGAAGTTAAAGATGCCTGTTTTCTCATTCTCCTTGATGTTATGGATCAGCAGGTTGAAATCTTTATTGAAGGATGGCTGCGGCTTGGTATCAAACTGCAGCACGTGCTCCGTCTTGTAAAAGAACTGCTTTCCGAACTCCACCAAGGGGAATTCCTGGAGGATATCTGCAATCATTTTCTCATCAGAGAAGCTGTATTTAGGGTCTATCCAGTTCTGATTCTCCTGTTTCTCTTGTGCCGGCAAGGCCTTCCAAAGCTCCACAGCTTTCTTGTGGCCGCCCTTGATGATGTCCAGCGTAAATTCAACGTCTTTAATCCAGACCTGCGTGTCTTTATCAATATAATCCAGCAGGTTGATGTTACTCTCCGTCAGGTATTTAGATTGTACATTCGGGATGATGGTCAGGGTTTTAACTGAATCAACCGAAAGCTGACTCTCAATCTCAAAAGTCCGGATGCTTTCCACTACATCACCGAAGAATTCAATGCGGTACGGTAGGTCATGGGAGAAAGAAAAGATGTCTACAATACCCCCACGGATGGAAAACTGGCCGGGTTCATACACGAAATCAGTCCTGTCGAATTCATATTCAAACAGAAACTCATTAATGAAATCGAGGCTGAGCTTCGTATTTACGGTAATTTCAAGTGTGTTTTTCTCCAGTACGGAACGGTCTATAACCTTCTCGGAAAGCGCTTCCGGGTAGGTAACCACGATCTTTCCAAATTCAGAATCATGATTCAGCTCGTTCAGCACCTCGGCCCTGCCCAGCACATTGGCCGTATCGATCTGCGTGAAATCAAAACCTTTGCGGTAAGAAGATGGAAAAAGCAGCACGGCTTTATCGAGAATGTTCTCCAGGTCGCCCAGGAAATAGGCGGCTTCTTCCCGGTCTGGCAGAATAAAAAGCTGAGGTTTGTGGAGTAGAAAGTAAGTGGCAACGGCGACCATAGCATCTGCAGAACCGACCAGTCCTTTGAGCTGGATCTTGCTGCCTTTACCCATATTCAGGGCTTTTGCCAATGCTACAATGCGCTCATCTGATTTATATTGATTGATAATTTCGCGAATGTTCACAGACAAATGTAAGATTTAAGATGAAGTAAAATGTAACATAAGAGGCATTTCTGGCTCTAAAAATAAAACGAAAATGAAAGCGCCGGCATACCTGTCCTTCGAACTGCTTTTCTGGTTAACTGCCCTGCTCCTGCTGGCAACGATCAGTCAGCCGCGAGAGGCAGGGCATCAGGAATTCAGCTTCTGCCCACTGGCAAACATGGGCATTACCTGGTGCCCAGGCTGCGGAATAGGCCGTTCTTTAAGCCACCTGCTGCATGGGCACATCCGCGAAAGTTTAAGAATGCACTGGTTTGGCATACCGGCATTGTTAATCTTGCTCTACCGCATTTTCATATTGTTCAAACAGCTGTTCATCAAAAGAAGTTTAATAGGAAGGGAGAAATATTATGTTTAATTCAATTTTCATGTCCCTGCCGGGCATTACCCCGCAGGAGTTTTCATACCTGCAAACCGCAACCACAGGCTTTGATCAAAATCAGTTGCGGGGCTTCCTGTTGCTTTACGGCGGCAAAAGACGGAACCCCGACGACATGCTGCTGTACTGCTTCCTGGGGTTCTTTGTGCCGGGATTGTCCAGGTTCCTCACCAATCAGATTGGCATGGGCGTGCTCTACTTCTTAACTTTTGGCTTATGTTTCATCGGAACGACCATAGATGCCATCAATTACAAAAGTCTTGCCTTCGAATACAATCAGCGCATGGTTTTTGAGAGCCTTCAGATGGTCCGCATGGGCAACCCATTTTAAGAATGAAGTTAAACGAGATTATACAACACCTGGAAAGCATAGCACCACTGGCCTACCAGGAAGATTACGACAATTCAGGACTGCTTGTCGGCGCAGCCTCAAAGGAAGTTACGTCTGCACTGGTAGCCCTGGATTGTACTGAAGCCATTGTGGATGAGGCCATTTTGCACAACTGCGACCTCATCATCACCCACCACCCCATCATTTTCAAGGGACTGAAGAAGCTTAACGGCAAGAATTACATCGAAAGGGTAATTTTAAAAGCGATTAAGCATGATATTGCACTGTATGCCATTCATACCAACCTGGACAGTGTACAGCAGGGCGTGAACAAAGTCATCTGCGACAAGCTGGGCATCCAGAATCCGGTCATTCTGAGTCCGAAAAAAGCACAGCTGAAGAAGCTGGTGACCTACTGCCCGATTGATGCCGCTGATAACCTTCGTGATGCTTTATTCGCCGCAGGCGCGGGAAACATCGGCAATTACAGCGAATGCAGCTTCAATGCGCGTGGTACAGGCACTTTCAAAGGCAATGAAGACACCGATCCTTATGTGGGTACACCCGGAATCAGGCACCAGGAACAGGAGATGCGCATCGAAACCATCTTTCGCGCGCAGGATGAACGTAAGGTGCTCTTAGCCTTGCTGGAAAGCCATCCTTACGAAGAGGTAGCATACGATGTGTACACGCTCGATAACCAGAACCAGGAAGTTGGTGCGGGTATGGTCGGCTTTTTAGCAGAACCACTCGAAGGCGAAGCCTTTCTACAGCATGTAAAAACCCAGATGAAGGCCAGCGTAATCCGCCATACCGATCTGCTCGCAAAGCCAATCCGTAAAGTTGCCGTATGCGGCGGCTCCGGAAGTTTCCTGCTGAAGGATGCTTTAGCCGCAGGCGCTGACGCCTTTGTAACCGCTGATTTTAAATATCATGAGTTTTTTGACGCAGAGCAAGAACTGGTGATTGCGGATATTGGACACTTTGAAAGTGAACAGTTTACGTCAAATTTGTTGTTGAAAATTATTCGGGAAAAATTTCCTAACTTTGCGATCCGTTTAACGGCGCAAAATACAAACCCCATAAATTACTTCTTTTAATGGAACAAACTGTAGAGCAAAAGCTAAAAGCTTTATACGAATTACAAACCCTTCATACAAAAATCGATAAAATCCGTCAAATCCGTGGTGAGTTACCAATGGAAGTTGCTGATTTAGAAGATGAAGTTGCTGGTCTTGAAACCCGTATTCAAAAATTAAAAGGTGAACTGGATGATACTGAAGATTCCATCGTAAGCCGTAAAAATATGATCAAAGACGCTCAGAACCTGATCAAGAAATACGAGACCCAACTTAAAGAAGTTAAAAATAATCGTGAATATGATGCTTTAACCAAAGAAGTTGAAATCCAAAACCTTGAAATCCAGGTTTGTGAGAAGAAAATCAGAGAGTTTGGTTTTGACATCAATTCTAAAACGGAGATCTATGAGAAAGCACTAGCTGATCTGGAAACCAGAAAGAAAGATTTAGACATTAAAAAGGGTGAGTTGGAAACCATTACTGCAGAAACCGAAAAAGACGAGCAGACTTTAAACGTAAGAGCACAATCCGCTGAAACGTCTATTGAAGATCGTTTGCTTACCGCTTACAACCGTCTAAGAAACAATGCCAACAACGGTCTTGCAGTCGTAACCATCGACCGTGATTCATGCTCAGGCTGTTTCAACCAGATCCCTCCTCAAAGACAACTGGATATCCGTCAACGCAAAAAAATCATTGTTTGCGAGCACTGCGGAAGAATCCTGGTAGATGAGGCTTTAACCTTAGAACAAGAAGTTTCTTAATTCAGAAACCCAGTATAAAGAAAAAGCGATTAGAACCTTCTAATCGCTTTTTTTATGTCTGATGGTATAAGTACACTACTCAAACCAAGATGTTGCTTTATAAGCCTTAAAATTGATAGACAAAGGCATTGATGTGCATGCCTGCACCAACGGACGCAAACACTGCATATTCGCCCTTATTTACGGCGTAACCTTCTACTTTTCCTTTCTTAACCAGATCCAGTAACGTCGGTATCGTCGCTACAGAACTGTTGCCCAACCAGGAAATGGTCATCGGCACCAGCTTCTCCGGAATGCAATCCACCTCATACAGCTTAAACAAGCGCTTCATAATCGCATGATCCATCTTGCCGTTTGCCTGATGAATAAACACGGTCTTTATGTCTGTAATGTCTAAGCCAGCTTTATCAATTGCTTTTTTAACTACCTGCGGCACGTTAATCACTGCAAATTCATACAGCTTTCTACCATTCATTTTCAGGTAGGTATTCTCTGCATTATGCTCCGGATTGTTGCTCTTCCCCATCGTTAGCAAAGAAGCATGTTGGAGCGTGTAGGACTGCGTTTTATGTGCAATAATGCCTGTTGGTGTCTCAGAAGCAATGGCTTCCATAACCACCGCACCTGCACCGTCAGAAAAGATCATGCTGTCACGATCGTGCGGATCGATGACCCTCGACAAAGTCTCAGAGCCAATCACAAGCACCTTTTTAGCATCGCCACTTTTGATCATGTAGTCGGCCTGAATACATCCCTGCACCCAGCCCGGACAACCAAAAATAACATCGTAAGCTACGCAATCCGGATTTGCAATCTCCAGGCGCTGTTTAACTTTAGCCGCCAACGATGGAATCATATCCATGCGGTTGGAGCCCAGCTTTACATCGCCGAAGTTATGGCAGAAAATAATGCAATCCAGTGTTTCCTGATCAATGCCGCTATCTGCGATGGCGTTCTGTGCGGCAACTGTCGCGATATCACTGCTCACCTGATCTGCATCCGCATAGCGACGCTCGGTGATCTCCGTGATTTCAGAAAACTTGCTGATGATTTCGTTGATGTCTTTATCGAGCTTTAAACCATTTTCATAGAATGCCGATTCCAGGAAAGAGTTTCCATGCACAATGTTGTTCGGAATATAACTTCCAGTACCTGTTATTGTTGAATACAAAGGGCTAATTTTGTCCATTTTGAACCGTATACTATTTTGGTATAAAGTATAAATCTAAGGTTAAAAATACAAAGTTACAAATACTAGGAAAAATCGTCCACAAGAAAAACGAACAGCTCTTTAGGCCCGTGGGCACCAAGAACTAAGGTCTTTTCAATGTCCGCCGTACGGCTGGGACCTGTAATGGTACTGATCAGCGACGGGATCTGCTGGCCATATTTGGACTTCAGCAACTGGAAACCGTCTTTCAGATCCATAACCAGCTGGCCGGTTCTGGCGATCACAATGTGATGATTGGGATAGATGCTCAACCGGCGACCGGCAGCACCTTTATTGGAGACCAATACAGAGCCGTTACGGGCAATTAAGGCTTCACAAAGCGTGATGCCTACCTCAGCCATTTCAAAGTCTTTGTCGGTCTCGTAGAAAGGAAATTCGTAGTGTTTAAGGAGTTCCTGGAGTTCAGGCTCCCAGCAGTAAATCTTACGCCATTTGAATCTGGCGGCAAGGTCAAGCATGTTCTCGATAAAATCGATTCCATTTTCGCAGAAAATGAAATTACCGCCAACAGCGGTAAGTTCTTCTGCAAATAAGATTTCGGGGATCTCCGCTGCTTCTTTATAAAGCGGGGTATCCTCAAGATTAAGATAAGGATTGTCCCTCTTTTCCAAGAGGGCTTTCCTTATCTTCTTTAACATTAACTCTTTTGAAGAGATGCTTTCCTGCATATCAGAATAATTATTCGATCAGCGTACCCTTAGGACTCTGATTTTGCAGGGTTAATAATTGCTGTAGGGTCAGTTGTTTCACCAACACCTTCGTGGATCAAGCCTTCAGCAGCCGGTGTCTGATCGCCTGTACCGTTTACGAACTCATCGTAAGTGGTACGGTTCTCGAAAGGACGTTTACCCAGGATTTCTTCAAGGTCAGTTTGGAACAAGATCTCTTTTTCAAGTAGCTTCTGCGCCAGTTTCTCTAAACCTTCACGCTTGTCGGTCAACAGTTTCTTTGTCGTTTCGTAAGCGTTTGCGATGATTGAACGCACTTCATTGTCGATCATTTCGGCAGTTTTATCCGAATATGGCTTACTGAAGTTATATTCATTCTGCGGATCATGGAAGGAAACGTTACCAATATTGGTGTTCATACCATAGATCGTAACCATGGCGTAAGACAACTTCGTGATACGCTCTAAGTCGTTCTGTGCACCTGTAGAGATCTTACCGAAAACGATATCCTCTGCAACACGACCACCTAAGGTCATACACATACCGTCCAAAAGCTGCTCTGTAGTGTACAGGAACTGCTCTTTAGGCAAGTACTGTGCGTAACCAAGCGCAGCAACACCACGCGGTACGATAGATACCTTAACCAATGGATCTGCATGCTCCAGGAACCAGCCCGCAATCGCGTGCCCAGCCTCATGGTAAGCAACTATTCTCTTCTCTTCCGGAGAGATGATCTTATTTTTCTTTTCTAAACCTCCAATCACACGGTCAATCGCATCCTGGAAGTCCTGCATGTCAACATTTTCTTTATTGCGTCTTGCCGCGATAAGTGCCGCCTCGTTACATACGTTCGCGATTTCAGCACCAGCAAAACCTGGCGTCTGTGCAGAAAGCTTTTTAGCATCTACCACTTCAGCCGTTTTAATTGGCTTCAAGTGCACTTTAAAGATTTGTTCACGGCCAACCAAATCTGGCTTATCAATAGAGATCTGCCTGTCAAAACGTCCGGGACGCAATAGCGCAGAGTCCAAAACGTCTGGTCTGTTCGTTGCAGCAAGAATGATAATACCGCTGTCGGTACCGAAACCATCCATCTCAACCAATAGTTGGTTCAGGGTGTTTTCACGTTCGTCGTTACCACCCATCATGCTGTTTTTACCACGTGCACGACCAATTGCATCCACCTCATCAATAAAGATGATACATGGCGCTTTATCTTTCGCTTGTTTAAACAAATCACGCACCCTTGATGCACCTACACCCACAAACATCTCCACGAAATCAGAACCTGATAAGGAGAAGAAAGGTACTTGTGCTTCACCAGCTACAGCCTTGGCCAATAAGGTTTTACCAGTACCTGGAGAACCTACTAAAAGTGCTCCTTTAGGGATTTTACCACCTAAATTGGTGTATTTCTTAGGGTTTTTCAGGAAGTCAACAATCTCCATAACCTCTTGCTTCGCCTCTTCAAGGCCGGCAACATCATTAAAGGTTACGTTAACCTGGCTTTCTTTGTCAAACAGCGTTGCTTTAGACTTTCCGATATTGAAAATCTGACCGCCGCCACCGCCTGCACCACCGCCCATACGACGCATGATGAAGATCCAGAAGCCTATGAAAAGCAATACCGGAACAATGATGGTAAAGAACCACGAGTTCAACGTGCTTTGTCTGGTTTCTTTAACTGCAGCTACACGTTGCTCCTCAGGAAGGTCTTTTTGCGACTCTTTAAGCTGCGTATCCAGGGCATCCATGGAGCCTGAATTGAAGTAAACCGTTGGGCCGTCAGCAGCACCAAAGTTGCTCTTATTCTTATAAGGAGCGTATTTTGGGTCTTTTAGCCTGTCTTTTTTAATAAATACATCTGCCCGCACGAGATCCTCATACTTGTAAGCAACGATTTTTTCAACGTCGCCTGGAAGGAGCATTTCGGTCTCAAAAGTACGGTAAGCTATGGGTTTGCTGGAATCGGTGCTGATCAGGAATTGAACCAGAATCAGTCCGATGATGATTGCCGCGTAAACCCAGAAGATATTGAATTTAGATCCCTTTTGTGGCTTCTTGGGTATATTCGGGATCCGCTTGATCAACTTAGGTTTGCTATTATTACTATCTTTTTCTTTCATTTTAATCTTTTGGCTTTAACAAATTAGGCGCTCTGATACGATGTGGTCTGCGCATCACCCCATAGGTCCTCTATTCCGTAGAAGTTGCGTTTTTCGGTTTTAAAAATGTGCACCACGATATCGAAGTAGTCCAGAATAATCCATTCTGCGGATTCCAGACCTTCTTTACGCCAGGGATGAGTTTGGGTACTTTTATAGATTTCTTCCTCTACGCTATCTGCAATTGCTTTAACCTGCGTTGCAGAATCTGCATTACAAACAATAAAATAGTCTGAAACAGAGCTGTTTAAGTTTCTTAAGTCTAAACGAACAATATCATTTCCTTTTTTTTCCTGGATGCCATGCACGGCGATTTCAGAGAGATATGTAGAGAGATTTACGATTTTCTTTTTAATCATTAAATGTTTTATGTTTGATAAACAACAATATAGAATCAACCATTGCAAAATAACACTTTTTCGACATTATTTGTTGGTCAAAATCTTATCAAATTAACAACGGTCGACTCGACCAATAATTACTTTAAGTCTCTAATGTCAAAATCCGAGCCATTAGCCGAAGGGACTGTAATTATGGCAGATGACCAATTTGCCGGTCGCGGGCAACAGGAATCCACCTGGATTTCAGCGCCAGGCAAGAATTTAACCTTTAGCCTCCTACTTAAGCCAGGCTTCCTACCGATCACCCAGCAGTTTAAACTCAATATGGTGGTCTGTAACGCCTTACGTAATGCCATATCCACCTTCAGCCAGCGGAATATTGCTTTCAAATGGCCCAATGACCTTTACTACGATCATAAAAAGCTTGGTGGCATACTCATTGAAAACATGCTCGCCGGAAACACTTACAAAGCTTCCATTGTTGGCATTGGTATTAACGTAAACCAGCTGGAATTCAGCGGACTGTTAGCCCACAAAGCAACCTCACTCGGCCAAATTTTACAGCGAGATGTTAATTTAATTCAGCTATTAGCCGAAATTTGCAGTCAGATTGAAAGTGGGTACCTCAGACTGAAGTCGGGCACCTATACTGATCTTGAGGAACAGTATTTGAAGGGGCTGTACAAATATGATGAAATTGCCTTTTACAAACAAGGTGATGACGTTTTTAAAGCCCGCATAACGGGGGTTACCGCCCAGGGCTTGTTGGTCATGGAGAAAGCTGGTAAGACCTTACAGTTCAACTTAAAAGAGATCGAATTTTTAACTAAAGAAAAATGAAAAAACTAACCTTAATGCTAAGCCTGTTGTTCTTTACTGCAATGGGTGCCTTTGCTCAGATTGAAGATCCGGTAACCTGGTCTTATGCCGCTAAAAAAGTAAGCGCTACAGAAGCAGTTGTTTACCTTAAAGCCTCTATGGAAAAAGGCTGGCACATCTATTCGCAGAATGTTAAACCTGGTGGCCCAATTAAAACCAGCGTAAAATTTGAACCTTCTGCCGCTTATACCAAAGTGGGCAAAACCATCGAACCAAAGCCAATCACAAAATTCGAAGATGTATTCGGCATGGATGTAAGCTATTTTGAGAACGATGTTATCTTCCAGCAACGAGTGAAACTTGCAAAAGGATCAGCAGTTGTGAAAGGTACTGTGGAATTCATGGTATGTAACGATCGGAAATGTCTGCCGCCAAATGAAGTCAGCTTTAGCGTTCAGGTAAAATAAAAGCCTTTACAGATAAAAAAAGAGCGCACGAGATTCGAAGCGCTCTTTTTTTATAGCCAATGAGGTCACAAGTTCCCCGACATAGCGCCTACATGGTGCTCGCCCCGGGGCCGGAATAAAAAATAATCAGTAATTTCACGCCCTTAAACAGCGCAAATGAGAAAATTTGTAATAATTCTTGGAATCATGCTCTCCTTTTTTGCCTTGCATGGTCAACCTACCTTTGCAAGCAACAGCTTGCAGGATTCCACGGAATTAATTGATGATCTTCAGTTTACGGAAATCGGCTCTGCCGAAGACAGCATTGCAAATGCTGCCATTCAGGACTCGAGCCTGAAAGACTCCAGCTCTAAAACACCCGCACCTGTAGTAGCAGGTACAGATACTGCTGCTGATCAGCTGCCGACCAGCGATTCCAGCAAAACGCTTTGGCAAACCTTCATTGAAGGTCTTGTCGGTGGATTCATCGCATTTTTAATGCCTTGTATCTTCCCTATGGTGCCATTAACCGTAAGTTATTTCACCAAACGCGCAGGCAGTCGCCAGCGTGGTATCTTCCAGGCCCTCATTTATGGTGCCTCCATCATCGTCATTTACGTCGCCTTTGGCCTGCTCATCACGCTATTGTTTGGTTCTGCCAAACTGAATGAGCTCAGCAGCAGCGGCTGGTTTAATATTGCATTCTTCACCTTGCTGGTGGTCTTCGCGATCTCCTTCTTTGGTACTTTCGAAATAACCCTTCCAAGTTCCTTTGTCAATAAGATCGATGCGAAAGCGGATTCTGGCAAAGGTTTAGGTGGCATTTTCTTCATGGCGGCTTCTCTAGCGCTGGTTTCCTTCTCCTGTACAGGTCCAATCATTGGAACACTCCTGGTACAGGCAAGCGCCAAAGGCGAAATCCTGGCGCCTGCTGTAGGCATGTCCGGCTTTGCACTTGCGCTGGCGTTACCATTCACCTTATCTGCAGTATTCCCGGGCTTTTTAAACAGCATGCCGAAATCCGGTGGCTGGTTAAACTCGGTAAAAGTATGTCTGGGCTTCCTGGAGCTGGCATTAGCGTTGAAGTTTTTATCGGCAGCTGATCTGGTATGGCACTGGGAATGGTTCGATAGGGAGATCTTCTTATCACTATGGATCGTCATCTTCGTGCTGATGGGCATATACCTTTTGGGTAAGCTGAAGTTCTCGCACGACAGTGATCTTCCTTATGTCAGTGTACCGAGGTTGTTTTTTGCCATTATCTCACTATCTTTCGCCATGTACCTGGTACCTGGCTTATGGGGCGCACCAGTCAACATTTTAAGCGGTATTGCACCGCCAATGAACACGCAGGACTTTATTCTGGGTGGAACGGCATCTTCGGCACCGGCCGGAAATAATGGTTTTCCCGCTACTGTAAAGTACGATGACGTGCTACATCCGCCACGTGGCTTTAACGCCTTTTTCGATCTGGATGAAGGTATGGCCTACGCGAAATCCGTTGACAAACCCGTATTGATCGACTTTACAGGTCATGCCTGCGTAAACTGCCGTAAGATGGAAGATAAGGTATGGGTAGATCCGGAAGTGGGTCGCATCATTCGGGAGGAATATGTTCTAATACAATTATATGTAGATGAGCGCTCAGTAAAAATGGCCCCGGAAAAAGTACATTATTCGAAGTTATTGAGAAAAAATACAAAAGACCTCGGCAGCTGGAATGGTGATTTCCAGGCCACTAGATACGGGTCGAATTCACAACCATTCTACGTCCTTGCAGGACAAGATCTGGAGCCAATGGTAACCCCTCAGGGTGCTATTGACGACGCAAAAGCGTACGCCGCATTCCTGCAAGAGGGGGTTGATATCTATAAAGCACGCAAAAAGACAAATGAGTAAGATTAAAAAAATAGGTGTATTAACATCAGGTGGCGATGCCCCGGGCATGAACGCTGCCATCCGGGCGGTTGTTAGGGCCGGGAGCTACTATGATTTAGAGGTTACGGGTATTCTAAGAGGTTACGAAGGCTTAATTCACGGGGATTTCGTCCCAATGAATTACAAGTCGGTCGGCAACATCATTCAACGCGGTGGAACAATTCTGAAAACCGCAAGAAGCAAAGAATTCCGAACCGTTGAAGGTCGTAAGAAAGCACATGAAAACCTGGTTAAGAATGGTATTGATGCTTTAGTGGTTATTGGTGGCGACGGCACCTTTACAGGTGCAAACTTGTTTTCCTCGGAGTTCGACTTCCCGGTGATCGGTTTACCGGGTACCATCGACAATGACCTTGCAGGTACCGACTTTACCATCGGATATGATTCCGCTATTAATACCGTTGTGGATGCAGTAGATAAAATCAGAGATACTGCAGAATCTCACGACCGCCTTTTTATTGTTGAAGTTATGGGCCGCGACTCCGGACTGATCGCTTTGCGTAGCGGTATTGGGGTAGGTGCAGAGTCTATCCTGATTCCGGAAGCCAAGGTAGGGGTTGCAGGATTGGTTTCCAGACTTGAAAACGGACGTAAAGACAAAGCTTCCAAGATCATTATCGTTGCCGAAGGCGACGAGATAGGTGGTGCTTTTAACGTAGGTGAGGAGCTAAAAGAAAAGTTTCCGACTTACGACATCCGGGTTTCTGTGCTGGGCCATATTCAGCGTGGTGGCAAGCCGAGCTGTATGGATCGTGTACTGGCCAGCCGTCTTGGCGTTGCCGCAGTAGAAGGTCTAATAGGCGGTCGTACGCGGGTAATGGCAGGACAAGTGAACAGAGAGATCGTGTTTACGCCTTTTAGCCATGCCATTAAACACATTGATGCGGAAGAAATTACACCAACCTGGTTGAAACTGGTAGACATTTTATCCATGTAAACATCCAAGTCATTCCATATAAAAGCGCCTGTAACATTGAACATGTTGCAGGCGCTTTTTTTTGTGGTAACGAAGGCAAAATTTGCCGGAACAGTCAAGATTTTGCGGCCGACCAGGCATAGGGCAGTTGCGGGAAATTCAGGTATCTCGTCCGCGTTTTGTTCGCCTATTGTTCGCCTTTCGTTCGCCTATGCTTCGCCTCCAGCCGAAGGAAAGGCGAACAGGATGCGCAGCAAAGCCGATTAATACCTCAACCCATCTTTAAAAATCCCCGACGCCGATAGCACTTTACCGCTGCCAGGCACACGTTTCTGCTTCGTTCAGCAGCATGCGGAAACAAAAAACGCCTCAATGAGGCGCTGATGTTATAAGATGGCTTTTAAAACTTGTTCCCAGGTATCTACACGTTCATAGCCGGTAATCAGCATGTTGTGTGGGGAGCTAAAAAGCAAAGGCCGGCCTTTGAAATCCTTGAAGTTCTTGATGCGATCGTCGATCAGAATATCCGCTTCAATGATCTTATCCCCGCAAAACATGATGTTTTGCCAGGAGATGAAAGGGAAATGTTCCGCCAGCCAGTCGTACTTGTCCTCCAGAGAATTGCGGAACTCCATGGCGGCAGAGACGATGTACACGTCATGCTGTTCCTGCAGCTTCTGAATACCGGCTACAGCCCCTGGAATTACCGGCAGGTCTCTAAAAAAACCTTTCTCATTTATGTAGTCGAACCACTTCATGTTCACCGCTTCGGGCACATGGTGGTATATTTCATTTCCGGGATCCAGCACTAGGTCCAGGGGTACGCCGCAGTCGCGGTTATATAGTTTTATAAACTTGCTTAAGGGGTCTGCTATGACCTCATCCATATCTATTGCTATTCTCATATTCAGGTTAAATGTGCCCCAATATGATCATTTCTATTAAAATATTAAAGATTACTCCAGATTGTCAGGCATAAAGCCTATTCTCCTTCTACCTGATTTCATCCGTTCTTTTTGTTCTAGAAGTTCATCTAAGTAGTTAAATACAACCGTTATATTTTTTCCCTGATTATCTAATTCAGATTTGATTTTTGCCAATTCTAAGCGAATCTCGGTATTGTCACTCAGCATTAACCTTAGCCTTGTGAAAATACGGATTATTTGAATGTTTACCTGAATTGCCCTTTCTCCACTTAGCACACTGGAGAGCATTGCAACGCCTTGTTCCGTAAATACAAAAGGTGTGGAAGCCCCGTATTTAGCATTTGGAGCTAGGTTATCACAAATTGTGATAACCTCCCGCCATTCCAATTTAGTCAACTGAAACATAAAGTCTTTAGGGAACCGGGACATGTTTCGTTTTACGGCTTGTTTCAATGCTCTGGTTTCAACCTGGTATAATATTGCGAGATCGCTGTCAAGCATTACCTTTTGATTCCTGATATGGTATATTTTCTCCACCACCTGTTCATCAGGAACAAGAATGTTAGTTATTGTATCGCTCATGCTGTAAATTAAAAATGTTTAGCCTGGCCCAGCTTAGAAATTACTGCGATTTAGTAAAATGTTAATTTTCAAGCCTTAAAGGAGGTGGATACAGTCTAAAAACGAAAATGCACAAGTCTTGATTGCCAGATTCTATACTTGACTAAGACATAGCAAGACAACGGACGCTGCTAAACAGAATACCTGAAATTGCATCTTGTTAATCATGAGTAATTTACTTACTTTTGCATCCCCGCAAGCATGTAGCTCCGGGAACTATGTTGAATACATAAACCAATAACGAAATGGCAACTAAAATCAGATTGCAAAGATTCGGTAAAAAAGGTAAGCCTTTTTTCCACGTGGTAGTAGCGGATTCTCGCGCACCAAGAGATGGTAAATTCATTGAGCGTTTAGGTTCTTACAACCCAAACACCAATCCTGCAACCATCGACATTGATTTCGAAAAAACTTTAGACTGGGTAAACAAAGGTGCTGAACCTACTGATACTTGTCGCGCTATTCTTTCTTACAAAGGTGTTTTATACAAAAAACACTTAGAAGGTGGTGTTAAAAAAGGTGCTTTAACTGCAGAACAAGCTGATGCTAAATTTGCTGCATGGGTAGAAGCAAAAGGTGGTAAAATTGAAGGCAAAAAAGAAAGTCTTACTTCTTCGAAAGAAGAAGCAAGAAAACTTGCTTTAGCTGCTGAAACCAAGAAAAACCAAGACCGTGCTGCTGCTTTAGCAATTAAAAATGCACCAGTTGAAGAAGAAGTAGCTGAACCAGCTGCTGAAGAATCAACTGAAGCTGCTGCTGAAGGTACTTCAGAAGAAACAACGGAAAACAACGCTTAAGCTAGTTATCCTGAATAATAGCGAAGCTTCTGCATAAGAACGCTTCGCTATTTTCATTTACAGACATTATGAAATTAGAAGAAGCATTTTACATCGGGTATATCACCAAAACCAAAGGCCTGAAGGGCGAGGTTCAGGTATACTTTGAATACGACAGTCCGGAACTTCTGGATCTGGATGTGGTTTTTGCCGAAATCAGTGGCAAAATGGTTCCGTATTTCGTTTCCGTTTGCAAGCTTCAGAACAACCAGACCGCGAACGTTTGTTTCGATGATATTGATCACATCGATAAGGCACAAGCATTGGTGAAGAAGAAAATCTACCTGCCGCTTGATAAAATGCCGGATCGCTCGGACGATGATTTCCACTATAACGACCTGATTGGCTTTATGGTTACGGATGAGACATTGGGCGAGCTGGGGGAGATCCTGGACGTGAATGAATATCCGCAGCATTTCGTGGCAACCATGAACTACAAGGAGAAAGAAGTACTCTTTCCTTTGAATGAGGACATGATTCTGGAGATTGATCTGGATGAAGAAACCATATTGGTGGACTTGCCGGAAGGTTTACTGGATCTTTATCTAACCACCTAAGATGCGCTTCGATATTCTAACCGTACTTCCCGGCCTGCTTGAAAGTCCTTTTGCGCACTCCATTTTACAACGTGCACAGAAGAAAGGTATTGCTGAAATTGTGGTGCACAATCTCCGTGATTATGCGACCAATAAGCAGAAAAGTGTTGATGATTACCCTTACGGGGGTGGCAGTGGCATGGTGATGTCTATAGAACCCTTTGCGAAATGCATTGAGGCGCTGCAGGCGGAGCGTAGCTACGATGAGATCATCTTCATGACACCAGACGGTCCTACGCTCAATCAGAGCATGGCTAATGAACTTTCTGGCCTGGGCAACGTGATGATCCTGTGTGGACATTACAAGGGCATAGATCAGCGGATTCGCGACATCTATGTGACCCGGGAGATTTCGATTGGAGATTATGTATTGTCTGGAGGAGAACTACCAGCGGCGGTGCTTGTAGATAGCGTGGTGCGCTTGATTCCTGGCGTGCTGAACGACGAGACTTCTGCTTTATCGGATAGCTTTCAAGGCGAATTGCTGGACGCACCGGTGTATACCCGGCCGGCAGACTGGAACGGACACAAGGTGCCCGACATCCTGCTAAGTGGTCATGAAGCAAAGATCAACGAGTGGCGCCATGAGCAGGCATTATTGCGTACGCAGCAGCGCAGACCCGATTTACTTGGCGATGAGTAAAGACCATATGCAGAGGGTTTTCCAACAAAAAATGGGCTTCAATAGCTCCAAATGTGGAATTATCAACTAATGTGGAAAAAAATAAAAATCGCTTTCATTAATTAAAAATTATTCTTAATATTGCAGTCCGATTTTAATACAACAAAAGATCGGCTTAATAGCTTAAAATCATGGATTTAGTAAAATTTGTTGAAGAGCAGGTAATCGCAAAAAATGAGTTTCCTGCATTCAAATCAGGAGATACAGTGAGTGTTCACTATAAAATTCGCGAAGGTAATAAAGAACGTATTCAAATTTACCAAGGCGTAGTATTACAACGTAACAGCGTAGGTGCTAACGAAACCTTTACTGTTCGTAAAATGTCTAACGGCGTTGGTGTTGAGCGTATATTCCCAGTGAATTCTCCGAACATTCACAAAGTTGAGGTTAACAGTGTAGGTAAAGTTCGCAGATCGAAATTATTCTACTTACGTGAGTTAACTGGTAAGGCAGCTCGTATTAAATCTAAACGCGTTTAATCTCACGCTACAAAATATTTGACCTTCCCGATGATATCGGGGAGGTTTTTTTGTTTGCAGAAAACGCTCAATTAACGCACATACATGAAGGAACTTTTACAGAAGTACGAGCAAAAGCGACCAGAGATCGTTTTTGAATGGAAGGACAATGAAACCGAAGCCGAAGGCTGGGTAGTGATCAACTCCCTGCGCGGTGGTGCAGCAGGCGGCGGTACGCGCATGCGTAAGGGACTGGACAAACGCGAAGTGGAATCACTTGCCAAAACCATGGAGGTGAAATTCACGGTCTCTGGTCCGGCTATCGGCGGCGCCAAATCCGGGATCAACTTCGATCCGGCAGATCCAAGAAAGAAAGAAGTTTTGCAACGCTGGTACAAGGCTGTAATGCCGCTTCTAAAGAGTTATTACGGTACTGGCGGTGATTTAAACATCGACGAGATCCATGAGGTTATTCCCATTACGGAAAATTACGGTTTGTGGCATCCACAGGAGGGCGTGATCAACGGGCACTATAATGCCCGCGAGAACGAGCGCATCCACCAGATCGGTCAGTTGCGCTATGGCGTTTCCAAAGTTTTGGAAGACCTGACCTACACACCGGATTTCAAGCGTAAATACGTCGTGGCAGACATGATCACCGGCTACGGGGTATCTGAGTCTATCCGTCATTTTTATTCGATCTGGGGCGGTAATATTGCGGGAAAACGCGCGATCATTCAGGGTTGGGGTAACGTAGCGGCTGCGGCTGGCTATTACCTGGCACAGAACGGCGTCAAGATCGTGGGTATTATCGACCGTGTAGG